>Ga0075423_10000814_pt1 | contig 26349 bp, 17 predicted proteins | sample SoiMethybrSBSTD2_FD_80114 | JGI IMG/M metagenome (GOLD analysis project Ga0075423, IMG submission 80114) | Bulk soil microbial communities from a Populus tree surrounding site in Tennessee, USA - Soil MetaG P. TD hybrid SBSTD2 | ecosystem: Environmental > Terrestrial > Soil > Tree plantation... | reverse complement strand
TCCTTCAACTCCCGAAGAATCTTCTCTTCTTCTTGCTTTGAAGACTTGGCAACTGGGATCTCGTCAGAAGTTTGTGCCTGTCCCGTGGGAACGCCAGTCGTTTCCGATAGCTTGGTTCCACATTTGGTGCAGAACAGACTATCTCCACTTTGCTCGGCACCACACTTGTGACATTGCATATTTCCTCATCAGGTACTGTTTAGTCACCGCAGTCCGTCTACCTGACGATGACTTTCACAAAATGGCGCTTACCAACCCTTAAAATGTATGAAGACGCTTGAGATAAGTCAAGCTCGGCTTTTGCATCCGTGATCTTTTGGTTGTTCCAGGTTACAGCGCCTTGCTCCAACAGCCGGGTGGCTTCGGCGATTGAGACAGCAAGCCCCAACTGTGAAATGAGTTTTGCCATGCGAATCTTTGCTGCTGAAGCTGGTAAGATCTTTTCCATCATTTGATCCGGTATCAGCCCTTGGCTAAAGACTCGATTGAACTGCTGCTCTGCCTCCGCAGCAGCGTGCGGTGAGTGAAACTCGCTGACAATCATTTTCGCCAGTTCGGCTTTGACGTGCTTGGGATGCCTCTTTTCTGCCGCGACGTCTTCGCGAATTTGTTCTATCTGAGTCAGGCTCAGATCGGTGCAGAGCTCGTAGTAACGATACATCAGGTCATCACTGATGGACATGATCTTGCCGAACATGTCTTGAGGAGGATCCGTGATTCCCACGTAATTCCCCAGAGACTTCGACATTTTCTGTACCCCGTCCAGTCCCTCAATGAGCGGGGTGGTCATGACCACTTGGGGTTCCTGTTCGTACTCCTTCTGAAACTCTCTTCCCACGAGCAGATTGAATTTCTGATCGGTACCGCCCAGCTCGACATCTGCTCGCAGCATCACCGAGTCGTAGGCTTGGACCAGGGGATATAGAATTTCGTGCATCGCTATGGGTTGGTTGCTCTTCATTCGCTTGGAGAAATCGTCACGTTCCAATATCCGAGCAACTGTGTAGTGTGAAACCAAACGAATGAAATCTTCACTTGTCATTGGAGACATCCAACGGCTGTTAAAATCAAGCACTGTCTTCTCAGGGTCTAACATCCGGAAGACCTGCTTCTTGAAGGTCTCCGCATTCTGCATTACGTCGTCCTTACTCAGTTGCTTGCGGGTGACATTACGACCACTCGGATCACCGATTAATCCTGTGAAGTCGCCAATCAGGAAAATCACCGTGTGACCCAGATTTTGAAAATGTTTCAGCTTTCGAATGACAACCGTATGTCCAAGGTGCAGGTCTGGCGCCGTGGGATCAAAACCTGCTTTGACCCGCAGAGGAGATCCCGTTTGAGCCGAGCTCTTCAGTTTTGAGCGCAGTTCTTCAGGGCGAATCAGCTCCGCAACTCCCCTCGTCAGATAACTCAACTGCTCATCAATAGTCATGATCGAGTTCAACTTTCCAACGACACCCGACGTCCTTTTACTTTAACCCTGTCGCCTAAGACGAATCGAATAGCTTCTGAGTAAATCTTGTGTTCCTGCTCCAAGATCCGCGCCGAGAGAGAGTCCTTGCTATCATTCTCCAGCACTGGAACTGCTGCCTGGAGGATGATCGGGCCGGAGTCCAGGCCCTCGTCAACCAAGTGCACCGTACAACCTGTGACCTTGACCCCGTAATCGAGAGCCTTCTTTTGGGCCTCGAGACCCGGGAAGGATGGGAGCAGTGAAGGATGGATGTTTAGAATACGCTGCGGGAAAGCTTGAATAAACTCCGGACTTAGCAAACGCATGAACCCCGCGAGACAGACGAGATCAACCTGCTTTTGCCGGAGCACCGACACCACCCGACGGTCAAATTCTTCCCTCTTGAGATTGGTTGGATCCACATAGACCGCGTGGAATCCCCGCCGGAGGGCTTTCTCCAATCCCGGAGCCTGACTGACGTTGCTGATCACAACGGCAATCTCGGCGGCTAAATGGCCTCGATCGATGTTTTCGGCAATCGCCTCGAAGTTCGACCCTCTCCCCGAAAGTAAGATGCCCAGTCGCTTCATGATTCGTAAACAACTTGAGATTTGCCTCGTCGAATTTCCCCGATTGAGTAATAGCTTTGTCTATGTCTCTGAAAATGCCGTTGAATTGCCGCCAAGTCTTCAGGAGCTACAACGACTGCCATGCCCACACCCATGTTGAAAACGCGCAGCATTTCTGCCTGCTCGATTTGTCCGAGTTCTTGAAGCAAGGAAAAAATGGGCAGAACCGGCCAGCTTCCAAGGTGGATGTGCGCAGCGCAATTCGAAGGAAGGATGCGCGGGATGTTCTCAGTCAACCCGCCACCCGTTACGTGGGCCATCCCCTTGATGAGATTCTGATCAATCAAAGGTTTCAAGTTTCTGAAGTAGTTGAGATGGGGAGCCAAAAGGGCTTTTCCAACGGTCTGGTTGAGCTGTCGTATTCGGGAATCAATCGTATAGGGACCTCTTTCCAGCAAGAGCTTCCGGGCCAGAGCATACCCGTTGGTATGCAACCCGGCCGACGGGAGTCCCAGAACTATGTGACCGGGCCGGATGCTCTTGCCATGAATCACTCTCGATTTCTCGACGACACCCAGAATGAATCCCGCCAAGTCGTACTCACCTTCTTGGTAGAAACCCGGCATCTCTGCTGTTTCGCCGCCAAGGAGAGCACATCCAGCCTCCCGACAGCCTTCGGCCAAACCTTGAACCAGCTTAGCGATGACTTCGGGCACCATTTTCCCGATTGCAATATAGTCCATGAAGAATAGTGGCGCCGCCCCTTGGACCAAAATGTCGTTGACACAATGGGCGACAAGGTCCTTTCCAACCGTGTGATGAATCCCGGTCTCAAAAGCAACCTTAAGCTTTGTTCCCACTCCGTCTACGCTAGAAACAAGGACAGGCTGAGAAAAAGTCTTCGCGGGCAATTGGAACAGACCACCAAAGCCTCCGATATCCGTGAGGACACCCGGAGTAAAGGTGCGTCGCGCCAGGGACCGGATTTTCCGTTTGGCTAGGTTGGCCTGGTCGATATCAACACCAGCATCGCGGTAACCGAGAGCAAATCGAGGCATGGTCAGAGTTAGAGGTTGGATTGCGCTGGCAGCAAAAATGGAATGAACTGGTTGTCGGCTAGACTCTCGAACTGATCTCGACCAAAGTACTTTCCGGGAACTCAACAGGGTACTTTCCCGTATAGCAAGCGGAACAAAAATGGCTTTGACCTTCGATGTCACCGCAGGCGCGCAGCATACTCTTGTGGCTGAGGTATCCCAGAGAATCTGCTTCGATGTACTTGCAGATCTCTTCCACCGAATGGCTGGAGGCAATAAGCTCTCTCTTGGTGGGTGTATCGACGCCATAAAAACAGGGAGAGACGGTTGGCGGACAACTAATGCGTACATGAACCTCGGTCGCCCCCGCAGCCCGAACCATTTTGACAATCTTACGGCTGGTCGTTCCGCGGACAAGGGAATCGTCGACCAAAACAACCCGTTTGCCTCGGAGGAGATCTGCGACCGGGTTCAGCTTGATCCTTACCCCAAAATGCCGAATCGACTGCTTGGGCTCGATAAAGGTGCGACCAACGTAGTGATTTCGAATCAATCCGAATTCAAACTGGATCCCAGACTCCTTGGAAAAACCAATTGCCGCTGCCACACCTGAATCCGGTACCGGGACCACAATATCGGCACCCGCTGGCTGTTCTTGGGCCAGGTATTTGCCCAACAAATATCGGCTCTGATAGACCGACCGGCCAAAAATCTCACTATCTGGTCTGGAGAAATAGACATGTTCGAAAATGCAGTAAGAGTGCTCGACTGCAGGAAAGATCTTGCGGCACTCCACCCCTTGCTCTGAAAAAATCACCATCTCGCCGGGCTCCACCTCGCGTTCGAAGGTCGCATCAATGAGATCGAAGGCACAGGTTTCCGAACCGATCACTGGAGAACCGTCCAGCCAGCCGAAACAGAGAGGGCGAAATCCACGCGGGTCACGCACGGCAATCATTTTATCTTTTGTCAGAAAGATCAATGAGTAGGCCCCGGCCAACTGAGAGAGAGCTTCTTGAATGGCTTCCTCGATGGTGGATTTCTGGGAGCGAGCAATCAGGTGCAGGATCACTTCGCTGTCGCTGGTCGATTGGAAAATCGAGCCTTCATTCTCCAAGCGCTGTCTGACTTCGAGAGCGTTAACCAGGTTACCGTTGTGGCAGAGAGCCAGCTCACCCTTGCTGCAGGCCACTTTGATAGGTTGCGCATTTTGAAGAGAACTTTCGCCCGCCGTCGAGTAGCGAGTATGGCCAATCGCCATGTCTCCCTTTAGCTTCTCGAAACTTGGCTCCTGGAAAATGTCCGCAACGTGGCCCATTCCTTTTTCCACAAAGAGCTGATGGCCGTCCGAAGAGACGATGCCGGCGCTCTCCTGACCTCGATGCTGCAGGGCGTACAACCCGAGATAGTTGATGCGCGCCGCATCGGCGTGCTTGAAAACTCCAAAAACACCGCATTCATCGTGAAATTTGTCGTCCATGGCCTTTCCTGGGGTGATCATAGCGCAATTTTAAAACGTCCACCGATCGAGTTTCGCCAAAGGTCTTCCAGAGATGTTGCGGGCTGATGGATCACCACCTCGTCTCCCACTCGAATTCTGAGGTGACTCCCAGAGACGTAACCGAGTTGCAGGAAATCGACGGAATTCTCTTCGGCGATTTTTTTAACAGCCCCGAGATTATCTGGTTCCAGAGTCGCAATGATTCTCGAAGGGAATTCACCGAACAGCAAACTTTCAACGGAGATGCCCGCTGGGAGACTGATGTCCGCTCCCACCGAAGGTTTCTTGTAATGCGAGAAACACATTTCTGCCAAGGCAACCGCGAGTCCGCCGTCGGAGCAGTCATGGGCCGAGACTAGAAGCGCCAACCGAATGGCCTGCAGGCATGACCGTTGGACTTGCCGCTCGATATTCAGTGAAAGGCTCGGACAGGGGAGCTGATTGACCCAGTTGCTGTATAGGTCCCCGGAGATTTCTGAAGGGCGCAGTGCATGCAGCGTTTCCGAGACAGCCTTGCTATACTCGTCCTCCAAACTCAGGGGACCTAAGAGAACAACAGCGTCTCCTTCCTTCATAAACCGAGAACCCGTCGTTTGTGAAACCGGCTCAATAAGCCCCACCATGCCAATAACCGGGGTCGGATAGATCCCTTCGCCCAGAGTCTCATTGTAGAAACTAACATTTCCACCGGTGACGGGGGTACCGAAGGCTCTACACGCCTCCGCCATTCCGTCGATGACCCGGCTGAATTGCCACATGATTTCGGGCTTTTGTGGATTTCCGAAGTTTAGGCAGTTGGTTGCCGCCAAGGGTTGAGCGCCCGAGCAAACCAGATTACGGCAAGCCTCGGCCACAGCGATCTGCGCCCCAAGGTGCGGGTCCTGTCTACAATAGCGTCCGTTACCATCCAGCGAAATCGCAATCGCTTTACCGGTTCCTTTGACTCGAATGACGGCCGCATCGCCGCCCGGCAACTGCACCGTGTTCGTGCGCACCATGTGGTCATACTGACGATAGATCCACTCCTTAGAAGCAAGATTTGGCGAGGCCAGGAAACGGGGTAATAGAGAATCGAAATCCAGTTTATCAGCGCGGGCACTGGATGGAAGCCGTAGCGGTCGAATGCTTCCTTGGGGCTCCTCCATGGGGCGATAGTAGATAGGAGCCTCTTCAGTAAGAGCTCTGTTGGGTATTTCGGCAACGACCACACCACGATCCTTGACACGCAAGAGGCCGTCAGCAGTAACTCTTCCAATCCTCACAGCATCGATTTCCCATTTGCGGAAGATTCGGAGAACCTCTTCCTCCCGGCCCTGTTCAGCGACCAGAAGCATTCTTTCCTGCGACTCGCTCAACATGATTTCGTAAGGCGTCATGCCGGTCTCACGCTGCGGCACAAATTGAAGGTCGATTTCAATTCCGGTGGCTGCGCGGCCGCCCATTTCGCATGTAGAACAGGTGAGTCCGGCCGCGCCCATGTCCTGGATACCCACGATTGCTCCGGTCTTCATTGCTTCGAGACAAGCCTCCAGCAGCAGCTTTTCCAGGAAGGGGTCTCCCACTTGGACGTTCGGTCGTTTGCTTTCGGACTCCTCGTCAAATTCGGCCGATGCCATCGTGGCGCCATGAATCCCATCTCGACCCGTCTTGGCGCCGACGTAAATGACAGGATTGCCCACCCCGGTTGCCTTTCCGTAAAAGATCTGATCCTTCTTGAAGAGACCCAGGGCGAAGGCATTGACCAGCGGGTTTTGGGAGTAACATTCCTCGAAAACCACCTCTCCCCCTACCGTGGGGACCCCAAAGCAGTTCCCGTACCCGGCAATTCCAGCGACCACCCCCTCCATAATATTCCGGTTCTCAGCTTTTTCGAGCGGACCGAACCGTAAGGAGTTCAGCGCGGCGACTGGACGTGCGCCCATGGTGAAGATGTCTCTTAATATTCCGCCGACGCCCGTGGCCGCTCCCTGATAGGGTTCTATGAAACTGGGATGATTATGGGATTCGATCTTAAAGGCAATGGCATAGCCATCGCCTATGTCGATGATTCCAGCATTCTCCCCGGGGCCTTGTATGACATGAGGCCCACGAGTCGGCAGCCGCTTCAGGTGGACTTTGGAGCTCTTGTAACTGCAGTGTTCGCTCCACATGACGCTAAAGATCCCAAGTTCAGTGAAATTGGGCTGCCGTCCCAGGACTTTGACAATCCGAAAGTACTCTTCCTCAGAGAGGTTATGCTGGGAAAGAATCTCCGGGGTTATCTGGATCTCCGTGATCATCAAGAATGTACCAGGGCATTTACCATCGATTCAAAAATCATCAGGCCGTCACTGCTGTTCAGTATTGGTTCGCTCGCCCGCTCCGGATGAGGCATCATTCCCAGAACGTTTCTGGATCGATTGCAGATTCCAGCAATATTTGACAGCGAACCGTTAGGATTTGCGGCTTCGGTAGTTTGTCCGTCCGGAGTGCAGTACCGGAAAATGATCTGCTGGTTCGCCTCCAACTCCCAGAGAGTGTGGTCATCGCAGAAGTAGTTGCCCTCCATGTGGCCGATAGGGATGGAAAGCACCTGTCCAGTCTGAAGGGCGGAGGTAAATGGCGTTGAAGAAGACTCCACACGAATGGAGACGTGCTGACACACATATTTGAGCCCTCTATTTTTTAACATGGCTCCCGGCAAAAGGCCTGCCTCCAACAGAATCTGGAATCCATTGCATATTCCCAGAACGAGACCGCCCGTAGCTGCGAACTTCTGGACGCATTCCATGACCGGCGAGAAGCGGGCGATAGCACCAGTCCGCAAATAGTCCCCGTAGGAGAACCCTCCCGGAACAACTACGGCCTCGCAGCTGGCCAAGTCTCGTGATTGATGCCAGATGAATTCGACGGGCTGGTGGAGCACCTTGCCAATCATGTGATACACATCGTGCTCACAATTACTGCCTGGAAAGATAATCACACCGAATTTCATTGTTACATTGCCTCCGCCCAAGACGAATTAGTCGATTTGATATGTGTACTCTTCGATCACCGGGTTGGTCAGGACGCTCTTTGCCATCTTCTCGACTTCCTGTCGTGCTTCTGCCAGCGAAAGATTTGTGTCCAAAAGAATATCGAAGAACTTGCCTTGCCGCACCTCCTCGACATTACTGTACCCCAGATTCCGGAGACTGTTGTGAATTGTTTTGCCCTGAGGGTCCAACACACTTTTCTTGAGGCTGACAAACACTTTCGCTCTCATTCCACAACTCTCTTTCCTTAGACCTAAGAATCGTACACTCTCCGATAAATGGCATCCACGTGGCGCAGTTGAACGCCGAGATCAAAGGCTCTCTCAATTTCGGAGGCAGTCAGATACTGCCCAATCTCCTTGTCCTGCAGCACCAGAGCCTTGAAGTTTCCCTCATTCTGCCAGACTCTCATGGCGTTGCGTTGCACCCAAACATAGGCTTGTTCACGGCTTGCACCCTTTTGTGTCAAATCCAACAGAAGTTGCCCGGAGAACACCAGCCCTTTCGTCAGATTGAGGTTCTCGATCATACGCCCAGGATACACGAGCAGCCTCTCGATCAGCCCGGTTGTCTTGTGGAGCAAATAGTCGACAAGGATCGTGGAGTCAGGCAAGATCACTCGCTCCGCTGAGGAGTGGGAAATGTCGCGCTCGTGCCAGAGACTGATATTCTCAAGCCCTGCCTGCAGGTTGGCACGGACCAGACGAGCCAATCCGCAGATCTGCTCGCAGGTCACAGGATTTCGTTTATGAGGCATAGCCGACGAACCTTTTTGCCCGGAAGAGAAGTACTCTTCCACTTCTCGAACCTCCGTCCGTTGCAATCCGCGAACTTCAGTCGCAATCTTCTCCAAGCTGCTGGCAATGATGGCAAGGGCCGCAAGAAATTCAGCGTGGCGGTCCCTTTGAACAATCTGAGTTGAAATCGGGTCTGGATGCAGGCCCAGTTTCTGACATACCTCCTCTTCAACTTCGGGATCCAAATGGGCAAAGGTACCTACGGCCCCTGACAGCTTTCCAACCGAAATGTTTTCTGTAGCCCTGCTCAGGCGAGCCAGATTTCGGCGGGCCTCTTCATACCAGACCGTGAGTTTGAGTCCGAAGGTCGTAGGTTCGGCATGGATGCCGTGAGTCCGCCCAATCATCACAGTATTCTTGAATTCGTGGGCGCGCTTCCGTAGAACATGGAGCAAGCGATCCATCTCTTGGTGCAGAATGCCCGAAGCCTGCTTGAGCTGCAGCGCAAGAGCCGTATCAACAACATCCGAAGAGGTCAGACCATAGTGGAAGTAGCGGGCCTCGGGACCGACAAACTCGGAAACAGAAGTTGTGAAAGCGATGACGTCGTGCTTGACCTCTTGTTCGATTTCGCTGATACGCTCGACATTGAAATTTGCTCTCTCCCGAATGGCTATGGCAGCTTCCCGGGGAACAACGCCGCGAGCAACGAGAGCTTCACAGGTAGCAAACTCGACGTCCAGCCATTTTCTGAACTTGTTTTCCTCTGACCAGACCTGCCCCATTTCCGGTCGAGTGTAACGACTAATCAATCAATGTCACCTCAAATGGTCGCAATAATTGCTTAGGAAAACAGGATTTGCGCTGGAACTGGATCCTCGACAGAAACACCGCACCCATGTCGGCTCACCAAGTGGAGCTAGACTTCGATCACGGGACTGGGAGTAGCTCGGCTCGCCAGCAAGACATGAACATCGAAGCCTCTCCTCTCCAACGCCTCTGTCGTCATCATCCTGGCAATAGCAGGATGATTGTTGTTCTCGCTTAAGTGAGCCAGTACGATGTGCTGTGCCTCTCCATCAAATTCCTCGCTAAAAAATCTTCCAGTCATTTCGTTGGAGAGATGGCCCATCCGGCTCATGATTCGCTGCTTCACCGGCCACGGGTACGGCCCAATCTTTAGCATCTCAAGATCGTGATTGGATTCCAACACGATGATGTGACATCCCTTGAGCCGCTGTATTACCAGCTCAGTCATGTATCCTAGATCAGTGACATGGCCGATTTTGATCCCTTCGGCCTCAAACGTAAAGGCAAGCGGATTCACGGCATCGTGAGGAATGGTGAAGGGAGTAACCTTCAATTCACCTAACCAGAACGAATGACCAGCTCTGATCGCTTCAACCTGCGACCGGTTCGGTTTTGGATCGATGACGTCTGAGGTTTCTTGGGAGATGTAAAGCGGTATAGCCTGCTTCGCTAATAACCCCTGCAGACCCGCAATGTGGTCAAGATGCTCGTGGGAAATAATCAGTGCGTCGATACTCTCCAGAGACTCACCAATCGCTTTGAGCCTTTTCGCAACTTGAGTCGGGCTGAGACCGACGTCCAGCAAGATTCGAGTCTTCGAAGTGGAGATGAAGGTACAGTTTCCGGAGCTGCTGCTGCCCAAAACTGAAATTTTCAACGACACCGCTGACCGACCTGTCTCGAACCCTGCATTTTGTCTGGAAAGATGAGTCGAACCCCGGCTTTGTGATGTATGAATTGTTAAAGCAGTCTCGTCAGACTGTCAATGGAATATTGTGGTTTCCGGTGAGGCCTCACCAATGGGAAACGCCCAGTGAGGTTTGCGAGACAGAAAACGATGGTGGAAACTTGGTACCTCCTTCCCTGGGTCAGTTGCAGTCAAGGCGCTCGCGGGTGATCTTAAACCCGTCAAGATTTCCCAAGACTGTGAGAGCAATCTGTCGAGTATCGAAAAATGTATGGGCCAGCCTCTGGACCTCGTCTGCCGTTACCTCTTCGATTTTACTGGTCATCTCGTCCAAAGAGAAATACTTGCCGAAGTAGAGCTCTTGCCGGGCCAAGTTGGACATGCGGCTTGAAGTCGATTCCAGACTCAGCATGAGACTCCCCTTTAGATGATCCTTAGCCCGACGAAGCTCCTCAGGGTCCACGGGCTGCTTTTTCAAGTTCCGGAATTCTTCGATTACCAAATCAACCACCTTCTCGGCGGTTTCCAAGGAAGTTCCCGCATAGATCGACAGGCAGCCAGTGTCACGATACGAATTGAGACCCGAGAAAATGGCGTAAACCAACCCTTGCCTTTCGCGGATGTTTTGAAAAAGTCGTGAACTCATCCCGCCGCCGAGAATCGTATTCAGAATATGACAAGCGTACCGGTCTTCATGCGACAGTGAGTGAGAAGGGACCCCTAAGCAGATGTGCACCTGCTCCAATTCCTTCTTGTTCCGGATAGTAATTCGGCTGTGGGTGTGGGCTGGAGCTTCCACATGTCCGTTCCGATGAGTCTTCACATGCCCGAACTTTTCTGCAATAAGATTGACGACCGCGTCATGCTCCAGATTGCCCGCAGCCGAAATGACCAGATCGTCCGGTGTATAGAACTCGCGGAAGAAGTCGACTACCCTGTCGCGATCCAGTTTGTTAACGGTTTGCTTAGTTCCCAGGATCGGTCTCCCCAGCGGCTGGTCTTTCCAGAAATTCTGGATGAAAATCTCATGGACAAGATCGTCTGGCGTGTCCTCCACCATTTTGATCTCTTCGAGAATGACACCGCGCTCCTTCTCCATGTCCCCAGGGTCGAATTTCGGATTAATCAACAAATCGGCTAGAATATCGAACGCAATCGGCAGATGCTCGTCTAACACTTTGGAGCTGTAACAAATGGTCTCCTTAGCTGTGAAGGCGTCCAGATGCCCCCCAATGGAATCTACCTGGCGAGCAATTTCCTCAGCCGTCCGGTGAGAAGTTCCCTTAAAGAGCAGGTGTTCGATGTAGTGGGCAACGCCGTTCAGTTCCTGAGTCTCGCTGCGGGAGCCGATCTTGAGCCATATCCCCAAAGAAATGGACCTCACATGAGGCATTTTTTCAGTAAGGATAGTAAGCCCATTATCCAATACTTCTTTCTTGATGTTATTCATGAAGTGGATATCCTACTCTAAAATCAGATTGGTCTGGATTTTCGGTTGCAGAGCAGTGAGGCAAATATGAGAGCTTGAATTGAAGAAGCCCTCCATGCCGAGGGTGAACACTCAAAAACCTAACACAATAAACCCTTCTTTACAAATGAAAAACCGGCAGTGCGCCGCCCTGTTCTAAACCACTTATTTTCAGATGATTAGTCCAAATCAGCGTCTCAAATTCTCAGCACTAAAAAAATGCAATTTTCCCGCTAAGCTGTAAGCTCCTTTGCTATTTAAGGATACGGCTACTCGATCCAAGATCCCCCAGCCAGTGCGCCCAGGAGAGATTTCGCTGGCGCGAAATGTTTTGTTATGCTTTTATCCAATTGCTGGCTGAGCTAAAGCAGCCAATTCAAATACGTGAAATGGCTGTGATTCTTTCAACCAGTTGAAATAAATGATCTTAGATAGAGAATTGCTAGGACTGACTCTGACTGAGCTCAGCCGGTTCATGGAGTCTCTTGGAGAACCTTCTTATAGAGGCAAGCAGATCTACCAGTCGATCTACGCTCGGCGCCAGTTCAATTTTGACGAGATGACGGACCTCTCCAAGAGGCTGCGAGGGAGGTTGGTAGATACCGCTCAGATCAGCCTTCCCTGTGTTGATAAGACTCAAACTTCTCGGGATGGAACGCGGAAGTATCTCTTGAAACTGCAGGACGGCCAGAAAATCGAGTCAGTATTCATCCCTGAAGAACGCCGCGAAACTCTCTGCATCTCTACTCAGGTCGGATGTCCCATGGACTGCCAATTCTGTTTGACGGCGCTCATGGGCTTCACTCGTAACTTGACTGCCGGAGAAATCGTCGGTCAGATCCTTCTTATTTTGAAGGAGCTGGAAGAAAGGCGTAAAACTCAATTTGTCGCATCCAGACCCGTTAATGTCGTCCTGATGGGGATGGGAGAACCCCTACTCAATTTCGAGAACGTGACTAAAGCTCTCAGTCTTATGTCAGATCCTCAGGGACTGGGGATATCGTCCCATCGGATCACTCTTTCTACTGTCGGTCTGGTTCCGAAGATCCTCATGCTAGCGGAGGCCCCTGTTGTTCCAAACCTGGCCATCTCATTATCCGCCACGACAGACGAGGTCCGGGACCGGCTCATGCCCATTAACAGGAAGTATCCGATCAGGGTATTGCTGGACGCCTGTGCTCGGTTCCCCTTGGGAGTGAGACAGCGAATCACCTTTGAATACGTCCTCATTGATGGGGTCAACGATACCGATGCAGATGCCAGGAGACTGGTTAAGCTATTGGGTCAGCTTCGCTCCAAGGTTAACCTTCTACCACTAAACCTGGGGAAAGAAGGGCTCAGACCTTCCAACGCCGAGCGCGTGAGCCGATTCCAGGAATTGTTGAGTTCCAGAGGACTTTCCGCCACCATTCGACGCCCGCGAGGCGCCGATATTTTCGCCGCCTGCGGGCAACTGCATCGAGCTGAAAGCCGACTCCAACCCGTGTGCTAGCGTTAACCTCTATCCCGATCGAGTCGACAAGATATGAAAAGAATCGGAATTTTTGAAAAGCGCCACGGCAGGGGACGCAGCCTCGAATGAAGGCCAAGGATTTGAGAAGCCGGGTCCCTGACCCGGCGATTTCTTCACAGGTTCAGACGACCAACATTCATCGAGGGAAGGACAGAACGCCCCAATTTTGGGAGGCCAGTCACCTATGGATTTCGAAGAGCTCATTCGCCAGGATTTTGAACACTTGTCCAAGGCCACCGAGCTGGATGTCGGCAAAGAGTCAGAGGACGCCATATTGATGCAGTCGGTCGAAGGACATGCCCACAACGGCGCCGGAATGTTTCACAAACGTCGTTTCGTGAACGTTACCATCTCGGACATTGTGACCGCTCTTGAATTGGACCCAGTTCGGGTCAAAACCTACCGGCAGCAGCTGATCGACGAAATCCGCCACTACGTTGAGCAAGTGATCGAGGGCAATGGTTCGCAACGGCTTCTCAATTCTGAGGGACAGCCGTTCCTGAGGGCCAGCCGGCTCAAGAATCTTTCCGTTAACCCCGCGTCCATCTTGAAAGGCCTGTACCTGGGGGGACTGCGAGATGACAGTGAGATTCGTCGTGATGTTGAAAAGGAATACAACATCAAGATCGGGGGCGGCCGTTGTCATTTTGTTGATCTGCGCATCATGAAGCACCTCAATCTTGACGGCGAAAAGCTTGCTCACGAAGCCCATGCTGATGAGATCGAAGAGTACAAACAGTCCGGAATGATTGTTCCACCTGAGAAGTGCTTCTACCAAGAGTCCGAGTTCATTCGTTACTTCTATATCCGGGATAGACCGGGGCCGGGCCATTCCGACGACGCCGCGATTGTCTCGGCCGGGTTGCTTTTTGACCGGGATGTGGCTATCGGAGTCTTTTTAGCGGATGCGATCGATACGCTCGAGAAGTATGTGACGAGGTACTCGGATCAGGACAACGAACTCGCCCGCTCCATATCTGCCAACCACAAGAACTTGGATGCCTCTCTTGAAGACGTCCACCGCCTGATTTATCTGGGTACCATTCCCGAGAAGAAAGTAGATATTGTTCCGGATAGTTCGTTGCGCTACCTACTCTCCATCGATAGGAAGACCAAACAGACCCTGCTTGAATGCTACCTCGCCTTCATCGAAGGGAAGCCGCTGATGCCTATGGCAATTTGGAAATCTAAGATCACTACCACTGAGTTCTTTTCCTATATCAACTATCGCTTCCTGAATTTCGAAGCGGCGGAAGCTCACGTGGCATCTTTGCCAATCGCAGCTCGGCTTAGCCGGCGTGTCGCAGAAATTATGGAGACGGGAGTAATGACCGTAGATGGGTCGGCCTCAGTCTCAGAAGCCATCCAGAAAATGCTGGCAGGCAACAAGAATTTTCTCGTGGTTACACAGAACGGCGGGAAGATCGCGGGAGTCGTCAAGGCTACAGACCTCTTGCGAGTATTCGAAGAGTAAAATCCCCTTTCGAAGGGGAAGGCCCCCCGGGGGGGATGTCGATGGTAGGATTGAGACGGCTAACTGATTCGGCAACACTCGCCGCCGTAGAATTCCTTCACCGCAGGTTCTTCTGGAACCATGCTATTGTCGCATCCACAGCTTCTGCCAAACCACGGGAGGGACCTGTGAAAGGATGTTGTGTCTTAAACGTGTGGCCGCAGTCTTCGATAACGTGAAACCGTGAGAGCTGATGATCAGCGCGCTGCCAGAGTTTCTGCCCCTCCTCCAAGGGCACTACTCTGTCTTCGCGGCCATGCACCAAGAGAACTGGAATACTCAGCATCTGCATAGCCCGCGAGACATCCAATCGGTCGAGGTTTTTTTCTAAAGCGTCGAGTGCCACCACACTGAGACGCACAGAGTTTTCTGTCCCGTCGGCTTTGATTTCAAGATAGCCTTTCTCTCTCCATTGCTGTTGTGTGTCCAAACTGAAACGTTGAAATGTTTGAATGGCACCCCAGGCAGCGACGGCCCGAATCTGAGGATAACAGTTTGTCATCAAAATCCCATAGCTACCACCCCGGCTGTGCCCCACGATGCCAAGCGAGTAGAGCTTGATTCGATTTGAATAGGGAAAGTTCCCTAGCAGAACAGAATCCATGACTAGGTCCCAGTCATTCAGTTCCTCGGTCGTCGAATTCCGGGAGAACTGCTCGAGGTCTGTAATCTGAAAAGGATTGTCACGGACTCCGCTGTGCGAATGATTGAAAGAAAGGGCTGCGAAACCTGACTGGCACAAACTTTCGCAAAGGTACGGAAAAAACCCCCAGTCCTTGAATCCGCGAAAACCATGAGCCGCAATGACAAGGCGAAACGGACCTTGTCTTTGGGACAAACGAAGCGTGCAATGGATGGGGATACGACCGGGATGCGTTAAGCTGAAATTTTCTTCAATCAAAGCAGACGGTACGAACGTTACTAGAGAAGCGGATTAGAGCCCCGACATTAGTCATTTCCGTCTCCCATTGCAACAGGAAAGTGCTTTCGTTGCACGGTGGTGGTAATGCTCCAAATCGCTATGCAGACGGATGGCTCGTGCTATACAGTTTTTCCTGGAATGATTCAAAGGAGGCCTGATGAATCGAATGGTTCTGTTTCCATGTATTGTGATTATTGGACTGTTGGAGGCCGTAGCAGGGCAGACCGCACCGGCAGTGCATCGACTTGGTCCGACGCCGCGCACAATTACTTGGGGTTATTTTGACGCCCGAACTCCCCCGGTACTGAAGGTGCATTCCGGTGACACCGTCGAGATTGAGTCTCTCATTGCCGTCACAGTTGAAGCGCTGGAAGCGGCGGGCCTCCAGCGGAACCAGATCCAGCCAGCGTTGCTGGAAATTGACCATGAAGTAAAGGACCGCGGCGAAATCCCCCACATCTTGACGGGGCCGATCTGGGTGGAGGAAGCCGAGCCTGGCGACGTGCTGGAGGTCAAGATCAATTCTATCGAGGCGGTCGTGCCCTACGCTCTCAACTTTTTTGGTCCTGGCCGAGGGTTTCTGCCTGACCAGTTTCCTTATTCCCGCTACAAAATAACTCCACTCGATCTGAAGCGCCAGGTGGCAAAGTTCTCAGACAACATTGAAATCCCAATGCGGCCCTTTTTCGGTGTGATGGGCGTGGCGCCTCCTCCTGAGACAGGTCGCATCAGCAGCGGGCCGCCCTGGATTCACACCGGGAATATGGACAACAAGGAGCTGGTGGCGGGGACTACACTTTTTCTTCCCATCCATGTAAGGGGAGGTCTATTTTCAGCCGGTGATGGACACGCCGGACAGGGCGATGGTGAGGTCTGCGTGACCGCTCTTGAGACTTCGCTGCGAGGAACTTTTCAGTTACTTGTCCGCAAAAACATGAAATTGCGCTGGCCTCGCGCCGAAACGCCGACGCACCACATGACCATGGGCTTTCACGAAAACCTGGAGGAAGCCACTCGGATTGCCGTGGATGAAATGCTGGCTTTTATCGTTGCCGAAAAGCATCTGAGTCGTGACGACGCTTATATTCTAGCGAGCGACGCCATGGACCTACGTATTACCCAGCTGGTGGACGGCAAGAAGGGCGTCCACGCTCTTCTACCCAAGAGTCTGTTTGTCCACTAGGCTGACGGCCAGTTTGACCTCGTCACCTTGCGTCCCAAAAGCAAGTGGTGTTCAATCAACTAACATGCTCTTCAGGTGGGTGCTGAGTCCCACTCATTATTCCACAGCACATTTGGGTAATTAGGGAAACTCGCATTGACTTCGAGGCCAGCTTACAGCTTGCTCACATCGAGGAGAAGGTGATCCCTAAACTCCGCCTTCAGTGTGGGCTTTTGGTTGTCAATCAGACCTAGGTCCTTGCCATTGACGTAATCCCAGACCCGATGCCTGCCTGGTTGCAGACCCCGCAGCTCAATGGATCCCTTCCATGCCTCCGATGCAGTGGGCGCAAAGAAAGCATAATACATCTTTCCCGCCTTTTGAATTGCGTAGCCTTCAGGAGCGTCGTAGCCGTAAACATACAAGTTGAGAAATGTGCCGTCCGAGAGCCTCTTTGAATTGTAGATTTCAATCCATTTTTTCCAATGGGACTCCTTTTCTGGGGTGAGCGTAACGTTCTTATACTTCGCTCCGTAGTCGGGCCAGGTGAATTTAGTTCCAATGACGCCGCCGACGCCTAGCGTCGAAGCGAAGTCTGTTCCGATCTCCATGTAGGTGCTTCCTTCCGAGTAACGGCCTGCGACCTGCTTCATCTCGCTCAATTCTACGTGATCGCCATAGACCGCAGCCTCCGGACCGAGCAGGGCCTTGTACATTTTGATGCGACGACGAACCTGGACGGCTCCAACAGGGTCCGCGGTGACTGCCTGATCGATGTACGGCAGCCAGATCGGGCTCGGTGCCGTTCCGCAGGGACAGATTTGGGTGACGCTCTCCGGCTTAAGCTGACGAGTGGTTTGAAAGACGACTCTGTAAACTTCACTCATGGCCCGGATGGAGTCGTCCGGAGATTTGTGATGGTGTTTAGGATTGTAACAAGGCGGAACGGTGAAAACGTCGTCAAGCTTATGGCCATCGAATCCCCAGTCACGGATAATCTTTTCCGTCAGTCTCCGGTGATACTCCTGAACTTCTGGCAACGCAGGACAAAGCGCAGCCAAGTCGCTTAAGTTGCTCTTCAGCCGGGCGTGCTTTCCACTGGAGTCAAGAATCAGCCAATCCGGATGATCTTGTACTACTCGCGATACGGTCTTTCCGTAGGGAGGGTATTCATATTTGGCTTGACCATCATCCGCACCAATCGGTCTCCACCAGATTTGCATCTGAAAACCTTGACGGTGGAAATCATTGACGAGTTCTTTGATGGATTGGCCTGGAAAGTTGTCGGAACGTGGTTCCCAGTCACCAAAGTTGTCGAACCACCGGAAATCCAGAGTAGTCCAACGAATGCCGAGAGCCTTCAGCCTCGGGATTGTGCCTAGCATCTGGCGAGGTGTTGGATTCAGCTCATACCCCCAGCCGCACCAGTTAGCCTCGTAGTCTGCCTTGTTCGCTTTGGGCAACTTCCAACCTTCGCGTTGAAGAACCGCTGAGTACAGACGCAACGGCTCATAAAAATCCCCTGAGTAAACTGCTAGGAAACTGCGTGGCGTCGAGACGGTTTCGCCCGGCTTCAGATCCATGTCGATTTTCTGATCCAGTGAGACGTGAATACGCCCATCAGCAGCCGTTTTCGCGGGCAAGGAAAGAATCAGAGGAAGCGTCTCCACATGCCCAATCGCTTCCCCAACTTTTGCGGTCCAAAAAGCCAGTACTGGAATCCCACCACCGAGGCCAGTTTCGGGCGAGGAGTTGATGAGGTTAGTCTGAGAGAAACCCTTGGGAACGACGGTGATTTCATCCTTGCCCCATTTGGAGCTGGAGCCTTGAAAAGACCAGAGTTGGTGCGGCGGAACTTTCGGGTCTGCCAGGGAGGCATTGAGACGGTGACGTTGCGTAGATATCTGGTCGAGCCGGAGCGTTTGCGAGCCCAGGTTTTTATAACTCGCCGTAGCCAGGATAAGCCCAGGGAAATTGTCGTAGGCTTCCAGCACCAGGGTCTTCTCAATGGACGTTGGTCCGTCCCGCGGAGTGCGTGCCTTGACCTCAACTGTCTTGCCCGGCAGACCCAGGTTATTGTGAGCCTCTGAGACTTTGGCCTGATCAGAAACAAACGCGAAATCGCTGATCTCCCTGCCCGCACCGAATAGAGAATCGCTGCCAGACCGAGCCGCCGGTTCGGGCTCGTCAAGGCTTAACTTGGTACCATCTTTGAGGAGGTAGGCTTGGATGTAGCCCGAAGACAGAACGTCAAACTCCGCACTCGAGGTCTTGATGACGACCGGTCCACCTGGAGTCGCAGTTACTGCTACCGAAGAGGCGGAGCTCGGCTCAACACGGTGAGGCGACGGTCGTCCTCCGCATCCGGTCATGGCGAGTACCCGCGCCGCCACGGAGATCAGCAGCACACGACGCACAACAACGAAGATCTGAATTCCAGGCTTCAAGCGATGATTTAACATGACCTTTAAAGTATGACTTTCGGATTCCTCCGTCGCCGGCGGTCCTCAATTCTTCATGGCATGTGTTGTAGTGCCCGACGTTTGCCTTAGACTCTCAAACACTCTGGGCTGGTCCAACACCCAGCGGCGGATGATTTGATAGCCGCGGTCGGCAGGCGAGTACCTGCGGCCTCCCTGATGGCCGTCTTCTTTCCCGGTTTGAATGTTCAAGGGCTTTCGTAGCAATTTGCTTTGCTCGATGTTGGTTGGGTTTACTCTTTGCTGCAAGGTGAGATAGTTCTTGAGCATCTTGGCGACCGAAAAGTAACCCGTACGATCCGGAGCTTCGAGTTGCATCGACGGTACCCGGCCGGGAACGCCGTGACAATTCATACACGCCATTTCATCCATGCGCTGAGGACGATTGAGCTCAGAAGCAACGTAGTCGCTGAAATAGCGGAAGCTGGAAACAAATTCATCGTTGGGCGCGGCTTCTCCGCTGGCATCTTTCAGAGAGGCGGCCAGCGGCTCTAACTTAATAGCATCCCGCAAATCTGCCAACCATGTTTCTGGTTTGCTGCGAAGGACATTCTTGACTGTCTTCTGAATCTCCTCGTCCTTTTCAACCTCTGCGAGTTTTTCAAGCGCCTCCCGAACTGAAGAGAGTTGGCGAAGAGCCGCCACGTTAGAGACATTGACTGCGACTCTACGACTGATTGAGGGTGCTCCAGGGCTGAGCATCTCCAGAAAGAGTTGGAGAGCGCGGCCTCGAGCTGCCAGGACCGCTTCTGACAGAATGCTGGGTTGAGGTCTCTTCTGCGACGGCGGCCCATGGTTGGTAACGATCTCGGGCAGCCCTTCTCCATAGGTCATGACCCAGTTGACATTGCGAAGCCAGAATTGCGCCTCGAGTGGATTCTTGATGCTCGATGGAAATAGACCGAGCAGAGTCTCGGTTTGCAGGTCTGGGTTGGCCGCAAGCATTCTTCCTGTCCGGTCTGCAAGGTACCACTCTGCACTCAGCAGCCCCATCGGTCGAACCGCCTCCTCAGCAGCCTGGTTGATCTTGGCCAGACTTGTCGCATCGGGGTTGTTGTCGTACTTAGGGATGAGAAGGGAATAGAGGATGACCTGCTGCTCGGTCGTTTTTGGAATCGCCCAGTGAGCGCGGCTGAACAGTTTCAAGACCGGTTCCGAAAGAGTCTCACGGCGCTCCTCGTCTTGCGCTCCGCGGAAAACTTGCTCCATCAGAGGCTGGAGCAGTTCCGGCGTCGCAGGCAGCGTCACGGCAGTGGGATCGGACACGGCGGCGGCTGCCAGAGTGCGCAAATCCTCAGGGCCGCTCGTCGAATACGCGATCAGCTTGTCTTGGAGGGGCTTGTGCGTCACTCCGGCGGCGGCTTCCAAAGCGAGGCGGAGTCCGCTATGGTCGGCGTGCGATTCTGCTTTGTTGAAATAGCGAAGAACCGCCTTGCCAACCGCATCAGCACTCCCCGGGGTCACATAGCCCATCTGGCCGGGTCCGCCATCTCCACCGGAAGTGTTGTAGAACGTGGCTGCGACGGCGACCAACCGTTCAGACAGCCGGTCCTTGGTTACGCTGGCCAACTGGGGGTCATCCAGCTTGGTCTCGAGCGTTTTGAACAAGGAAGACAGTTCCGGATATTGATGTTCGTAGCTGGCATTCGCCTTGTGGCCATTGGCAATGAAGAGAGCATGACTCTGATAGCGGAAGCAGTTCTCGACCAGCGCATTGGGTTCGGGCGACAGCAGCTTCTGTACCCAGGCCCGCTGAATGGACTCTCGCAGCGGCGGATTCCAAATCCACCACTGCCAGCTTGCCTTAGCCGCCCAGGCGCGAACACCTGGATGGCGGTCGTCGGTAAGAGCTTTGGCCAGCAACTGCGATAGCCGAGACCGATCAAAACGAGCCTGAGTCATGACAGTATCAGCGCGCATGCCGAGAGCCTTCAGTGCGCTCTCCCGCGTTACGTCGTCGCCGGCATCATAGCTGGCGAAGACCTCCTCAAACCCAGCATCGTCCAGCAAAGTCTGTTTCATCGCCCACGCGCCCGCGTCGCGCACCATTTTCACGGGATCTCCCAGTGCGCGGATCAGAGCTCTCACCCCGGTCCTTGAATGCACGCCTCCCAGGCCTATCGCTGCCCAGTAGCGCACCAGGGGACTCCAATGTGAGCTGGCCTGAATCATCAAATCAGCCAACGCCGCATCCTCAGTACGAGACAATGCCCGCACACGGGCCAGAGTTTCCAGTAACGATTCGTTTGCCTTGGGTTCGTACTGCCGGCGATTGGGTCGCTCAGCCAGAGAAGGGTAAAGCCGAGAGAGTGCGTGCAGACTGTATGCCGTCGTCACGAACCCTGTTTGGGCACTCTTATTCCAGCGGCCGCAAGGATCCTGCATTTTGAGCAGCGCACTCACTCCCTTGGCAACACTTGAATCCTCGCTCCCATGCCCCAAGGCCTGAAGAGCAATCAGGGCGAGCGCAGTCGGCGCAGGGTCCGGAGGGCCTTCGCTTTTCCAGTTCTTGCCACCGTCCATACTCTTTCCAGGATCAAAACCCCAAGATCCGTCGGAGTGCTGGATGGCTCGCAGCCGCGCCTCGTCTATGCCTAGTTGATGCTGGATCGAGGAGAAAAGTTCTTGGGCTTCCTTCGCACTCGTGACGCGATAAGTCGGGAACCGAGCAGGTGGTGGTTCCTTAGTCTGCCCAGCAGCAGCTCGATCTCCGCTCGGTTCCTGCTCAGGTGGTTCCGGTAGAGCCTTCGCTTGAGCGGCATGGGCCTTCTCGTTTTCGGTTGAATAGTCGCGTGAGAAGAATCGCTGAAAGAATTCGATGCGGTGAGCTAAGTCGTCCGTGTACTTAGGCTCGACTGCCAGCATCTTTTCAGCCTTCTCTTCTAATGCAGCAAAATATCGGGGATGCCCCGTCCTGTCCCATGCAGTACGGAGGATCTCACCAGCATAGTTATAGACCACTGCCTGACCCACGTTCGAACCGGGTCCGGCCGCGTTAACTCCCGAGGGGTCGGCAGTCTGAAGAATCTGGTTCGCAGCCCGAATCGCCTGCATCGAGTACAGCCGGCGCACAGGAATCACACGTTCAGCCGTGCAGACATTATGTCCCGCGACTCGGGTTCCGGCTGGGCCGTCTCCAACATCCAGCGGAGGCAGGCTGGTGTTGTTGGCGGCGTCCTTCAGATAGTTTGTGGGCCGTAACGACTCATACATGATGTTAACCAAGTGGCGGAAATTCTGCACGTTCTCGAGGCCATAACCGTTTTCCATCGTCACGGCAGCACCCCAAACTCCTGATTGCGTATGACAACTCATGCAATGTGTGCCCAACAAGTTTCCCGTGTCCCGAATACGCCGCTCCACACTCGCCCCGCGCGGCCGATTGGTCAGCCACGCGTCCACTTGCCCCAGATGATCATACAGCCCTTGCCGGACAGCCATCCGTGGATCATCGTAGGGGGCGGGTTGGAGCAACCTCAACTCGATCTCATAACCGGGCGCGTTGGCCTCTGCCCTGAGGAAGTAAACTCCTCCGGGTTTCACGATGCGGTTGATTTCGGAACGGTGTGGCTCATTTTGCTGGTGGGCTCGCTCGTTCTCATTACGCCCTTCGGTATATTCCACCAGAGGCAAGAGCTTCCCAGAGAGGTTGCCAGCGGCCGAGAGTAGTGCCTGAGCTTCCTCAAGCGGTGCGTCCAGAGCGTAGAAACGGAGCTGTGCAGCGAGAGTTTGATCAGGGATTGTCAGATTGCAAGTCAACAAACGCGGTTCGGCTCCCTGATAAGAGAGCCGAAACCAGTCCTCGCCGGAATGTCCGACCTTGCCGTTGTCGAAGTATTCAATGTCATCAGCTCCGCCGGTGATGAGCACTGTTTGAACACCTTCACCCGTTGGCAAGTTGATTGGCTGGGCTTGTTCTGGAGTATCGTTCGGCTCGGTCTCAATGTGAAACGTTCCGGGACTGCCGCGTTCCAGATCTAACTGGCTCACCGCCACTGCCACGGGAACCTTCGTTGCCTGAGGCCAGGGAGTAGTTTGAGGAAAGCGAATCAGGGAAGGCGCGCTTCCCGTCTCACGCCACCGTGGTCCCTCGAAGACTGTCGGTTCATCGGTAACAGGGGAAATCTCCAAGGTGTAGGTACCTGTAACAGGCGCGGCATAGACGAGGTAGAGATCGGGATCGAGTGCGTGAAGCACTTTCCGCCAGTTTGCCGTCGGCGGTGTGTAGATCCCAAACGCGTCCGCCTTCCGCGTCCGATTTGAAATCGGGTGTGTCGTTGTCGCGTGGGATGTTGCTTTCTGCTCCTCGACCAGCCACCAGCTCACGGCCACTCTACCATGTTGCGGCAGTTCAGAAGGTACAACAAGGCGAGCCGATACCTCGAAAGTTTGCCCTTCGTTCAAAACGAAAGCCTTGGCCCATTTGTCCGTCAGGTCCAGGTTCGCCTGAAAACGAATTTCGGAGGCTTCAGACGACGTGAAGGCTCCTGTGTCACTGCGACCGAGCGGCAAAACCATTGCCAGAAGGGCCGACCCAATCAGCAGTTTTGAAAGACACAACATTCTTGTATGATTTCATCCTTTATGAAGTCCTCCGTCTGACACTGTGGTGTAAGACGGCTCTGTGAGCGACTCCTGGTTTGAGCAGCCCACTGCAATAAGCCTCATCAATCCTCAAACTAAGCGATCAGCTTGGACTTTGGTCAAAGTCTCTACTGGATGCGGAATTCCTTGCCAACGCGAGGTAGATCAATATAACAGAATTCCTGCAAGGGGCCCTAGCTTGATTATCAAGGAAAATGGACATAAGATTTGGGTCCACTTAAAAGTCTCCACCTTGCAACGCTACTGCGAAGGAATAACTGGGACTGGCAGGAATGAAGCGTGAAGGCAGGGAGAACGTTTTTCGACGACCTATCGGCTTTTCCGGTCCATGTATCGCCTCAACGTCCGTGGAGGGTTCGCAAATGATTGGGGGGGAACAAACTACCTATGCGTAGACCAACCAGCATGCAATCACTTGAATCGAGGTTCAAGCCGAGGTTAGTTCTTGCTTTGGGCGCTGTTTGTCTTGTGCTGGTCTCTATGGGACAGTGGCCTTCCTTAGGGCAACAGTCGATATCGCCGGAATTGACCGGTGTAAAGTACCAGGTGGTGCACTGCTGGCCACAACTGCCGGAGAACACGCTTTTATGTCAGGTTTCCGGTGTGGGTGTGGACTCCCACAATCACGTGTTTGTATTCAGACGCGCTGAGAATAGCGTGCAAGCGGGTAGACCAGCTCCGGACAAGCCCATGGCGTCTGCCGCCGTTCTTATGTTTGACGGAGCAACCGGAGCTCTCCTTTCGGCGTGGGGCGACAAGAAGTTTATTTTGCCACATGGCTTGATGGTGGACCGGCAGGACAACGTCTGGCTGACGGACGTCGCACTTCATCAAGTATTCAAGTTTGACCACGCAGGGAGGCCTCTACTTGCCCTGGGTGAAACCGGAGTGCCGGGCGTTGACCGCGCTCACTTTAACAGGCCGACGGATGTGGCGATCTCCAATGATGGCTCTGTCTATGTAAGCGACGGCTACGGCAATAATCGCGTCGTCAAGTTGTCTCCGGAAGGCCGGTTTCTTCTCGAGTGGGGGACAAAAGGAACAGGTCCGGGTCAGTTTGATCTACCACACGGCATCGCGCTCGATGCGTCAGACAACGTCTATGTGGCCGACCGGAGCAACGCACGAATTCAAGTGTTCAACAGCAGTGGGAATTATCTCGCTGAATGGAAAGGTGCGGAATTCGGCCGCCCTTGGGCGGTGCGCGTGGCTGCCGATGGATACGTATATGTGGTTGACGGCGGCGACCTGAACAGCGTACCTCCTGATCGGGCACGCGTATTGGTGGTCGATTTGAAGGGGAAAATCGTCGGCTCTTTCGGAAGATTTGGAAACTACGACGGACAGTTTGTTTGGCCCCATGATGTTGCGATCGGCAAAGATGGAGCGGTATACGTTGGAGATGTTCTGACTGGAATGCGCGTGCAGAAGTTCGTGAAATGAAAGGGAATGAGCGAAAGCTCCGGGAGTGTCAGGAGACCTTGGTACGGGCTATTATAGAAGCTCAAAAGCAAAGCGAAATGTTTACGCAAGACTTCAGCCGTAGAAGCGCGGTGTAGAGATGCTCCTCATTCGAGGGCTCTTGAAAGCGTGTCACTTCCTGATCTTATTGTTCGTCCTGTGTGTGGAGACTTCCTATTCTCACGTAGGGTACAAAGCTCTCTTCAACGTCAAAGATTACGGAGCGACAGGAAACAAGACGGAAGACGCGAGGCCAGCCATACAGAAGGCCATTGATGCCTGTTCGGCAGGTGGCGGTGGCACCGTGTACCTTCCACCCGGTGAATATACCTCTGGAACTCTCTATCTGCGGAGCCACGTTGCCATGCACATCGAGGCCGGTGCGATCCTGTTTGCGTCGCAAAACGTGGCAAACTTTGATCGCAAAAATCCTAACCACTCCGCGCTGCTCTACGCGGAGGATGTCGAAAACATTACCATCGAGGGACCGGGAACGATTGATGGTCAGGCCGAATACGACTGGCGAGAAGATGACCACGAGCAGGGTTTTAGCAACAAGCTTCTTATGTTATCGTTGCGAAAGCCCCTTTTGCGAACTTTCCCTAAAGATTTCCCCAATCGCACCCTCTATCCTTTCCTGATTTGGCTAAACCGGTGTAAGGACGTTCGAATCGTGGGGTTATCTCTTCTCCATTCCCCCAGCTGGACCATTGCTCAGTATGCCTGTGAGCGTGTTGTTATCGACAGCGTCCATATCTATACCAGCTTGAAAGAAGCCGTGTGGGCGGATGGCATTGATCTGGATGGATGCAGGGACGTCCGTATCTCGAACAGCACCATCGAAACCGGGGATGATTGTATAATCTTCATCTCTTCGAACGTGTGGGGGCCTGCGCGCTGGTGCGAAAATATTACCGTGACGAATTGTCGGCTTTCTTCGGCATCGGCAGGCGTCAAATTCAGCGAGGGCAACCGTCTGGGGGTGCGGAAGGTAGTGCTGGAGAACAGCGTGCTCACTAATGTTAACCGAGGCTTTGTTTTCTCTGTGACACAGGGTGGTGATGTCAGCGACGTCTTGCTCTCCAATTTGACTATTGATTGCAATCGGTTCGATTGGTTTTGGGCGGGCGACGGAGAGCCCTTTTACTTCAAGATCACTCGACAAAGCGAGTGGAATGGCCAAGTCCCCAAGCC
>Ga0075423_10000813_pt1 | contig 26359 bp, 19 predicted proteins | sample SoiMethybrSBSTD2_FD_80114 | JGI IMG/M metagenome (GOLD analysis project Ga0075423, IMG submission 80114) | Bulk soil microbial communities from a Populus tree surrounding site in Tennessee, USA - Soil MetaG P. TD hybrid SBSTD2 | ecosystem: Environmental > Terrestrial > Soil > Tree plantation... | reverse complement strand
CGATGGCAACATTCTCGACCGGCTCGCGCCCGGCACGCAGATGACGCTGCTGGCGGGGCCGCAGGATGCCAATGGCCATTCCTGGTGGCATATTCGCACGACCGACGGACGCGAGGGTTGGGTGGCCGGCGAGGATCTGCGCGTCGAGCCCGACTAATACAGCTTGGCCTAAAAACATGAGGGTTGTACCACCAAGACACCAAGACACCAAGTCTTGGTGTCTTGGTGTCTTGGTGGTAAAAAACTATGGGCCTATTTCACTCGTCAGCTGCTAGGTGCTTTTCACTGTCGTGACCGGCGCACTTGTCTCGGCCGTCATCGATTCGCCCTCGCGCTTGCTCTGCCAGATCGCCCAGATCAGCGCTGCCAAGCAGAGCAGCATCGCGATGAGCACACCGATGCCGATCGGCTGGCCCGGCAGCCGGACTGTCACAATGATCGGCGCGATGATCAGCGAGACCAGATTGATCACCTTGATCATCGGGTTGAGCGCTGGCCCAGCCGTGTCCTTCAATGGGTCGCCGACCGTGTCGCCCACGACGGCGGCCTTGTGCGGCTCGGAGTGTTTGCCGCCGTAGTTGCCTTCCTCGATGTACTTCTTGGCGTTATCCCACGCGCCGCCAGCGTTGGCCTGAAACACAGCCATCAGTTGGCCCGATAGGATGATGCCCGCCAGGAAACCGCCCAGCGCCTCGACGCCGAGCAGGAACCCGACCAGGATCGGCACGAGCACGGCGATCAGCCCCAGGCTGACCAGCTCCTTCTGCGCTGCAGTCGTGGAAATACTCACGGCCTGTCGATAGTCGGGCGTCACAGTCCCTTCCATAATGCCGGGGATCTTGAACTGGCGGCGCACCTCGTTGACGATCTGCGCGGCGGCGCGTGCCACAGCGCGGATTGTCAGCGACGAGAACAACAGCGGCACGGCACCGCCGATCAGCAGGCCGATGAAGACGATCGGCGCGGAGACGTTGATGCCGGTCAGCGGCGGGATATTGAGCTGTACTTGCGCCTTCCCGACATCGGTCAAGAATGAGCCGAACAGCGCGACCGCCGCGATCACCGCCGAGCCGATCGCGATGCCCTTCGTGACGGCCTTGGTCGTGTTACCGACGGCATCAAGGTCGTCCATGACATTGCGCGCGTTCTTGTCGAGCCCGGCCATCTCGCCGATGCCATTGGCGTTGTCCGAGATCGGCCCAAACGAGTCCATCGAGATCGTGTTGCCGGTCAGCGTGAGCATGCCGATGCCGGTCAGCGCAACGCCATACAGAATTGCGGTGAACTGGGTCGCGATCGGCTGGCCACCATAGATCAGCACCGACGCGAGAATCGAGCCAGCGATCACGAGGACCGCCCACACGCTCGACTCAAGGCCGAGCGCGAGGCCGGAGAGGATGTTCGTGGCTGCGCCGGTCAGCGATGCGCGGCTGGTCTCTTTGACCGGGCTGAAATGGGTTGAGGTGAAGTACTCGGTGACGCGGTCGAGCACGATCGCCAGCACAATACCGGCGACGGTCGCCAGGAACGGTCGCCAATCGACCTGCTTGGTCTGCGGGTCGACCATATAGAAGAACGAGACGATCGCGAAGCCGATCACCGCGATCACCGCTGCCAAGTAGAAGCCGCGGTTCATCGCCGCCATGGCGTCGCGGCGCTTCTCGTCGGTGCGCACGACGGTGTTGCCGATCACCGAGGCGATCACGCCGATGCCGCGCAGGATCAGCGGGAAGATCACGAAGCGCAGGTCGTAGCCTTCGAGCCCGGCCGCCGCGTTCGAGGCCCGACCCAGCACCAGGCCCAGGATCAGCGCCGAGACGATCGTGACCTCGAAGCTCTCGAACACGTCGGCGGCCATGCCAGCGCAGTCGCCGACGTTGTCGCCCACCAGGTCGGCGATCACGGCGGCGTTGCGCGGATCGTCTTCGGGGATGCCAGCCTCGACCTTACCAACCAGGTCGGCGCCGACATCGGCGGCTTTCGTGTAGATACCACCACCGACGCGCATGAACAGCGCGATCAGCGAGCCGCCGAAGCCGAAGCCGAGCAGCGCATCGGGGGCGGCGATGCCGAAGACCATGAAGATCAATGTGCCGCCAAGCAGCCCAAGCCCGACCGTGAGCATTCCGGTGACGGTGCCGGAGCGATAGGCCGTCTGCATCGCCGGATTGTAGCCTTTGCGCGCGGCGGCGGCAACGCGGACATTGCCCTCGACCGCGACGTTCATCCCAACGAAGCCGACCGTGTACGAAAACAGCGAGCCCATCAGGAAGGCGACGGCCCGGCCAATCGCGACCCAGGTGGTAGCTGCCGCCTGGCTGCCGAAACGCTCGACGGCCTCGGCGGTCGGTGGAATGATCAGCACGCTGGCACCTAGCACGAGCGTCAGGATGCCGATCAGGATTATGATCGTGCGAAACTGGCGACTGAGATATGCGTTGGCACCATCCTTGATGAAGCCCCAGACCTCCTGCATCCGCGGCGTGCCTTTGTCCTGCGCGAGAATCTGCGCTCGTAGCAGGAAGGCGTAGACGATCCCCAGCAGGGAGATCACCAGCACTACAATGACGGCACTGCTCTCAAAACTACTTAATCCTTGAAGCATCAGCAACTCCTTCACAACATGGTCTATTCAATATCACAACACCAGAGCGGGGTAAGAGCGCCACATTTTAGCATAGCACAGCGCTGCTTGCAAAAAAGATCACGAGCGCTCACGGCGTGCCGAGGCCGCGAGCGCGCGAGGCGCAGCCGCTCAACCCCTTCTCTAAAGACGTTGATTCCTGGTTGATGAGCGCAGTGTTCTGGCACAGAGATTGCTGTTGTACGAGGCAGCCAACCAGATGCTTGCGGCGGGCATCGCCGGCACCACGAGGATTTACGTGCCGTTTTCGCCCCATCGCCGCGCTTCTTTTTCCCCAACGGCTGCTCAAAGAGCAGCCGTTTCCACTTTTATGATGTTTGCGCTGTGGCGACGATGCTCGCCCAGCTTTCGTCGTGTTGGCCTGGCTGATAGGGGATGTAGCTGGCCACCCGATCAAGCACGCCGTCGTAGCGCTCGCGCAGCGCCTGCCCCAGGCGCTCGAGCGGTGCCTCGACGGCGAAGACATCCAGCATCTCGTCGCTGATCAGCGCCGGCATCGCCTCCCAGTGTCGGCGCTTGGCCAGCTGCGAGAGCTGCTCGCCGATCGCTTGCCAGCCGTGGCAGGCTAGCACGACCCGGTAGGTCGGCGTCGATGCGTAGAACGCGATCTGCTGGCGCGCGAACGCCCGGCTGCTCTGGAGCGCCGCCTCATCCGGCCCGCTGATCACAAAGACGCTGCTGGCGAGCACGATGTTCGCGGGCAGCCGGCCGGCGCTCGCCGCACCGGCTGCGATCTGCGGCTGGATGATCTCGCGGATATATTTGACGCTGTGAAACGGGTGGACATGAAATCCTTCGCATGTCTCGCCCGCCAGCCGCGCTAACCGTTCGTTGACGCCGGCGATGTAGATCGGGATGTGCGGGTGCTGGATCGGCCCAGGGTTGAAGAACGGCGTCATCAGGCTGTGCTCGTAGAACGCGCCGTGATAGTCGAGCTTCGCGCCGGTCTGCCAGGATTGCCAGATCGCGCGCAGGGCCTGAATGTAATCGCCTAGTTTGGCGGCGGGCGCTTCCCAGGCCATGCCATAGCGCCGCTCAATATGCGCGCGGACTTGGGTGCCGAGGCCGAGGATGAAGCGACCGCGCGAGAACGACTGGAGATCCCAGGCGATCTGGGCCGTGACCATCGGGCTGCGTGGGAAGGCGATCGCCACCGCTGTGCCGAGCTCGATCCGCTCGCTGTGCTCTGCGGCCAGCAGCAGCGGAAAGAAGCCGTTGTGTTTGGTCTCGACCGCCCAGAGGCCGGCGAACCCGACCTGGTCGGCGGCGCGCGCGATCGCGGGTATGTTGCGCAGATGCTCGTCTTCGAAGGGGAGCGCCGCGTCGATTTTCATGGGTGGAGGTACCTTTCTTGGCCGTGTGGGCTATGTTTTTGAAACTGGCGCGATCATGTCGGCGATGCCCGTGACCGTCCCGCGTTCGACTGCCTCTTTGGCCTGGCGGATCGCGTTCATCACCGCCGCCGCGTCGGATTTGCCGTGGGCGATGATCGCGACGCCACGCGGGCCGAGCAGTGGAGCGCCGCCATAGGAGCGGTAGTCGGCCTTGCGGCGCACGCGCAGCAACGGCGGAACGAGCAGGCTACCGATCAGCGCCGGCGCAGCACCGAACATGCCCAGGAGTCCACCGAGGCGCACGCCGCGCCGTCCGAGCGCCGCCAGTAGTGCGGCCGGTAGCAGGCCGGGTAGCAGGCCGCGCGGCAGATGATGCCGCACCTCGCCCACCAACAGTTCCTGCGCCAGCTTCACGACCGCTTCGGCCTGCTTGATGAACAGGTTGCCGACGAAACCATCGCAGACCAGCACATCGCAGGTGCCGCCAACCAGCGCATCCTTGGGCTCAGCGTTGCCGACGAAGTTCAGCGCACTGCTGCGCAGCAGCTCGTGGGCTTCCTGCACCAGGCGGTCGCCTTTGGTCGGCTCCTCGCCGTTGGATAGCAGCGCAACGCGCGGGGTGGTCATGCCCAGCGCGCCCTCGGCATACACGCTGCCCATCTGCGCGAACTGTAGGAGATATTCGGGCTTGCAATCGGTCGTCGCGCCGATGTCGAGCAGCAGAAACGGCCGGTCGAGCGCCGGAAAGATCGACGCGAGCGCTGGTCGCTCGATGCCTTTGATGCGCCCCAGGATCAGCGTCGCGCCGGCCATTGTGGCACCGCTGTGACCAGCCGAGACGAAGGCGTCGGCCGCGCCGTCGCGCACCATCCGCAGTCCGACGACATGCGCTGAGCGCTGCTTGCTGCGGATCGCCGATGCCGGATGATCGGCCATCCCGATGATCTCAGGGGCGTCGACGACCGTCAGGTCGAGTCCGGCGGTCGGGTACTTCGCGAGCTCGGCCTGCACCTGCGCGGCGGGGCCTGTCAGTATGATCGAACAGCCGAGCGTGCGCGCGGCCAGCACCGCACCGCGCACCGGCTGCTCGGGCGCATAGTCGCCGCCGGCTGCATCAAGGACGATCCGCACCGGGTCGCTCCTTTTTCATATCTGCACACTACACCGCGGCGCTAATCACTTAGGGCCTGCTCCGAGCAGCCGCAGCCCTTCGAGCAGCTGCGGATCGTCGTCTTCGCTGTAGTGCGTCCAATCGACATCCACGAGCGAATCGGGCTGCACGCCGTGTCCTTCGAGGTTGATGCCATTCTGAAGATGAAAGCCTTCTTGCGCGAGCCACAGTCGCGATCCGTCTTTGAGCGTGTAGGCGTAGATCGTCTCGGTATTGCCCGCCGAAGGCGTCCCGACGACCTGCGCGTCATCCTCGCGCTGTAAGATCGCCGCCAGCACCTCGGCATACGAGGCGGTGTCGCCGTCCACGAGAACGACGAGCGGCAGGCCGCGCAGATCTGGGCCGGCTGGGGGCTCGACCACCAATGGGCGAACGTGGTGCTGATCGAAGAACGTGCCGACCTGGCCGCGCGCAAAGTGGCCCAAAATACCCGACAGCACCTTGTTCCAGCCGCCGCGATTGGCGCGCACATCCAAGATCAAGCCGCGCAGGCGTCCGGCGGCGACCAACTCGGTTAAGGCACCGCTGACCTGCTCGTCCATGTCGTTGACCCACAGCGTCGGGATCACTACATAGCCGATGTCGCCGGGGAAGCGCCGATACGATGGAACGATGTGCCCCTGAACCTCCTGTCGGACCAGGACGACATCGCGCGGTTTCTCGCCGGGGCGCACGACATTCAGCCGCACCGTCGAGCCCTGCGGCCCTTGCAGATCGCCATCATCGGCGCTGTATGGCTGCCCATCCACGGCGATGATGCGATCACGCGGCTGTAGGTCGGCACGCGCGGCCGGGCTGTCGGGGAAGACCAGCTGGATGAACGCGCCATCGGGTTTCGGTGTGGTGACGACGCCAATCCCGACTGTGACCTCGTGGCCGCTCGCGGTCGCGTCCTCGATCTCAACGGCGGTCGGCGGCACGAAGCGCGAGTGGTGATCGTCGAGGCGTGCCACCATCTCGGTCATATCTGCGTAGAAATCGGTCTGGTTTTGGTCGCTGTCGACGCGCGGCTCGTATTGTTCGCGCAGGGCATCCCAGTCGAGCCCGCGAAAATCGGCGTAGAGGTAGTGCTGTTTGACTGTGCGCCAGACCTCTTCAAAAATCTGGCGACGTTCCTCCTGCGAAAGCGGCCCGATCGTGGGCGTCACCAGCGCGAGCGGTTCGGCGGTCGGCGACACCACATCGGTTGGGATCGGCGATGGGGTCGGCGACGTGGTTGGTTTGCTCGTGGGGTGCGCGGATGGACTCGGCGTCGGCTGCGGGCTGGGTCGTGCCGTGGCAGTGGCTGGCGCGCGGGTACTCAGCGGCGGCAGTGTAGCCGCCGCCGTCGGCATCTGGGTCGGACTCGTGAGCAGCGCCGTGCCAGGAACAATGCCGCAGCCCATGATCACCACAGTGCTGGCGAGCATGCTCAGCCATCGCAGCATGCGAAGCGCTCGATAATCTGACCAGGCTACCTTGCCCACAGGTCCTCGCTCAGTGAGGAATGCGCGAAAACACCGACAGCGCTATGTATATCATACTGCATACGTTACTGTTCCAGCAAGCGTACCACCAGCTCCGTCGCGCGGACGAGGTTCGCGATGGCGATGTGTTCGTTCGTCGAGTGGATCGCGCGGTAGCCGATGCTCAGGTTGGCCACGTTCAGGTTGCGCTGCGCGAAAACATTCACGTCGCTGCCGCCGCCGCTGATATGGTAGTGCGGCTCGATGCCCAGCGACTGCAGCGCCGCGCCAGCGTGCTGAATGATCGGCAGATCCGCGCTCAGACGGTAGGCATCATACTTATGAGTGATCTCGATCCGCACGCTGGCGTCGTACATGCGCGCTGCTTCTTCCAAGGCGGCGACCATCGCCTGCATCTGGCTGACCAGCTTGTCCTGGTCGTGGCTGCGCGCCTCGCCCCACAGCTCGACCCGCTCTGGGACGATGTTGGTGCTCTCGCCGCCCTTGATACTGCCGATGTTAGCGGTCGTCTCGTGATCGATGCGGCCAAGCGGCATGGCCGCCAGCGCATGGGCCGCGACGACGATCGCGTTAATGCCCTGCTCAGGTGCCAGGCCAGCGTGCGCGGCCTTGCCAATCACCATTGCGTACAGGCTATCCTGGGCGGGCGCGCCAAGCGTGATCCCGCCGATATCCTCGCCGGAGTCGAGCGTGAAGCCTTCGCGGGCGTGCAGTGTGCTCGTATCGAAGGCTGCTGCGCCGCGCAGCCCGATCTCCTCCTGCACCGTGAAAAGCACCTCGGCGGCACGGTGGGGTCGGCCACGCTCGAGTGTGATCCGCAGCCCTTCCAGTATTGCCGCAACGCCGGCCAGGTCGTCGGCACCAAGCACGGTATCGCCGCTTGATCGCACGAAACCGTCGGCGACGATCGGGCGCACGCCACGACAGGGCGCAACGCTGTCCATATGCGCGTTGAGCAGAAGCGGCGACCCCTCGCCTGGCACGCGCGCGAGCAGATTGTGGATTCGATCCTCCTCGACCGTGAGCTGCATGCCTTCGAGCAGGCCGCGGATGTGCGCGGCGATCGCAGCCTCTTCGGTCGAAGGATTGTCGATCTGTACGAGGTCGAGGAACGTACGCAGCAGCCGATCTTGGTCAACCATGGCATCTCGCGGCGCAGCCTACAGCCGTACGCTGGTGCGCCGCCGCTCCTTTCTGCTTCTACGCTACGGCGTATCCTTGATCAGCTCGAACGCCGCCGCCAGCGTTTTCCCAGCCGCCGCCGCGCCAACGCTCGATCCTTCGCCGCCATTCTCGATCATCACAGCGACGGCGAAGCGCGGCTGCTGAACCGGCGCGATCGCGATGAACCATGCATGGGTGTTGGAGCCGCCGTGCTCGGCTGTGCCCGATTTGCCGCCGACTTGCACGCCCGGCACCGCGTCGGCTGCCTTGCCGAAGCCATAGGCCACGCCCGCGCGCATGTTCACGCGCATACGCGCGGCAATCGCGCTCGACATCGTGCGGCGGATGGCGGTTTGGCTGTGCAGGAGCATCGTGCTGCCATCGGGGCGCGTAACCCGATCAACCAAGTAGGGTTGCATCATCACGCCATCGTTGGCAATCGACGCTGCAACCATCGCCATTTGCAGCGGCGTGACCAGCAGCTCGCCCTGGCCGAAGCCGGTGGCGGCTATCCCTGCGCGCTGATTCAGGAACCCTGGATCGGTATACAGCAGACTCGCCTCGCTCGGCAGATCGGCGAATTCGCCATACGTCTGCGGTGCCTCCTGTGTCCGAACGATGTCGAACTGGCGCGCGGTCTGGGTCATGAGATCGGTCCCAAGCCGCATGGCGTATTCGGCGAAAGCGGTGTTGCACGAGAAGGCGTACACGCGCTCCAGGTTCGGCGGGCCGACCGTGCGGATCAGGTCTTCGAGCCCGGTGCGCACAGCATTGACGACCGGCGGTGCCCCGGCCTCGGTTGGTCGTTGATCGGGGCAATCGATCTCGTCGGGCCGGCCCTCCTGCGGGTGCTGGAGCACGCCGACCGCCGTGATCGTCTTGTAGGTCGATCCGGGTGGGTAGCGTCCTTGGGTCGGTCGGTTCAGCAGCGGCTGGCCCGCGCCCTCGCTGTTGATCGCGTTCCAATACTGGCTGATGCGCGTGTTCTCGGCATCGCGGTCGGCGGCTGGATTAAAGGCCAGTTGGCGCGGATCGAAGCCGGGGTTGCTGACCATTGCCAACACAGCGCCGTTGCGCGGATCGAGCACAACGATCGAGCCCGAGCGGTCGCCCAGGATGTTCAGCGCGGCCTGCTGCAACTGCGCATTGATCGTCAGATGCACGTCGTCGCCGACCTGCGGCTTGCCGAGCAGAGTGTCTTGGATGCGGCCGAAGGAGTCGCGATCGCCGTTGAGATAGTCGGCGTAGGTCGCCTCGATGCCGGCCTGCCCGAAACGGCTGCTGAAGAAGCCGACGATATTGCTAAAAGCCGTCGGGTCGAACTGGTCGGCCAGTGGGTAGGTGCGCACCGCGAAGCCGCCCTCGACGACCTGTGTGCTCACCAGCAGCGTGCCATCGCGATCAAAGATCTTCCCACGCTGAATGCGCAGCGATTGGATGACTGGGCGCACGTTGCTGGTGGTCTGGCCGGTCTGTGGATCGACGTAGACGGTCGTGTAGATCTCGTTGGCGCGCACGAATTGCTGGCGCAGCAACTGGAGCGAGAGCAGCACAAATCCCAGGCTGATCACCAGCCCAAGGTTCTGAACGCTGCGCGCGAGCCCACGCGGCTGCGCGGGCAGCGAGAGACGCACGGCGATGAGTATGAGCGGCGCGGCGAGCCAAAGTGCCGCGAGCCAGCTTGTGTCTTGCGCGATCGGCTGGACGATACCATAGACGATCAGCGCGATAGCGGCTACCGCGCAAAGAATCCGCACAACTTGACGCATTGCGATTGAAAGACCTCATCCCCATTTAGGCTGCGATGATGCTATTATACTCCAAAAGCAGGTGCCTGGGGAGCGAGGGGCAAAAGGGTGTTATGCGGTAGGTATTGGGGAGCAGCCCGCACGATTATTCCAGGGGCATCGTCGCGCGCACCGTCACCCCGCCGCCCTCGGTCTCGAAGACATCCAGGCGACCGCCGAGCTCGGCCACGCGGTAGTGCATCGCGCGGAGGGCGTGCAGGCCAGGGCGCTCGTAGGTGCCGTCGAGCAACCCAACACCATCATCCTGGATCAGCAGCGCGACAGATAGCGCGTCGTAGCGGAGCATCAGCACGGTCGAGGCGGCATGGGCGTGCTGCTGGATGTTGAGCAGCGCTTCCTGTGCCAGGCGCACCAGCACCCCGCGATTGGCATGATGAATCTGGCGGGTGCGGCCAAGCAGCGCAACGCGGGTTGCGACGCCGGTATGCTGGCTGAAGCGCATGGACAGCAGGTCGAGGATCGCGGCCAATTCCATATTAGTCGCGGGCAACGGCGCGAACAGCACCCGGCGCAGATCTTCGACGCCTGGCTCAGTCGCGCGAATCTTGGTCGCCTGAATGGCCAGCGGTGCCTCGGTGGGCATATTCTCGCGCAGATCCTCGGTGTTCCGCCCGACGGGAGTGAAGCGAAGCAGATCGGCGCGGTCTTCGCGCCCAACGCGCTCGTTCGCGAAGGGCACACGCCGCTGATCGCGCCGCGACCGACGCCGCGCCGATGAGCGGCGCAGTACATCGACGACGGCAGGCACGCAGCAGCTAAAGATCGGTGGCACTGCGACCATCAGCGCCAGCCCCGACCATTGGCTGGCCATCACCATGTCGGCCAGCGGCCAGCCGGCGACCCACAGCGCGACCTGGATCATGCTCACGAACGACAGACCGGCCATGATCCCGCCGCGCCAGCCGAACAACAGCGCCGGCAGCACCAGGCTGCTATAGGCGTAGAATGCGAACGGACTATCCCAGCCGCCACTGCCGAGCAGCACCAGGATGCTGTAGACGATATCCAGGCCCATGATCGCTGGGGTGCGACGGGCCACACGCACGTAGGGTTGTGCGAACAGCGTGGCTGGGATGTTGAGGGCCCCGGTTGCGAGCAGCACCCAACCGTAGCCGGCTATATGTCCCTGCCAGAGCAGCAGCGCCCCAGCGACCCAGGACAGCCAGCGGTAGCAGAAGAAGATAACGTGGTCAGCGAGCCACGGATTCGGATTCTGGCGAATCACGCTCACGCTTCACCTCGGTGGGTAGGTCTACGGCGACACCGAATTGGCTATCAGGCCGCTCGTGGAGATCGAGTACGCGACGGCGATCATGAACAATCGGCCAGTCGGTTGAGCAATATCTCTTGCGCACATGTATGATCGTCGTGGGAGTCGAAAGCGGCCTATAGTGTAGCAGAAAGCAAGGCCAACGGCAAGGCGATTTTGAGGGCATCACACCCGCAGGTTTCAACCTGTGGCTCGCTCGCCATGCACGCCCGTGATGCGTGCGCATTGTGGGCGGCTCCGCCCCCACACCCCCGCTAGGGAACCCGTGCCCGGTTCCCCAGGCCCCTCCGGCATATAATGCATTCCCAACCCGATCAGGTATGGCGCATGCCTCGCTGCGTATGGGTATGCGCCAACGGCATTGCCGCGCACATGCTATTCTTTTGGGGTCCAGGGCATAGCCCTGACCGGGGTGTTGGGGCGCGCCGCCCTCGCACGGCTGAGAGCTGGGTGTGATGTATTGTGTTGCGTGTGCAGTGCGATCCGCTATGATGTATAAACGTGCCGTTGGGCGCTTTCGCCAGGAATCGGGATGGCGGATGTGCAGGGTGTGGCATAAGACTAAGCAGTCTCAACAATGCATAATTAGATTTTCATTTGAGGCAACACATCATTTTCATTTAGATTCTCAATGAGGCCATTCGCAGACTTGATCATCACTGCCAATTGCTATACAATTGAGCCGTTTTTGGTACGCGCATTTGAAGTTAGGAATCAAACAATCGAGAGAATCGAACCAGAGGAGATGAACTATGCGCACTTTCGCACCGAAACACATATCAACTCAGGAGGCCAAATCTGCCGGCCTTGCGAGGCCTAGTCGCGCATTCGTTGGACAAAAGCGCGAGGTGATACTACGCTCGATTGCGAATCACACCATAGAGCAACCGCCACAGGCTCACGCACAAGAACTCGAATATGAGTTGCATACCAATGCATCGCCCCGCTTTGCTCACGACTTCAGCCGAATCCCTGTCCATGCTGACAACCGCATCACCATTCAACCAAAGCTACAGGTTAACACGACAGGGGACGCAAATGAGCTACTAGCGGATCGCCTCGCGGAACCAGTAATGCGCATGCCTGGACTGCAACTACAGCGCACCTTCGGCGAGGCCACCAGCGGCTCGCCATCGAGCATTCCTTATCGCAACGAGATGGAGTATTCCTTCGGCGAGAACTTCTCGGGGGTCAGTGCCTATCTCGGTCGAGGCGAGACAATGAACCGTCTCAACGCCCTTGCCGCGACGTCCGGCGAGCATGTCGCCTTCGGCAGCTTCTTTCCCGATAAGAAGCTGGTCGCCCATGAGCTCACCCATGTCGTGCAGCAGCGGCGAGGCGGCGGTGTGCAACTGAAATCGCAACTCAGCGGAATTGACGACGCAGCGGAACGAGAGGCAGACAGCGTGGCTGTCCGCGCCGCCGCCGGTGAACGCGTGATCGTGTCGGCCGCTCCGAGATCTGCGATCCATCGCGACATCAAGGACAAGAACCTTAAGGTGCCGCTCGGCCACTTCGAGATCGACATGACCAAGGTCGAGTCAAAGAACTTCTACGCAGGCGAGACGGGCACGATCAGCTTCACACCGAACGATAAGGCTCCCGACTCCAAGTCGATCCGCCTCTCGCAGGCGGCGAGGACGTTCGACGTGGACGCGAAGGCAGAAGTAGATTGGTCGAAGGGCGACTATGGCAATATCCGCAAGAAAGCCAATCTCAACAAGATGCAGACCACCAGCGGCGACCCGACCCATGTCACCGCAAAAGGCGAGACCCTCAAAACTATCGCCGAGCAGCACTATGGCGAACCGTCACGCTTTGTCGAAGTCTTCAACGCTAACAAGAAGACGCTCGCCCCCACGATGAAGGCCGCCGATGGCGACAAGAGCCTTCCTGAAATGCTGAAGCTCATTATCCCTAAGGCCGTCGTCGGCGGCTTTTTCATCGACCACGCCACTGAAAAGGCCAAGGTCCGTACCGCCAAGGCAGACCCGGAGGTGCCGCAGGACTATATTTGGCCCAGCGAGCAGGTCACCAAGGGCCTGAGGCAGCACGGATCGAAGGCTGGTAAGACGATCGAACCCGCGATCCTGGACGACGCGCCGGGGCAGGGGAGCAGCCACGTTCAGTACACCTTCGAGACAGTGGCGCGCTCCGACGACGCGGGTATCCACTACGGCACGCTCCATTGGGGCTTCGATTCCGATGGTGCCGCCGGCAAGGTAACGAAGGAAACGCACCGCGTGGCCCCCGGCGTCTCAGACACGTATCGCGCCGCGCTCGGCGAATTCAACAAGTTCTACAAAAACCCGCCCACGGGACCGTGAGTATGAAACGAATGGATGACACCTCCCGCCTTCTTGTCGACATCGACAGTTCCGACGGGGATGTCCTCTCCCGAGCCGCCGTCGCACTGCACCGCCTCGGGCACGCGCGTGCGCTCGAAGCCTGCCTGCGCACGCTGGATGACGCGCCCGATCCGCTCCATGCCGACCGCACTCCTTCGGTGCAATGCCTGATCGAGATCGGAGAGCCAGCCCTGCCTCCATTCATCGACCGCCTCGAATCCGAAGACCGCGATACACGCATGCACGCCGAGCGCGCGGTTCAGGGCATCGCGCGCCGGCGGTTTGGATTCGACGGTATCGCGTGGCCCGAGGCGCTATGGAGCGATGAATGGATTGGTGGAGCGCCATCGGCTTCGACAGCGCCGCCGCGCCGCCCCAACGCACCGAGGCGCTTGAACGCCTGCGCGTCGGGCTGAAGAACCGCTAAGATGAAACTTATAAAAATCAGCACGCGCCTAACAAGCGCATGCAGCGGAGGCCGCGAAGCGAGCTTCTTATCGTTCCCTAAATGCCCCAAGCGACCTCGCTGATGCGAGGCGATAGCCGATGCGCTAGTATCGTCCATCGTCCATCGTCCATCGTCTGCTCACGTCTCAGAGCGGCTCGCGCGAAAACTATGGCGTGGGGCTGACGCGTGGGGTGCTCGACGGCCGCACAGAAGCGGTTGGTCTTTGGACAGTAGCGGTTGGCGGGATCGTTGCGGTGCTCGTCGGCGTGGTGCTGGTCAATGCGGTGCTGGTCGGCGGCTCGATCGTTGGGATCGCTGTGGGCAGCGGCAGCGCGTAGGCAACCGGGATGCTCGCTGCCGGGGTTGGTGTCCCAGCGGCCAGGTCGAGCGCGGTATCGCTTGAAATATCGCTCAAGCGCTGCAAAAAGCGCTCGATCCGATCCGAGCGGCGCTTGAGATCGTCGAGCAGCGCAGCGCGGCCAGCCTCGGCGGTCGCGTAGAGCGCCACCGAATCGCGGCTCGCGTGCGCCTCGGCCACCTGGGTCGCGTTCTGGCTCGCGCCGGTTGCGACGACATCGCCAAGCCGATTCAGCTCGGCAACCTGCTGCTCTAGATCGCCCGCCGTCTCGTTGGCCGCGTTGGTGCGCCGCGATAGATCGCTCACCTCGGTCTGCAAGGCGATGTTGATCGCCTCGGATGTGCCGAGGCGCGTGCGCATCTCCGTGAGCTGGTTGGGCATATCGGGCGTGGCACCCAGCGCGAAGAGCGCGACCGCCACGCCGGCGAGCGCAAGCGAGGTTGCGATGACGATCACCAGAAACGCAGCGAGCAGGCGGCTCAGGAAACCGCCGCGACGGCGCGGTGGCGGCGTGGGAGCGGGTTGCTGCTTCAACGGTCGGGTTGGCGACGACTCCGAGGACTCGCTCATGGGCTCACCTCTGGCACGCCGAGCGACGTGGCACCACCGCGATTGGTGGCTGCCTCCGGCGCACCGGGATACAGCGAGCGCTCGGCAACGATCGGTTGCGTTGATCGCACGGTCGCTGCGATCGCTGTCTGACCGGGATAGAGCAGATGGACGGCCATTGTATAGCGCGAGCCGCCGGGCATCACGATCGACTGAGCGCCTTTCCTCCCGTCGGCCTGGACGAATTCGACGACAACGCGCGCCTGATTTTTATTCGGGTTGCTGAAGAGCAGATATTCCTGAACGTCGCCGCTCGTGCGGCCGTCGGCAAAGCGCCAGGTGAACGATGGCATGATCGCGCCGGGCGTCACCGTGCCGACGCCATTATCTTTCCAATACATCGCCCGCTCGGCTGCCACCGGCCGATCAGCCCTGACGGTCGTCGCGACGCCCAGGTCGGGCACGACTTCGTTGACGTTGATCGCCAGCCGAGTCGTCGGTGGGAGCGCGTAGTTGCGCGTGAGCGAGGTGCCATCGGGCGTCAGGAATGTGACCGACGCAGTCGTGGATTGTGCGTTCGGATTCAGCACCAGCACCCACATTTGGAAGGGCGACTGGGTGGTTCCTTCGGCGAAATACCATTGGCGCGAGAGCGTCACGACGCCGGGTGTGCTGTGGACGCCGCCGCTGGTGAGCGTGCTGCCGGCACCGAAGATCATCGTGCGCTCGGCGACGATCGGCTGCGTGGCGATCACGCGCGTCCCGAACCCGATTCCTTGCATATTGGGCGCATCGCCGACGGTCACGACTGTGCGCTGCAACGGCGGGATGCTCACGGTTTGCGGCGCAGCGATCGTGCCATCACCTTTCATGTAGGTGATCGTCGCGTCCACTTTGTCGCGCTGAGGGTTGAACAGCAGCAAGAAGGTCTTAAACGTGCCATCGGTCGAGCCCTCGGCAAAGTACCAGACGCGTGACGGCTGGCTGACGCCGGGACTGGCGGTGATGTCGTTCCCGAAATCCATGTAGCGCTCGGCGATCACCGCCGCATTGGACTCGACGATCGCTGGGACATCGGTGGTGTCGCTGAAGACGTTGTTCACCACCAGATCGGCCCGCCCATCGGCTGGCAGGGTGACATCGCGGATGACGGTTGGGCCGGGCTGGCGCAGCAGCGTGACACGGACATTTGCCGCGCCGGCGTTGGCGTTCAGGATCGACAGCCGCTCGACATAATCGCGCGCGTTGCCCTCGGCGAAGTACCAGCGCGAGCGCACGGTGGCCTGGTCGGCACTCTGGCGAATTGTGTCGATCAGCGCGCGCAGTGCGGGCGATGGCTCGACGGCGTCGGCGACCGCTTCGGCGTGGGTCACGATATTCTTGCGAACGACCGGCGCGCTGCCGCTGGTTGTAACCGTGTGCTGGCCGAGCGGCGGGATGTTGTACGACTGCCCGAGCCAGGCGAGCAAGCCGGCTAGCGCAGCCTGCGCCTGCCCGGATGGTGCGGCGCTGCCGATCAGCGCAATGTGGATCGCGATATCACCGCCAGCCAGCCGTGTGACCGCCGCCGTCGGCCCACCGCTGCGCCCTTCATAGATCGTGCCGTCTGTATCGATGATGAAATGGAACGGCAGATCGTCCCAGCCGAGCGCTTGCGTGTCGTAGGCCACCAGCGCGCGCAGAAACGGCAGTGGATCGGCCAGGCCATCGCTGCCGATCTGATGAATGATGATCCCGCGTGGTGGCTGGCGCGCGATCGGCCCGCTGGTGGTGCCGCTCCAATCGGCGCGCTGGATGATCTGTGGCGGCGGCGTGCGCGTGGTTGGGCCATAGGGTGCGGGCACACGCGGCAGCCCGGCCGCGCGCGCTGGTCCGCTGGTGGTGTCGAGATAGTTAATGCTGATCTCGCTCAGGAGTGGCGAGGCGTTGGCGATGGTGGTGCTGAAGCTGGCGCGTAGCTCGAAGAATTGCGTGTTGGGCGCGAACGGCAGCACCGATTCGAGCGCGAGCGCGCCGTCGTCGCTCTGCGAGCGCGCATCGCCAGCGACAAGCGGTTGCCAGTCGCCGAGCTGATCGGCGGCCGGGCCGGCGCGCAATTCGAGCGCGAGCCGGGTGCCCGCCGGCATATCGGCCCGCCAGACCGCGCCGACCGCGTTGAAGGGGTTATCGGCCGTAATCGTGCCGGAGCTAAAGCTGCCCTGCGTGCGGTTCTCGGCCAGGCGCAGCTCGCCATCGTCGTTGTTGCTGATCAGCAGCCCGTCGTGAGCGCCGCTCTGCCACTCGACAACCGTGCTGAAGCGCTTCTGTCCGATCGGCTTGGGCAGCGCCGGCTGGGCGGCGAGCCGTGGGGCATAGGCTGTCGATCCGATCCCCGCCACGGCCACCAGCACGATCAGCAGCAACGCACGTCGCATAGTCGCTCCCATAGACCGATCATTTTTACCATCAAGACACCAAGGCACGAAGGCTTGGTGTCTTGGTGTCTTGGTGGTAAAAACCCCCGTTGTACTAGCTCACTTATCACGCTTCAGCGCGCCCGCGGTGTACTCGTTGTCGGAGTCCCATAGCAGCCAGCCCGCATCGATCGCGGCGCTTTCGGCACCATCGATCTGAGCGCGCACCTCGGTCGCGCCATATTGAACGATAGGCGGGCGCCAAAGCAGCGTAAAATCTTGCAACCAAGGCCGGAGCCGCGCCCGCCCATCGCCGACGAGTTCGGTGCCGCGCCGCATGCTCTCGGCGACGATCTCGTAGGGATGTTCAGCGGGGTCATTAAATCCTAGCTCGCCGAAGGAGTAGTGCGAGGGGTAGACCATCGGGCAGATATAATCGGCGTGCTGGGCCATGATCGCCATATTCTGGCCGATGTTGGGCTGCGGTGCCCAGGCGGCGTAGCCGAAGACATCGGCTGAGAAAAAGGCACCTGAGCCGTTGATCGAGCGCTGCGCCCGCTCCATAAAGCGGCCGATGTTGTCGTAGAGCGGCTGCGGGTTGTTTTTCCAGTCGATCGGCTTGGCGAGCTGCATGTACTGGGTCGCGCCATCGTTCGGGAAGCGAATGTAGTCGAAGTTGACCTCGTCGAAGCCGAGCTGGGCCGCTTCGGTAGCCAGGCCGATATTATAATCCCAGACCTGTTCATTCCACGGGTCGAGCCAGGCGATGTCCCAATCGGCGTAGAAGACCGGGCCGTTGCACGGGCGATTCGCGTTGGGCTTGCAGCCGCGCGTGTCGTGCGCCGCCCACTCGGGCTTGGTCTCGGCCAGTAGGTTGTCGTGCGCGAAGATATGAACACGCGCGATCATGTAGATGTTGCGGCGCTTGGCTTCGGCCAGGATGGCCTTGACATCCATAAGCGGCTTGGCCGTGCCCAGCTCCTTGATGATCGGCACCTGCGAGTCGTAGTAGATCAGGCCGAGGTCGACCAGATTGTCCGATTTCAGATCGAGCACGATCGCGTTCAGCTCGGTCTTGTCGACCAGGTCGAAATAGGCGTCCATGCCCTGATAGGCCGCAACACTCGTTTTCACATACAGCGCTTTAGCCTGGAATGCTTCGAGCTTGATCGTGCTGGGCACGCTGCCGGGCTTCAGCTCGATCGTCGTTTTGCGATAGCCGGGCGCGAGCACCTGGATGTAGCCCTGCTCGGGGACGCCGTCGAGCTTGAACCGGCCATCGGGGCTGTTGTCGAGCCGCATATACGCGACATCGCTGCTGTTGGTCGTCGAGGTCGCGATCACGGTCGCGTTCTTGATCGGCGCGCCGGTCGCGCTGTCGAGCAGCGTGCCCTTGAGGACATCCGGGCGCAACGCCGCGCTGATCGTCAGCATCTTCTCGATCGGCTGAGTCAGCGCAGCATAGCCGTCGGCGGTGATCTGGAGCGTGGCGCTTTCGGGCAGGTTGTCGATCCGGTAGCGCCCGTCGTCGCCGGTCGTGGCGGTCGCATCGCCGGCCTTGACCGCTGCCCCAGCGATCGGCTTCCCGGTCAGGCTGTCGGTGATCGTGCCGGTCAGGGCATTCGGTCGCAGCGCAGTGTCGAAGCTGGTGGTTCGTTTAAAGCTCTGGCTGACGCTCTCGTGATCCTGTGCGGCGACAGTCAGTGTGAAGCTCTCTGGCACGCTGCTGAGATTGTAGCGCCCATCGGCACCCGTCGTAGCGCTGATCGTCGCGCTGGCCTTGACCAGCGCGCCAGCCAGCGGCTTGCCGGTGTAGGCATCGCTGATCGTGCCCGAGATGGTGTTCGGGCGGATTTTTGCGTCGAGCGTGACGGCCGGCGGCGTCGGCTTGGCGAACTGCGGCTGGGTCGCCAGCGGCAGCGCGATCGGCTCATAGCCCTTCGCGATGACCTGGAGCGTATCCTGGTTGGTCCACTTTGCGATCTGGAACTTGCCGCCGTTATCGGTAGTCAGCTCGTTGTTGCCTAGCTTGATCGTGGCGGCTGGGATCGGCTTGCCGGTGTAGGCATCGACGATCGTGCCGTTGAGGGCAATATCGGCCTCACCACAGGCGGCCAGCACAACGGCGAGTGCAAAACAGATAGCTATAAGCGATAATCGCGGGCGAACATGGATAACCATGGGCTCAGGTACTCCTAGAAACGAGGCACGGCGCGGCCCAATCGTCAAGGCTTATTCCTGCATCGCTTGCGTTTTTGCATAAGTGCATCTATCATAAACGCTTGACAGAGGGTTGTCAAACGATACGTATGGATTGGGCTGTGGCGTACGATTTTGCAGCGTTCAGCCGTGGCGAGTGCATCTCATATGATCGATGCCGACTACGAGCCACCATCTTATTGGCATGTGACGGGCACGCCGATCGCGGCCGAGGCGCTTGATTGGCCAGCGACCGCCGAGGTTGTCGTGGTGGGCGGCGGGCTGCTGGGTGTTTCGTGCGTCTACTGGCTTGCGCGCGCCGGCATCGCGGCGGTGCTGATCGAGCGCGCGACGATCGCTGGCGGCGCAACCGGTCGTAACGGCGGCATTGTGGTCGCTGGCGCAGCCGAAGCCTACCCCGCGCTGATCCGGCGCGTCGGCCATGATCTCGCGCGGGCGATCTGGTCGATGACGCTGCAAAGCCAGGCGCTGCTGCGCGAGGTGCTCGCTGCCGAAGCGATCGATTGCGACTACCGCGAGCCCGGCAGCCTGAGCCTGGCGCTTGACGAGACCCAGCTCGCGGCGATGGCGCGCACGGCAGCGCTGCTTCAGGCCGATGGTTTCGTTGCCGGGCTGCTTGATCGCTCGCAGACCCAGGCGCGGATCGCCACACCGCTCGGAGCGATCAGCGGCGGCTTTTTCATACCGACCGGTGGGCTGCTGCACTCGGCCCGGCTGATCCAGGGGCTGGCGCGGGCCGCTCGACGCTATGGGGCGCGCATCTACGAGACGACGGCAGTCAGGCGGCTGGCGCGCGATGGTGCCGGCCTGCGCGTCCAGACAGCTCGCGGGACGGTGCGCGCCGGGGCTGTGATCGTCGCGACCAACGCCTGGACCGACCGACTCGTGCCGGAGTTGGCCGGCGTTGTGACGCCAGTGCGCGGCCAGATGCTCGCCTACGCGCCGGTCGCGCCGCTGTTCACGACCGGCATGGCTGCCAATGTCACACCAACCGGCGAATATTGGCAGCAGACCCGCGATGGCACGATCCTGCTCGGCGGCTGCCGCGCTGCCGCAGTGGATGGCGATGTCAGCGTCCGCGATGCGCAGCCGACGGCGCTGGTGCAGGCGGCGCTGGAACAGGTATTTCCGCTGCTCTTCCCGGCGCTTGGCGATCTGCGGGTTGTGCAGCGCTGGGCTGGGCTGATGGCCTTCACCCCGGATTATCTGCCGATCGCCGATCGTGTGCCGGGCCTGGCGCATGCCTGGGTCGTCGGCGGCTTCTCGGGCCACGGCATGCCCTTCGGCATGCGGCTGGGGCAGCTGCTGGCCGAGGCGGTCACAGACGACCGCGCGCCGCCGCTGCTGGCACTCTTTCGCAGCAATCGCCCGACGCTCGCCTTGCGCTAGTACACTCGGGCTGAACAATGCCAATAGTTTTCACCACCAAGACACAAAGACACAAAGGCCCCGCTGATCTTTGTGACCTTTGTGTCTTGGTGGTAGAACCCTGGTGTTAGTAACAGGAGGCCAATGATGTCGAGTATGCCCAGCGGGCCAACCTATGATCCCTTAACCGCCGCGTATTACGGGGAGTTCGTAGCATACGCCGTCGAGATGTACTTTAGCGACCCTAGCAACCTGACGCCGAAGCCGCCGCCGGGGTTCTCGGCGCTGGGGTGCCAGATCATCGCCTACCTCAACGCTGTCGATATGTTTATCGACGACAGCCGGATGGTGTTCTTCGGCTATGTCGCGCAGTCGATCGCTCAGCCGAATCAGCTCATCATCGCGATCCGCGGTACCGAGGCACCCCTGGAATGGCTGATCGACTTCGAGCTGTGGCCGACGACGTTCACAACTATCCCCACTGCCGAGCTGCTCGTGGAGAACGGTTTCTTCAGCATCTTCAATACGACGACATTTGTCGATTCAAGCGGGAATGCCGTGCCGCGCGCCGATTTACTGGCCCCGCTCGTCGCTGCCGACGACGCGGCCAGTCTGACGATCGTTGGGCACAGCCTGGGCGGCGCGCTTGCGACAATGCTGACGCTGGATGTGCTCTACATCGCCCCGAGCCTCAAGCCCTACACGACGCTCTACACGCTCGCCTCGCCGGCCGTCGGCAACAGCGCCTTCGCCGACTACTTCAACGCCGCAGTCCAGACCAGCTTTCGAGTCTGGAATGAGTACGATCTCGTCCCGCGCGCCTTCTGGTTCTACACGCATGTCAGCGGCGATGGCGATGAGATCATCCAGACCGACCAGCAGTACGACGAGATAACATTCTCACCACCGTGCGAGCACGCGCTTACAACATATCTGTGGCTGCTCGACCCGAACAATCCGTTCAGCGAGAAATTCGCCTCTTCGTGCGAAGTGTCGAACGAAGCGGCGAGAGCAGGCCGACGCGCGCTGCGGGTCGAGCTAAAGGCGCGCAGCAATCAGGGCGACTTCGCCACGCGCTAGAGCGCCGTTCAAGAATCCGCGAAGCCGGGGTGCCCTCTGGGCCAAGTCACGCGAAAAGGTTCATATCTTCTATCTTCGCGGTCCTTCGCGGCCCTTCGCGGATCGACTGGCCCCTCTGGGCGTCACCAAGCCTTCGTGTCCTTTGTGCCTTGGTGGTAGAACCGTCGCTTTTTGTGCGCCGAACTGTACTAGAGGAGCCCCGACGATGCCCGATCTGCCACCTTTCGTCCTCGACGACGGCGCGCTCGACTGGGAGGTGCTGTTCCAGATCTACGAGTTCGAGCAGTATCACAGCTATGCCGAGGCGCTCACGCACAACGAGGTCGATTTCATCGAGCAGGCGCTCGGCCTGCGCGAGGACGCGGCGGTGCTCGACGTGGCCTGTGGCGGCGGTCGTCATGTGCTGGAGCTGGCGCGGCGTGGCTATGCCGTCGAAGGCGTCGATGCCAGCGCCGCGCTGGTCGCCTACGCAACGCACAGCGCGAACACGGCAGCTCTGCGGGCGCGCTTTGTGCAGGGCGACATGCGCGCGCTGGCCTACGAGCGGCAGTTCGACGCCGTGCTGGTGATGAATAGCAGTCTGGGGTTTTTCGACGACACAGAGAATCGCGCAACGCTCGGTCGGCTCGCCAACGCACTGATCGATGGTGGAAAACTGCTGCTCCAGTGTCTCAACCCCTATCAGATTGAGCACTATCTCCAGAGCTTTCGCAGCGGCTGGCACGCGATCGCCGCCGGCTACTTGCTGCGCGAGGCGCGCTTTGAGCCGCGCACAGCGACATTGCAGATCGATTATCGTTACCTGCTGCCGGCGCGTGGCATCGACGCGCGCTACCCCGGCGACCGCATCCGGCTGTATGGCTACCCCGAGCTGGCCGGGATGCTCGCTGCGGCTGGGCTGCGACCGCTCGCCGTCTTCGGCGACGCGGTGATACCAGCCGTGCCATTTGAGGAGCAGAGCCAATGGCAGGTGGTCGTCGCGGGTAAGAGCTGAGCTACTTCGCGGCGGCGGTTGGGCTGAGCGCTGGCTGCGTCTGGCCGGTTGTCAGCAGCGTAAGTGCGGCTGCGAGCTGCGTATCGGCGCACGACAGCTGACCGGCGGGCGGCTGTCGCTCGGCCACGCATGGCACTGCGCTGGTCGGCTCCTCGGCGTAGGGCACGACATATTGTGGCGTGATGCCGATCTTGTGGATGGCGCTCTTATTCGGCGTCAGCCAGTGGGCGATCGTGATGCGCGCGCTGCCGCCATCGCTGAGCGCGTGGATGTTCTGCACCGAGCCCTTGCCATAGGTCTTTTCGCCAAGTAGGTAGCTGGCCGGGCGTTTGTCGCGCAGCGCCCCGGCGACGATCTCGCTGGCGCTGGCCGAGTTGCCGTTAATCAACACCACCAGCGGCGTATCGAAGGCGCGCAGGTCGCTCGCCCCGCCGATCGTGCGCAGCTCCTGTACGCCACCGCTGCCATCCTCTTCGTAGAGCGCCACGCCATCGTAGAAGCGACCGAGCACCTCCTGCGCGTTGGTCAGGTATCCGCCAGGGTTATTGCGCAGATCGAGGATGATGCCTTTGGGCTGCTGCGGCAGCAGGTTGCGCAGCGCCGCGTCGAACTCCTGCGTTGTGGTCGCCTTGAATTCGCTGATCTGGATGTAGGCGATGCGATCGTCGAGCAGCTGGCTGGTCACGCTGCCGATTAGCACCTGCGCGCGAACGAGTGTGACATCGAAGGTCTGGCCGCTGCTCGCCCGATGGATCGTCAGCTTGACCGTGGTGCCGCGCGGCCCGCGAATCTTCGCCGAGACCTTGACGATCGCCTGGTTCAGATCGAGCCCGGCGATTAGGGGCATGATCGCTACATCGTCCACCTGCACGATCTCGTCGTTTGCTTGCAGGCCAGCTACCAGCGCGGGCGAGTCCTTCAGCACCTTATCGATATACGCCTTGCCGTCGCTGATCCGTATGTAGGCCCCGATGCCTTCCAGCGTGCCCTGCATATGATCGTTGGTCTGCGCCGCCAGATCGGGCTCCTGATAGACCGTGTACTGGTCGTCGAGCGTGGCGAGCATCCCGCTGATCGCGCCCTGAATCATGTGCTGATGATTCAACTGATCGTGGGGATAGAATTCGCCCTCGACCAGGTTCCAGACCTCCCAGAAGACGCTGAAATCATTCCGCAATTGCTGCGGAGTGGCTTCGTTGGCACCGCGCCCCGGCCCAAACAGCGCCGCGACGTCGCCGCCGATCGGCAGACGTCCGCCCAAGATCGTTGCGCTCAACCAGCCGCCCCCAAAGCCAATGATCAGCAGCGCGACGCTGATCACGCCGTATTTCAATACTCGCCTTCGCTTGACCATGGGGCACTCCATTCCCGCAGCTACGCGCTGCACCCGACTGGCTTGAGCTGCTCGCCCACCGGATCAGCGCGGTGAGCGAGCGCTGGCGGGGCAGTGCCCCGCCAGATTTCCTCGGTGCGCACGTCGGCCCTAGCGCTCTTTATGTTCGTCCGTAGACATCCTCGACCCGCACGACATCCTCGACCTCTGGCGTAGAGACTTCAAGAATATCCGTGTCTGCGATCGCGATCATGCGATGAACCGTGTGCGGCGTGATGTGGATCTGGTCGCCGGGGCGCATCCGCCGCGTTTCGAGCTGGTCGGCAGATGGGCCGACGACCATATCGATCTCGCCGCTCTGGATGTAGAGCGTCTCGTCCTTCACATTGTGATACTGCAAGCTCAGCCGGTGGCCGGCGGTGACATGCAGGATTTTTCCGACATACCGTTCGGTCTGCGCCCACCAGAGTTCATAGCCCCAGGGCTTCTCCACGCGCTTGACTGCCATTTGGTGTCTCCTCTCCGCAATACTATTCCAGATCGCCCATTTCGTACAGGATCGCCGAAGCTGCGACGAGCGGCGCGGTCTCCGCCCGTAGCGTTCGTGGCCCCAATGTCACGGCTATCATACCATAGCGCTGGGCCGTTTCAAGCTCTTTGGGCGTGAAACCGCCCTCTGGCCCGCTGAAGAGCGCTACCGAGAAAGGATGGGCTGCTGCTGGCGATCGCGGGTCGATCGCTTCGCTCGCGAGCCCCGAACCGCGCAGCACCTGCCGCAGCGCGGGCACGCCCGTGCCTTCCCACAGCAGCAGCGCGGTGTTGCGCTGCGGTGCTTGATCGCAGGCGGATGGGAAGAACAGCGCCGGTGCCAGGCGCGGTAGCTTGCCCCGGCGCGATTGTTCCGCAGCCTCGCGCAAAATGCGGCCCCAGCGCTCCAGCTTGCGCTCGCTTAGCTCGTCGGTGTCCGCGATCGTGCTGCGCTCGCAGATCACTGGCACAAACGCCGAGACGCCTAGCTCGGTGCCTTTTTGCAAGACCCACTCGAAGCGCTCCGAGCGCAGCACTGCGACATACAACGTCAGCTTGGTGCGCGGCTCGCCGCCCGCAAGCTGCTTGTGCTCGACCGTGCCGGTGATGCGCCCGCGCTCGATGCTGCTCAGCGCGACCTGATATTGCCAGCCGCTGTTGTCGAGCAGCAGCACGCGCTCGTCGGCGCGCAGACGCAGCACGGCGCTCATCTGGTGGGCCAACTCGCCGTCTTCGATGACGACGTCGCGCCCGTGAAACGCCTCGGCGTCCACGAAAAAGCGGTAGGTGTTGCTCTCGGTCGTCTGGCGACGGGGCTGGCGCGAGCGCTTTGGCATATGCGATCATCTATATTGCAGATTGCAGATTGCAGATTGCAGATTACACATTGAGTATTCTGATGCACCTGTATCTGTGCTCAAGGCCGAACAGGTCGTTTGGAATTGCACTACATATGAAACGCTGGCGGGGTTCGAAAGTTACGGAAGGTTTTCACCACCAAGATACCAAGGACACAAAGATCATCGGGGCCTTTGTGACCTTTGTGTCTTTGTGGTGAGCTTCCATGCGCAACGCACATGGCTATCGGCTATCGGCTATCGGCTATCGGGGCGGCTTTCTGGTACACCAGCGCGACCCAGTCGCCCTCCTGCTGCCGTTCAAGCGCGGTGAGCCCGACCGCCGCAAGCGCCGCGACGACCTCGGCCTCGCGTTCGGCTATGATGCCCGATGCGATCAGCAGCCCTGCCGGTGCCAGCGCCGCAGCCAGATCCGGCGCGAGCGCGGCGATCACGCGGGCGATGATGTTGGCGACGATCAGGTCGAAAGGATGAAGGATGAAGGATGAAGGATGAAGGATGTCGTTCTGATCGTTCATCCTTCCGCCATCATCCTTCATCCTTCCGTCGAGCCAATGCCCCAGCTCGGCACCACTGCCCAGGCTGCCCTGTTCGACGCGCACGCGATCATCCACGGCGTTGTACCTGACGTTCTCGCGCGTGGCCGTCACGGCGATCGGATCGGTGTCGAGCGCCAATACGGTTGCGGCACCGAGCTGCGCGGCGGCGATCGCCAGGATGCCCGAGCCACAGCCCAGGTCGAGCACATGATCGCTCGGTTTGACATAACGTTCTAGGAATTGGACACACAACTGGGTGGTTGGATGCAGGCCCGTGCCGAAGGCCATGCCAGGATCGAGCCGGAGTATAACGTCGCCAGGCTGCGGCGCATATTCCAGCCACGACGGCACGATCACCGTTCGCGCGCCGATCCGTTGAATAGTATAGTGCTGTTTCCAGGCATCAACCCAGTCCTGCTCCTCGATCTGCTGGACTCGCAGCGGCCCGATCGGGCGCATCTGCCCAAGATGCCAGAGCGCCTGCTCG
>Ga0075423_10000809_pt1 | contig 26407 bp, 37 predicted proteins | sample SoiMethybrSBSTD2_FD_80114 | JGI IMG/M metagenome (GOLD analysis project Ga0075423, IMG submission 80114) | Bulk soil microbial communities from a Populus tree surrounding site in Tennessee, USA - Soil MetaG P. TD hybrid SBSTD2 | ecosystem: Environmental > Terrestrial > Soil > Tree plantation... | reverse complement strand
CTCCAGGTCCTGGTATTCCCACCAGAGAACCCCGTCGACGTGGATCCCACCGGCGCCGCCCTTCTGCAGGAACTGGATCGCGAAGTTCGCGTGGTCGACCCTGCTCAGCTTGCCGATCGCCGTGTAAACCACCTGCTCGAGATCCAAGAGGCCGGCGCCCTCGCTCTTCGTGGCGTCTGGCCTGTTGGCGCCCACGAGCGGTTTCTGGCCGATGGCGTCGCCGGGGATCGCGACGATGATCCGGACCACGACGCGGACGGACCAGAAGTCTGGCTCCTCGCCGAAGCGCGGATCGGCTCTCCAATCCGCCGGCATGATCATCGCGATGGGGACTCGCATCGACGTGAGCGACTTCGCCGGCTCGTACCTTGAGATGACGACGGACCCGGACCCGAACGCAGGAGCCGAGCCGCCTGGCCACGCCTGCGCGAGCAGCTTGGTCTGGATCTGCTGGAGCATCGTCTTCAGGTTCGCCACGGCCTATGCTTTCTCCTCGAATCGCGCTGCCACGATTTCCGGAAGCTTTTCGAATAGCTTGGCAGTGATCTTGTCCGCCAGAATGTTCGCCATCTTCTCCGTTCGCCCGTCGTCGATCCTCCTTCCGGCCTCCTCGAAGGCCTTCCGTTCCACGGTCGAGAGGCAGCGCCACTCCGACGGCGTGATCTGGCCCACGGCTCGGAGGTAGGATTCCGCGTGGTCGACGAGGAGCCCGAACTGTTCGGACGAGATCTCCGCCGTTCCCCGGAAGGTGTCGGAGATCAGCCAGCCGATCTTGTCCGTCTGCTCCTTCATGGCAGATCCGAAAGTAGCCCTGCCTCGTACACTCGGAAGTTCGAATCCGGCGTCCCCGTGAACTTGAGCCCCAGGCCGTATTCTTCCTCCATGCTCATTCGGAGCTCGGCGTCGTCGGCGATCTGCGGGATCGCGTTGTAGAGCTTTACGGCCGGATGATTCGCGGAGGCCTTCGGCGTGAAGAGCAGAGTCCCTGCCTTGCTCGACCCCATCGTTCCAGGCTTCGTGCCTCCAGTCCCCGGTCTGAAGAGCCAGTGGACTGCCGTACCCACCGCCGACTTCGCTGCCGCCGCCGAGATGGCATCCGTGTCCGGGTAGCGCACGATCGCGGAGATCGTGACTGGGGACTCTCCGGTGTAGACGGAGTCGATGATGGTCCCGAGCCTGGGATTGAAGAGGTGCGCCCATCGCGGGTTCGGCTGAAAGCGAATCCCGCGACAGGTCCCGATCTCCGTCCCGTTCCACGAAAGTCTTCCCGGGACGAAGATGATTCTCCCGGAATCGGCTACTGCCACCGCTATACGGCCGCAGACACGCGACCGCCTCCTAGACCGGATTCGCGCTCAAAGTACCTCGAGGTCTCGCGGATCATGTCCTTGGCGAGCTCGTCGGTGATGCCGACGAACGGTCTCGGAAGGACCGTCTGCTTGTGGAACCTTCGGAAGAGCGCCGGCCAGAGCTTCGGAAAGTATCCCTCCCGTCCGCTCCGGAAGTTCCCCTTCTTGTCGACCAGCCAGTCGCGGCCGCGGCGATAGCCTTCCTCGGAGATCCGGATGGTCGACCGCCCACCGTTCTGGACGCGCCCGGCATACGGCTTGTTCGATCCCGCCTCGGTTGAAGTCTTCTCCGCCCGGAACGACACGGAGCCCCAGAGGCCGCCTCGCATGCCCTCGTCCACGGCTGCGGGCCGGTCCTGGAACCGGTTCGGCTTCGGCTTCGATCTCCCATCGTTGAAGTCGGAGAGGGCGCCGGCGATGTTGATGATCGGCGCCTCCATCCCCGGATACCGCGGCGGCCACTCGACGTCGCCCAGGCGCTGATCGAGGAACGCCCTTTGGGAAACCTCGACCATCATCGCTCCCCAGCGCGTCATGAGGCCCTCAGTGTTCTTCCTGGGCGCGTTCGGCTGGTCGAGGGCCCGGTCCAGGTCCTCGAGGACCTTGAGCCATCGTTTCTGGACGTCGCTGTAACCGGCCATGTCTATGAGTCCGAGAGATAATCCCGGCTTCCCGACGGGTTGCTCGCCGGGGTGTTGGGCTTGAGCTTGCCGAACGCGGACATGTCGGCCATGGGCTTCGCGCCCGGCGCCTCCTCCGTGGGACGCATCTTCGAGCGCGTGGACATCGCAATACGATCCCGGCCGGTGACTTTCCCGAGTTCGAACTTCAGGGCTTTCTTCCAATCCGTCCAGGTCTCGAGCTGGGCCTGGCCAGTCAGGACGAGGAGCCGGACGAGGACCCCTTCCACCGCGTACAGGACGTGCCGATCATCCGTATCGTCGTAGGCGACACCGGCCATGACCTTGAACGCAGCCTGGACGTCGGTCTCGGCGTTCGTGAGCCTCGTGGTGTCGATCGTGGTCGACGTCGAGTTCTGAGGGTTCGAGGCGTTGATCAGGATCTGCGCCGACCAGCGCGACTGGACGTTCGCGTCGAGGGACATCCGGCCCTCCTTACTTCACGAGGAGACGAATCGTGGCTCCGCCGGTCTCGGTCGAACCCATGACGCCCTGGACGTAGCGCCAGCGGCCGAGCTGCGCGCGCGTGTCCTGGTTGAGGCCGACGCTCTTGTTCGAGGCCACGGTGATCGAGACGGCAGACCCGGCCTGGGTCTGGAGTTGCTGGAAGAGGGTGCCATCGTCCGAGACGTTGAAGGTCATCGTCGTCGAGAGGATCGTCCCGACGACGATTAGGCCGACGATTTCCTGGTTCCCGTCGACGATGCCGAGGTCGGCGGTGTTGGAGGTCGTCCCGCCGTTGGCGACCGTGAGGGTTTTCGTTTTGGTTGGATCGGCCATTGTTGACTCCTATGCGTCTGCGAACGTGATTCCCGAGGTGACGCTCGACGGAAGATAGAATCCAGGGAATGCGAACCCGAGCGTCCGCTGATTGATGCCGTCCGATCCCGTGACCATGTCCGCGAAGTTGAACTCGTCGAAAATCCTGGGCGCTTTCCAGACCGGCGCGGAACTCGGGATCACCGCGAAGTAGCCATCAAACCCGTTCCCGGACGTCGCCGGCGTCAAGGGGAAGAGCAGGATCTCGGAGATGTAGAGACTGCCGCCCGTCGACGTCCAGTCGATGTCGATCTGGAGATCATCCTCGGCGAATACGCGGTACCAGTTCGACCAGCCGCGGTTCGGCGGGCAAACCGTGACCTGCCATCCCGTCTGCGCCGACACCGACACCACCGTCTCGGTATTCCCCATCCGGATCTTGAGCGTGCCGCTAGCGGCCCCGATCTGACGGTTCCAGATGATGACGAGGGCGTACGGCAGGTCCTGGTTCAGCTTCTTGTTCCGGAGCGAGAGCTTCTGGGTGAGAAGCGCGGTGGCGAGGAGGACCAGCGAGTAAGCACCGGCCAAGCTGTTTGAGGGCGGCACCCGATAGATGTTGTTCGCGTAGTTGTCCAGCTGATAGGTGGTGCCGGAAACGGATGGCGTGCAGGTCCAGTCGGTGATGTCCGTGAGCGTCGTCGTGAGACCGCCAGTGACCGGTGACGTCGCGGTGAAGTTCCGGAAGTCAGGATTCGAGAGAATGGAATCGTCGGACGTGATTCCCTTCAGCGTCGTGGTCAGGCCGCTTCCGGAACGCTGAAGGTCATCGATGGGAGGGGTCTGACCTTCGAGGTACCAGGATTCACCGCCCTGACCCTGTGCTCCGGTGTTCTGGTCGAGGATGCAGCGGCACCTCTTCGCGTCGAGGGAGGCTGCTTCGATTGGAAAGTTGAATCGATCCGTCGTCAACCGGAGGAGCTGGCTCGTTCCGATGTTCGCCGCGGCGGCAGTCGGGGATCCGAACGTGATCCCTCTGCTCGGCACGCGCAGACGGTTGTCGATGAAGTACTTGTAGATCTCCGCCGCCATGGCCGTGTCGGTCGAGAGGTCGGTCCGGCCGATCACGCCTTGCACGTACATCTTCATGAACGCGCGCATGAAGGACTGGATCGCGCTGCGGGAGCAGCTGCCGGAGAGAGTGCTCCTGATCGCCGAGGCAACGTCTGTCGCTTCGTTCGACCAATCCCCGAAGAGGAGGGGCTGCAGCGTCTGGAGCAGCGAAACGAAGTTCGTCGCGTTCTTCGAGCCGAAGCGGAAGATCTGGTCGACCAGCTTGATGCCAGCCGCCCAGGCCGACTCGATCTGCGCTCTGGTCGGCGGTGCCATCGGTCCGGACCCCCTTCGTTACGCCGCCCCGCCCTTCGGCGCCTTGTTCAGGTCGCGCGAGAGGGAAGGAGGCTGCTTCTTGATGAACTCCGCCATCGTCGGAACGAGGCTCGTGTAGAGGTCGCGGGGCGTATCCCAGGACGCCCCGAGCTTGAGCAGGTAGATGAAATCCGAGATCGGGAGATCCTCCCGGTGGCGGTACTCCGGATCCTGGTTGCGCTGCGGCAGGAGGCGCTCGTTCTTCGAGTCCGCGATCGCCTTCTCGATGTCCTCGCACTTCTGGCAGTACGGCGCCGTGAGGAGGCGGCCGCCGGGGCATCCGGGCATGTGGGCGTGCTTGTAGTTCACGACCTTCGCGCCGGGGAAGGAGTGCCACGCCGGCCCGAGCGGCCGGATCGCGTGGTTCTGGACGCTCTCGAGCACTCTCTTGATGTCCGAGTCGCTCATGGCGAAGATGCAGCCGGGCCAGGCGTACTTGTGGCCCACGTCTTCGTTCGCCGCATCTCGACCGCGTTCCTCGCTGAACGCCGGGAAGGAGAGGCCCGTCACGTCGAGCTGCTGGAAGTAGCGGTTCCGGGCGGCCCAGAAGCTCGGCTTCCCCGGTCCGGGATACCACTGCTTCCACGCCGTGGTCTTGATGGGCTTGCAGAATCCGCCGTCGTCCCCTTCGGAGACGATTCCGCCGTCGATCTCCTGGAGCGTCGCCGGCACCTCGAAGTCGAAATCTCCCTCCATGAGGAGGGTCCCGCACCAGTAGAGGGCCATGCCTTCGGCGGGGTCACGGATGACGTCGACCGTGAGCGGACTCGACGCGACGCGGCTGGCTCCCGGAGCGGGAGCCGTCGAGATCACGGACGATCCGACATCCGAGGATGCACCTTCTCTGTCCTTGCCTGCCATATCGCCTCCCAGTTGAAACCCGAGTATGGTCGCGGCCTACGCGATCCGGACGGTGCCGCGCGCGTTGGCGGAACCCCAGCCTTCGCGGCTGTGGAACTGCCAGTACGGCTCGCCCGTGTCGCGGGTGTAGTCGGAGATGTCCCAGTTCGCCTGGGCCGCCGTCATCCCCTTCCGCACCTGGCGGACGATCGGCCGGAGCTCGTTCGGGAGGTTCCGGAGGAACAGGAACAGCCGCGAGGTGGTGATCCTCTGGCTCCCGATGAACTTCCAGTTGATCGTGCCGTACATGGCGACGTTCGAGACCGCGGCGCCCGTCGAGCTCACGACCGAGTGCGTGAGCGCCTGGTTCGCCACCTGCTCGATCACGAGGGTGAGCGACGTCCCGTAGAACACGCTGATGTCGCGCGTCAGGGCGACGTCGAAGAACGGCTGGCTCTCCGTGTCCTGGAAGTTCCGGAACGTCTGGACGCCGGAGTAGAGGTCGGTGATGACGCTCTGCGTGGTCGTCGAGCCGGTCTGGCTGACGCCGTTGCCCGTCGAGCTGCCGTAGCGCGACGTGGTCAGGTAGAGCGCGTTGCCGTCGGCGGAGTTCGGGACGGCGGGCAGCAGATCCGGGTCCGTGGCGACCTGGATGTACTGGTAGAAGATGCGCTCGGGGAGGAGGACCCAGCGCGAGCCGGTCGTGCGGGCGACGTTCATCAGCTGGCCCGTCTGCTCGTCGTCGAAGTTGCGGGGCAGGAGGACGCGCCGGCCGAAGTCGCGGTTCGTGATGGTGAAGTTCGTGCCGCCCAGCTTCTTCGAGGGGATGGTCCGGCCCGGATCCCAGCGCGCGGGATGCACCGCGGAATCGACGATGCCGTAGACCTCGAAGAGCTTGTCCGACGTGGCGTCGAGCCAGATGACGTCGCCGAGCTCCTTCACGATCCCGTCGTACCGCGGCTGGTAGGCGAGCGCGAACTCGCTCTTCATGCCGGGGGTCAGGAGTGCCGAAATCGCTGCGCTGGGCATGGTCTGCCCTCCTTAATCTCTCGTTCTCGGAACTAGACCACCGTCTGGGCCGCGAAGAGGCCGAGGAACCCGTAGCACAGCACATCCGCCGACGTGGTCGAGTACCAGTAGCAGACTCGACCGATCGACGGGGCCTGAGCCTGGGTCAGCTGGAGATCGTTGTCGCTCGTGGCGAAGACGGCCTTGCCGACGTCGCCCTGCGCCGACAGGCCCGTGACCGCGTACTGCTCCAGGACGATGGGGCCGGACTCGGCCCAGGCCTCCGGGGGCGGCGAGCCGGCGGAGACGCCCGTGACCTTGTTCGCGTCGCGGTCGCTCGAGGACTCGTAGTTCGTGCGGACGCAGACGCCCAGCCACATCAGCTGCTGCTGGTTCTGGAACGTCGTCGCGAAGCCGCGGCGGGAGGTCAGGCCGCCCGTGGTCGGGTTCGGCAGGCCCATGAACGAGCCGATGAAGATGACGTCGGTGTTGGCGACGACCCAGTTCTGGGGCCACGAGAAGCCGCCCGGACGGTACCGGCGGTCGACGTACGCGGTGAGTGCGGCCATGTCGTTCTCCTTCTCTTTGGCGCGACTAGGCGCTCAGCCCGGTGGCGGCTTCCATCTGGAACTTCACGAACTGCTCCTCGGTCTGCTGGGTGGGCCACTTCAGGCGCTTCATCTCGCGGTACTGCGCGGCGAACTTCGCCGCCATCTCGCCCTGCTCGGGGCCCAGGTTCGCGAACTTCGCGACCGACGGCGCGTTCGGCTCGACGGCCACGCCCTTGAAGTCCGCCATGCTCTTGGGAGGCTCGGCGGGGAGGGACTTCTTCATCTCGTCGACGATGGCCTTGAACTGCGCCTCGTCCGAGGCGAACTGGCCGATGAACTCGTCGAAGCCCTGGCGAAGCATCTTCCCCGAGAGCTCCTTGCGAGCCCAGGCGACGCGGTCCTTCTTGGTGACCGCGGCCTTTTCGTCGGCGCGCTCCTTCTCGAGGACCGCGAGGCGCGCGTTCGTGGCTTCGAACTGCGCGACGAACTTCGGGTCGACGACCGGCGTGGTCGGCTCGACGGGGAGCGGGTTTCCCTTCTCGCCCGCGAACGTGCCCTTCTTCCCCTTCTTGCCCGCCTCGCCGTCGGCGTCTCCATCGCCCTCTCCTTCGGCCTTGCCCTTGAGGACGGGGGTCGACGTGCCGCCGGCGGGGTTCGTCGGAGGATTCGAACCGTTGCCGCCGGTGGAGGCGACCTTCGTGCCGGACAGGTCTCCGGCCTCGCCTTCGAACTTCTTCTTCATGGCGGCGAACTGGCCTTCGAAGGCCGCGTACTTCGCCTCCATCGCCGACATCTTGGCGTCGAGGTTCTTGAGCATCTGCTTCACTCCGCCGTCGCCATCGCCGTCGGCGTCGAAGCGGCCCACGGGTTCGCGCTTGATGTCCTTCACGGGAACCTCCGAAAAAGTGGCCGAGTCGGCGTAAGTCAGGTCCTTCTGCTCGTCGCCGAGCGTCAGGTTCGGGAACTCGAAGAACGGGGGCTTCGTGTCGAGGAACGCGAGGCCGGAGATCCGGCGCTTGGCCCAGGGAACCTCCGGGCTGTGGTAGGGCAGTTCGCCGCGCTCGATCTTCCGGAAGGTGCTCTCGTTGACCTTCAGGTTCGCGAAGACCGCGGGCACGGTCCTCATGACGCCGGTCTCATCCTCGAGTGCGGCGGGACCGACGCGGTAGGGAAGGACGTAGCCGGCGAACTCCGGCTTCTCGAACTCGACGTCCTTGTTGTGGTTCACGAAGGCCGTCGCGCAGTAGTTCCAGTGGTGATACCGCTCCTGGGCCACCTGGACGTAGCGGTTGAGCTCGGCCTCATCGACGTCCATGGGCGCGCCCTTCACGCCCTTCTTCACGATGCTCATGATGGGCACGTCGAAGATCGTGAAGTACCCGTCGCCGTCGTCATGCCAGGCGTAGCTGCCGCCCCGGAGCTTGATCTTGGGCTTCGGGCCCGGCGCGCCGTCATTCGAGGCCGAGAATGCGGCCGTCGCCGTCGACTGCTTCTTCGCCTTGCCAGGCGTGACCATGCTGATGGCGATCGCGATGGCCTGACGCTGCGGCTTCCCTTCGTCGCGGAGCTTCTGGATCTTCGCCGAGATGGCGGACTGTTCGGCTGGCGTGAAGGAGAAGACGTCGTATCCGGCGGAATCGAAGGCGGCCTTCAGGTCGATCTTCGGTGTCGCGGTTGCCGTGCTCATCTCTTGGGAACATTAGTCCCGAGGAGTGCAAGATAGAAGTGGGCGGGCCTGGCGTGGGTCTAAAGTGCCACCTGACAACCTACCGGGCTGGACAGCCTGCGCCCAACTATTTGATCGGTGGCTTGACCTGAAAGCTCTTGATCGCTGTTGCCTGGGCCATTTTTCCCATGATGAATTCTCCGAGCGCAACGCGCACGAGTTCGTTCTCGTCGCGTCCATCAGTCTCGGAGATCAGGCGGATATTGGCGATCATCTGCCGCGGCAGATAGACCACTTTGCGAAGGAGTCGCTCACCCATCACAGTTCCCCTCCCTTGAATCCCGCATCCGGCCCCGCCGCGGAGAACCCGGGCGGTTCGTACCTCTTCACCGACCCATCCTTGTTGATCAGGCCCTTCCTCTCGAGCGTGTACCGACCCGCGAAGATGATGCCGCATCGGCACTGGTACCCCAGGGGCGGGCGCATGCGGGCCCAGATCGGATCGTCGATCGCCGCGATGAGACCGTGCGCCGCACGGTGATTGGGCCGCGTCCTGGCGTCGTCGATGCCAACGAACTCGAATGCTTTCACGACCTCCGCAACCTCCGGGTTCTGAACCTGAGTAAGCCTTCCCTCGGTGTAGGCGTTCGCGACGTTCGTCCGATAGACCGTCGATGCGTAGGCGCGTACCCAGTCGTGCGACTCCTCCGAGGCGATTCGGAGGATCTCATTCTCTCCCTTCCCGAGGTTCTCACCGGAGATCATCATCTGCGTGATCGCCGCTTGGACACGCTCCGTGAGTCTCCGCGAGATCGATTTGGCCATGGCGAAGACCTTGCCCTGGGAATAGAGCTCGGCAATCTCGCGGGCGCTTGAGACGAGTCTGGGTTCGCGCGCCAGTAGATCCTCGACTGCCTCCTCGAAGGCGAGGCCCATGGAAAGGGGTGACTTCTCCGGTTTCGCTTCGAACGCCGCCGCAGGCGCCTCCCGAAGACGGTCCGCCTCAAGCAGCGTCCGCCGGCGGCCGTGCAGCTGGGCGAGGACGAGCGTGGCGCCGAGGAGCGCGGTGAGGTTGGAGAACGCCTGCTCTTCATCGCCGCCTTGTGCATAGCGGGACTTCAAGAGCGCGAGAAGCGCCCGCTCGAAGGCGCTCGCTCGGCGGTCCAGGAAGCCGTTCAGTTCCTTGATGGATGAGATCACGCTACCCCCTTCCTCCGAACCCGGGCCGGATGATCTTGGCGCCGCCCCAGAAGTTGACCCAGTCCTTGACGATGCCTTCCTTCGGCTTGTTCTTCAGGATGATGTGGGATGGATCGATCTCGACCTCCGCATGCTCTCCGTCGACCATCGCGAGGAACGAGGTCGTCTTGCTGAAGTTGATTCCGCCCATTTGGCCGATGCCGGCGAGTATGGTGATGTGGCGGATCTTGTTCCCCTTCTGCTCCCATCCGCACTCCCCGTAGCCGTTGATCGCGCCCACCCACCATTCCCATTCGCTGTTGCCGATGTCCACGAGGATCTCCTTTCTGTTCTATTCCACCTTCGCGAGGACGAGAGACTGATCCATGATCACGAACTCTCGGCCGTCGTGTACGATCTCCGTCCCAGGCGTTTCCTTGAATAGCACCTGGTCTCCGGCCTCAAGCGGCGAGGGATGAAGGTCCCCGTCCGCCAGGAGAACGCCACCGACCGAAACGACCGTTCCCGTGACGTGCTTGGTCTTGGCGGTGTCGGGGATGAGGAGGCCGCCCTTCGTCTTCGAGTCGGCCGTCTTCCGCTCGATCACCACCTTGTTCCGCAGCGGCCGGAGAACTCCGTGGTCGATGATCGCGACCACGTCGACCTCCTGCGTGATCCGGTACTCCTTTCCGCGGACGCGGAGGTCCTCACCGGAGTATCTCTTGAAAATCACCTTGTCTCCGGGTTGGCACTCGCACGGAAGGAGCTTCGCAGTTGGCTGGTGCCAGACGCCGAAGCCGGACCACTTCACGGTGGCGAGGTTCCAGGCGATCTTGAGATGCGCGTTCGGGAGATGGAGAAGCCCGCTCTTCGTCATGCTCTCGTCCTGGCGCTCGAGGACGAGGCGGTCCGCCCAGGGCTCGATCTTCTCAAAGTCGATGACATCGTGCCCCGCGCCGAACTCCACCTTGGCCCAGAGCCCATGCTCTCGGATCAGGCGGTAGTCTCTCCAGAAGGCGCGCAGTTTCTCGCCCGCGTAGTCCATGAACATCACGTGCTCGCCGGGCTCGACTTTGATCGGGAAGTCGTTCCCGTCGTACGCGTTCGGGATGGCCTTCCCGCGAGAGATCACCTTCGCGACGCGGCAGGCCGTCGCGGCGTTCTTCGGGAGAAGGATCCCGCCGGCCGTCACGTCCCGGTCGAGGACCTTCACGAGAACGTGGTCCTGCGTGGGGATCAAGCTCTCAACGTCGAGATCGGCAGTGATGACGGTGCGCGGCATTTAGGCCTCCTTGTCTTTGGAGCGAAAGCTCACACAAGCCCCTTGAGATCCAGCCCTTCGAACTTGCCAAGGCCGTACTTGTCCACCATGCGCCGGACCTCGCCCTCATGCCACGGCCAGCCGTTGAGTTGGATCAGGCCAGGGTCGTAGTCGCGCCACCAGTCGCTGGGGGTGGTGCTCACTCGCCCGGGCGGCCGAAGGGCGTCGTCGTACTTCTCGTTCAGCCTCTGGGCCGTCATCCGGTTCGGGTAGCGAACAGTCTCGACCATGCGGTACCAGCAATGTTTTGCAACCAGGCGCCGATGGTTGACCCACTGGAGATGCATGACGCCGCCGTCGCGCCACTTCACGGGCTCGATCCGCTTCCCAGCTCCCCAGGGAACGCGGGAATGGAAGTGGTACCCATCGGCGGCCGGCTTCCAGGTTAGGTGCGGCGCATCCCTGAAGACGAGCGAGCACACGCCTCGAGACCAGTGCGTGTTGTCATCCTGGAACTCGTCGAGTGAACGCATCGCATAGAGCGGGTAGTCGAGGACCTCCCCGGGCTGCAAGGCGTACACGTCCTGCCGGATCCGCGCCATCAGGTTCGCGGTCATGATCTCGTCCGCGTCGATCATCGCGAAGTGCGTGCCGCCGCGGAGCCGGCCGAGCGCGAGGGAATGATGCCTCATATCCTGCTCATCCCAGCGCGACTCGTCCTCACTCGGCACCTGCTGCTTCCAGGTCTTCGAGGGCGTTGGATTGAGAATCGTCCTGCTCGTCGAATGGACGCTTTCGAGGATCTTCTCCTCGGTGGGCTGCCACCGCGAGTAATGGACCCTCCAGGGGTGCTCCGCCGAGATCTCGTTGATGATGTCGAAGGTCCCGTCGGTGGAATTGTGATCAACGACCACCAGCTCGTCGACCCACTTCAGGGCTGCTCTCATGGAGCAGGCCAGAATCCACGCCTCGTTCCTGACGCACATGAGCCCAATCAGTCGCATCGAATCCTCCTCCCAGTCAAACCACGATCCTGTTCCCTTGACCCACCAGCCATTCCACGTACCAGCGAACCGTTTCCTTCAAGCCGTCGGCCATCGACCACTTCGGAGACCAGTCGAGAACACTGTGCGCCTTGAGCGAACTCAGGCTCTGGTCTCGAATCTCAATCCGTTGGCCCTGGCGGATGTCCGGCTGGACGCGGGTCGCCATGATGTCGATCAGCATCCGGACGATGTCGATCACCTTAGTCGGCTCGCCACCGCCGAAGTTGAAGGCTCCGACCTCTCTGCTCTCCGCGAGGGTGAGATAGGCCGAGACGGCGTCCTCGATGTAGAGGAATTCGCGCGTCATCTCTCCGCCGCCGTAGACGACCGGCGGGATCCCATCCCAGAGCCGCTTGATCGTTCCGGGGATGAGCGTCGACCAGTTGAGATGGCCTCCGCCGTAGAGGTTCGCGCAGCGGGTGATGGCGATCGACATCCCGTAAGTGGAGGCGTAGGACTGAGCCAGCAGATCGGCGCACGCCTTCGAGGTCTCGTAGGGTGAACCGCCCCGGAGAGCGTGGGACTCCGTGTACGGGAGGTCTGGGGCCTCCCCATAGCTCTTGTCGCTCGAGGCCACGATCACTCGGCCGACCTTCTGCCGCCTCGAGGCCTCGAGAACGTTCCACGTCCCCCGGATGTTGATGTCAAGCGTCCCGGTGGGATCCGCCTGGCCTGTGCTCACCTGGGACTGGGCGGCCAAGTGGAACACCGTATTGATCTCGTACTCGGCGATCACGCGTTCGATGAACTCGAGATCGAGCACGTCACCGAAGGCGTCGGTCATGCCGAAGGCGCGGTTCAAGATCCCGCTCTCGACGAACGTGCGGTCTCGGACGAGACGGACGACCTTGTGGCCGAGCTTTCCCAACTCGTTCGAGATCCACGTCCCGAGGAAGCCGGTAGCGCCGGTGACGAGAGCCCTCATGTTTTGATCTCCTCAGGTAATTGCCAGCGGCGGTCTCCCATGCACTTCTTGCAGTGCTCGTCGAATAAGGCGATCGCTTCCTTCTTCGACAGACCGAGGTCAGGTGAGATCAGCGGGATCCAGGGCTTATAGGGGATCTGGATCCTGTCGGTGAACTGCTTGACCAGGCCGCATTCGAAGTAGACGACGAACCTGAAGTTGTCGACGGCCGCGATGGCGTGCCGCTTCCCGTCAAACGTAATGTCAGTCCAAGCCTTCACGCATCCACCCCGATCGCTTCGCGGAACTCAACGCGGTACCAGTCGAGCCACGTGGCATGGGCTGGAAGGAGCTTCTTCAGGAAGGGCGCGAGCCGCGGCCAGTTTGGAGCGGACCACCCAGGCCGGAGGCTGTGGGAGTCCGCATACCGGTTTACATCGCAGAAGAACGGCCAGGAGGAGCGATCAAGCCGGTCCTTGGGGGGGTGGCCGTCGCTAACGATCTTCAGCACGCGGGACGGGTAATATTGCGATTGCTTGATCTTCTTCGAGACGACCAGTTCGTCCGTGAACCAGACGGGCCAGAAGAACTTAGAGTCCGCGGGGCGATTCGCGGCCTTCGCCGCCGCGCACTCGGCCTCCCAAGCCTTCATCTTGTCGGGCAGGCCGTACTCCTCGAAGTTCCGTCGCATGCACTCGCTCATCCTGCCGATCTCGAGGCCCATGACCTCCCGCCAAGTGCCGGCAAGCATCGGCGTGTGGCAGCTGGGCCAGTGCGTCTCCTCCTCGCCGATGTAGGCATTTGCGTAGAAGAGGGCGATCGGGTGCTTCTCGGGATCGTGCTGGTGATAGAACTCCTTCCTGATCGGCAGGAGATCAGCGTCGCTCGGCATGAGGTAGTCGGAGTCCGCGAAGTCGTGGCACGCGGCGTACTGCCGGCAACACTGAGCGACGGTCTTGTCCTCGACGCCCTGTATCCTGTCGACGAAGACCTTGTGGATCGACCGGTCGTCGGCGGCCTTGAGAACGACCGAACCGTACCTGTGGGAGCGCCAGTCCTCCTCGGTCCCGACCAGGAATAGCGAGGGTTCATAGCCGATGCGCTCACGCCAGCAGAGGGCGGCGATGACCGAGAGGAAGGAATAATCGTGGTCCAGGGTCGAGCCGATGATCGCGCGCTTGGTCATACGAGAATCTCCAAACCGCGCAACGTGAACAACGTATCCCAATAATTTTCCGAACAGCAGTAACGCCGTTCCCACTGATGCACCGGCACGTCGTACCACTGCCGCATCCGCTCGACGAGGAGGTCGCAGCCCTCCCGCCCCCGGCCGCGTCCGGTGTGCTCGTGGAAGCTGACGACTACTTGGCGGGCAATGGGCCCGGGCCAGGACTCTAGGATGTCGTACTCGGCCCCCTCGACGTTCAACTTGACCACGTCGAACATCTGGATTCGGCAGAACGACATGATCCCCTGGATGTCCGTGGTGGCGATGAAGTGATCGGCCTCGCCGCGCTTCAAATAGGAAGCCTCCGGATCGTCGCACTGGACGAGATGCCAGTCCCCAGGCTTCCCGGTGCCGACCAAGCCCATGCGGTAGAAGTTGAGGTTCGTGATGCGGAGGTTCTCGATGTCCGGCGCCGGGTCGAAGGCGTATACCTTATGCCCGCGCTCCGCGAACCAGCGGGAGAAACGGAAGCCACGCGCGCCGGCGTCGAGCACCGCGCCGCCGCGGAGGAGGTCCGTCGCGACGCTGTGGTTGTCGATGACCTCAATCTTCATAAGGCCATTCGTCTCCGCCAAACAGCTGATCTGAGATTGTCGCAGGTGCGACGGTCACGGCTTCTGTAAAGGTTCCCGTTGTAGTAATTTGTTCTGATTCGCAGGATTGTGTTCGCTGCCGTGTAAGGATGACCTTGAGGGCAATGTCTACGGTTGGCTCGTGGGTGCCTTCCTCGGGTTACGCAATCATGTAGGTTCTTAGACTGAGTGCCCAATTCAAGATGATTGGGATTGAAGCAGAGAGTCATGTCGCAGGAGTGAAGGACCTGGAGACCGGAAGGGATGCACCCTACAACTAGCTGATAAGCGGCCCGGTGAACAAGCATTGTCCGCCCACCAATGCGGACGTGGCCGTACCCAGACGTGGTCTTTGCTCCGCCCCAGAGAATGCAGAGGTTCGTCTCTAGGATCTGATTTAGGAAGCTAGAAGCGTCCATCGTATCCCGTTTTGATGACTGCGTTCTGGTTCTTGAACTCCGCCTGACAGAAGTGTTCGTAGATCGAGAACGGCTCAAGGTCCCGCTTGTGGAGCATGAGGGAGAAGCAGGCCTCGTCCGAACGGTGCCCCTTGAAGCGCGGATCGGTCGAGTGGACCTCCTTCTTCGGCCCGTCGCTCACCCGGAGGGACGTCATCTTGTCCGGCGCGAACTCGCTGTGGGAGGTGTAGAACAGCCCGTCCTCGGCAAGCCGGAGCCACTCCTGGAGGAACGGCCAGCCCAGGATCTCCGCCCTCCGAAAGTCGATGGCGACGATCGCCCCGCCGCAGAGCTTGAGGTCCATCGCCTGATCCCGGCTCATGCCGTACTTCGCGAGCGCCTGGTCCGAGATCCACTCCCCGAGCGGCTCGTTTCCGGCGGTCAGATAGTAGCCGGTCTCTTCGAGCCTCTGCAGGATGGGGCTCAAGTCTCCGACGACCTCGCACGCGGCGTCGAGCCAGATCCCGACGTTGAAGCCGGCCCAGTAAACCGCCTTCATGGCGTGGGCCTTGAACTCGTAGTGCGACGTCTGATGAGGCGGGCTCTTCGGAGGCCAGCAGTCCCGAAAGAAAAGCCGCGGCAGGTTCGGGTTCCACCGCTTCAGGCTTGCCTCGAGGCGGTCGAGATATGGGACGTACCGCTCTCGGCATCCGACGCTCGTGATGCAGATCCTGGGGGTCATATCTTGATCCCCAGCTTCTCGAGGGCCAGAGGGATGTCCCACTTGCCGGTCACCGGAACTCCGCAGAAGGAGGTGAATCCGCCGTACATGTGGGAGAACGGGCGCTCCGCCTTCTTCGTCCCGAGGAGCACGCCTTCCGGGTTCGGCTCTCCTCCGCCGGGGAAAGGCCGGTAGACGGCGCCGACTTGGGCCATGAGGAACGAAATCACCACGTCCTCGTTGTGGGAAAAGTTGAGCGTGAGCATCTCCTGCTTGATCTGCTCGAGGCGCGGGTCGGGGAGCGCTCCCATTTTCCGCACGACGCCGACGCGGCCAGCCTGGAGGCAGCCCGAGAAGAAGGTCCAGTGATCGGTGTTCAGGGACGGCACGGGGTAGGTGATCGAGTGAGGGAAGCCGCAGAAGTCTCCCGCGAGCTCGTTCTTGACCTCGGGGGAGTGGAACATCGCATCCGAGTCCGAGTAGATCAGCCAGTCGTCGTCGGAGAGGGCAGGATCCGACGCCATCTCGCGCCAAGCGTCGAGCTTGCACATCGACGAATCCCAGCACCATTGCCCGAAGTCCTTCCGGCTCTGCAGCCGAAGCGTGACGCCGTTCTCCTGGCAAAAGGCCGTCATGCGTTCGGTGATTGGCTGGGTCGGGTCGAAGTAAATCGTCCACGGTTCCGGGGAGAAGCGCCTCCAGGACCGGACGAGCAGCTCGGAGCTCCTCCAGTCCCGCTGGCAGGTGAAGTTGAACGGACGGATGATCATGGCTTCCTCCACCACACGGTCGAGATCTGCTCAGGAAGCCGGGTCCAGTCCGGCTCCGGATAGCCGAGCTCCGAGAGAACCTGGAGCGTCGCGCGCCTCGCGCTCGTGGCCCCGGCCTCGCCCCAGTCGTCGCTGATGATGTATCCGCCCTTCGAGACGAGCGGATAGAGGTGGCGGAAGACGGGCAGCGTGGAGTCGTGAAGGTCGACGTCTACGCGGAGAAGGGCGAGTGGCCCGAGCGTCTTCGCGACGTCCTTGAGCGTGTCCTGGAACCAGCCCTCGTGGTAAACCAGGATGCTCTTCGCGACGTGCCATTTCTCCATGTTCTGCTCGACCTGCCACCGCTCGGCGAGCAGGTAATTCCCAGCCTTCCCGTGTTCGCGGTCCTCGTTCACGCCCAAGAGCCGCTTCTCGTCTTCGGTGTCGTCCGGTCCTGCCATGGGAAGTCCCTGGAAGCTGTCGAAGAGATGGACCTTCCTTTCGAGCTTCCCGTAGGTCTCGGAGACGTAGGCCATGCAGGCGGGATGGGCGCCGGCGTTCACGCCGCACTCCGCGAAGTCCCCCGGGATTCCCTCGGCGATCGCGCGCTTGGCCAGGCAGATCGTATTGAAGCGCGCCACCGCAGCACCGCAGGCGACGGTTTTCTGGGCATAGAGCTTGTCGTGCAGCCTCACGTCGGTCCCTGGATCCCCACCTACGATTTCCATTGCAGGTCCTCAAGTCGCCGAACGGCATGGAGTCGTCGCTCAAGACCATCGTGTAGGGTCGGAAGCGGCGCCATTCCCAACAGTACTTGAAGAGCTTCCTCATCTCCGCATAGCCGTAGTTGCCGCCGGCACCGTAGTCCTCCTCGGAGTCGTGGGCTACGATGAAGGTGCACCGGCCTTTCAATCTCAGGATGGTGGAAGCTCGGCACTCCCCGGGAGCCTGGTCGACGAGCGCGACGGACCAGTTCTCCTTCTCGATCTGGTCCCACTCCTGCCAGCCCGCCTGCCACTGATAGAACTCACCCTTCTTCGTTCGGTCCGGGGTGATCAGGTGGAAGGAATGGTTCGGGCTCTGGTAGTTCTCGTACTTCTTGAGCCAGGCCGGATCCGTCTCCGCCGTGACCACCTTGCGGCCCGTGGCCCTCGAGATCAGATGTAACATCGTCGTTGAGTGATCACCCGCGCCGAGCTCCAAGATCGGGCCGGTCGTCCGCGTGATGAGCGCCGCGAAGACGGGATAAAAAGTGCCAAAATCATGGATGCTCATTGCACGAAGATCCTTTCCGCCTGAAGGATGGCCTCGTTCGGATGATGCTGGTCGTAGAACCGCGCGGCGCGCTCGGCGTCATAAACTCCGCCGACATGGTTCGAAAGCCGGTCCTCTTCGCACTGCTGCGGGATCACGTCCAAACGCGTCTTGCAGAGCTCGTTCAGGTATGCACGCTTCGTGTGGATCACGAGGTCTGTGGCGACGTTCGGCACCACGTAGCCGTTGAGGAACAGCTGGTCCCCGCCGTGGCGGTTGTAATCGATGTGGAGGCCCGCGCCACGGTCGAGGAGTTCCGGAAGGCTCTTGCACTCGAAGCGCTGGCGGAACTTGCGCGCGTCCCAGGCGCAGGTCCCTCCCATCAAGCCCGAGTGGCTGATCGAGTCCTGGATCGCGTGCGCGGTCGCCTGTCGGCCGATGAATTCCTCCACCATCTTCCGGTCCCGCGGCATTGGGAGGGAGTCCACGTCCCGGCAGACCAGGTAGTCCACGTCCCAGTTGAAGATCGGGTTCATCCGCTCGATCATCCCACCGATCCCCGTGAGGCTCTTCGACGGCCCGAACGGGAAGAGCTTGAGGAGTCCGGCCTGCTCCATGCGTGAGACGGCATTCCAGTACGGGTACTCGGTCACCCGATTGTCGTGGAAGATCCAGAGCTCCCAGCCATGCCAGACGTACTGGTGGGCCCGGATCACCGCGGGGAGGAAGTTCACGAAGAAGCGGCCCTTCGCCGCGCCGCAGTTGTCCTGCTCGTAGCAGGAGAACTCGGAACGGAAGAAACTGTAGGCGACAACGTTCATGTTAGCTGTCTCCGGTGCTCGGCGAAGGCTCGGACGTTCAGTATCATCTGGGGGTGCCAAGGCTTGATGACGGCAAACGCTTCATCGATGCTCTTGCCCTCGGAAACGAGAATGGCGGCGGCGATTGCGGCCGATCTGTTCGTGCCGCCCATGCAGTGAACGAAAGTTGCGCCGTTCTGAAGTCTGTGAAACTCCACGATCATGTTGAAGATCGCAGGACAGACGGGCTCGTGATCTGCCCATGCAAGAAGCAAGACTTCAAGCTCGTTGTGATACTCGATGCCGTGCACGACAAGCCGTTCGCGTGCTCCCGGGCAGATAACAGCTTTGATTCCCAACTCCCTCCAACGATCTGAGCGGGGAGATACAGTAGCCTTGGCGTCCTCAGCGTCGCCTTGGAATAGGCGATTTGTGATCTGTTTGAATCTCATTCGAGATAGACCGGCGCGAGCCAGCCCTCCTTCTCCAGCTCCTTGCTATCGGCCAGGACCTCCTTGAGCATCTCTGCCGTGATCTCCCACGTTTCTGTCTTCTTCGGATAGGCAATGGGAACGTCACTGGGATCGTCAATGGGACCAAACAGTCCCAAGCAAGCAGTGGAGAGCCTCATCCCCGACAAGCTGGGCTTTGACAGATCAAACTCAGCAACGCCCCAAAGTGGCCCCACCTCGGGATTACAGAGCGGGACTATCTGCCCATGCAGGACTCCATCGATGATGTGCGTGAGGCGAAGATGCCCGACGATGCTTTTCATTTCACCGTTCATGAGGCCCTCAAGACCCAGAGCGAGTCGTAGTAGTTCACGCCGTCGGGGAAAGGGGTGGGATCATGCTTGACCAGGTCGTACCATTGGCCGAGGTGCTTGATGATCCGGTCGTACACGCCGGCTCCGTGCTTCGCCGTTCCCTGTCCCGTCGGCTCGTGGAACTCGACGGAGATCTGAGTCGCCACCGGGCCCGGCCAGGTGAGAAGCACGTCATACTCCGAGCCTTCGATGTCCATCTTCACGAGGTCGAAGCGCACGCCGAACTTGTCGGCGAGCTTGCGGATCGTGATCGTCGGCACCTCTTGAAGGGTATGGTTTTCCTCGAAGATGACTCGGCCGGCCTCCTGAGCAGCGATGTACCGCGCAAACTCAGGCTTCCCTTCGCCCACGAGCGCCATGGGTAAATCCGGCGTGATCGATGCATCCGCGTCGATCGTCACAACGTGATGCCCACGATCCTCCATGAAACTGGCGAACTCGTAATCCCTGCACCCCGCGTCGAGGATCCAAGCCTCTTGGGGGATACGATCCTCGTCAAAGGAGTGGCCCGCGGCTGAGATGATCTTCACGTCTTACTCTCCATCCACCTCACTTCAGCCGTTATGGCAGCGACCTCTAGATCGAGGATGTCGATGGGAGCGTCCGCTGACGTGAAGTACTTCTCAGGGTCACGCCCAGCGCTCATGACCCACACGAACTCTCCAAAGCAGGAGGCGCACTGGCAGAGCTTCACGAAGCGCGCCATGGTCCCGTTGTTCACATTCACGAACCCAACGGAGGTTTGCCGGGAAGAGCAGTGCGGGCAGGTCGGCATTACTTCACCGTCACCTCTTCCGGTCGCGCCATGATGATGGCGTCGCGCTCGATCCGCACGGTCTTGTAGCTGTGCGCGGCCGTGAGATTGATGACCTCCTGCTCTCGGCCTTCGGAGCGGACGCAGAGCACCCGCGGCCAGGAAGCCCAGACTTCATCGCTCGTGGAGAGGTCCTTGCCGAGCCCCGGGACGTTGACGACGAGAACGTGGAACGGCCCAGGGAACGCGTCGAGGATCTCTCGCATGGTCACGGCGCGCATCTTGTAGTTGGAGTCTACGTCGATGTAGTGCGGTGCCATCGCGAGTGGGCCGTGGACGTAAATCACCGGCTTTGAAGTGTCCCGATTCTCCGCGAAGGAGTCCGCCAGATGATCGACGACCACGCCTTCCCAGCCGTCCGCCGCGAGCGCGTTCGTCACTTCCGGCCACTCGCCCAGAGCGAGGAACTTGCCTTTGAAGTCCTTCTGGAAGTTCTTCAAAACGTGGTGAGTCTCGTTCATCCTATTCTTCCTCCTTCAGGGAACCCGGCCGCCAGCGAGGTCTCAAAGAGAGCTTTATCCTTAGACCACGAGAGTCGATTGTTTCGGCGATGGTAATCCTGCTGCGGCAGGTAACCGAAAGACCAGTGGCGGTGGAGGAGGCAGAGGTCTTCGCGTTGCCAGAGGACGCCAAGGTTCCGAGCAACGTGAAGGAGGCTTTCGTCCGCGTAGAACGCCTCGTATCGCCCATCGACCGGCCCCTCCCCACCGTAGGACTTCCTGATCCACTGGGCGCCGACGAGCGGCGAACCGCAGATCCGCTGGGACGCCCATTTCCCGTCGATCCTGTCGCCCTGGCGGTCACCGGTTGCCTGCATCACGCCGAAGCCGGTGGGGAAGTGGTCGAAGAACTGCTTCTTCATCTCCTCGGCGGAGATCTCAAGCGGCGGATCCATATCGTCGCCGACGAGGAAGCAGGCATCGATCCCCATCGCGACGGCAGCCTTCGCGAGGGCGTTCCATGCACGCCACACGCCTGGGTATGGTGCCTGGAGGATCCAGTCGTAGCCGATGACGTGGAGCGGGCCGGGATCGACGAAGACTCCGACGGCGTAGCCGGCGGCTCGCCACTTCTGGATGGTGACGTTCGCGTGCGAACGCTGCGCTGTGGGGATCAGGACGTGGATGCGTTCGTCCATCAGATCTCCGTGAGGTTGCCGTCTGCGATCGGGTAAATCGTGTCCCCTGGACCAAGCATGTAGTACTTCCCCTCGATCTCCTTCGCGCGCCGCTCGGGACCCTGGCGCCTGTCGATCATCATGGCGGAGCCGGTGGCCCAGTGCTGTCGCCGCCGGCGAGGAGTCTTGCGCTTTCGTTTCTTTGCCATCTCTCACCAGCTCGACATCGTGCTGATCCCGGGAGTGAAAGGGTTGAGTTTCTCGAAGAACTCTCGCGTCGCGTGGGCCGCGCAGAGGTAATTACCTGGGATTCCACGCAAGCCGAGACCGCTCTGGGTCCAGGCTCCGCACTCCTCGCACTTGTGCTGCTCGTCCGATAGACAGCTGAAGGCCTTGAGGAAATTGTCGAGTTCGTATTCGCGGTGACAGCGTTCGGCCTCTTCCTTGGTCGCGTGCCCCTCGCTGTGGAACTTGGCCTTCGCCGCCACATATCGCTCGTACTCGGCGGGGTGGGTCTTTTTCAGGTCCTCGTCCCAGTCCTTCCAGCGGCGGCAATAGCCGACCGGCCAGATACGGCGATCGTTCATGCAGGTGTAGTCCCAGCGTTCGTCCTCGGTCCTCTGTCTGGCTTGGTAGTAGTTCACGCCTTCCTTCCCCCATCCCTGAAGAACGAGAACGTCGTCGCGTGCGGAAGAATCTCTTTGGCCTCGTCCATGAGGACCTTGGAGAGGTCCGACGCAATCCGCTGCATGAGTTCGGCGGGCTCCATGCTCGTGTGCTTCTCCGGAGAGCAGTAGATCCGCATCGTCCAGACTTCTGCGAGCGTAGCGAGCGCCGCCGACAGCTGCTCGTCGGTGATCGGCCGGCCAGGCGCGAAATCGAGAACGATCCTGATCTGCTCCCGCAGTTGCCGGACGTGGAGGACGTCGACCATCAGACCTTCGCCTCCTCGCCGGCCTTCTCGTCCGCCTTCTTCCCGAACCTGAGTTCGTCGAGCTTCCGCTGCCGGAGCGCTTCCACGGTGATCCCGAGTTCCTTCGCCTCGGCCTGCTCCTTCTCGCGAGCCTCCTTGATTGCGAGCGAGCGCTTGGTCATCCACTTCCTCGGGTCCATCGCGGCGCACATCCTCGAGAACCAGGTGGCACTCTGCTCAGGATCGGGGTTCCATTCCTTCAGCCGGGCTCGGCCCTTCGCTGCGGACTCCGAGGCCCGCTTCGCTTTGGCTTTGCGCCGCTCCTCCACGATCCGATTGCGGTCCCGCTGGATGTCCACCCTCGCGAGGTAGCTCATGGGATTTCTCCTTGTGATGGCGATACTTTCTGGAGGCTTGCCGATGGAGGATGACAGGCTGCCGCTCTCCGTAGACCTCGACACACGAATCAAACCAGCACCATTCCGGAGGCATCGAGACGAAGCGTAGGCGGTTAAACCATAGGTCCCCGGCGGACGGCTTCAGGGTAAACGTGACCCTCAGGCTGTCTTGTTCTGGCGTGAAGTGATTGCGATACGCTGGGAGCTCTGTCTCCTTCGCCCACTCCTCGACAAAGAGCCGGACCTCCGGAGTGTTCCGGAAGAACATCGTCCCGGTCAGGTTCTCCTCGGCGTGGATCGCGCTCCGCCGGAACCGGTGCCACGAAATGTCCGCATCCTTGAAGATGGACCAATCCGGCTTCTGGAGGAATGCGCTGTCGGCATCCGTGTACAGGATCGCGTCCGCGTCGCTGTCGCGGAGAGAATCCAGGATGAACCTCGGCTTGTGGAGGACGGCCTCGACCCAGCCGTCGTGCCCGCCGATGCGGTGGATCGAGTAGTAGAGATTGAAACGCTCCATCGAGTCGAGAAGCTGATCTGCCTCGCGCCGATAGGCCTCATTCGTGAAGAAAGCGCCGACCTTTACCACCGTTCCACACCGGACCGGAGACTGCCGATAGAGCGCTGCGTAGGGGTTGTTCATCCCCTCACGGCGCCGCGGCTGCCTCCGATCCCCTCCCAGTACCAGAAGAAACCTCAACGACCTCGAAGCTCGACTCGCCGTCGCGGATGACTCGCTTGTATCGAGCGATCTGACCGTGTTTCAGGAAGAGGTCCCTGTCGACGCGCGGCCAGCATTCCAGAGCAGACATGCGGTCCTGGTCGACGAGATTGATGATCCGCCGGTCCCGCACGTGAGGAGCGACCCAGTGCTCGAAGTCGCTCTTGTAGCTGTTCATGTGAATCGGACCGGCCTCGTCGAAGCCGGCCTTCACGTAGTCGTCGTGGAAGTTGCCCACGACGCAGTCAAACCCGAGCAGGTAGATCGGATCCGCGCCCAGGAGCCACGCGAGGTTGATCGCTCCAACGCCGCTATTCGAGGAGATGCTGAGTCCCTCGCGGAAGCGACGGCTCCAGAACTTATCCTCGCGCGTCCGGATGATGGGGGTGATCGCCGGATCGATCTCCATCGCCTGAGTCGCGAAGCTCGGCTTGAGCGCATGGAAGATCTTCTTGCCGCCGAAGCGCCGCCACTCGGGAGTGCGCCCATAGAGCTCGACCACCCGGAGGTCCTCGCTGAACCAGAAGGACGCGTCCGGGACGTTCAGGAAGGCGCGATTGATGACGAGGACCTTCTCTCGGCCCTGGAGCAGGCTCCAGTCGAAAAGACGGAGGCTTTCTCCGCCTCCCACGATGTAGAGAGGCGTCCCATCGAGGCTTCCTTCCTTGAGGTCGAACTGGGCCATTCTTTCGGCTTTCTTATGCCCCCGGGCCCGGCACGACGCGCTTCCACGCGCCGGCCTCGTCTCGGTAGAAAATCATGCCGCAGATCCGCTGCGCCGAGATGGATCTCCAGGCCCGGTCGAGGTCCCGTGTCTCGTCGCCGTTCGCGGCCGCGGCCTTGAGAGCGCTCTCCGCGGCGTTCACTGCGGGGGCGGAAACGTCCGAGGGGCCCTGGCAGTAGAGCCGGCCGTCCGTGCTCACAATCCCGCGAGCTCCGCACTCCGGGCAAATGATGCTGTCGCTCGCCATGACTATTCCTCCTTCGATTCCTTGGGCTTCTCCCCGTCGTCCTTCTTGCCGCTCGGGAAGCTGAAGTCTTTCTTGGGCTTTCCGGACTTGTCCGGTCCCGTGTCGACCCCGAAGTCCCGGAAGTCCGGAGCAGATCCTCCGGTGCCCGGAGGTCCCATTTCGGGGAAGGGGCCTATCGACTCCTCTTTGTCCCCGGGATCGTCGCACTCGATCTTCTCAAAGTACTGGCGGCGGGAGAGGGGCACGTACTTGAGAGCCGAGTTCATGACCTCGACCGCGACCTTCGGGTCCTGCTTCTTGATCTGCTCGCTCGTGAAGTGTGGGCGCCTGGCCTTATCCAGCTTGAGGAGTTCGATGGTCTGCCAGTTCCAGCGGAGGAAGCCGCACACCAAGTCGCGCGTCATGATCGCGTCATGGTCCTCTCGTTCGTTCTGGAAGAACGACTCGCTCGTATCCTCCTCCGTCTCCGATGCCGCGCGGGATCCCGTTCCTCCGACCGAATGGCCAGCGGGGCGAACGGAGCCGTTGCAGAGGCGCTCGATCGCCTCGTCCAGGTAGCGGACGAAGTCCATCGCGATCTGGTGACCGGTTCCCGAAGTCTCTTTGATCTCGATGTCGTCGACCTTCTCGACGACCGCCGCGTGCTGGCTCCGGATAGTGAGGAGAACCGTCTCGGCCGCCTGCCGGAGGGCTTCGCTCGTTCTCCCGGTGGAGCCTGGCCGGAGGGCATCGAGCTTGGCGATCCAGACGCCGTTCGCCCAGCGGTCGATGCCGTCGGCGATCTTCTCGAACGTCCCCATCTTGAGGAAGTGGTAGAAGTAGATCGGCTCCAGGAGGCCTCGAGCGTTGCCGGCGCGGTCCTCCGTGTCGCCGAACATGTACTCGATCATGCTGTCGAGGAGCTGCTCGGGAAGCACCTCCCAGCGCTGAGTGTCGGTGTTGTACATCTCCCGATGGATGCCGAGCTTGTTCAGCATCCCCTTGTCCCAGTCGGTGACCCAGTGGATGCGCCGGCGGTCGATGTCCTTGATCTCGTAGGGGACGTACCAGTCCATTTCCTGGAGGCCGCCGAGCGCGATTCTCTGCTTCCTCCAGAGGATTGCTCCGTACGTGCGCGCGAGGAACCTGGCCTCCGAAAGACGCCGACGCCGGCGGCCGAACAGTTCGATCTGCGAGATCCCGTCCTTCACGATCACTGCGAGCTGTTTGTCCTTGGGATCCTTCGAGTCGGAGAAGGCCTCAACGCGGAACGGCCGAACGATCGAGTTCGTCGACCGCGTGATGGCGCCCATCGTGGAGACGTCGTTCCGAACGACCTCCCAGATGTCCGGGTCCTTCATGAGCGCGAAGGACGGATCGTAGACGTAGGGACTGCGGAAGGCCGAACTCAGAGCGTAGGAGTAGATCCAGTCCGCAGTGGACTTGACGCTCTGGAGGGTCAGGCCGGTCGTCATTTAGATCTTCACTTCCTTCGATTCGAGCTCGAGGGCATCGGCCTTGTCGGGCATTTCCGGAAGCTTGGCCTCCGACTCGATGAGATGGAGAAGCTTCTCCTCCGGTCCGATACCGCGACAGGCGTTGAGCAGGTCCTCCCGCTCGAGATGTCCCGCAGGGAGCACGGTGCCAAATCCAGTGAGGGCTTTGATCACGGCGTACTTGATGCCGAGCACGGCGTCGCGCGACAGTTCCAAGGTCACCAATTCGTGGGCCTCGTGGGCCTCAAATTGTCTACCCGTGAGGACCCCGCCTGACTTGATGGTGACCTTTGCCACGTCGAATAGTTGGGCGCACGTCGAGGCCGTCCACTTCTGTGCAGCCCTGTGATCGGGCGGCACGATTTCAGCTTTCATGAAAAGTGCGCGCCATTGGGCCCTGGTCGCCGTCCCCTTGTACTTGATCGCAGGATCGCTCATAGCCTCTCTTCTCCTAGATGCCGATGCTCTTATCCGGAACCGGAGTCATGACGGGGTCGCCCTTGACGTCGAGAACAGGTTGCTTGGTCGCAGGATCGATCTTGGGGATCTGCTTCGTCGGCATCGCCGGCTCCGCCACGAGTGCCGCTCGGCGCGACAGGATGCTGGCCTTCTGCGCGGACAGTTGTTCCTTCAGACTCGTCCCTGCGATCGGCTGGCCTTTGTCGTTCAGTTGCTGGGTTCCGAAGATGGTCGCCACATCGCAGGTCCCCCAGCCGTGGGCGTGCCCTGCTCGACAGTAGGCCCACTGTGCGGTGAGGATGGGCAAGTCTCCGTGATCGTCG
>Ga0075423_10000808_pt1 | contig 26430 bp, 15 predicted proteins | sample SoiMethybrSBSTD2_FD_80114 | JGI IMG/M metagenome (GOLD analysis project Ga0075423, IMG submission 80114) | Bulk soil microbial communities from a Populus tree surrounding site in Tennessee, USA - Soil MetaG P. TD hybrid SBSTD2 | ecosystem: Environmental > Terrestrial > Soil > Tree plantation... | reverse complement strand
GTCCGCGATAAGTTCTCCCGATATGCATCACACGATTCGAGTATTCGTAGCAGGCGTCTGCGCTGTTCTCGCGTTAGGCGGGCAGCCGGCCATGGCGCAAGGGCAGGCGACAGTCGCCGGCACCATCGTCGACGCGCTGGGCGCGCGTGTCTCGGGCGCCAACGTGACGTTGATGCGAGATGGCATGAAGGTCGCGGACTCCAAGAGCGGCAGCGACGGGACGTTCTCGTTTGCATCGCTCGCGCCGGGGCGGTATGCCGTTGCCGCAATCGCGCCGGGGTTCAGCCCTCGTACGAGTGAGCCGGTGTACGTCGGTCCCGGATCGCGTGAAACGCTTGATGTTGCGCTCGAGATAGGACCCCTGCAGCAGGACGTCGTCGTTACCGCCGAAGCGGGAGAGATCCTGCAGGCTCGGACCGGCGCGCAGGTCACGGTGATTGACGAGGGCACGCTGAACGCGCTCAACAAACCCGACGTGCTCGAAGCGCTTCGACTCGTGCCTGGTGCGCAGATCGTTCAGCTGGGCGAGCGCGGCGGACCCACATCGCTGTTCCTGCGCGGCGGCAACTCGAACTTCACGAAGGTGCTGATCGACGGTGTGCCGGCCAACGATATCGGCGGCGGCTTCGACTTCTCTCAGCTCGACATCGCGGGCGTCGATCGGATCGAAGTCCTTCGCGAAACCAACAGCGTCATCTACGGCAGCGATGCGCTCACCGGCGTCGTCAACATCTCGACGCGCCGCGGCAGCACGCGGACGCCGGAGCTCGAATACGCCATCGATGGCGGTAATCTGGGCACTGCTCGCAACTCGATCGGGTTCGGTGGAGCGGTCAAGCGGTTCGACTACTTCTCGCAGTACGCGTACTTCACGACCGACAATCACACGCCGAACAGCGGCTACCATCGCGGCACCTATGCGGGCCGCTTCGGTGTCGCGCTCGGTGGCGGCACGAACGTGACCGGCACCCTGCGGCGAGCCGATGGCACGTTCGGCAGCGCCAATGCCTTCGATCTGTATCGTATTCCCGACGATTCGACCTCGGATACGGATCTCACCTACGCGACCGTCGGCGCCGATTCGCAGATCACGAACTCGTGGCAATCGAGCATTCGCTTCGGATCGGCGGTGCAGCGGCTCACGATCGTCGATCCGTCGCCGTCGGGCGAGCCGTTCGATCCGTTTGGCTTCGGCGCCAGCTATCTGGGCAACACGGTGACGCTGCGCGGCGCCAACGGCGAAACGGTCACCGGCCGCGCCATCCTCGACTTCAGCGGCACCTATCCGTCGAATTTCTACAGCCGCACGACGCGCCGGATGCTGTCGGGTCAGACGATGTATCAGGTGACGCCGAACGTGGCGGTCGCGGGCGGCGCGCGATGGGAGCGCGAGCAAGCGTTCAACGCCGCCAACGCCAACGATGCCGCGGACACGCGCGACAACGGCGGCGCGTTCGTCGAAGCGCGCGCGTCAGTGGCCAATCGCGCATACGTGAGCGGCGGTGTTGGCGTCGAGCACAACGCGGTGTTCAAGAACGAAGTGACACCACGCGTCTCGCTGGCCGTGTACCTTCGCAACCCTTCATCAGCGAGCGTTGGCGAAACCAAGGTCACGTTCAATGCCGGCAAAGGCATCAAGGCCCCGAGCGTTTTCCAAGAGCAGAGCGCGCTCTATGCGCTCGTGCACGGCACGCCTGCTGGCGCGAGCGTCGAACCGGTGGGACCGGAACGCAGCCGCACGATCGATGTCGGCATCGAGCAGGGGTTGGTCGGCGGACGGCTGCGTGCGCGGGTCGGCTACTTCAACAACGAGTTCGACGATCTGCTCGAGTTCCTCAATCGGACAGCGCTGGTCGCGGCTGGTGTGAATCCCGCTGTTGCGGCGGCGACGGCATTTGGCGCCTACGTGAACTCGCAGTCGTTCAAGGCGCAAGGCATGGAAGCCTCGTTCGAAGCGATGGCCGGCTCGTCGTTCCGTATCAGCGGTTCGTATACCTATCTCGACGCAGAAGTGACGAAAGCGCTGAGCGCGACCGTGGCGACCAATCCGACGTTGCCCGGCGTACGTATCGGAGCGTTCTCACCGCTGGTCGGCGCGCGGCCGTTCCGCCGCCCGGCGAATGCGGGCACGCTCTTCGTCAGCTACGCCCGCGCCAAGGCGCAGGTCGCGCTTGCCGGCTACTTCTCCGGCCGCCGTGACGACAGCACGTTCCTCAGCGATCAGTTCTTCGGCAACACGCTGCTGCTGCCCAACAGAGATCTCGATCCCGCGTACCAGAAGATCGATCTCAGCGGCGGCTACTACGTCCACCCGCGGGTGCGCGTCTATACGACGATCGAGAACCTGTTCGACAAGAAGTTCGACGCCGCGTTCGGGTATCCCGCGCTGCCGTTCACGATACGCTCCGGCGCCGCCGTGAGGCTGGGCGGCGATCGATAGGAATCAGGAGTCGGGAATCAGGAATCAGGGCTGGGCAAGGTTGCAGGATACAGGTCCTGAGGCCTCAGGCCTGGTCGCTAAAGCCTGGCCCAGCCCTGATTCCTGATTCCTGAATCCTGATTCCTGCAGTCAGCGCTTCGGTCCGAACCGTTCGCGGATCGAGGCCATCTGCTCGCGCGCGCCCGGCTTCTGCAGCACCAACGTCTCGAGGCTTTTCAAGTAATTCGGATTGCCGCTCTTGACGCGGTAGTCGGCGACCAGCTGCTCGATCTTCGCGAAGATGAAGATGTGCTCGCCGTTGGCGTCGTTGAACATCTTCTCGTCGATCGCTCCGTTCAACACGAAAGACGAGGCCATGTCCCAATAGCTGGTGACCATGCGGAAGTGCCCGCTGTGCGGGCTGCCGAGCGTGTGAAAGATGTCGTCGACGGTCTGCGGATGAAACTCGCGCGCGAACCACGCCCGCGCTTCGCGCATCGTCGGTTCACGTCGCATTTCGTAGAGACGGATAATCAGGGTTGCACTCTCATACGGGCTGCTCATAGACGGTGATCGTATCGGAATCAGGAATCAGGAATCAGGAATCAGGCCTGGGCAGAGGTCAGACGAATCAGGGCTGAGGCTTCAGGCCTGATGGCTTGCCCCTCGCCCAGCCCTGATTCCTGATTCCTGACGCCTGATTCCTGCAGACCGTAGCCTTTATCGCAGCCTGTCTGCGATAAGGGCTACGGTCAGCGCGTAGTAGTGCGCGCAGTTGTAGCCGAGGATGGCGTCGTAGTTGTGGTAGACGAGGAACTTGCGCGTGCCCACATCGACGAGCGCCGCGCTGCGATCGATCTTCGGCAGCGCGCTGCCGTCAGGACGGCGTACGCCGAGCGCCTGCCATTGGGCCATCGGGATGCGCTCGGTCATGTTGCGGGTCGCGTAGCAGCCTTCCTTGCGCCGGGGAACCTTCAGGTCGATGCGGTTCTTGACCTCCGGCGACACCTTGACCTCGCGACCCCACGTCTCATCGTTACTCCAGCCGAATCCTTTGAGGTAGCTCGCGATCGATGCCAGCGTGTCGGGAATCGAGCCCCAGATATCGCGGCGCTCGTCGCCGTCGAAGTCGACGGCGTACTTCAAGTAGCTCGAGGGCATGAACTGCGTCTGACCCATCGCGCCGGCCCACGATCCGGTCATTGTCTTCGCTTCGATGCTGCCGCGCTGCACCATCGTCAGCGCGTTGAACAGCTCGCCGCGGAAGTAGTCCGCACGACGCGGCTCCCACGCGAGCGTGGCGAGGGCCTGGAACACGGGCACGCGTCCCGTGATCCGTCCGAACCGCGTTTCCATCGCCCAGATCGCGAGCAGAAAACGTCCCTGCACGTGAAACTCTTTTTCGATGTGGGTGAGCAGGGTGCGATTCTCTTCCTCGAGCTCTTTGCCGCGTTTCACCAGCGCCGGCGTCAATCGTGCCGACAGATATCGATCGAACCCGGGGTTGAGCTCGGCCTGGCTGCGGTCGCTGCGGATCACGCGCTCGAGCGGCGTGAGTCCTTCCAGGGTCTGCGAGACGAGGTCCTCGCTGTAGCCGCGCTCGCGCGCTTCCTTGATGAGGCCTATCAGCCAGTCATCAAAGCTTTGTGAGGCGTCGACGCTGACGTCGGGAGACAAAACGGTCGAGGATGGCGACGAGGATGGAGGTGTCGAAGCTGGCGAGGCAGGAACTTCCTGTGAGGTGCCTTGCGCGGCGACGCCGACCCCAGCCATGACGAACGCGACGATCGAGCCTTTCCAGCGCATTCGACTAAACAGATCCATGATGACGCAACTTGCTTTCCGCCGGGCACTGCCTGTCTAATACTGCCACTACTTCTACTGAGCGATCTCCCTTTTCACAGAGAGACTTACGCTATGCCTTTCACCTTAAACGTCAACGGGAAGACCACGACGGTCGACGTCCCCGGCGACATGCCCCTGCTATGGGTCCTCAGGGACGTCATGAACCTGAAGGGAACCAAGTTCGGGTGTGGCATCGGCCAGTGCGGCGCCTGCACCGTGCATGTGCGCGGGCGTGCACAACGCGCCTGTCAAACACCAGTATCGGCCGCGGCTGGTGCGGCCATCACGACTATCGAAGGGCTGTCGCCCGATGGTCTGCATCCGCTGCAGCAGGCCTGGACCGAGCTCGACGTGCCGCAGTGCGGCTATTGTCAGGCCGGGCAACTCATGACGGCGGCGGCGCTGCTTGCGACCACGCCCAAACCTTCTGACGCCCAGATCACCACCGCCATGACCGGGAATATCTGCCGGTGTGGCACGTACACGCGGATCCGCGCGGCCGTCAAGCGCGCGGCTGAAATGGGCACGTCTCGTTCGACGTCGACGGCGCAGGGCGCCGGCGCGGAATAAGGGGGAGCTGTGACGACAAACACTCTTCTCAATCGCCGCGCCTTCCTGAAGGTCAGTGCCGCCGCCGGCGGCGGTTTGCTCGTTGCGCTGCATCTCGATCCCGTCGAGGTGCTCGCGCAGGGACCGCCCGGAGGCGCCGCGCTCGCCTATGTGGCCACCGCATTCGTGAGCATCGCTGCTGACGGCGCGGTCACGATCACCTCGAAGAATCCTGAGATCGGCCAGGGCATCAAGAACATGCTGCCGATGATCATCGCCGACGAGCTCGACGTCGATTGGGCGGGCGTCAAGATCGTGCAGGCCGACGCCGATCAGTCGAAGTACGGCGCGCAGGTCGCGGGCGGATCGACCGCCACGCCGACCAACTGGGATCCCATGCGTCAGGTAGGCGCCGCGATCCGGCAGATGATCCTCGCCGCTGCGGCGCAAAAGTGGAACGTGCCGGCCAGCGAGCTCACCACCGCATCCGGTCGCGTGATGCATCGCGCCAGCAACAGGTCTGCAGGCTACGGCGAGCTGGCCAGTGCCGCCGCGTCGATGCCGGTGCCGACGCTCAGCATGGTGCCGCTGAAGGATCCGAAGGACTACAAGATCATCGGCAAGCCTGTTCGCGGTGTCGATACCGCGGCGATCACCACCGGCAAACCGATCTTCAGCATCGACTTCACGGTGCCCGGCATGTTGTGGGCCGTGTATCAGAAAGCACCGGTGTACGGCGCGAAAGTCGCGAGCGCCAACATCGATCAGGTGAAAGCGCTTCCCGGTGTGAAGCACGTCTTCGTCGTCGACGGGACGGCCAACCTGCAGGGATTGATGCCGGGTGTGGCGGTTGTCGCCGACAGCTGGTATCAGGCCAATCAGGCGCGTAAGCAGCTGCAGATCACGTGGAGCGATCACCCGACCAGCACGCAGTCGAGCGAAGGCTTCCAGGCCAAGGCCGAGGAGCTGGGCAAGGGCGCGTATCAGACCAAGCTCCGCACCGACGGCGACGTGGAGAAGGCGTTTGCGAGCGCGGGCGTAAAGACCGTCGAAGGCGCCTACATGTATCCGTTCATCTCGCACACGCCGCTCGAGCCGATGAACTGCGTGGCGCACTGGAAGGACGGCAAGATGGAGCTGTGGGCGCCGAGCCAGACGCCTTCTGCCGGTCTTGCGATCGTCGCCCAGACGCTCGGCATCCAGCAGAAGGACATCACGCTGCATCTGATGAAAGTCGGCGGCGGGTTCGGTCGTCGACTGACGAACGACTACGTGGCCGAGACCGCGTACATCGCCAAACAGATCAACGTGCCGGTGAAGTTGTTGTGGACGCGCGAAGACGATATGGGGCACGACATGTATCGTCCGCAGGGCTTCCACTACTTGAAGGGCGCCGTTGACTCTTCAGGCAAGCTCGTGGCGTGGAAGAACCACTTCGTGACCTACGGCGCCGGCAACGGCTACGCGTCGGCGGCCAACATTGCCGGTATCCAGTTCCCCGCGCTTTTCGTCGAGAACTTCGATTTCGGTGATTCGAAGATTCCGCTCGGTGTGCCCACCGGTGCGCTGCGCGCGCCCGGCAGCCACGCGTTCTCGTTCGTGTTCCAGTCGTTCATCGACGAACTGGCGCATGCAGCGGGGAAGGATCCGGTGCAGTTCCGTCTGGACCTGTTGAACAACAAGGTCTACCCGGCGCCGGAACGAGGCGGCGACGGATTCGACGCCGCGCGCATGACCGCCGTGGTCAAGCTTGCGGCCGAGAAATCGGGCTGGGGCAAGTCGCTGCCGAAGGGTACCGGCATGGGCATCGGCTTCCAGTACAGCCACCGTGGCTACTTCGCTGAAGTCGCCGAGGTGACGGTCGATTCCGATAAGCGCGTCAAGGTCAACAAGGTGTGGGTGGCCGGCGACATCGGCAGTCAGATCATCAGCCCGATGCACGCGGAGAACCTCGTGCAGGGCGGCGTGATCGAAGGCATCAGCCACATGATGCAGGAGATCACGTTCAAGAACGGTCAGGCGGTGCAGAGCAACTTCCACCAGGTGCCCATCCTTCGCATGGCCCAGGCGCCGCCGGTGATCGAAGTGCACTGGCTGAAGTCGAACAACCCGCCGACCGGTCTCGGCGAGCCGTCGCTGCCGCCGGTGCTCCCGGCCGTGGCCAACGCGATCTTCGCCGCGTCAGGCACGCGAGTGCGGTCGCTCCCGCTCTCGAAGCACGGCTTCCGTTGGGCTTGAGGTAACGCGGTTTCGGAGGAAATGGAGGTTATTCACACGGAGTGAACGGTGGAAACGGAGAGACTAGATGATCAGCCTCCGTTCCCACCGTTTCCTCCGTGTGATTGTTTCTCCGTTTCCTCCGCCTTCTCCGTTCCCACTCTCGGGAAAATCCAATCAACCGAAATCAACTTTTCGATCTTTTGGATGAGGCCTTCGTCTTTGTTGGCTAAGTCCTTGATCTCACAGAGATGTCACGTCTGCGAATCGGGCGCCGGAATTGCTTCGCAGTGCGAACGCCGGGCGTGCACCTGGTGCTTCTATGCGACAAGCGGCATAGCCGCCGCGAATAACTGACGACGCCTACAACCGGACGCTCGAGTCATACGTCGAAGTCTCGTTTGCGGGGTGCGCGTTCCTGTACCGCCGTATCCGTGAGTGGAGGACAACCCATGCGTGACCTCACCAAGATGGGCAAAGCAGCCCTGTTGGTCGCGGCCCTCGTTCTGCTGCTGCCAACCCTCGCCCGAGCACAGTCGCTTGCGGGCACTGTCAAGGATGCGTCGGGCGCGGTGCTGCCGGGCGTTACCGTCGAGGCCTCGAGCCCCGTGCTGATCGAAAAGACCCGCACTGCGGTCACCGATGGCTCAGGCCAGTACCGAATCGAGAACCTCGTGCCCGGCACTTATGCGATCAGCTACACGCTTCCCGGTTTCACCACGGTGAAGAAGGACGGCGTCGAGGTCAGTGGAGCCGGCGTCATCACGGTGAACGCCGATCTGCGCGTTGGTGGCGTTCAGGAAACGATTACCGTCACCGGTGAATCGCCCGTTGTCGATACACAGACGAGCACGCGCCGGCAGATGGTGCTTTCGAGCTCGGTGATTCAGGCCATTCCGGCCTCGCGCGGCTACGGCAACCTGCTCGCGACGGTGCCCGGCATTCAGGCGACCGGCCTCGATGTGAGCTCCGGCGTGTCGACCAACTTCTTCACGTCACGCGGCGGGCGCGGCAACGAAGGCACGATTCAGATCGACGGCATGAACGTTGGCTCGGCGTTCAACGGCGGCGGCGTCGCCGGCTTCGGCTATCCGATCGGCGAAGCCTCGGAGATTCAGGTCACCGTGGCCGGCGGTCTCGGTGAAGTCGATCGTGGTGGACCGCAGTTCAACCTGATTCCGAAGACCGGTGGCAATACGTTCAACGGCACCGCGTTTCTCAGCACCGCGGGCAAGTGGTCGCAGGGCGACAACCTCACCGATCAGCTGAAAAGCTATGGGCTGACCAACGTGCCGGCGCTGGTCAAGAACTGGGACACGAACTTCGCGTTGGGCGGACCGATCGTCAAGGATCGTCTCTGGTTCTACAACAACGTTCGCAGCTACGGGAACCATCAGGAGATACCAGGACTCTTCGGCAACTTGAACGCCGGCAACCAAAACTCGTGGTTCTACGACAAGGACACCAGCCTTCCGGCGCGCGGTGCGGCGGCCAAGATGATCGAGGCGATTCGTCTGACCGGCCAGGCGACGCCGCGCAACAAGGTCGGCTTCTATCTCGACTATCAGAAAGTCTGCAACGGGTCCGCGTATCTCAAGGGTGCGACGCAGTGCCGCGATCGCGGCGACGACTGGGTGGCGCTCGGCAGCGTCGGTGCGGGATTCTTCGGTGCGCTCGCGCCCGAGTCGGGCAACGTGTGGGACAACCGCGAGAAGATCACGCAGGCCAACTGGACCTCGCCGTACACCAACAAGCTGCTGCTCGAAGCCGGCTTCTCGCAGTTCGCGAGCCGTTTCGGCGGACAGATTCCCGGCGGTGCGCTTACCAACTTCATTCCCGTGCAGGAGCAGGTATCGAATCCGACCACCGGCACGCCGGTCGGCAACTTCACCTATCGTGGCTGGTCGTCGGCGGGATCGAACGAGCAGTTCCACAACGTCTGGCGAGCGTCGGCCACCTATGTCACCGGCGCGCACAGCATGAAGATCGGCTATCAGGCGGCTTTCCAGGTGCAGAAGAACTTCCAGAATGCCGGCAGTCAGATCAGTTACGTCTTCAACAACCGCAATCCCATTCAGTACACGCTGCGCGATGCGCCGTTCTGGTCGAGCAATCGCACGCGCTTCGATGCCTTCTACATCCAGGATCAGTACACGCGCGGTCGCCTCACGTTGCAGGGTGGTCTGCGCTACGAGCACGCGTGGAGCTGGTTCCCCGAGGGTGAGAACGGCGTCGTTGCCGACAACGCCTACGGCACGCGGTTCCTCTTCCCCGAGCTGAAAGGCGTGACCGGCTACAACGACATCACGCCGCGCATGGGCGCCGCCTACGATCTGTTCGGCAACGGCAAGACGTCGTTGAAGGTCAACGTCAGCAAGTATCTCCAGGCCGCGAACAACGACGCGCAGTACACGATCGCGAATCCGGCGACCACGTTCCAGCAGACGACGAACGTGGCGTGGACCGACTCCAACAGCAACAAGGTCGTGGACTGCAACGTGATGAACAGAGCGGGGGAGAACAACAGCGCGGCCGGCGGCGACGTCTGCGGGGCGTGGCAGAACCTGAACTTCGGCAACCCGTTCAGCACGACGGTCGTCAACCCCGATGTGCTGCATGGATGGGGCGTGCGGCCGTACGACTGGCAGTACAGCGGCGAGATCCAGCACGAGCTCCTGCCGCGCGTGGCTCTCGATGTGGTCTACAGCCGTCGGGTGTGGGGCAATCACTTCTTCACCGACAATCGCGCGCTGACGCCGGCCGACTTCGACACCGCCACGATCGCCGCGCCGAGCAATCCGAATCTGCCGAACGGCGGCGGCTATCCCGTCACGTTCGTCACGCGGAACGCGCGATCACCCATCGGCGCGGTCGACAACTACTACACCTTTGCGAAGGACTATGGCGACGTCACCACCTACTGGCACGGTGTCGACTTCACCGTAAACGCGCGCACCAGGAACGGGATCACGTTCCAGGGCGGCACCAGCACGGGCCGCGGCGTGCGCGACTACTGCGCGATCACAGCGGCGCTGCCGGAGTTGTATGTCACCGCTGGCTCGGTGTTGGCCAACGCGCAGAAGGATGCGTGCGCGGTCACCGAACCGTGGCTGACGACGTATCGGAGCTCGGTCACCTACACGCTCCCGAAGATCGATGTGCTGGTAGCGGGCTCGCTGCGATCGACTCCCAACTCGCAGCCGTCGACAATCAATACCTTCGTGGCCACCAATGGCGCGTCGGTGCCGGCGAACTACAACGTCACCAGCGCGATCCTGCAAGCGTCGACGCTCGGACGTGCGCTCACACCAGGGCTGACGTTTCAGACGGTTGATTTGACACTGCCTGGTCAGGTCTATCCAGATCGGATCAACTCGGTCGATTTGCGAGTGGCCAAGGTAGTGCGATTCGGGCGCACCTCGACCAACGTCGGCTTCGACTTCTACAACCTGCTGAATGCCAATACCGGCACGGCGTTCAACAGCGTCTACGACGTCGTCACCAACGGTCTGACGTGGCTGCGTCCCACCAGCGTGTTGCAGCCGCGCTTCGCGCGCTTCAATGTGACCGTCAACTTCTAGCCACGAAGGGCACGACGAGCACGAAGACGAAGGGCCGGGTCATCGAGACCCGGCCCTTTTTTGTTGTGTCACTTATGCCTCTGGCGGCATGACTGACGCGAATAGTTTCGTTGGTTCATGCCTAGTATGAAGGTGCTAGAGTCGGGCGGGTTTTCTTCAGCGTGTCTCTCAAATTGATCGCAAATGTGAGTGGAGGACAACCGATGCGTCACGTCGCGAAGGCCGTGCTCGTCGCGGCCATCGTTCTGCTGCCCGCCCTGGCCGGCGCCCAGTCGCTCGCCGGCATTGCTCGAGACGCCTCTGGCGCCGTACTCCCGGGCGTCACCGTAGAGGCGACCAGTCCGGCGTTGATCGAGAAAGTACGAACCGGCGTCACCGACGGCACCGGACAGTACCGGATTGAAAACCTGACGCCCGGTGTCTACACCGTGACGTTCGCGCTTGCCGGTTTCACGACCGTCCGCCGCGAAGGCGTCGAGGTCAGCGGCGCGCAGATCATCACCATCAACGCCGACCTTCGCGTGGGTGGCGTGCAGGAGACGATCACCGTCACGGGCGAGACGCCGGTCGTCGATGTACACACCAGCACACGCGCGCAGAAAGTGATCGACAACGAAGTGGTCTCGGTGCTTCCTGCGTCGCGCGGCTACGGCAACATTCTCGCGACCGTGCCGGGTATCCAGGCAACGGGCCTCAACTCCGGCGCCAACCCGGTGATGAACTTCTTCACGGCGCGCGGCGGCCGCGGCAACGAAGGCACGATTCAGATCGACGGCATGAACGTCGGCTCGGCGTTCAACGGCGGCGGCGTCGCCGGCTTCGGCTACGACACCGCGAATGCGACCGAAATCCAGGTCACGATTGCGGGCGGCCTCGGCGAAACCGATCGTGGCGGTCCGGCGTTCAACATGATTCCGCGCACCGGCGGCAACAAGTACAGCGGCACGTACTTCCTCAGCTACGCGGGTGAGTGGGCGCAGTCGAGCAATCTCGACGACCGGCTGAAAAGCTTCGGCATCACCGAGGTGCCCGGCTTGATCAAGAACTGGGATACCAACTACGCGATGGGCGGTCCGATCAAGCGCGACAAGCTGTGGTTCTTTGGCAACGTGCGCAGCTTCGGATCGGCGAACGACGTGCCCGGTCTCTTCGGGAACAGGAACGCCGGCGATCCCAACGCGTTCACCTACGTGGCAGACCCGAGCTTGAAGGCGCGAAACGCGAATTCCAAGATGATCGGCGCCATCCGATTGACCGGTCAGGCGACGGCCAAGAACAAGTTGGGCTTCTACTACGACTACCAGAAGAACTGCTCGGGTGGTGCGTACAAGAAAGGCGCTGACCAGTGCCGCGATCGCGGCGACGACTGGGTGGCGCTCGGTGCGATCGGCGGGTTCGGATCGAACTCACCCGAGGCCGGCAACCAGGTCTGGGACGACCGCGAGAAGATCGTCCAGGCCACGTGGACCTCGACGGTCACCAACAAGCTGCTGCTCGAGGCGGGCCTGTCGTCATTCAACAGCCGCTGGGGACTCTATCCTGGCGCGGGCGCCGATGAGAGCATCGTCTCGATCACCGAGCTCACTGGAGTGGGCGTGCCGGTGCCGTTCTTCACCTACCGTTCGACCGCGAATCCGCTCGGCAACGATCAGCAGCACAACGTGTGGCGCGCGTCGGCCTCGTATGTCACCGGCGCGCACAGCGCGAAATTCGGGTATCAGGCGGCGTATCAGGTGCAGAAGCAGTTCACGATCGGCAACCCGAACATGATCAGCTACACGTTCCTGCTCGGTGGGCCCTCTTCGATCACGCAGTACATTCCCAGTCAGTTCAGCAATCGCACGCGGTTCGACGCGTTCTATGCGCAGGATCAGTGGACGGTCAATCGCCTGACGTTGCAGGGTGGGTTGCGCTACGAGCACGCGTGGAGCTGGTATCCCGGTGGTGAGAACGGAGCGCTGACCGGCTCTCGCTTCCTGCCGACGCCGGTGATCTTCCCGCGTACCGACGGCGTGACCGGCTACAACGACATCACGCCGCGCATGGGTGCAGCCTATGACGTGTTCGGCAACGGCAAGACGGCGATCAAGGTCAACTACAGCAAGTACCTGCAGCCGGCGAACAACGAAAGCAACTTCATTCAGGCCAACCCTGGCGTGACGCTGCAGACGTCGACCACACGGACGTGGACCGATAACGGCGACAAGATTCCGCAATGCGATTTGAGTAGTCCACTACTCAACGGCGAGTGCGGGCCTTGGCAGAATCTGAACTTCGGCAACCCGTTCAACACCACCCGCGTGAATCCCGACATCATGCACGGGTGGGGCAACCGGCCCTTCGACTGGCAGTTCGGCGTCGCCGTGCAGCAGGAAATCCTGCCGCGCCTCTCGGTGGACGTCGCGTTCAACCGCCGGTGGTGGAGCAACTTCTACGTGACCGACAATCAGGCGCTCGGACCATCCGACTTCGATCAGTTCACGATCGCCGCGCCGGCCTCCGCCGGCGAGGCACTGCCGACGGCTGGGCAGCGGCTCACGTTCCTGAAACGGAATGGCAACAATCCGATCGGTGCGACGAGCAACTACCGCACGTTCCAGCGCGATTACGGCGATGAGAACTACTACTGGCAGGGCGTCGATTTCACCGCCAATTCACGGATGAAGAATGGCCTGGTTCTACAGGGTGGTTTCAGTACCGGCGCTGGGCATCGCGACCTCTGTGATGTCTGGGCGGCGCTGCCCGAGCTCGTGTTAACGAATCAGGTGAGCGCCTGCAAGATCGATGAAGACTGGCAGATCAACTGGCGCGGTCTGGTCACGTACACCATCCCGAAGGCCGACGTCCTCATCAGCGGCATCCTGCGATCGCAGGCCAACACCGAGCCGTTGACTATCGAGACGGGTGTGGCCACCAACGGTGTCGGCTTGTCGGCGAACTACACCGTGACGCCGGCGATTCTTGCTGCCAATGGGCAGACACCGTTCGCTCCGGGCGTGACCACGCAGACGGTCAACCTGTTGATCCCGTCCTCGCTGTTCGGCGATCGGGTGAACTCGGTCGACATGCGGTTCGGCAAGATCCTGCGGTTCCGCAGCATGCGCGCGAACGTCGCGATCGATCTCTACAACCTCTTCAACTCGAACGTCGGAACGGCCTTCAACCAGGGCTTCGGCACCGACGGTGCGTTGTGGTTGCGTCCGACCGCGGTTTTGAATCCGCGGTTTGCCCGGTTCAACGTCACCTTCGATTTCTAGCGAAAACCGGGGCCCGTCCGAAAGGACGGGCCCTACGATTGCCGCTGAGAAACTCTCGTGGGGCCGGTCCTTCGGACCGGCCTTTCCTATTTCCGCACGAACGCCGTTCGCGCGGTTATGCCTTTCCCTTCGGTCACGGTCACGATCTCATTCACCGTCGCACCGTTCACGGCCTCTGACTGTCCGTTGGGCCACCGCACGTCGATGCGATCGATGCGAGTCGCCTTCCCTAGCCCGACGTGCACCCGCAGATCGTTCTGTGCGAGATAGCTCGATCCCGCTTTGACCTCGCGCATCTGCGCGATGCCGCCCGTCGTCACCTTGACTCGCGCGCTGATCGCGTCGCGGTTGCTCGTTGTGCCGACCAGTCGGATGACGATGGCGTTGTTGCCGCTGCCGCCTTCGTTCCGCAGCAGCTCGGACGCGCCGCCATTGTTGACGACGAGCAGATCGAGGTCGCCGTCGTTGTCGATGTCGGCGGCGGCGAGCGCGCGGCCCACTTTGTCCACGCTGAAGCCGGCGCCCGATTGCTTGCCGACCTCGGTCAGCCTGCCGCCAGTGTTGCGCAGCAGCAGCTTGCGCTGCGCTTCGGTGGCGCCCGGCCGCACGTGGCTGGGGCTGTTCATGACGTGCCCGTTGACGATCGCCAGATCGAGATCGGCGTCGTTGTCTTCATCGAAGAACACCGCGCCGAAGCCGACGTAGGGCAGCGTGGCCGAGCCCACGCCGCTGGGGAATGTGGCGTCCTCGAACAGCGCTTTGCCCAGATTGCGGAAGAGGCTATGCGCCTCGAGCTCGTGATTGGTCACCAACAGATCGAGATGACCGTCGTTGTCGTAGTCGGCGAAGTCGGTGCCCATGCCGGCGCGCGGATTGTCGTCGCTCGCGACCGACACACCCGCGACGAGCGCCACTTCCTTGAAGCCGCGCCCTTGCTCGTTGTGAAACAGGAAGTTCGGCGTCGAGTCGTTGGCCACGAACACATCGGGCCACCCGTCATCGTCATAGTCGCCGGCGACCACGCCGAGACCGTTGCCGCGATGATCGAGAACGCCGGCCTCCTTGCTGATGTCGGTGAAGGTGCCGTTGCCGTTGTTGCGGTAGAGCACGTTGTGGCGTGGCGTGAACGTCAGCGGATGACAGTAGATGCGGAACTTGCGCGACGTATCGCCGCAGAAGATGTTGTTGCCGACGCGCGCATCGACGTAGTTGACGACGAACAGGTCGACGTCGCCGTCGCGATCGAAGTCGATGAACGCGCAGCTGGCGCTGAAGATGTCGCCGCCGTCGACGCCCGCCGTACGGGTGACGTCGGTGAAGCCTTTGCCGGCGTTGTTGTGATACAGCGCGTTGGGTCCGACTGCGGTGATGTAGAGATCGGTCCAACCGTCGTTGTCGTAGTCGGCCGCGCAGGCGCCCATGCCGTACTCACGATGCACGATGCCCGAGCTCGCCGTGACGTCCTCAAACGACCCGTTGCCGCGATTGCGGAACAACCGATGGCGCGCGCGCATGTTGATCGCTGGATCGGTCAGCGATCCGCCGTCGACGAGAAAGATATCCTGCCAGCCGTCGCCGTTGTAGTCGAAGAACACGCCGCCGCCGCTCATGATCTCGTAGAGATGCCGGTCGCCACTCGCGCCATTGACGTGGGTGAAATCGAGCCCCGCCGCCGATGCGATGTTCGTGAACTGGACGTTCGGCGGCCCTTGGGACGTCGTGATCTGCACGAGAGCGATCACACTCGCAATCGTGGTTGTGATGGCTTTCAACGCTGCGCCCCGTTGCGCCTGAGAGCCTCTTGCATCAGGCGATTGGCGATCGCCTGTTCGCGCGCGCTGTCGGCGCCGCGGCCCAGCACCTCATAGGCGTGCGCGAGAGACGCGTGCAGATCGGGATCGTCGGCCAGCGACGAGAGCGCGGCGGTCAGCTGCTCGACGGCTTCGGCGGCGCGGCCGGCGTTGAGCAGCGTGAGCCCGAGATCGCGATGCGTCGGGCCCGAGCTCGGTTCGCGCTCGAGCGCCTGACGCAGCAGTGCGGCGGCTTTCTCGTAGTCCTTGTTGGCGGCGCTGATCGCGGCGTCGCGGCGGTAGCCCTCGATCTCGAGCTGTCGCGTGCGTGCCGCGGTGGCCTCGGCCTGCAGACGCTGGTAGACCTCGAGCTCGCGTCGGCCTTCGTCCTCGCGTCCAAGGCGAAGCAGCGACGTCGCGAGCAAGTAGTGCGCCTCCTTGCTCATGGCATCGCGGGTCAGCGCCTGTCTCGCGGCGTCAGCGGCCGCATCGAACCGGCTCTCCCGCAGATGCACCTGTCCGATCGAGGTGTAGGTGTCTGGCCGACTCGGATCGAGCATCACCGACGCCATGAATTCGGCGAGCGCTTCCTCGTGCCGACCCTGGCGAACGTACACGTCGCCGAGCTCTCGATGCGCCTGCGGATCGTTCGGCACCAGATCGACGCGAGAAGAGAACGCCTCGATCGCGGCGTCGTATTCCTGCTGCGATCGGGCCAATGCGCCGATCGTCTGAAAGATGCTGTTCATGCCCAACAGCGGTTTCATCGTGGCAGCTCTGGTCAACTCTTGCCGCGCCTGTGGATAACGGCCCTGGCGTTGATTGACCAATCCGAGGAGATAGCGTGCCCGTCCTGAGGCCGGGAAGGCCGCGAGTGTTTCAGTCAGATGTCGCGCCGTCTCGTCCAGGCGCCCGGCCGCGATGAGCGCGTCGGCGAGATCGAGGCGCGCCCGCTCATCTCGAGGATCGAGGCGGATCGCCGCACGCATCGCATCGGCGGCGTCGTCGTCGCGTCGCGCTGCGAGATGGACCAGGCCGAGCAGCCGATGCGGCTCGGCGCGATCGGGCGCCAGTTCGATTGCGGTGTTCAATCGCTGCCGCGCCTCGGAGAGATCGCCCTTCCGGAACGCGCGTGCGGCCTGAGCGATGGCCCCGCTCTCGATGCCTGTCTTCGTCAAGGGATCGAGCGCCGACGCCGATCGGAACGCTGCCGCCGCCGCCGCGAAATCGCCGCTCTGCAGCTTCACGAATCCCTGGGCGTACAACACTGGAGGAAAGAACGGCTCGATGCCGGGCTTCTCCTCGATCACATCGCCGTTGAAGAACGCTGCCGGATTGGCGGCTGCCGTCAGCGGCGCTTCGCGGAATTGACGGAAAAGAGAAACGGCCTCATTCGTCGCTCCACCGCGCCCGATCGCTCGCCCCAGCGTGTAGCTCAACGTCCGGTTGCCCGGGTCGATCGCGTGGGCGCGTCGCAGTGCAGCGATCGCGGCAGGCCCCTCGTTCAATCGCTGATGGACGATGGCTTGGAGGGTCAGCGCGTCCGCGCGCGAGGGATCGAGCATCGTGGCAGCTGTCAGTTCCCGTTGCGCGTCGGCGAGACGCCCGCGATCGACGTAAACGGCGCCAAGTGCGAGGTGCATGCGAGCGGCAAGAGGAGGCGCCGCGCCGGCCACTTCAGCGCGCATCGCTGTTTCGGAGCGGCCGACCATCTGATCCCAACTGGCACGTGCGCGGTCGAGGGCGTCGAGTGCGGCTCGAATGCCGCCGCCCTCGTCGCCATAGGACCCTTGTAGTGCGAGGCTGAACCGTCCAAGCGCATCGAGGAACTCGGCTTTCGGACTGGTCGCCTGCGCAAACGCCGGCGTCGAGAGCGCGGCAAGGATCCACAGCAGATATCGAACGGCCGGCTGCACGGTCAGCACGCGTTCGATTGTATCCGCCGCCATTTTTCCGGCTATTTCGCGCCCGGCATTAATGGGCCGAATCAAGAGCTTCGGGCCTCTTTTTGATTGCTCGTGCATAAGCACTAGCGTCAGGCTTCGCTATCCGAAATCTGTCGATCCCGCCTGTCTGAGGAGAGTGTATGCGCGTGACCGGATCCCCACAGAGCCCGCGCCAAGGTTCCCGAGGTGCTGCTTGCCCTTGGTGTCTGGTCGCAGGCGAGCGCGTGTCACGTCACCGAACCGTGGCTCACGCAGATTCGCGGTCTGGCGACATACACCGTACCGAAGGTCGACGTGCAGTTGAGCACCAGCTTCCAGTTCAAACCGGGGACACTGGGTCTCGGCGGCAACGATGCGGCATCCAACGGTCTCTCGGTCGCTGCGAACTATGTCGTCACCAATGCGGTGGCCGGGACCACGCTGCTCAACAACCAGCAGACGGTGAACCTGCTGGTGCCCGGACAGGTGTATGGCGATTACGTGCGTCAGGTCGATCTGCGCGCTGGCAAGATCCTGCGCTTTGGCAAGACTCGCACGCTCGTCGCGCTCGACCTCTACAACCTGTTCAACCAGAACCCTGGTCTCACGTTCAGTCAGAACTTCACCGGCGCGGGCACGACCTGGCTCAACCCGACGTCGCTGCTCATGCCACGGTTCGTTCGCTTCAACGTGACCGTGGATTTCTGACGTGTAGGCTGGGTCTTTAGACCCGGCGTCAGCGTCTCGTGCTCGAATCACCCGGGCGGGCCCATCTTTGTGAGGCCCGCCCTTTTCTTGTACGCTCCCTTGAAGGGATGACCACGCGATCCGTCGCGCGCGCGAGTGCGTGTCTTGTTGTTTTCGCGATTATGAGCGGCTGCCGCAGCGGCGCGTCTTCCGACGCGCCGGCAGCTGCGGGAACAAGCACGGCCAAGCCAGCCGAGGAATGGTTCGTCGAGCGCGCCAAAGAAGTGGGCATCGACTTCACGCACTTCAACGGCATGTCGGGCGAGCAGTACTACCCCGAAATCATGGCGCCCGGTGTGGCGCTCCTCGACTACGACAACGACGGCGATCTCGACGTGTATCTCGTCCAGGGGGCGATGCTCGGGAAGAAGCCGATCACGGACGCGATCTTCCAGCCACAGGGGCCGCCCGGCGATCGGCTCTTTCGCAACGATCTCGTCGTCAATGCCGATGGCACGCGCACGCTTCATTTCACCGACGTCACGGCCCAAAGCAAGATCGATGTCACGACCTACGGGATGGGTGTCGCTGTTGGCGACTACGACAACGACGGCTTCGTCGACATCTATCGCACCAGTCTCTCGGGTGCGGTGCTACTGCACAACAACGGCGACGGGACGTTCACCGACGTGACCGCGAAAAGCCATGCTGGCGATCCGGGCGGATGGGGCGTGTCAGCGGCCTTCGTCGACTACGATCGCGACGGCTGGCTCGATCTGTTCGTCGGCAACTATTTGATCTACTCGATCGCGGGCGACATCGATTGTCTCTCGGTCACAGGACAGCACGACTACTGTCCACCCAACAGCTATCGCGCGCAGCCGAGCCACCTGTATCACAACCGCGGCGACGGCACGTTCGAGGACGTGACATCTCGCGCGCTGCTTGGCGGCGCGTACGGCCCGGCGCTTGGAGTATCGACCGCCGACTTCGATGGCGACGGCTGGATCGACATCTACGTTGGCAACGACGGACAGCCCAATCAGCTGTGGATCAACCAGAAGAACGGCACGTTCAAGGAGACGGCATTTCTCGCCGGCGCCGCCGTGAACGGACAGGGCAACTCCGAAGCGAGCATGGGCATCGACGCCGGCGACTTCGACAACGACGGGGATGAAGACCTCTTCATCACCAACTGGCTCGCGCAGATGAACATCCTGTACGTCAACATGGGCGGAGGCGTGTTCGAGGATCGCAAGGCGGCGTCGGGCCTCGGTCCGCCGAGCCTGGCCCGAACCGGTTTCGGCACGGCGTGGTTCGATTACGACAACGACTCGTGGCTCGATCTCTTCACGGCCAACGGCAGCGTCTCGATCGTCGAGGCGCAGGCGCGCGCCAAGGATCCGTTCCCGCTGAAGATGATGAACCAGCTCTATCACAACCTCGGGAACGGGCGGTTCGAAGAGGTGTCGGCACGGGCCGGCAAGGCGTTCACGTTGAACGAAGTCAATCGCGGCGCGGCGTTCGGCGACATCGACAACGACGGCGATGTCGACATCCTGGTTGGCACCGCCGGGGGACCGACGCGTCTCCTGATCAACAACATCGGCAACAAGAACCACTGGCTCGGGTTGAGGCTGGTTGCGGGAAAGCGCGACGCGCTGGGTGCGCGCGTCGAAGTGATTCGGAAGAGCGGCCCGGCGTTGTGGCGCCGTGCGCGATCAGATGGCAGTTACGCCTCTGCCAACGATCCGCGCGTGATCGTGGGCCTTGGTCCGTCAACGGATCCTGTTCGCCTGAAGGTACTGTGGCCTGACGGCCGCAGCGAAGAGTTCAACAACACCCCGATCGATCGATTCACGACGCTCGTTGAAGGGAGCGCCAAGTAATGCGGCGCGCCGCGACGATCGCGATGCTGCTGGTCGCGGTTGCGGGTTCGTCCACCTGCTCGAAAACCGAAACTGCGACGACGCCTCCGAGACAGATCCGAGAGGTCACGCTGCCCGATCTGTCGCGCATGGACGCCACGGTGCAGCAGCAGATTCGCGATCGCTACGCGGCCGTGACCGAGGCTCGCAAGACGGGCACAGGCGACGCCGATCTGAGCGAAAAGTACGGGCAGTACGGCATGGTGCTCCAAGCCGCCGAATACTACGAGGCTGCGGAGCCTTCCTATCTGAACGCACAGGATCTGGCGCCTGGCGATCTGCGCTGGCCGTATTACCTCGGCCATCTCTACAAGAGCCAGGGTCAGACGGCCAAAGCGATCGACGCGTTCAATCGCTCGCTCGCGCTCGGGCCCAACGAGATCGCCACGCTGATCTGGCTTGGCCGTTTGTATCTCGAAGCGGGCCAACCGGAGGTGGCCCAACAGATGTTCGAGCGGGCGTCGGGGCTGCCGCCGAAGAACGTGGCGGTGCTCGCCGGTTTAGGTCAGGCCGCGCTGGCGCGGCATGACTATGCGCGCGCGGCGTCGGTGCTCGAAGAAGCGCTGGCGCTCGATCAATCGGCGCTGAGCGTGCATTCGCCGCTGGCGATGGCGTACCGCGGTCTCGGCGACACGGCGAAGGCCGAGGCCCATTTGAAGCAGTGGCGAAACACCGAGGTGCTGGTTCCCGATCGCCTTCGCATCGAGCTCGATCTCGCGCTCGAGAGCGGGCTGTCGTACGAGCTGCGCGGCGTGCGCGCGCTCGAGGCGCACGACTGGGACGCCGCCGAAGGGTTTTTCCGCAAAGGCGTCGCGATCACGACCGGCAGCACGGCGCTGGGACGATCGCTGCGACACAAGCTCGGAACGGCGCTCTTCCTCAAAGGCGATGTGAAAGGCGCGATGGAGCGCTTCGAGGAAGTCGCGCGGCTCGCGCCGCCAGAAGGGTTCGACGAATCGTCCGCGAAGGCGTTCTACAGCCTCGGGGTGATCTCGGCATCGAGCGGGCGGAATGGTGAGGCGATTGAGCGATTCTCGAGGGCGGTTCGTTACAACCCGAACTACGTGGAGGCGCTCACCGGACTCGCCGATGCGCTGCGCCGCGGCGGCCGCGTGGAGGAGTCGCTGAAGACCTACGCCGAGATCGTCCGGATCAATCCGCGCGCCACGGATGCGAAGTTGGGATATGCGATCGGCCTCGTGCGGTTGCGCCGGTATCGCGAGGCGCGCGATTGGCTGGCCGAGGCAACGCGCGCGCAGCCGGATCAACCCGATTTGGCACTTGCCCTGGCGCGGATTCTGGCTGCCTCGCCCGACGCGAGCGTCCGCGACGGTGCCCGCGCGATGGCGATCACCGAGGAGTTGTTCAAGGGCACGAAGACGACGGCGCTTGGGGAGACGCTGGCGATGGCCCTCGCCGAAGTCGGCCAATACGAGCAGGCGGTACAGATTCAGCGTGGCGTGCTCGACGCCGCCAGGCGCGCGGGGTTGCAGAGCGAGGCGCGCGAAATGGCCGCGAATCTGCGGTTGTACGAGCAGCGCCAGCCGTGCCGGACGCCCTGGGCCGACGACAACCCGGTTCATTCTCCGGGTCCGCCGGTGTCCGCCGGGCTCGCGTCTGAATCGAAATCTGCCGTCGCCCCTGGGCCACTACGACAAAATTGACGGAATATCTGAAACTGTCGACATAAATGTCCACGGAGCGTCGAGCGGCACGCTGAGCGACGACGCCCGCCGTCCAACGACACCGCTCGCGGGCGCCGTTGCTCCCGACATTTATGTCTAGGCCAGCATTCTCTCTACATAAATGTACGAACTGAGCGGGCGTCTTGCGGACGGACGCTTCAAAGATCAGCATTTCTCATCCCTTTTTCAGTCCATGCGTGGCACCTCGCTTGCTCTGCCACTCGCGGCCCCACGAGCCTCCTTGTCGAGGCCTGCCCCTTTGAGGTGAGCGAATGATTAATGCAGCCGACACTGCTTGGATGCTGATTTCCACCGCCCTGGTGCTTTTGATGACACCCGCCCTCGGGTTCTTCTATGGGGGACTGGTGCGCAGCAAGAACGCGTTGAACACGATGATGATGAGTTACATCGCCCTCGGGTTCGTAGGCATCTTGTGGGCGCTGCTCGGCTACTCGCTTGCCTTCACCGCCGGCAACGACTGGCTCGGCGACATGTCGAACGTCTTCCTCAAAGGCGTGGGCATCGAGCCGTTCGGCACCGCGCCTGACCAGATCCCGCACGCGCTGCACATGTGCTACCAGGCCACCTTCTGCATCATCACCGCGGCGCTGATCTCGGGCGCCATCGTCGAGCGCATGCGCTTTTCGGCCTACGTACTGTTCATCTCGCTGTGGTCGGTCGTTGTGTACGCGCCGATCGCGCACTGGGTGTGGGGCGGCGGCTGGCTCGCCAAGTGGGGCGCGCTCGATTTCGCCGGCGGCACCGTCGTGCACGTCAATGCCGGCGTCGCGGCACTGGTCAGCGCCATGGTCGTCGGCAAGCGGCAGGAATATCCCTCATCATCGCTGCTGCCGCATAGTGTGCCCCTGGTGCTCCTGGGCGCCGGCCTGCTGTGGTTTGGATGGTTTGGCTTCAATGCTGGCAGCGCGCTCGGTGCCACGCCGATCGCCGGCCTCGCGTTCACGACGACGATGATGGCACCAGCGGCCACGCTGGTGGTGTGGACGTTCCTCGATTACATGCGGTCGGGCAAGCCCACTGCTGTGGGCGCCGCGACCGCCATCGTGGTCGGTCTCGTCGCCGTCACCCCTGCCGCGGGTTATGTGAGCCCAATGAGCTCCATCGCGCTCGGTGCGCTGGCGGCGATTCCGAGCTACATCGGCTTGATCATCAGAGCCAAGACCACCTTGGACGACTCGCTCGACGTCGTCGCCGCGCACGGCGTGGGCGGCACGGTGGGCGCGCTCCTGACCGGCGTATTCGCCGACAAGGCCATCAACGGCGTGCAGAGCGGGCTGCTGTTCGGCAACCCGGGTCAGCTCGGCATCCAGGCGGCTGCGATTCTCGCTGCCATCGTCTACAGTGGCGTCCTCAGCTTCGTGCTGCTCAAGATCGTCGGCGTCATCATCCCGCTGCGTCCGTCGCGTTCGGATGAAACCACCGGTCTCGACGTCTCGATGCACGGCGAGGAAGCGTATCTCCACGCCGAAGGATCGGGGCAATAGATCAAGTGGTGATGAGCGATTAGTGATTCATGATGTGTTGTTGATTGATGATTGTCGATTGGTGATTGAGCGCTCCCCCTCAATCACCAATCAATCAAGAATCAGCCTTCACCAGTCAACAACGAATCGATAATCAAAGATCGCTGATCATCAATGGCGAGTTTCGACCATCTCCGCGTTCTCGTTCTCGAAAGTCGCCGAGCGCAGGAGCTCGCATCCATCGTCACCTCATACGGCGGTCGGCCCGTGTCGGCGCCCTCGATGCGTGAAGTGCCGCTGCAGTCCAATCCCCAGGCCATCGCGTTTGCCGACGCGCTCGAGCGCGGCGAATTCGGGCTCGTCATCCTGCTGACTGGCGTCGGCGCGCGCACGCTCGTGGCGGTGATCGAGCGCGTGCGAGGCACGAGCACGACCTTTGTCGATGCGCTGCGACGAACGAAGGTGCTGGCGCGCGGACCCAAGCCCGTGGCGGTCCTGCGCGAGTTGAACGTGCCCGTGTGGGTCACGGCTCCCGAGCCGAACACCTGGCGCGAAGTGCTCGCCGCACTGGATCACAAGGCAAGCGAGCTGCCGCTCACCGGACTGCGCGTCGCGGTGCAGGAGTACGGCGAATCGAACGAGGATTTGCTGTCCGGCCTCGCCGATCGCGGCGCGATCGTGACGAGGGTGCCCGTGTATCAATGGGCGCTGCCCGAAGATCTCGGCCCCCTGCAAGAGGCGATTCGCGCCATCGCCGATCGGCGGTTGGATGTCGTGCTGTTTACGTCCGCGACGCAGGTCTCCCACTTGATGCAAGTGGCGGCGACGATGGGACTCGCCCAGGCCGTTGTCGAGAACCTCGGTCATCTCGTCGTCGCCTCGATCGGACCAACGACGACCGAAGAGCTCGCCCGGCACGGGCTTCGTCCCGATCTCGAGCCGACGCACCCGAGGATGGGGTATCTGGCCCGCGAGGCGGCCGAACGCGCGCACGATCTGCTCAAATCAAAACGGTCCTCGTGACTCTCTCGTCGCGACGTGCGGCGCGATTTCCGCTTCGTGCCCCTCGTGTTCGTCGTGGCATACCATTGGTGCATGCCTACTTCAGAGGAGCTGCTGGAGCTCGCCGAACGCTGCGCCGACAAACTGGAGCTCGATGGCAAGCTGCGGCACATTCCCTCGTTCTCCGACGCAGAAGATCAATGCGAGGAGGAGTACGAGGAGCTGCTGCAGGCGATCCATGAAGACGAGCTGTTCGCGCCGGTGGACATCCAGCGACAGGAGCAGCTGGTCGAGCAGATCGCGGCGAAGCTGCCCGAGCAGGCGCGAACGTTGATCGTGGAGCTCGCCGACAACCACGCGCGGCACGTGTGGCTGCAGCAGGAAGGCGCGTATCACCTGGGCCTCGCCGTCGGCCGTCGTCTGCGCCAGCGTACGTAGAGGCGGGTCTTTAGACCCGCCGTGCCTTGACTGTAGGACAACCCGTCCGGGCACCACTCCTATACTGCAAAGCATGCCGCTTCCGTACCTCCACTACGACGTCTTCACCAACGATCCGCTCGCCGGCAATCAACTCGCAGTCTTTCCTGACGTGCGCGGTCTCAGCACCGGGCGCATGCAGCGCATCGCGCGCGAGATGAACTTCTCCGAGAGCACGTTCATCTTCCCGTCCGAGGAGGCGGGCACCGACGTGCGCATGCGCATCTTCACGCCGTACGTGGAGATGCCGATGGCCGGCCATCCAACGATCGGCAGCACGTTCGCGCTGGCGCACACCGGCGCGATCCAGCATGGGGCGCGGCGCTTCGTGTTTGGTCTCAACGTCGGACCGACGCCGGTCGATCTCGAGTGGAAAGACGGCGCCCTTTCGTTTGCCTGGATGACACAGCGGCGGCCCACATTCGGTTCGCCAATCGAGGCGCGCGCCGCAGTCGCGGCAGCACTCGGCCTGACGGAGAATGATCTCGCCCCAGAACTTCCGGTGCAGGAAATCACCTGCGGGACGCCGTTCGTATTCGTCGCGTTGCGCGATCGCGCAACGGTCGATCGCGCGAGCGGCGATCTCGCCTCGTTCAAGAAGTTGCCGCAAGGCGTGGCGCAGATGCCGATCTTCTTGTTCGCGGTGGATCCCGGCTCGTCCGGCACGAGCGTGTACAGCCGCATGTTTGCCCCCGACTTCGGTATCATCGAAGACCCTGCCACCGGCGGTGCGAGCGGACCGCTTGGCTGCTTCCTGATGCAGCATGGCCTGGTATCGGGTCAGGCCGCGAAGACGATCGTCAGCCATCAGGGCGTGGCGATGGGCCGCCCGAGCCGCATCCACATCGCGATTGCCGGCGGGCCGAACGCGATCACCGACGTGAAGGTTGGCGGGGAAGCGGTGCTCGTCGGCCGAGGGGAGATTGTCGTGTGATCTCGTTTTCGGGCGTTCACAAGCAGTACGGCAAGCAGGTGCTGTTCGTCGACGCCTCGTTTCAGCTCAATCCCGCGGACAAGGTCGGCCTTGTCGGTCCCAACGGCGCCGGCAAGACCACGCTGTTTCGAATGATTGTCGGCGAGGAGTCGCCCGATGAAGGCGACGTGTCGGTGCCGAAGAAGCTGACCATCGGCTACTTCCGTCAGGACGTCGAGGAGATGTCGGGTCGTTCGGTGCTGGACGAAGCGATCGCCGGCAGTGGACGCCTGGGCGATCTGCATCACGAGCTCGAGGATCTGCAGCATGCGATGAGCGACCCTGGGCGTGCCGACGACATGGATCGCATCCTCGCGCGCTTCGGCGAAGTGCAGGAGGAGTACGAACATCTCGGCGGTTATGGACTCGAGGCCCAGGCGCGCGAAGTCCTGCACGGCCTCGGGTTCGACGACGAGCGCATCGACGGCGACGTCGGCCTGTTGTCCGGCGGATGGAAGATGCGCGTCGCGATGGGGCGTGTGCTGCTCGGCGCGCCCGATGTGCTCCTGATGGACGAGCCGACCAACCATCTCGACATCGAGTCGATCATCTGGCTCGAGGCGTTCCTCAAGTCGCGCACCGGCGCGCTGCTCATGACCTCGCACGATCGC
>Ga0075423_10000807_pt1 | contig 26437 bp, 17 predicted proteins | sample SoiMethybrSBSTD2_FD_80114 | JGI IMG/M metagenome (GOLD analysis project Ga0075423, IMG submission 80114) | Bulk soil microbial communities from a Populus tree surrounding site in Tennessee, USA - Soil MetaG P. TD hybrid SBSTD2 | ecosystem: Environmental > Terrestrial > Soil > Tree plantation... | reverse complement strand
GCGAATCCAACTGCTCTCGCCTCCTACGGCCTGAGCCTGGAAGACCTCCGCACTGCCCTTGGAACCGCAAACGTCAACCAGGCGAAGGGTGTGCTGGATGGCCCACGGCAGGCCTACACCATCGGTGCCAACGATCAATTGACCTCTAGCAAGCAGTACAGCGAGGTTGTGATCGCCTACCGCAACGGCGCACCCGTCCGACTCTCCGACATCGCCGCCGCCGTTGACAGCGCCGAGAACGTGAAGCAGGCCGCCTGGGTGAACACGACCCCGGCAGTCATCATGAATATTCAGCGCCAGCCCGGGGCGAACATCATCAGCGTCGCTGACCGCATTAAGCAGATGTTGCCCATGTTGCAGTCTTCTCTGACGTCAGCGATCAAAGTTCAAATCCTCACGGATCGCACCGAGACCATTCGCGCCTCTGTGAAAGATGTTCAATTCGAGTTGATGCTCACCGTCGCTTTGGTTGTGATGGTGATTTTCCTGTTCCTGCGCAATCTCTCTGCGACCGTGATACCGAGTGTGGCCGTGCCCCTGTCCCTCGTCGGCACATTCGGGGTGATGTATCTGCTGGGCTACAGCCTGAACAACCTGACCCTGATGGCACTCACGATCTCGACAGGCTTCGTCGTGGATGACGCCATCGTCATGATCGAGAACATCGACCGCTTTCTCGAAGAAGGCGAGTCTCCGCTGCAAGCTGCACTCAAAGGCGCTGGACAGATCGGATTCACCATCGTTTCTCTTACCGTGTCACTGATCGCAGTACTCATCCCACTGCTGTTCATGGGCGACATTGTTGGCCGACTGTTCCGGGAGTTTGCCGTGACTCTAGCTGTGACCATTCTGGTTTCAGCGATCGTCTCGCTCACTCTGACGCCCATGATGTGTGCCAAGCTCCTGAAAAAGCATGACCCGGAGCAGCAGAGCCGCTTTTACCGAGCCTCAGAAAATTTCTACAACCGCGTGATTCAGTTCTATGGCCGCACCCTGAAATTCGTTTTGCAGCACCAGACCACAACCTTGCTGGTCACAGCGGGCACGCTGTTCCTGACTTTGTTTTCTGTACGTGGTTGTGCCCAAAGGCTTCTTCCCCGTGCAGGACACAGGTGCGATTCTTGGCATCTCGGAGTCGCCGCAGAGCGTTTCATTCAGCGCCATGGCGCAACGCCAGCGGGCGCTGGCGGACGTCATCCTTAAGGATCCGGATGTGGCTAGCTTGTCTTCGTTCATCGGCATTGATGGAATCAATACCACTCCTAACAGCGGACGCATCCAGATCAATCTGAAACCGCGCGACGAGCGCAGCGCCACAGCCAGCGGAATTATCCGCCGTTTGCAGCCCGAAGTGGGCAAAGTCGAAGGAATCACGCTTTACATGCAACCGATTCAGGATCTCACCGTGGAAAGCCGCGTCAGTCGTACACAATATCAGTACTCGATGGAAGACTCCGATGCGCAGGAACTGGCGACCATTGCTCCGCAACTGCTCGAGAAGTTGCGTGCTCTTCCCCAAATGCGAGATGTGGCTAGCGACCAACAGAGTAACGGCCTTCAGGAGGACTTGGTGATTGATCGCGATACTGCCTCGCGATTAGGCATTCTTCCCCAGGCCATCGATGACACGCTATACGACGCTTTCGGGCAACGGCAGGTATCCACCATTTTCACCCAGCTCAATCAGTATCACGTCGTGCTGGAGGTCAATCCCCAGTTCCAGCAGAGCCCAGATGCCCTGAACAACATCTACGTGAAGTCAGGCACGGGAACGCAAGTCCCGCTCTCCGCATTCAGCCATTTCGAGTCATCGAACACCGCGCTCGCCATAAACCATCAGGGCCAATTCCCGGTAGTGACGCTCTCGTTCAATCTGGCACCGGGGGTTTCTCTCGGAGAGGCGACCAAAGCGATTGATCAGGCGGAGCAGGAGATCCATCTCCCCCCCAGCATTCACACCAGCTTTCAGGGAACGGCAGCCGCGTTCCGCAACTCACTCTCATCGGAGCCGTGGCTGATCCTGGCGGCAATCATAACTGTCTACATCGTGCTAGGCGTTCTGTACGAGAGCTACATTCATCCCATCACGATTCTTTCGACGCTGCCATCCGCCGGAGTAGGAGCAATCCTGGCGCTGCTGATCACGCACAATGATCTTGGCGTTGTGGCCTTGATCGGGATCATCCTGCTGATCGGCATCGTGAAGAAAAACGCCATCATGATGATCGACTTTGCCCTCGAAGCAGAACGCGAGGAGCACAAGCCGCCTGAAGAGGCCATCTTCCAAGCCAGCCTGCTGCGCTTTCGTCCCATCATGATGACCACCATGGCCGCGTTCCTCGGTGGCCTGCCTCTGGCGCTGGGAAGAGGCACGGGTTCCGAACTCCGCCATCCTCTGGGTATCACCATCGTCGGCGGCCTGCTGCTCAGCCAGTTGCTGACTCTCTACACCACTCCGGTTATCTATCTCTGGTTTGACCGATTGGCGCAGCGATTCGCCCGCTTTCAGATCGGTAATCGCATCGAGGTTCCTGCCGAACACCACGGCTCTGCGGATTGAGTTATGAACATTTCGGCCCCATTCATCAAACGGCCAATCGGCACATCGCTGCTGGCCGCGGCGGTGTTGATGGCCGGGGCATTGGCTTTCAACTTCCTTCCGGTTGCGCCGCTCCCACAAGTCGAGTTTCCGGTAATCCAGGTCGGAGCCGGCCTGCCGGGAGCGAGCCCTGAAACCATGGCCTCCGCAGTAGCGACTCCTTTAGAACGGCAGTTCGGCCGCATCGCAGGCATCAATCAGATGACCTCGACCAGCCAGCTTGGATCAACAAGCATCACCTTGCAGTTCGATCTGAACCGCAACATTGATGCTGCAGCGCGTGATGTCCAAGCTGCCATCAACGCCGCACGCAGCCAGCTGCCTGCGAATCTTCCGGGGAATCCTACCTATCGAAAAGTTAATCCCGCCGACGCTCCGATTATGATCTTGGCTCTAACGTCCGACATTATTACTCTGCCCAAAATGTACGACGCCGCCGATTCCATCCTCGCGCAGAAGCTCGCGCAAGTGGAAGGCGTGGGCCAGGTATTCGTCGGCGGCGGTGCCCGGCCGGCAGTGCGCGCCGAGCTCAATCCCACGCTCCTGAATAAACTTGGCGTCGGCCTCGATACGGTTCGCACCGCCTTGGGCGCCGCCAATGCGAATCGCCCTAAAGGGGAAGTCTCCGGCCCGATCAACGCCTGGACGATCAACGCTAATGATCAGATTTTCCGCGCGGAACAATACCAGAAGCTGATCGTCTCTTATAAGAACGGCGCCCCAGTCCGCCTGCGCGACGTCGCCGACGTGCAGGACTCTGTCGAAGACATCCGCAACATCGGTCTCGCCAACGGGAAGCCGGGCGTCCTCGTCATTGTGTTTCGGCAGCCCGGAGCCAACATCATTGGCACCGTCGATCGCGTGCGCGCCGAGCTGCCCTTATTGAAGTCCTCTATCTCCCCCGCGATCGACCTCAGTGTCGTCCTCGACCGTACAACTACAGTCCGCGCGTCGGTTCATGACATTGAAACCACGCTGGTCATATCCGTCATCCTGGTAATTCTCGTGGTGTTCGCCTTCTTACGGACATTTCGAGCCACGGTGATCCCCAGCGTAGCCGTGCCCCTCTCTCTGATCGGAACCTTCGGCGTGATGTACCTGCTGGATTACAGCCTGGACAATCTCTCGCTGATGGCGCTCGCCATCTCCACCGGGTTCGTCGTAGATGACGCCATCGTCGTACTGGAGAACATCACGCGTTACATCGAACACGGCATGGAACCCGTAGCAGCCGCCTTTCGCGGCGCGCGCGAAATTGGATTTACCGTGCTTTCGATGAGCACATCGCTCGTGGCCGTTTTCATTCCGATTCTGATGATGGGCGGAATTGTAGGCCGGCTGTTCCGCGAATTTGCGGTCACATTGAGCGTGGCCATCGGCGTTTCGCTGCTCGTATCGCTCACCACGACGCCTACAATGTGCGCAAAATTCCTGCGCCCTCTTGAGGAGCAAAAGCACGGACGTCTGTACCGCTTCAGTGAAAGAGTCTTCAACGGCATCCTTAATATCTACCGGCACAGTCTGGGCTGGGTGCTCCGCTATCAGCCGGTCGTGCTGGCAATCACTCTGATCACTGCGGGCCTGAGCATCTACCTGTACGTGATTGTTCCCAAAGGCTTCTTCCCGCAGCAGGACACCGGCCGAGTCATGGGTTCTGTGCAGGCCTCCCAGGACATCTCCTTCGACGCCATGAAGCAGAAGATGATCCAGTTCGTGAGAATTGTGATGCAGGATCCTGCGGTTCAAACAATCGTGGGATTTGCCGGCGGTAACACGTCCTCCAACTCGGGGCGCATGTTCATCACGCTGAAGCCACTTTCCGAGCGGAAAATCTCCGCCGACCAGGTGATCGGCCGCTTGCGCCGCAAACTCGCCGTGGTGCCCGGCGCGACACTATACATGCAATCGGCCCAGGACCTGGCCATTGGCGGACGCCAGAGCCAGGCTCAATTCCAATACACACTGCAAGGCGAAAATCTGAACGACCTAAATTATTGGGCGCCCCGCCTGCTGCAGAGACTGCGTTCAATGCCACAGCTTCGCGACGTCAACAGCGACCAGCAAGACAAAGGCCTGGAAGCCGCGGTTATCATCGACCGCGACACCGCTGCCAGGTTGGGTGTCGCTGCCGCCGATATCGACAACGCGCTCTACGACGCCTTCGGACAGCGCCAGGTCTCCATCATGTACCGTCAACTCAACCAATACCACGTGGTGATGGAAGTCGCTCCCGAATTCTCCCGCAGCTCCGAGGCGTTGCAGGATATCTACGTGCGCGCTTCCAATGGCACGCCCGTCCCTCTCGCAGCCTTCGCGCACTTCGGCACCTCTAACACACCACTGGCGGTCAGCCATCAGGGGCAATATCCCTCGGTGACGCTGTCCTTTAATCTTGCCCCCGGCGTGGCCCTCGGACAGGCCACACAACTGATCGAGCAGGCAGAACGCTCCATCGGCTTCCCCGCAAACATCAATGCCAGCTTCCAGGGCACAGCCGCCGCATTCCAAAGTTCACTCGCCAGCGAGCCGTTGCTCATCCTGGCAGCCCTGGCGACGGTCTATATCGTCTTAGGCGTGTTGTACGAGAGTTACATCCATCCCATCACGATTCTGTCCACCTTACCTTCGGCAGGTGTAGGCGCAATCCTCGCGTTGCTGCTCACACACAACGAATTGAACGTGATCGGCCTGATCGGAATCATTTTGCTTATCGGGATTGTGAAGAAGAACGCGATCATGATGATCGACTTCGCCCTCGAAGCCGAGCGCAGCGAAGGCAAGAATTCCCGCGACTCCATTTACGAAGCCTGCATCCTGCGCTTCCGTCCCATCATGATGACCACAATGGCTGCGCTCCTGGGCGGCTTGCCCCTTGCCCTCGGTACCGGCACCGGCTCAGAACTGCGCCGCCCCCTCGGCATCACGATCGTCGGCGGCCTGATCGTTAGTCAGGCGCTCACTCTGTTCACCACACCAGTCGTTTATCTCTATCTGGACCGCCTCAGGATCCGGCTAGGCAGGGAGCGCCGCGTCCCGAAGCTTCTCCCCGCGGGAAATTGAGAAGCTCGACACGCAGGGATAACAAAGATCGGCTGTAACCCAAATAACCGGCAGAAAAACGTTCTGCAACCGCGGCTCCCAATCATGTGGTGCTGATCCGGAGATAACTTGCAGTCCCACCCTGAGGCGTCAAAAACTGCTGGAGCAGGCGATATAAGAGGAGAAAGCCTGCAAGGGTGGAATTGATGCCCAGAAGTACCCCGGACACTGCAACGATGGCTATGCTCGAGCCTGACCTGCGCTCGGCGAAGCACAGGCGGGAAGAGCTGGAATTTAAGTTAGCCGACATGAGCTGGGCCTTGAAGCTTGCTCGCGCCTCAATCACCAAACATTTCAGCAGCGCTCACCTTGGACTCGAATTGGGATGCTCTCGACCAGCAGGCCTGGGGCGTCGTGCCAAATGCACTTCACGGAGTAGAGCAGAGCCCGTGTGAGCTGAAGTCGGTGGGACACATCGGGTCTCCGTGTGTGCTTTGTGGTCGTGACGGTCACGACTGCTGAAGAATCGCACCGAAGAAACTATCTTGCTGTCCATTGCGGCGCGCTGGTGAGCAGACCGCTGCGGATACAAATCTCATATGCCAGCATCAGCCCGAAGCCGAGGCTGAGCACTCCGGAAGCCAATCCGAGGCGGCGAAAGAATACCTGAGTCTTGCCAAACAATCGGAAGGTTGAGGCGATGCTCATGGTAATGAGCACCATGCCCGCGATTGTGCCAGCCCCGAACACCAGTAAATATGCTATGGCCCAGCGAGAATCGCTGATAGTCGCCAGTACGAGCAGGGCGACCGCTGCTGAACCCGCCAGCCCATGCACAATGCCGATAGCGAGCGGCCGAAGGTACTGGTAGATTCCACTCCCGCCAAACGTTCGATCCAGCCAGGTCACCGGCGTGTGGTCTGCAGCGTGGGGATGGACATCAGGTTCATGCCCGTGGGAATGGGAATGCACGTAATCACCATGGCTGTGAACGTGGGAGTGGACCAGGCCTGACTGCTGACCGTTTTCCACGGCTGAAGGAGGCATAGAGCGCAGGAAACTCCTTACATTCATAAAGCCAAGAAGCATCAGCATCACTCCCACCGACAATTCCATGCTGAGGCCCACCCGCGGCGGGATTACCAGGTCGAAGAGGATGATGAGCGTACCAACAGCAAAAATCGTGACAGTGTGGCCGATTCCCCAGAAGGCTCCGACCAACGTAGCGCGCCTGACGTTGCGTTGCCGGCTGATGATCGTCGTGACAGCGATGACGTGATCGGGATCGGTGGCGTGGCGCATGCCCAGAAAAAATCCCAACGCAATGATGGAGAGCAAGCTGACCATTTGTGGTTTCAGACGGCTGGTGCGATGCGGGCGCTTGCCTGCTGCTTCAGGTATTCTACGAAACGCTCCATGCCCTCTTCCGTCTTGGTGGATACTCTCAAGACTTCCCGTCGCAGCCCAGGCCGGCGGTGATCCAGAGCACATCAATTTCTTCGAATCGGACTATTAACCAGCAAATTCACCGCCGTCAGCCTCTCCTCCTCGCCGTATCCTCATTGCTCCTAAGCAACAGGTGGGCGACTGCCGTCGAAGTTGCTTACCTGCAATGACTTCCTTTTTTTGGAAGTCGCCGGGCTAGCAAGCGGTCAGCGAAAGTCGCGCCACCACCGGATCTCGCACGCATGGCGGCACACATTCTATCTCGAAAGTGCGACAGCGTCTTCGCTGTCTAGTTAGTTGTCCCTAGGCGAGTGACACGGTAAAAGCGAGGCAACCCGCGCCGAGCCGCTCGGACGAAAGTGGCCCCCGGCTGGTGGGCCAACTGACACTCAATACGTGGCGAATAGCCTCGGGCGACCAAGCCTTTCAAATTAGGTAGCGATGAGATGGAATCCTTCGCTATTGAGACCGGACCCTTTTCGCGGGTCTCGACTTCGAAATTCCTCTGCGAAGATTTCATCTTCTTTCTTCTACCTGGTCCTCCTGACCTCATCGCGAACCTTTTCTCTGCCAGCTCCAAACCGACACTCTGAGAAAAAACATCAGTAGATGAATTTTAGGGAGAATTGGATCTGTCGCGACGAGCCTGCTGTCTTGCTTATGATGCCAAAGCCGCTTCCGCGAACGATATTGGACGGCAATCCGAAGTTCACCAGATTGAAAATATTGAAAAACTCTGCACGAAACTGGATTGTCCCCAGCTCACTTCCTCCCCTGTGGCCGAAGGATGTGTCTTTGATCAGGGCGATATCGAAGTTGCGAAAACCAGGACCCCGAAAAGTGTCCCGGCCGAGCGTTCCAAAACGTCCGTGGTTCGGGCCCGTGCCTCCAGGAACGTTTATGGGGATATTGAAGAACGACGCATTGTCCGAACCCCGCCCGAAGTAGTCGGCACGATTTCTCCGACGGGCCGACAGTGACGGCTTCGCAATCAAGTCAGGGCGGTCCGTCCCACCAGCGCCAACGCCGGTCTGCTGTATGCCGGAGAATACAGTGAACGGTGGCCCGCTGGTGAGGGTCGTGATGTTCAAGATCTGCCAGCCGGAAGTCAGAGTTTTTCCCAAGGGGCGTAAGAAGCTCACACGATCAAGCGGTAAAAACTCAATCACGCTGAGGGTAAACGCATGAGTGGTGTCGAATGTCGATGGTCCCTTCTCTGCAGAAGGGTCCCATGGGTTCTGCGGGAGAGCCTGCAGGGTGACTCCGGCTGTACCTAAAAGCCCGCCCAGCACGGAGCTCGTATCGTCCAGCGACTTCGAATAGGTGTAGCTGGCCTGCATCTGCAAGCCGGCCCACGCGGACTTATTGCTGATGCTGGCTTGCAGCGAATGATAACTGGAATGAGACTCGCTGCTGATGAGGCTTTCTGACCCATAACCTCCAGTAGGATGGCCGGTGGAATCGAAGTGGGTGAATGGCGCGAAAGGCGGATCGGCTCCGGTATAGCTATTGGGAGAATAGACACTCGGCAGATGAATCCCCACTGTGGCCACGTAGGACACGCTTGCGCTCAGGTTGCCGAAGCCGTGATCGATACCGAGCCTGTAACTGCCAATAGATCCGTTCTTGAAATCTGCGGCGAGACCGACTGCGTTGGGAAGCTGGATTTGATGCCCGGGGGTCAGGACAGCGAGGTCGTCCTGAAAGCGTTGCAGATCGAAGGGAGTGTTCGGCTTGGCCTCCCCGCTTTTTTCGTGTGGAAAGATGAGTTGCCCTTGAGTGTTGTACGCCGGAGGTAAGGTCAGCGGCACGAACGTATTTTGAAATGGAAGTGGAGCCCCGGGCAGAGCCGTCGTATAAGCATTGAAGACGAAGGGAATTCCAGCAGTCAGGAAATTTTCCTGCCACAAATTTGGAAGACGAGTCGCGATCGAACCTCCAGCGTGCAGCGTTGTCTGGGGGGCAAACTCCCAATCGATCGCCAATCGCGGGCCCCAGCCGTTCCAGTCCTGCGTGTATGGGGGCTGCGGGTTGATGATGAAGACTTGATTTACATTTCGATTCCGAGACGAGGTCGGCCTGCCATCGCTGCCCAGAAATATTGGCAGTGAGGTCCGTTGTGTAGCCTCATGTATACGGCTGTTTGCCTCGTAACGCATCCCGTATGAGAACGTCAAGCGAGGCGCAGCTTTCCACGTATCCTGAAAGTAGAAGTTATAAGCCTCGCGTCGAACTCCGGCTTCATCGAACTTCCCGCCCACAGGCGTGAAATCCGCCGGCGCACTGATGTTGTAGGAATACGGCGTTGCGGTTAGCAATCCTGTCAACGAATCGGGAAGGGGATCTCCCACAGCAATGTCATGTTGACCACTGGCAGATGTGATTACGACCGGAGAATATGCAGTGCCACCGCCAAAGGAGTAGGCCCCATTGGGAGCGGTTCCAAAAATCGTTGAGTCACGATTCACCCTAATTTCGACTCCCCATTTAAAACCATGCTGTCCGCGGATTGCTGTCAGATCCTGCTTCAGCTGGTAAAGATTCGAGTATGAACCGAAGATCGAGCCGGCCGGCGCATTGAATGCCTCAAACAGGCCGTCACCGAAGCCAATCCCTGGTTGAGTATGATTGACGGCAGGGAAAAACGGCGTGCTGCGGATATATCCTAACGTAGTCTCGGAAACAAAATGTGAGCTGAAGGCACGCACGTACCGCACTGCTGCATTGCGCTGATGATCGAAGAACTGCACGCCGAAACTCGGATTGATCGCAGTTTGACTGGGGTTGGTGCCAGGGCCGGTCACTTGGTTGAAACTGAAACGGCCAAGTAACTTCGCCTTGTCGGAAATCTGATGATCGATCCGAATTGAAAATTGATCCGTGCGCGTCGCGACTTTCGATGAGCTTGCATAAGTTCGTGGTCCGTAAGGTCCATTTGGATCATTGGGCAGCGGATAGCCGTTAATTACGGGCTCAATGGCTGGATTAACTGGAACCATCAACGTATCTCCAGGAAAGGTAGCAGTGTCGATTCCCAGTCGCTCCGCGACCGTTGGCACGGGGAAAACCTGCGTGGTGCCGAGAACCTGCCGGAATCCCTGGTATTCGCCAAAATAAAATGTGCGGCCTCGTCCGTGATAGACCTGTGGAAGCACAATCGGGCCCCCGTTGGTGAAGCCAAACTCATTGCGCACAAATGGCGGAATGCGCCGGCCATCGAGTCCAACATGGTCGAAGTAGTTGCGTGCGTCGAACGCCGCATTCCGGACAAACTCAAAAACGCTCCCGTGGACGTCGTTTGTTCCCGAGCGTGTGACTACGTTCGTATAGCCGGCGGCTCCATGACCGATCTCGGCCGGTAGCACTCCCGAGCTAGCTTGTACTTCCTCGATGGCATCCACGTTGAAATTGGAAAAGGTTGTGCCCCCCATTTCTGGATCCGTGGTGTCCGCACCGTCCAGTGCAAACACCGTCGTCGTTCCTCGCTGTCCATTGACGGCGAACTGCTGGGTGAAATTGGCAGCTCCATTTGCGTCCGTCATCGTCCCTGCTGAGAGCAGCAGCAGCTTGCTAAAGTCTCGCGTATTTAGAGGCAGGCTAGAGACTTCCGCACTGGAAAGGCGCTCGCCTCCGCTTGCTCGGGGAGCGATCACGTCCTCCCCAGTTACAATGGACACTCTGCCTTGCCCGAAAAGCATCAATCCGCTGGTCAGCCTACTGGCCTCTTCGATCTTGATAAGATTCGCCGCCCTAGAAATCGAAGTGCCCGTGGTCACGGACAATTCGTACTTTCCCGACACCATCTCGGAAAATACAAAGGTTCCGAACCCCGACGTCTGGACCGTATATTCGGGTCCTCCGCAGACCGAGCTTAGCTGGACCGTGGCCCCAGAGAGGGGTTTTCCCTCAGCGTCGCGTAGCACACCAATCCACGCAGCCCTGCCGACCGAAAATGCGTAAGGACTTGGAATTAAAACCAGAGCAGGTATGAGGAGACTTATCCGTGACCACTCGAGAAGCCGTGGGGACATCACCGAATTATATCCATGCAGATATTCAGTCCGGCCATCAGTCCGTGGACGAAGTTCGACTTAATGCGCACCAAGAGAGATAACGGCATTCTTGTGGGGAGTCGGCCTATCATTCCTACGAATCACTAGGAGGCACACAGATGGCAGCGAATCAGGTGGTGCTTTATTTCGACAAGCAGGAGGATGCTCTGCTTTTTACCCTGGCTGCCAGTTCGGTCCTGTCAGCGGACGGGCCGGTCCACTCCAACCACGCAGTGGTCAAGGTTGCGGAGAAGATTTGCAAAGCCAGTCGAATCACGGCTGAGGGTACTCTGAACATCACGTGATGAATCGCACAGTCATGATAATTCGAAAAGCTGCCCTGCAAGTAGGGGCTCCCTTGCTGCTCGCGTGCACGGTGTGGAATGCATATCTTGTTGTCAGCCATTTCAAACAGATGCAGAAGATTGTGGCGCTCACACTGGAAAGCTCGATAATCCAGGCCGACATCTCCGGTGTTCTGAAAGACTTGACCGACATGGAAACGGGCCAGCGCGGATATTTGCTAACCGGCGATCCTTCGTACTTGCAGCCCTACAGTGACGCGAAGGGTAGGATCGGAACCGATTTTGCCGGCCTTCGTGTAGCGTTAGCTAAACGGGCGGAGAACGAACGGTCCCTGGAGTCGCAGCTCGAGTCTTTGGCTAACTCGAAGCAAGCTGAGATGGAGCGCTCGATTAGTATGCGCCAACAGGGGTATCGGCACCGCGCATTTATGCTGGTAGCTTCAAACGAAGGTAGGGAGTATATGGATAGAGCTCGCGGGCTTCTGTCTTCGCTATCCGCGGCGGAGACCGGCAGCTTCGCGAGATTCGAGAGAGAGAGAAATACTAGCCTCAGCAAGGCTTTGGCAGAAACCATCGTCGCCAATTCATGTCTGTTCGTGTTGACAGCATGTCTGATTGGACTCATCCGCTACCATGGACAAGTGCTTGAACAGGAAGGTGCTCAGAGCCGACAAGAGCTGGCCACGCGCGATTTGCAGCTAGAAAAACTAACGTCTGTACTTGCCAACCAGGCCCGCTCCAAGACCTCTGCCATCGAGGCGAACGCCCGTCTGCTGCTGGAGAACTACGGGGGATTTCTACCACGACAAGGCCACGAATATGCTGAGCAGATAAAGGAAGCATCTGCACAAATGGAGCGGCTCCGCCAAGACTTACTCGACAGCCCAGGCTCCAACAGCGATGGGAAGGCGGCTTGAATGGATTGGCCACTAACTCGCTTCCGCGTTGGCCAAAGATCACTCCCTTAGCTGCCGAAGATGTTCTTTCTCAGGAACTCGTTGCGGAACTTGCCATGCGCATCGTATTTGTTGCTTAACTCAATGAACGCAGGCATTTTTTTGTAAATGCGTTTCAGGTCTCCCCGAGGCGTGGTAAACAGCTTTCCCCAGTGCGGCCGCACTTGAAATGGTGCCAGTTCTCTTTCGATCACCGGCATGAGGCGTCGAACCGCCTCCCACTCCTGCTTCCAGGTAAAGTGAATGGTTGCGCAAGCTTGCTCATAACTAGGGCTCATCCACAAATCGTCGGCCGCTACAGTCCGAATCTCCGAAATCAGCAAGTACGGGCTCACTTGTTCGTGCAATCGCTCTACCGCCAATATTGCTTCTACCGCATGTTGACGTGGAACAAAGTACTCTGTTTGCAACTCCTTGCCTGCGCTCGGCGTGAAGCCCATACGGAAATGTGGCAGGCGTTCGTACCAGCGGCCAATGACACCCATCTGCTCGGTACAGTTTTCCGCCGACAGCTCCGCGATCGGATGCAGATTTCGCTTTGCCGGTTTCGCCCCAAAAAATTCCGGTGGGGCCTTAAACACTTGCCCTGCTCCACTCCGGGTCTTGATCCACACTTCATTGATGAGTTGCCTTTGCCAGTCGGTAAACAAGCTCACACTGTAGCCGCTGGCCTGAATGTCATCGAAGTGCTCCTTCAACTCACTGAGCGGCAGATTCTCATAAACATATTGTTGCACCATGTATGTCGGTTGAAGGTCCAACGTGAGCTTCGTGATCACACCCAGCGCGCCCAATCCGACCACTGCCCCGTGAAACGTCTCCCCGTCGCGGCTTCGCGACAGCCTCAAGACTTCACCACTCGCCGTCACTAATTCGAGGCCCGATACTGCCGTTGCCAAGTTGCCATTCTTCTCGCCAGAGCCGTGCGTTGCCGTGCTGCAAGCTCCGGCGACCGAAATGTGGGGCAAAGACGCAAGATTGTGTAGGGCAAAGCCCTGACTATCAAGATAGGGGGACAGCTGGCCGTAGGTGATGCCGGCAGCCACGCTGACCGTGCGCGCTGCGGAATCAAGCGCGATCACCTGCGCCATCGGCTTCAGCGAAAGAAACCCATCTTTGCTGTCGGCAATACTACTGAAGCAATGTCGCGTGCCAAGTACCTTCAGGCGGTTTTCCTGTTTGACATATTTTCGCACTTGTTCCAGTGAATTCGCCGCATATAGCCGATCGGTGCTGTATTCAAGATTGCCGGCCCAATTCTTGAGGGGTTCCGCACTTGGCCACGCTAGGCAACGTGTGACAGCTGGAGTGGCGACTGCGGCAGCCATGAGCTTGATGAAAGTTCTTTTTTTCACAGCCTCAGATTGTAGGCTCGAAGTTAGGCAATACGCGCTGTGAGCTTAAGTCTTGCCCATTCATGATGATGTGGATTCCCAAGTCGGCCCGGCCGGTGCCACATTCGGGCGTATGGCGTGATCGCAACTGCCACAAACGCCCATTTTGAGCGAGGCTGTGCGCGCCTGACGCGTCTGCGTCAGACAAACATAAGACTAACACAGCCGCTTCCGCATATGCCCGATTTCCTCTGGTACATGAATCCAATCACGATAAGACACTAGAAACTGTACCGCAGCATGAACTGCATCACGCGGGGCTGCGTTAAGGTTGAGCTGTATACCCCGAAATTCGTGACTGTTGTCAGATCAAAACTATTGGATGATGCAGCAGCATCGAAACGTACAGAGTTCGTGATATTGAACGCTTCCCAGGCGAAACTCAAGGTCTGCCCTTCCTTGATTTTCCAATCCTTATCCAATCCCATATCAATCCCAAAATATCCGGGGCCACGCAATTCGTTGCGCTGTCCGCCCTCCCCTGGGAAAGGATCGCGAAAGGCGCCGAGGGCGGCATCCCGGTTCCGGAACATGGTCGGATTTCCCAAAGCGTCACGGTGGACGCCGATGTTGCCTGGATTGCTGACCTCGATTGCCTCGCCGGTAAGGTCGTAGTTCGTGGGCCAGCCATTCCCGTTTAAGATGCTGAACGGGAGCCCGCTCGTCCAATGGAACAATCCGCTGACGCTCCACCCCCCGAGGATGGCATCGGCCAGCCGCCCCATTCCGCCGCCAAAGGCCCGTTCCCGTCCGAGCGGAAGGTCGATCACCCAATTCGCGTTGATTTGATGCTTCAAGTCAAAGTCGGACACGGCACGCAATTGGTCGGGAGCCCAGGAATTGATCACCTGGCTGGAGAATCCGCCAACATTTCCTCCGTTGACATCGAATAGGTTGATGCGTTCCGCGTTAGAACCAACATCGATGGACTTGGAAAACGTATAGTTCACATCGAACTGCACACCCTGACGCAGGGCATGGCGCAAGGTCAAATTAAGCGCGTGGTAAGAGCTGTTGCCCGAACTTCTCCATCCCCAAAGCGAAGAAAACTGCGGCATGAAAAAATTGTAAGGAGTTGGTGCTGACTGTCCGGGCAGTTGCGAACAAGCCGGGAAACAGGTTGCGCCGGTGGGATCAAATGTCGGCGTATCTACATATTGCAATGCGACGATTTCGTCGCCCACGTTGCAGGCGAAGGTGTCATACATGGCCTGCGTATTGGAGATCGTCGCTCCGATGTTGCCCACCGGAATAGAGGAGCATCCATACAGCTGGGTGGAAGGATCTCCTCCAGCCGTAGGAAACAAGTGCTCCCAGTACGGAATCGGCTGTACATCGGCCACAGCCGTTCCTGCCCTCGCGAGCTTTGAAAACATCGTAGCGGCCGTAAAGTAATCCATATGCGACGCCGGATCCACGATGTCTTCCGGCATACCCAGATCCGTCTCCTGAAGCAGATGTCGGCCCAGCCGGCCCACATACGAGGCTTCGAAGGCGAAGCTCCGTCCCAAATCACGGGAATAAGCAAAATTGAAAACATGCGAATATGGCGTCTTCAACCTGTCATCCATGCCCCAATAGATGGCGAATCCTCCGGGCGCATTCACGCCAGAGGGAGGAATGACATTCGCGGGAAAAGGGGTGGGAGCAGCTCCCCGCATATCCTGACCACAGAACGTGCCTTGTGGCAAATCGAAAATGCCCGTGAAACGAAAAGCGCAGTCCACGTCCTGCACGGCATACGGATTCGTCTCGAAAGTTGTTAGACCGAACGAACCATTGCGATCAAAGGTATTCACGATGCCTTCCCCGAAATGGTCGTAATACAAGCCGTAGCCCATTCTTATGGAACTTTTGCCGGCTGACCCAAACAGCTTGTGACGCCAACCCTGGTCGAAACTTGGCGAATAAGCGATGGCCAGGCGCGGTGCGAAGTTGTGATAGTCCCAGTTCCAATACGGGTTTTTGCCATTTGCCTGGCCGGACAGGCCAAAGGCAATAGGATCGAGTCCGCCGGGTAGCCCATTGACCGCGTTCTGGCCCGGAGAGTAGGCCTGCCCTAGGAGTTGCGCCTTGGCCCGTTGCGCAAACAGATTGCCCACACTGATCGTGGGCGACGCCTGGTTTCCATCGGATTCATAGGGCGGTTGCAGCAAGGAATAACGAAGCCCTGCCGTTATCGTGAGATTCGGCTTGATCCGCCACGCGTCCTGCACGTACCACTCTGCCTCCCATGCCTTGAAGTGGCGTGCAACCAAATCCCCCTGTGGAATCTGCATACCTGCTTTGTCCTGATTGAATAAGGTATTGCTGACCGTAACAACTCCCGCCAGACCCATCGCCGCGAAGTCGTACAACTCGCCAAAATTCTCATTCACCAGCGGATACGGAGGGAGACCGAGGTCAGAGGCAATGCTGGGATCGAGACTAGACTGTTGGTTCGCGATTCCCGCATTCGTATCCAGCGAAAACGGGTCGGTCACGGCGAACGAGACATTCTGAAAATTGCCCGCGCGATTGTTGTGAACCCACCGCAGATTCGTGCCGAATTGCAAGGTGTGTTTGCCCTTGGTCCATGTAAGGTCATCGACAAAGTTGTGAACCGGAACGTTAACGAATTGTGACTGCGAAGCCAGATCGGTCAAATCCGACAGCGTACGAAAGTGCACGTACGGCGTCGCGTTGATGCCCGCATCGCCTAGGCCTTCGCGTACAATCGACCAGCGGAAGCTGTTGATCAAAGTCGGACGCAACAGGGCGGTATAGCCGGCCGCGATCCCCTTGTTGTTGCTTGTATGGAAAACACTCGAAGGCTGGCCCGGAAATTGGGGGGCCAGCTGTTGATTGTCATTTTGCAGGTTCCCACGCAGGAATAGGCTATGGTTTCCATTAGAGGTGACTTTGTAGTCGAGTCGGGCGATATACGTGTTCAGCTTCTCAGGAGCCGCTCCTGCAAAAGTATAACCGCGATAATCAAGCAGATCCCCGAGGGTATCGGTGTTCGGATGCGGGTAGAGGTTGAATACCGAGTTCGGACTGGAATTGGGGTTGCCGCTCAGAAAGGCAACCAGGGGGTTAGCCCCCGGACCATTGGGACAGGTGCCGTTTCCTGAACAGTTGGGATCTAACGCGGCAAAAGCATCTGGGGAAAGCTGGACCACGTTGTCAGTCGCCGAGACAGCGGGGTTATTGATAACGGTCACCCCCGGCGCGGGGTTTCCCGCCGCGCAGTTTGGATCGACGCTTGGATCGCAAAGATACTGCATGATTCCGGTGCGCAATTCGTCACTCGGCACGGTCTCGGTGACCTGTGTCGTTTCCCGCCTTCTTTGCCCTTCGTAAGCCAGAAAAAAGAACATCCGGTCCTTCTTGATCGGACCTCCAAGCGTCGCACCAAATGTATTGCGGATAAGTTGTCCCGGCTTATTGGGGAGCCCCTGCCGTATTTCGGCCGCCTTGTTGAACCAATCGTTTGCTTGGCCGATGCTCGATCGGTTGTATTCGTACGCTGAACCATGAAACCCGTTGGTACCGTTCTTGGTCACCAATGCCACCTGCCCGCCTGACGATCGCCCTTCATCAGCGTTCCCATTGCTGGTAGTCACGCGGAACTCCTGGATCGAATCCAAGGTTGCCCGCAGCGCTCCCTGAAAAGCGTTGCCCTGAAGTTGCTCGTTGTCATCTAGTCCGTCGAGAGTGATATTGGTCTGATCGCTGCGCGCACCACTCACTGCCCCGCCGCGGCTGTCATTGGTTTGGTCAATCGTATTTCCACCGATGAAGGTGACGCCGGGTTGCAGGCTCAGAATCGAAACCGGATCGCGGCCTTCCGACGGCAGCCTAATCAGTTGGCGCTCCGTGAAGGCATTGCCAAGCGAGGCATCCTGGGTATTCACCAAAGGCGCCTCGGCCGTCACCTCGATCTTCACGTTGGCGCCTTCTACCTGCATGGTGAAGTTCAGGGTCGCGGGAGTGCTCACCAGCAAGGGCACACTCTCTCGCTTGATAGGGGTGAATCCGTTTGCGCTGACGCTTACGCTATAAGCGGCAGGAGGAATTTGCAGAAACTGATAAACGCCATCATCGCCCGATTTTACGGCGCGTGTAAACCCGGTTTGTGGATCGACAATCGTTACCGACGCCCCCGCCATAACCGCGCCCCTGACGTCGGTAATGACGCCGCGCAGCGAAGTGGTGGACTGTGCCAGGCTATGAGTACTCTGCAAGCACCACAGCAGAAGAACAAGAAAGATGCGTGGGAGGTGCCGGAACATGCGTGCTCCTTGGAGTCTGGTGATTTGTCGGGAGGATGAGCCGCACGACGAACACCAAGACTCCTCCGCATGGAATGGGCGTTATTGTGTCGCGACAGGAGGTCGGAGTTCAAGTGGAATAACTTGGAGAGAGGCCGCAAATGGTGTCAGAATCTTCCCAGCGGAGGCCTCACTGATGGTCGCGCGGAATCGTTTCCTCCCATGTCCTCGACTTGATTGGCTGATCGTCTCTTAATAGTTCACGCGTGTACTGATAGTAAAAATTCTTCTGATCGGTTGTGACTTGAAGGTGTCCCCGCCAGATCAGGGTGCGGCCCTCCAGCTTGAAGATGCTTTCCGCTTCCCCCCGAACGGAGCAGGTTTCGGGATGGGAATCGTCCGCGTCATAGGTAAGATCTTCGAAATCCTCCTCAGTCCCCCAGGGGAATTCGTGTTTATCTTTACCTTTCCAGTGTACTTTGGACTTTTGGTGGATCGCGTCGCGCTCCACCGTCCACTCGCCGGGGAACGGAAATCCAACCACCTTAATATCAGTGCGCTCATCAGACGCTTCAGGCGGTGAAAAGGGAGGCGGTTCTTGGCCATGCACGGGGACAAGGGGAAGTACTATACGTGACCCCTCATTTCCGCCAACTTCGAGCGAAGTCGTCATAGCGTACGGGGTCGGCAGCATCATGGGCCAGAGGGCGTTGGAGACCGCCACACGAATGCGATGGCCTTTGGGGAAGACCCATGAGGTCAGGTGCATCTGGATGTCGAGAGGATAGACTTTGCCGACCTCCAGATCGCGCGGTTCTGTTATCGACTCTCGTTGTGCCCCGTTGATTCCTGCCCCGGTGATCTGCGTGACTGTGCCATCCGGCGCCACATCAGAGAGCCGGGCAAACCAGTCAGCCAGGGGCGCAGTCGCCGAAGCCCGCAATAATGCGTGCGGACGCCCCAGAATCGCCACCTCTTCTTGCAGAGGGTCAGAGTCGTAAACCAGACAAAACGCATCAACTGGTCTGGGATCGCTCAGCAACTCTCCCCACCAAAACCCGGCCTCGACGCCGATCGAGGGAACGTACTTGAGCTTATGGGTCTGGGGCTTCATGATGGAATCCGAGAGCGTGTGATTGGGCTGTAGAAACAAGGTGGATGGCTTCGCATCTTTCGGTGGCCAGATGTCTTCGCTCCGCCACTCGCCAGGAACCTCTTGCAGATTGGGATCGGGTGGATGCCAGTGCTGTATGTAGATCACAAGCCGGGGATCCTGCTCGACGCCAGTATGTCGGCCTTTGAGCCAGTGATCGAACCAGCGCACCGCCTGATCGCGCCATTCGATTCGTGGACCGAAATCTGCGTCGTGCGGAAAGTTATGGTTCCACGGGCCCACGATTGCTCGCACTTGACCTCTTGCTTGCATGAGCATGTCCGTGATGTTGTCACGATATCCGTCCTGTAGGCCGCCTATCAGAAAACTCGGAATCGTAATCTGGCTCAGCGGACGCACGCGCTCACGCCAAAACGGTCCGTCACGCTGATGCTTGAGGTAGAGCAGCGACCATGGCGGCGTGTTGAACCGTGGTCCCAGAACTCTCTCGTCGAGCGTGTAGTCCGGAGCACCGGTCCAGCCTTCGGCCATGTCCATGTTCAGTTCGAATTCATCGATGTGCGCGATCCCATCAATGTAGTGCACATCGTCATGAAACAGTTCCGCCGTCGCGTCCACAGCAAGAATCGCTTTTAAGGCTGGAGGATGCCGCATCGCCATTTGCAAAGAGTTGAAGCCACCCCAGGAAATCCCAAACATGCCGACGTTGCCATTTGACCAGGGCTGCTGCGCGAGCCAGGCGATAACCTGCTCTCCGTCTACCTGTTCCTGCTCAGAATACTCACGTTCCGGTGGAACGCCCTCACTGTTGCCGAACCCGCGGATATCCACGCGCACGCTCACGTATCCCCGTTTCGCAAAGTAGGCGTGCTTCGGGAAGTCGCCCGCGGCTGTTCCGTCATCTTTGCGATAGGGTAAGTATTCAAGGAGGGCAGGAAACCTATCACCCGGCTTCGCCCCGTCCGGCATGTAGAGCGTGGTCGCGAGACGGATTCCGTCCTTCATGGGAATCCACACCTGCTGCATGCGAACTCCATAGGCGGCCGGTGAAGGCGGTTGGCTGGCAAATGAGTAGAGCGCAGTAGTGCCGCAAACTACGCAGACCGAAGTCAACCGGCAAGCAGTCCTCTTGGCCAAAGCGCCTAACGCCATCATGCGAATTCCGACTTGCGGTCGAATCTGGAGTTATGCCACGTCCCGCCCTGCGACACAGGGCGTTTGAGATCTTCTTGCCTCGTCCACACTGTACCAAACATCTACCCAAAAAACTCCGACGAACTTTAGCGCCATTGATGCAGAGCCGTTCCTGGAGAGGATCGCAGAGAATAATGCTTTCGCAGCGCAAGTCTGGCACACATCAAAACCTTCCTTTCCGGAATGTTTCAGCTACGCAAAGCGGTGGGATCGGGCTAGACCATCAGCGGCGAGGACCAAAAACAGTAGACTAAGGAATCACATCTGCGGCGGCTGATCGATACGCACAGCCGTTTTGAATTTGCACGCGAGCAACTGAAAGAGAGCTACAGCGAAACCGGTCACCGTCGATTGATCCGAAGCTACTGCGTCTGCTGCTGGCTTACCTGTACGGTATCACCAGCGAGCGCAAGCTGGTGGAGGAGTTTCATAATGAGTAAACCATGGGCCCATCGGCGCTCTGTTATTTTTCAAGCCCTGCAACTTTCCCTCGCAATACGGAAACCGACGCTTTCGGCAACGTGAAAAATGACTCTGTACTCGCCGGGATGGTCGTGGCCACGGGAGGATTGTTAGGATCAGGATGGCTGTTAGGTCCGTCATTAATCCATACGTACTGCTCGCTGCCGAAGGTCACGAATGTAATTGTCCCGGAAAATACAGCCTCCCTGTTGCTGCTGGAGTCCGCGAATGCGATTCGTACCGTATGCGCATTGTTTTCGTCACGATTCACCAGCATCACGGACCAATTGCCGTCAGGGCGTAGCAGAGCGTACGAGGTGACCAGCACATTTCCCGCATCGTCCTTGATATCACTAAAGGACGGGAACATTTGATGCACACCCGAACGGTGCTGCGCCCACTCCAGGTTGATCATGCGCGCGGCGTAGTACGGTGAGGTGTATCCCCGGATGTTGTAGTTTTCGTCGGACACGAAATTCGACCATGATGCCCAGCCGAGGCAAGTGTTCTGAATCCCTTGGGGCTGGATGGGCGAATGATAGAAAGCCGTGCCTCCGCCCTCAAAGAACGAACCCACATTGTCGGCGAGCCAAAGAGCGGCGAAAATTGTCGTCATCGGCCCCGTGAGTTCGGCGGCCAGGTGATTCTCCGTGACCATCAGGGGCAGGTGCTGCGGGACGCCATCATCCCTCCATACCTGCAAGACGTGTTTCATAAGCTGTGGTTCGGAATAAAGCGTCTTCCAAGTGATTGTGCACGGTTGAAATGGGTAGTGCTCGAAAGAAACGAATGCGAGGTCAGAGAGCCTGTTATGGGCTTTGAGATAGGCCACGAAACGCCCCATCCAGGAGGTTCGTCCCTGTGCGTCGGGCCAAACGCGAATATCTTCATTGACGCCCTCGAAAATTGGACCTCCGAGCTTGAGGTTCGGATCCACCCTGTGAATTGCCGCGGACCACTGCAGGTATAAGGCGCCGTAGTCTTCCGGCATTGCGTGCTTGCCGTCGGGCTCCTCACCCATTTCGATATAGCCAATTCGGTAGCCACGCTTCTGGAGGTAAGCAATCTGGGCAGCTGCATCATCCGGCGTGCCATACAGCATAGTGACTGGGACCATCGCTGGAAGATTGTTCGTGATTCCGCTAGTAAAGAACGTGTCGAACCCTGTGTGCTGGTACAATCCATCGTCTCGCACGTCCTCGGCTGAGTGCCAGGGATCAATAGACGAGACGCAATAGGTAGTCCGCTGCTCGCCCGGGTCCTTCGGCACTTCAGCAAAGGTGCCATCCGCGGCAATTGTTCCCACCGCAATGTGCTGAATCGCGTAGCCGACACAGTTGCGTACATCTTCAGAACCGTGCTCGTCGCAAGTGTTGGACGAGTCCGTCATCAGTACACGCACGTATCGAGTGTGCACTGGGGTGCTTGTCAGTTTGAGGGTGATGGTGCCGCCGCGCCCATTCTTCGATACGCCAGAAGAGAAAGCCTTCCACTCACCTTTTGGGCCGGCGTCAAAGTCGAGCGCGTCCATGCCATTCCAATACTCCACCTGATAATGGGTGGCATATGGATTCTGCCACCAGACACGAACCGCGTTCACTGGCTTTTGAGTTTTGAGGTCCACGACTACCCATTGGGAATGCAACGCATCACTCTCTCCCGTGAATTTGCTTGTGAGGTAGGGATTGCTTTTCCAATAACTCAAGTTTGGACCGGGTACCGGGCGGTCGCCGCTGGTCGCGAAACCACGGTGCGGCAGAGCATAGGCGAGGATATACTTGACCGGGTCCTTCAGCTCAGTGCTCCCGGTGAAGTAGCCACTCCGGTGTTCTGCGTCACTCCAGCGTCCGTTCTCGGTCCAATGCCATGCCGCCATACGAAGTTCGGTGTTATTGCGGTAAGTAATTGGACCCCATCCCGCCGCGAGCGCCTCCTGAACGATATGCGGGGTGAAAACTTTGTTGATGTCCATGCGCGAAAGCACGTCAATGGAACTACCTAGTGCGCTGTCAGGATCGAAGGAGTTGATGATATGCCCCGGTGTTGCATCGACACGGACCAGGCCAGGAGCGGGTGTATGAGTTTGGGCCACGCCGGTATCTTTGGCTGTCATAGCCATAAGTAGAGCGATTGCCGCGGTGATGGCGTTCCCTTTTTTTGAACTGCAAGTGCGGACGGACTGTATGGCTCGCATCAATCGATTCGTCATTGCTCCTCCATGGCACACCAGCGAAGGCGCTATGTGGAAGATAGTTCAACTCCTTCGTTCTGATGCGGCCGAATTTCTCTTTCTCCCGCTTGTACCTGGCTCGGATCTTCCTCTGCTCGGAATTTTGTGGCGGCTAACGACCTTCCTCTAAACACAACTGCTCCTCCACTTTCAAGAAAAAACGCATCTGAATCGATTTAATTGACGGCGCACAAATGCACTTCCATCTAGCCGCCCGGGCCCGTTTCAGAAAATCCACTACGGTCTTGGGCGGTTGAACGGCCTTCTCATCGTCTAGCCCTAGACGCGACTTGAGTTGCTCAACCACTTCGTCCATAAATTCCTCCGTTTTGAAATTTCGGCCTGGGGTGCGGACGGGCTAGCGCATGGCGCCTCCTGCCTACGTTCGAGCTTCCTCCAAAGCTTCTATCGGTCCAGGCTCACTTTCGCAAATGCTGTGGACGCATTGTGCAAAAAGCCAGCACTAACACTGCAACGCCGCAAGTGACAATGAATTAGCAGCACACTCAAAATAGCCGTCAAGAATCGACGTTTGCACCGAAAAGCGGCGTTGACAACGACCCACAAAGCATTTACTTTGCGCACCGTCGACGATCGAAAGGGTTGGTTCAAATTAAACTTGCCAATCCGAAGTAGGTCGGGTGATTAGCTCGGCAGGGCAACCTGCAGAGCAGCCAGACCCGAAAAAACCGACTGACTCTGCGAGGAGCAGTTGGGGTTTGGAACTGCGAAAGCAGTGATCACATCAGGGGCCGTGATGGTGCATGCCTCCACGCTGTTGGCTTCCTCGCAAGAAGCTGACGACTAGAGCATAACCAATGTCACGGCCTTTTCCATTTTGGGTTTTCTTCCCGTGCTCGGCCCCGATCGTTGTCTGACTAGGGAGATTCTGCAGCTCTTAATGTAAACGAGAGGCTGTCGTGAAGGCGCAGCTCGAAACACTCGTGGTGGAAATGTATAGACGCGGGATGACATTCGAGGAAGCCCTGCGCGAGTTCCAGGGCGTCTTCATCTTGATCGTCCTTCAGGACACCAAAGGGAATCAAGGGCGCGCCGCCAAAAAACTAGGCATGCACCGCAATACCTTGCGCCGCACTATTCGCATGTTGCAATTAGATCTAGGTTCAGTACGCGCAACCGTCCGCCGCCGCCCACCTCGCGGGGCCTTGGCAGCGATGCCGCCGCGAGTGACACGCGCTGGCGCGTAACCATCCTCGACTACGGCAGCACTAAATCTCGCATCCGGACTTTTGGATGATTATCGCAGTTGGCATAAGACATGCCCAGCTTGGTGGTGTTGGCCTGGGTGACCATGGTCTTGCTGTCAACGGTATCGAGCTGCACGAGGCTGGAAATGTCAGCGACGGGCAGCGGGTGCAGAAGCACGGCGTTTACGACGGTGAAGATGGTGGTGTTTGCGCCGATGCCCAGCGTCAGGGAGACAATGCAGATGGCGGTGAAGCCGGGGCTCTTGTGCATTGAGCGCAAGCCGAAGCGGACATCCTGAGACAAGCTCTCGAGGTTCATGATGGCACCTGCAGGATTGTAGTGTCGTTCTTGACGGGACGCCATTTTCCAAAGCGGCCTACGATACCGGAGCTCTCAGAATTTAGACGGAAGCGGTGCGGTTAGGGGAGCGAGTGCCACGACCAGTGCTTAGACTGCAAATCTCGGATTCCACGCGTCAAGGCTGGGTTTGAGCCTGAGTTGGTGAGAACTAGGAACTCCTCAGTCAGATGATACGTTCCCACCGTGGTGCTTCACCACCAAAGCCGCAACGCGCGCGATATCATTATGTAACGCTTCGGTCCCGCCGCGATGGTGTCCAGTGAAGACCACCAGCACAATTGGCTGGTTCTTCACCCAGATGATTCCAGCATCATTGGCAATGAATGGTTGGCCATCGCCAGTCTTGTGTGCGATCCGCACGTCCTCCAAGTATCGTGGAAAGCGGTCGTTCACCTGCTGTTTCTCCATGATGCCGAGAACAAGGTTGCTGGCGTCCTTTGAAACGAGGTTGCCGGTTGCAATCATCTCCAGCAAACGACCGATCTCCCGGGTAGTGCTGCGACCAAAATAGACACCTGCATCGTAGATGGTGTGATCGAACGCTTGCTGGACCTGGGCGTCGCTGTAGTGCCCGAACGGGAAGTTCACCGTCTGGTCTCCGCTTGCGTTTCGGTAGCTGGGATCGAGCGTGCCTAGCCATGCACGGTCCCAATCCAGATCGGAGAACTGTATAGAGGTATGGGTCAGCCCTAGGCTGTGCATGTACTCGGTCACATTTGCGCGCCCTACTTTGTCCGCGAGCAAGTCCGTGGCTTCGTTGTCACTGATGATGATCATCAGTGTGAGGAGGTCCTTGACGGTGGGACTCAACCCCGGTTCGAGAGCGTAAAGAACACCTGAGGGGAGCCTCTCGTCCGCGGTTTTGGTTGTGATGCGGTCCGAAAGCGAAAACTTACCGGATTCCACCTGGTGCATCAGTTCTGCCGCGATAGCTAGCTTGATGACGCTAAAAGTTTCGTATACCGAGTCTGAACCGAGTGCGATCTCGTCCGCGGTGGAGAGATTCTTCATGTAGATCGACATGTCACCAGGGAACCGGCTTCGAATCTGGTCCAGGTCACGGCGCAAGGAATCGAGGGAACCGGCGCCTGTCGTATCATCAAAACCGGCCACCGAGCTGGCATTTTCGACCAAGGTACATCGCTGGGATTGGGCATGTCCGACCATCAGGAGTACCAGGAGGATCGCGATGACTATTTGTCGGGGGCTCGTCAGATACATGCGTTTAGCTCTTGGTTTGTCGTTCAGGCGCGAAATCATAACAGCTCGATGTTGGAATTTCTGACGGTACTTCCTACGCGGCCAACTGAATCCGATCCGCGGCCGGCCTTCCGAGGGCTTCCGGTGGGGTTTGGACGCCCGGCAACTATTGGGGCAGCAAACAGTCTTCCTGTACAAGGCCTTCCCGCTCAGGACGGGCATTGGGAGGAGCGGGCGATTGGAGAGCTTGGTTGGATGGTCATGGTGGGCCGGCTGCGTAGGTAGGGATGTGGTGAGAGTTCGCGCCGAGGCCACCCCACTCAATACACTCCAGTACAATGCTAATCGTTTCAAGTGCAGGCAGTCGATGCAGGATGAGCACATCATCATCATCTCAATCTTAAGTTCCGATCCTCGACCAAATCTTTAATGCCGCCACGGGTAGCACGAATTTGGATCTGACTGCTTATCACGCGAAGTACTACGCCTACGAGCTGACGAAACGTTGCCCTTCTGACAGCCTCGAAAAACTTGCCGGAGCAGTCGCGAGTGCTCAGCTTGATTTGAATCCTCATCAAGTGGATGCCGCCCTGTTCGCGTTCAATTCCCCCCTGTCCAAGGGAG
>Ga0075423_10000806_pt1 | contig 26454 bp, 25 predicted proteins | sample SoiMethybrSBSTD2_FD_80114 | JGI IMG/M metagenome (GOLD analysis project Ga0075423, IMG submission 80114) | Bulk soil microbial communities from a Populus tree surrounding site in Tennessee, USA - Soil MetaG P. TD hybrid SBSTD2 | ecosystem: Environmental > Terrestrial > Soil > Tree plantation... | reverse complement strand
TTTGCGCGCTCCCTTCTGTCCGTACTTCTTGCGCTCCTTGATGCGCGCGTCGCGCGTCAGGAACCCCGCCTTCTTCAGCCGCTGCCGCAGCTCGATGTTGAACTCGACCAGCGCCCGCGCGATGCCGAGGCGCAGCGCGCCGGCCTGGCCGGCGATGCCGCCGCCGGCGATGGTGGCGAGCACGTCGAACTTCTCGGCGGTTTCGGTGACCGCCAGCGGCTGCTTGATCTGCGTCCGCAAGGCTTCGGTCGGGAAGGCCTGCTCGATCGGCTTGCGGTTGATGGTGATGCCCCCGGTTCCGGGGCGAAGGAAAACGCGGGCGGTGGACGTCTTGCGGCGACCGGTTCCGTAGTACTGCGTTCCTGCTGCTGTCACGTTTATGCGACCTCGCGCGTGCTCGATTTGGTGGTGGTGCGGGGACGGGGCTTCTGCGCCTGGTGCGGATGATCCGCGTCCGCATACACCTTCAACTTGCGCCACATCGCCTCACCGAGCTTCGTCTTCGGCAGCATGCCGCGCACCGCTTCCTCAACCATGCGCACCGGATTCTTCTGGCGAACGTCCTTGGCGCGCTCCTCGCGCAGGCCGCCTTCGTAGCCGCTGTGATACCGGTACAGCTTCTGTTCTTCCTTGCGGCCGGTCAGCCGGACCTTCGCGGCGTTCACGATGACGACGTGATCGCCGGTGTCGAGATGGGGGGTGTAGACCGCCTTGTGCTTGCCTTGCAGCAGCCGCGCGGCGTCACTGGCCACGCGGCCGAGGACCTGACCCTCGGCGTCGATGACGTGCCACTGCCTCTCCACGCTCCCGGCAGTGGGAACAAACGAACCCATGTGATCCTTTCGGCCTTTCCGACGTCTTCGTCCCAAGCTCCGGAAGCCGCCCTCTGACGATCCAGGGCGGAGAACCTCGGGGTGCCGCTGCCGCGCATCGGTGCAGGCGGTCAGCGTCTTTCAAAGGACGGCAAACCAAGAGGATACCGACGATCACCCATGCTGTCAAGCTGACCCAGCCGGAGAGACGCGCGCGCGTCGGCGGGAGCGCGGCGGAGCCGACCGCTGCAGGTCGCAGTTTCCGCGTTACAGATCTGTACGCGAAGTACGAAGTTGTTGATCGCTTCGACCGCCGGTCGACCGGCTCCCATTACCGAAAGCGCTGGAAACAGCCGAAAACTGGTATCGGAAGCCCTGTGGCATTCGCCTTGCCCCTCCGGTCTCGGTCGGAAGGCGTCCAGCGGCGGCTGCCCCGGAGGGGTGGGCGCTGATCTCCGGACTGCGGGTGCCGGAGTGATTCGCCAACCCGACTACCAATTGCGACAACTCGCAGGATAGGACACACCGGTGTTTCGCAGAGCGAAGTCCCTGGTCGGTCTGGACATCGGCTCGAGCGCGGTCAAGGCGGTCGAGCTCAAGCCGGCCGGCAAGGGCTACAAAGTGACCGCGTTCGGCGCCGAATCCGTGCCGCCCGACAGCATCGTCGACGGCGCCATCATCGATGGCGCGGCCGTGGCGGACGCGATCCGCCGGTTGTTCGACGGCAACAAGATCCAGACGAAGGACGTTGCCGCGTCGCTCTCGGGCAATGCCGTGATCGTCAAGAAGATCACCCTGCCGATCATGACCGAGGCCGAGCTGTCCGAGTCGATCTACTGGGAAGCCGAGCAGTACATCCCGTTCGACATTCAGGACGTCAACCTCGACTATCAGATTCTCGATCCGGGCGACGCCGCCAGCGGCAAGTCGACCATGGACGTCCTGCTCGTCGCCGCGAAGAAGGAAAAGATCGCCGACTACACCGGTGTCATCGCCCAGGCCGGCCGCAGCGCGGTCGTCGTGGACGTCGATGCCTTCGCGCTCCAGAACGCCTTCGAGGTCAACTATGGGATCGAGCCCGGACAGGTGGTCGTGCTGCTGAACGCCGGCGCCAGCGCCACGAACATCAATATCCTCCAGGGCGATCAGTCGGTCTTCACCCGCGACATCTCGATCGGCGGCAACGCCTACACCGAGGCGCTCCAGAAGGAGCTGAACCTGCCGTTCGAGCAGGCCGATCAGCTGAAGCGGGGCGAAGCGGTCGACGGCGTCACCTTCGACGACGCCCGGCCGGTGCTGCGGGCGGTGAGCGAGAACGTCATGCTCGAAATCCAGAAGACGTTCGACTTCTTCAAGGCCACCGCCGCCTCCGATCGCATCGATCGGATCGTGGTGAGCGGCGGCGCCTCGCGGGCGGAAGGATTCCTCGAGATGCTGACCGAGCGCTTCGAGGCGCCGGTGGAGCTGTTCGATCCGTTCAAGAAAGTGTCGTTCGATGCGAAGCGCTTTCAGGTGCAGTCGGTCGAAGGCCTTGCCCCGACCGCCGCGGTCGCCGTGGGCCTCGCCTTAAGAAGGGCGGGCGACCGATGATTCGCATCAATCTGCTCGCCGTCGAGCGCGAACGCGCGAAGAAGCGCGTCGTCATCTCCGCCGCCCATCGCGTGACGATCGGGGCGACCGTGATCCTGCTCGGCACCGCCGTGCTGATCGGCTGGTGGTTCTGGTCGCTGCGCCATCAGTCCGCGCAGGTCGACGAGGACATCGCGAGAGCCGAAGCCGAGACGCGCCAGATCCGATCGGTCCTGGAGCAGGTGCGGAAGTTCGAGTCGCAGAAGGCGATGCTCCAGCAGCGGGTCACCATCATCGAGCAGTTGCGCAAGGGGCAGTCCGCGCCCGTGCACCTGCTCGACGAGATCAGCAAGAGCGTTCCGGATCGCCTGTGGCTCAACGAGATGTCGCAGGCCGCCAACGAGTTCACGCTGAGCGGGATGACCGACTCGCTGACCGCGGTGTCGGACTTCGTGGCGAACCTCGAGGCCACCCGCTGGTTCAAGAAACCGGTGGAGATCCTCGACAGCCAGGTGCAGACGGACCCCAAGGCCGGCGACCTGATCAAGTTTCAGATCAAGGCGCAGTTCGTCGATCCCACGATGCCCGAGACCCCGGCCGCGAAGGCCGCCGCCGGGCGGGGCCGGGGCGGTCAGTAAGCGGTTGCAGCCAGCGTCGGCAGGCCCCGGAAGCCTAACGACGTCCCGCTGCGGCACCGATAGCAATCAGGACTGAGACTCATGGAACTGTCGCTCAGCAAACTTCCCTGGCACGCACAGATTGGCGCGTTCGTGCTCGTTTCGGCAGGCGCGGTGTTCGGGTTCTGGAAGTTCTATGTCTCGGAGATCAGCACCGATCTCGATCTGCGGCAATCGCGGCTGACCGCGATGCGCGCCGACATCGCCAAGGGGCAGGCCACGGCGCGGCAGCTGCCGCAGTTCCAGGCCCAGGTGACCGAGCTGGAGAACCGTCTCGAGAACCTGCGGCAGGTGCTGCCGGAGGAGAAGGACGTGGCCGACATCCTGCGGCGGATTCAGAGCCTCGCCACCAAGTCGAACCTCGCCATCCAGCGGTTCCAGCCGGGCAAGGTGACGCAGCAGAAGCTCTACGCGGAGATTCCGTATCGGCTGCAGGCCGAAGGGACGTATCATAACCTCGGCGCGTTCTTCGACCAGATCAGCAAGTTCCCGCGCATCATCAACGTCGGCGAGATCTCGATCAAGGCGAAGCAGCCGCCCGAGCAGAACCGCACCATCGTCGCCGAGTGCGTGGCGACGACGTTCGTCCTGCAGGAGGGCACGGCCACCAAGGGAGGGACGGTGCCGAAGCAACCGTCGCTGGCCAAGTGAGCCGCGCGTCCCTCGCTCAGCAGGCTTCGCGAATCATGATCACCAGCGCCCGTTCATTTGCCGCGGTCTGCGTTCTGACCATGGCCGCCTCGGCCGCCGCGCAACAGCCCGCGCCGCCGGCGCAACAGCCGCCGGCCGCGCCGCAGCCGGTCGAAGCGGGCAAGGCGAAGGCCACGTCCGGCACCCCGGCGCCCGAGCCGGCGCCGTTCACCTATGACCCGCAGGGCCGGCGCGATCCGTTCGTCAGCCTGCTCGCCCGCGGGAGCGACCCCGGATCGGCGGCCTCGCGGCCGCCGGGCCTGCCCGGGCTCCTCATCTCCGAGGTCGCGGTCAAGGGCATCGTGCGCGACCGCAGCGGATTCATCGCGATGGTTCAGGGGCCCGGCACCAAGACCTACATCGTGCACACGGGCGAGAAGCTCATGGACGGCACGGTCAAGGCCATCACGGCCGACACCGTGGTGTTCTCACAGGACGTCAACGATCCGCTCTCGATGGTCAAGCAGAAGGAAGTGCGGAAGACAGTTCGCTCGGCTGACGGCGGGCGGGAGTAGGCGAGTGTTTCTTGTCGAAAGAGCGTAACCGATGATGGCCCACAAGGCAGTACAAGTGACGGCCGCCGTGAGGCGGGCGACCCGGGGGGTCGCCGGAGCGACGATCGTGTCCGCCGTGGCGGCCGGCAGCATCCTGCTGACCGCGGCGTCCGCGTCCATCCGCCTGGTCAGCGTAACCACGCAGGGATCGGCGGTGGTGATCGAGGCCACGGAGCCCGCGGCCTACACGGTCAACCGGCCCGATCCGCTGACGCTGATTGTGGATCTCCGCAACGCGGCGGTGGCCGACGCGACGACCCGCGTCGAACCCAGGGGGCTTGTGGCAGGCCTGCGTCTGGAGCAGGCGACGGCCGCGGACGGACTGAGCGTGGCGCGCGTGCGCATCTCGCTCGCGAAGGCCGCCGAATACCGGGTCCGGAGCAGCCGCAACACGATTCGCGTCGAGCTCCAGGCCGGGCAGGCCAGCGCGGCGCCGGCGCCGGTGACCGCGCCTCCAGTCGCGGCTCCGGCCGCGACGCCGGTTGCGCCGGTCACGCCAGTCAGCGTGGCGCGCTCGCAGCCCCGCCGCGACTCCGCGGCGCGGACCGCCGCCGTTTCACCGGCGGTCGACGACGCGTCATCCGAGTCCGCGATGGCCACGGTCATCGATCGCGTACGCACGTCGCAGCGGGGTCGCTCGACGGTGGTGACGATCTCCGGAAACGGCCGGCTGACGCCGACCGGCGTGACCGAGTCGCGCGATCTGCCGCGGCGCGTCATCATGGATTTCCCGAACGTCGTCTCGCGGACGGCCGGCCAGTTGCAGGGCGACGGCAATCTCGTGCGGCGCGTGCGGGTCGCGTTGAACAACAACACGCCGCTCGTCACGCGCGTCGTGCTCGAGATCTCCGACGCGGCGACCTATTCGGTGCTGCGCAATTCGCCGAGCTCACGCGAGCTGACGCTCGTGTTCGATGGCCCGGCCGCAGCCGCCGGCACCGCGGGCAGCACGGCGCGCGGTGCGGAAGAAGCCGCGCTCGCCGTCCTGGGCGCGGAAACGATCTCGCTCGCGCAGGCGATCGCCAACGGCGCGCCCCTGGCGCCGACGGATACGGCGCCGGCCACCGGCACCGAAGCCATGGCCGCTCTGAAGACGCCGACGAGGACTGCGGCCCCGGCCGCCGGTGCGGCGGCGCCACCCGAGGCGGCGATCGTTCAGGCCCCGAAGCCCGCCGCCCCGAAGCCGGCGGCTCCGAAGCCGGCCGTCCCGGCGCCGACGACGCAGCCGCCCGCGCCGCAGACGCCGCCGTCGCCCGTGCTGCAGGGGCCGCAGAGCCAGCAGATCGTCAGCGGCGGCGAGAAGAAGTACGTCGGCCATCCGATCAGCATGGACTTCCAGGGTGTCGATCTCCGCTCGGTGCTGCGCACCTTCGCCGAGATCAGCGGCCTGAACATGGTCATCGACCCTGACGTCCAGGGCACGGTCGACATCGTGCTCACCGATGTGCCGTGGGACCAGGCGCTCGAAGTCATCCTCCGCGGCAACTCGCTCGACTACACGGTCGACGGCACCATCGTCCGGATCGCGAAGGTGGACACGCTGCGGCGCGAGCAGGACGCGCGGACGCAGCTGGCGCAGTCGGCCGCCAACGCCGGCGCGCTGGCGGTGCGCACCTACACCCTCAGCTACGCGAAGGCCGATCAGGCGGCGCCGCTGGTGAAGAGCTCGGTGCTCTCTCCGCGCGGCAACGTACAGATCGACCCGCGCACCAATACCCTGATCATCACCGACCTGCCGGGGCGCCTCGACACGGTGGGGCAGCTGCTCGGCACGCTCGATCGCGCCGAACCGCAGGTCGAGATCGAAGCGCGCATCATCACGACGACACGCGATTACGCGCGGGCGCTCGGCGTGCAGTGGGGCTTCAACGGCCGCGTCGATTCGACGATTGGCAATACCACCAACCTGGCGTTTCCGAACAACGGCTCGCTCGGCGGGCGCGTCGGCGGGCTGACCGGCTCGGGCACGGCCCAGTCGGACAACCGCGCCACCGGCGCGAACGACGCCGGCACCACGATCGGGCTGGCCGTGCCGGCCGCGCCGAGCGCGGTCGGACTCGCCCTCGGCGCCATCAACGGCGCCTTCAATCTCGACGTGGCGCTGTCGGCGCTCGAGCGCTCGGGCAAGGGCCGCATCCTCTCGACCCCGCGCATCACGACCCAGAACAACGTCGAGGCCGAGATCACGCAGGGCGTGCAGATTCCGGTGCAGACCGAGGCCAACAACACAGTCACGGTCACGTTCAAGGACGCGGCGCTCACGCTGAAGGTCACGCCGCAGATCACCGCCGCCAACACCGTGATCATGCAGATCACGCTCGAGAACGCCTCGCCCGGCACGCCGGTCGGCCCCAACCTGATCCCGTCGATCGACACGCAGCGCGCGATCACCCGGGTGCAGGTCAACGACGGCATGACCACGGTCATGGGCGGCATCTTCGTCAGCCGCGAGCAGTTCACTCAGGACCGCACTCCGGTGCTGCACCGCATTCCGTTCCTCAGCTGGCTGTTCAAGCGCGACGACCAGACCGACAGCAGCCGCGAGTTGCTGATTTTCATCACGCCGCGGATTCAAAAGGGTTGAGACAGATGAAGGCAACGCAGATCGTTCGAGTCGGGTTGCTGGCGCTCGCCGTGGCGTCCGCCTCCTGCGGCAGTGTGGTCCGGCAGGGCAGCGGCACCTCGTTCCTGATCGTCAACCAGCTGGAGTTCGCCAAGGGCAGCGAGCCGGACCTGTTCACGTCGAACCTGAACTCCGACGTGGTCACGGTCGTGGACGATGTGCCGTCGGTCTTCAACGACATCGCCCGCGTCACGTTCTCGCTCGGCCTGAAGGATCCGGGCGGGCAGTCGTCGCCGAACCTGCCGACCCAGAATCAGTTCATCACGGTGAATCGGTACCACATCCGGTTCTTCCGTGCCGACGGGCGAAACGTCCAGGGCGTGGACGTGCCGTACGAGTTCGACGGCGCCTTCACGGCGACGGTTGGAACCGAGCTGGTGCAGGCCGGGTTCACGATCGTCCGGCACACCGCCAAGCACGAGGCGCCGTTGCTGGCGCTGGCGAACAGCAGCGTCATCATCACGACGCTGGCCGAGATCACGTTCTACGGCCGCGACCAGACCGGCCATGAGGTCGTGGCGACCGCCCGCGCGTCGATCGATTTCGGCAACTTTGGCGATCCGTCCTCATAACGAGAGGCCCGAGCGTTCGGGAATACATACATGAAGCAGTCGATTATCCGGACTGGCGTGATGGTCGCGCTCGCGGCGGTGACCGCCGCGTGCACGATGCAGAAAGAGGAGGCGCCCGCGTTCAGCGGCCCATCCGAATTCGGCACGGCAGTCACCGTCGCGGTCACGCCTGACATCATCACGCAGGATGGCGCCTCGCAAAGCGTCGTCACGGTGACGGTGCGTGGCACGAACGGCGAGCCGCTCAGCAACGTGCCGTTGCGCGCGGAGATTCGCGTCAACAACGTGCCGACCGACTTCGGGACCTTGTCGGCCCGCAACATCGTGACCGGCGCGGATGGCCGGGCGACACTGGTGTACACGGCGCCCGCCGGAGTGTCCGGTCTGGCCGTCGACGAATTCACCATTGTCGACATCTTCGTGACGCCGGTGGGGACCAACTTCAACAATTCCGTGTCCCGATCCGCGTCGCTGCGGCTCGTGCCCCGGGGCACGATCGTCGTTCCGAGCAACCTGCAGCCGGCCTTCACGTTCTCGCCGGCGACGCCCGGCGAACGCCAGACCGTGCTCTTCGATGGATCGACGAGCACCGCGCCGGCGAACAACCCGATCGTTTCGTACATGTGGAATTTCGACGACGGCTCGACGGCGTCGGGACGGAGCGTGGGACACGCGTTCAACGCCGGCGGCACGTACGTCGTGACGCTGACCGTGGCCGACTCGCTCGGCCGCGCGGCGCAGACCTCGCAGAGCGTGACCGTCACGCCGAGCGCCGCGCCGTCAGCGAACTTCGTCTTCTCGCCGACCGAGCCGAGGGCCGGAGGCCTGGTGACGTTCAACGGCCTGACGTCGACCGCCGCGACCGGCCGGCAGATCGTGTCCTACTCCTGGGACTTCGGCGATCCGGGCGATCGCACTCCGGGGTCGGGCCCGCAGACGCAGCACGTGTTCGCCGCCCGCGGCACGTATGCCGTGACGCTGACGGTGACCGACGATCTGGGCCGCACGAACTCGAAGTCGCAAACCGTCGAAGTGCAGTGACGGCCAGCGCCGGGTGGTAGACTGCGGGGCCGTCTTCAGCCAATGGCCGACAGCGCCCGGATTGAAGAATTGAAGCGCCGGGTCCTCGTGGACCCGGCGTCCATCGCGTTCGCGGCGCTCGCGGAGGAATACCGCCGCGCCGGCCAGTACGAGGACGCGATCGCCACCTGCCGGACCGGACTCCAGCGGCATCCCGCATACCTCTCGGCGCGCGTCACGCTCGGGCGCGCGTTGCTCGAGCTGGGGCGCTACGACGAGGCGCGCACGGAGCTCGAGCTGGTCCTGCGGACCGCGCCTGAAAACCTCGCGGCCATTCGCGGGCTGGCGGAGATTCACCATCGCAGCGGTGATCTGCCGGAAACGGAAGCGCCGCCGGACCCACCGCCTGTCGCGCCCGCTCCGGTCGCCCCGCCGGCGGCAGCGCCAGTTTCAGTCGCGCCCGCTTCGGTCGTCCCGCCGCCGACAGCTCCGGTTCCAGTTGCGCCGGCTTCGGCCGTCGCGCCGCCGACAGCGCCAGTTCCAGTCGCGCCGGCTCCGGCTGTCGCGCCGCCGTCAGCTCCAGCCAAGGCCGCACCGGTACCGTCCTCCACTCCCGCGCCTGTCGTCGCTGCGCCGTCTCCGGCTCCATTGCCCGTCTCTGTCTCCGCGCCGCCATCTCCCAGGCCGAACGTCACGGAAGCCCGCCCCGAGCCCGGTCGAAGTGCCGCGCCTGCGGTCGCGCCACCACGGCGGCCGCACCCTGACGAAGCCGCGCTCCCGGCGCTCGAGGCGTTCCTCTCGGCGATCGTGGGCGTGCGTTCGTCTGCACGGTAGTTCTCGAATTGACACTGGCCTCCCGCATCCACGAGCCCGCGTTTTCGCTGCGTGCTGACGCGGTACGGCGCACGCTCCCGGAAGCCGGGCTCGATGCGGTTCTCGTCACGCACCCGCCAAATCTGCGTTACCTCACGGGGTTCGACGGGAGCATGGGGGCGCTGCTCCTCACCATGTCGGCAGGGACGCTGATCGTCGACGGCCGTTACATCACGGTCAGCCGCGAGCGCGTGGCGGGATCGAGCGAGCTCGGGTGGCTCGGGGTCGCGCTCGCGCCGCGGAGTCTGGAGGAGGCGATCGCGGAAGCGATCAGCGGCGAGCAGGTCCGCGCGATCGGTGTCGAGGCGGCGGTGATGACGTTGAGCCGGTTCGATCGGCTGACGGCCCTCCTCGGCGCGAAGCCCGGCGGTCGGCCGCCCGCCATCCGGCTCATCCCCTGCGAGCGTGTCGTCGAACGCTCACGGATCGTGAAGGACCCGGGCGAGATCGACACGCTCCGCCGGGCCGCCGAGCTGCTGTCGGACGCGGCCGCGAGGGCGCTCACCGTCGTGGCGCCGGGCCGCACCGAGCTCGACATTGCGGCCGACATCGACGCGCTCCTCCGGAGCGTGGGTTTCTCCCGGCCTGCCTTCGAAACGATCGTGGCCTCAGGGCCCAACAGCGCCCTGCCGCATGCCCGTCCGGGCCCGCGCCGGCTGTCCCCGGGGGACAGTGTGGTGCTGGACTTCGGGGGCGTCCACGACGGATACTGCGTGGATTTGACGCGCACGGTCCAGCTGGCGCCCGCGACGACCGATTTTCTGGAGGCGTTCGAGGCTGTGCGGGCGGCACATACGGCCGCGATCGCGGCGGTCAGGCCCGGCGTCAAGGCCAGCCAGGTGGACGCCGCGGCACGACAGACGCTGGCGTCGCGAGGGCTGGCGGACGCGTTCGTGCATGGCACCGGCCACGGGCTCGGGCTGGAAGTGCACGAGGAGCCGAGGATCACCAAGGTCGGATCGTCGGCAACGGACGAGGTATTGCAGCCGGGGATGGTCTTCACGATCGAGCCGGGCGCCTACCTCGCGGGGGCATTCGGCATTCGCATCGAAGACGACGTGGTGGTGACGAGCGAGGGCTGCGAGGTCCTGACCAGGGTGCCGATAGACCCTGTGGGGTACGGGAGGCCGGCGGCGCGTGCGGGCGCGGCCGGCGGGCGTGATCCGGCTGGAGACTGATGGATTTTCACGACATCGAGCGGATCCTCGAACTGGTGCGCCAGCACGACCTGGCGGAGTTCGAGCTGGAACGCGAAGGGCTGAAGCTGCGGGTTCGAAAGAACGCGACCGGGATGCCGCAGATGCTGCATGCGGCGCTGCCGCCGATTCAGGCCGCGCCGCCGGTGGCGCCGGTCCTGCACCAGGCGCCGCCGCCCCCGGCGCCGGCCCCGGCGCCGGCCGCGGTCGAAGCCGACGACACCGTGGAACTGGCGGTGGTGAAGTCGCCGATCGTCGGCACCTTCTATCGATCGGCCGAGCCCGGCGCCGCGCCGTTCGTCGAGATCGGCGACCAGGTCAAGAAGGACCAGGTGCTCTGTATCATCGAGGCGATGAAGCTCATGAACGAGATCACTTCGGAGTACGAAGGAGAAATCGTGAGCGCCTACGTCGAGAACGGGAAGCCGGTGCAGTACGGCGAGCGGCTGTTCGCCATCAAGACGGCCTAGCCGCATGTTCAAGAAAATCCTGATCGCCAATCGCGGGGAAATCGCGCTGCGGGTGATTTGCGCCTGCCGCGAGCTCGGCATCAAGACCGTGGCGGTCTATTCCGAGGCCGACGAGAATTCCCTGCACGTGCGGTTCGCGGACGAGGACGTCTGCATCGGCCCGGCACGCAGCGCGGACAGCTACCTGAGCGTGCCGGCGGTGCTCAGCGCCGCCGAGATCACAGGGGCCGACGCCATTCACCCCGGCTACGGGTTCCTCTCCGAGAGCGCGTACCTCGCCGAGGTCTGCGAAGCCTGCCACATCAAGTTCATCGGTCCGACGCCGAACGTCATCCGGCTGCTCGGCGACAAGGCGCGGGCGCGGCGCGCGATGAAGAAGGCCGGCGTGCCGATCCTGCCCGGCAGCGACGGACCGGTCGACAGCGAGGACAAGGCCCAGCGGGTCGCGCGCGAGCTCGGGTATCCCGTGATCATCAAGGCGGTCGCCGGTGGCGGCGGCCGCGGCATGCGCGTCATCCGCAACCAGGGGGAGCTCCCGAAGGCGCTCAAGACCGCGCAGCGGGAAGCCGAGGCGGCCTTCGGCGTGGGCGACGTCTACATCGAGAAATACGTCGAGAACCCCAGGCACATCGAGTTCCAGGTCCTCGGCGATCATCACGGCGCGGTCGTGCACCTGGGCGAGCGCGAATGTTCGATTCAGCGCCGGCACCAGAAGCTCCTCGAGGAGGGGCCGTCGGTGGCGGTGACCGAAAAGATGCGGCGCAAGCTGGGCGGGACCGTGGTCGACGCCGCGCGCGCGGTGCAGTACACCAACGCCGGCACGTTCGAGTTCCTCCTCGACGACAAGGGCAACTTCTTCTTCCTCGAAGTCAATACCCGCGTCCAGGTCGAGCACCCGGTCACGGAATTCATCACCGGGATCGACATCGTCAAGGAGCAGATCCGGATCGCCGCCGGGGAGCGGCTGTCGTTCAAGCAGGGTGACGTGACGTTCACCGGACACGCGATCGAGTGCCGTATCAACGCGGAGGATCCGGTCACGTTCGCGCCGTCGCCTGGCGTCATTCACGCCTTCAGCGTGCCGGGTGGCCCTGGCGTCCGTGTCGACACGTTCGCCCATTCCGAGTGCACGATCTCCCCGTACTACGACTCGATGATCGCCAAGATCATCGTGCACGGCCGCGATCGGCAGGAAGCGATCGCGCGCATGCGCCGCACCCTCGAGATGACCGTGATCGAGGGCATCAAGACGTCCATTCCTCTGCACCTCCGCATCCTCGCCGAACCCGACTTCGTGGCCGGCCGTCTGAGCACCGCCTTCATGGAGCGCTACCTGACGGAGATCAAACCCGCCGCCCGGGACGGCCTCGCCGAGGCGGTGTAGTTGTTCGACACGGCGGTCAGCCGGTTCTATCCCATCGTCGACGCCGATTTCTGTCGCGATCGCGAGGTGAGTCCTCGCGAGGTCGCCGCGGCCTGCTTCCGCGGTGGCGCCCGCATCCTGCAGCTGCGCGTGAAGTCCGGATCGTCGGCCGACTTCCTGTCACTGGCCGCAGCGGTCGTCCTCGAGGCGCGACGATTCGGCGCGGCGGTGATCGTGAACGATCGCGCTGATCTCGCCCGCATGGCGAACGCGGCTGGCGTGCACGTGGGCCAGGACGACCTGCCAGCCGCCGAGGTGCGCGCGGTGGCGCCCGCGGCCTTGATCGGGTTGTCCACGCACAGCCCCGAACAGGTGGCGGACGGGTTGTCGTCTGCCGCCGACTACCTCGCGGTCGGACCGATCTTCGGCACGAACACCAAGGCGACGGGTTACGACGCTCGGGGCCTGGATCTCGTGCGCGCGGCAGCGGGCCGCGGGAAGCCGGTCGTCGGCATCGGCGGCATCACGCTGGAGCGGGCGGCTTCCGTCATTCAGGCCGGCGCCGCCGCGGTGGCGGTCATCAGCGACGTGCTCGCCGGCGGTGATCCGGAGGCGCGGACGCGCGATTACCTTCGCGCCCTGAGTTGAGCGCGACGCGCTGTCCGTATTTGGTCGAGCTTTGCGCGTGCGCTTATAATCCCGTCGGTCTTTTCCCTTCAATCCCGTCGCGAACCGGTCGCTCCGCCGGTGCCCGTTCGATGGCGGCAGGCAACTGCAGGACTGACGCCTGAGAAAGGACACGAGGACACCAGAGTGGCTGGCTCAGTATTCCGAACCAAGTCGATCGAAAGCCTTCTCGCCGAGGCCCAAAAGACGGGCGAGGGCACGCTCAAACGCACGCTCGGCCCGTGGGCGCTCGTCGCGCTCGGGATCGGCGCCATCATCGGCGCCGGCCTGTTCGTCCGCACCGCGGCCGCGATCGCGGACCGTGCGGGCCCCTCGGTGACCATCGCCTTCATGGTGGCCGGCGTCGGCTGCGCCTTCGCCGGGCTCTGCTACGCGGAGTTCGCCTCGATGATTCCCGTCGCGGGCAGCGCCTACACCTATTCCTACGCGACGATGGGAGAGTTCATCGCGTGGATCATCGGCTGGGACCTCGTGCTGGAGTACGCGGTCGGCGCCGCGACCGTGGCGATCGCGTGGAGCGAGTACCTGAACCGCGTGCTGGAATGGTTCGGCCTCCGCATCCCGTATGAATGGTCGCACTCGCCGTTCGAGTGGATGGCCGACACGGGGACGCGGGGGATCATGAACATCCCCGCGGTCATCATCCTTGGAATCCTGACCGCGGTTCTGATTCGCGGCACCAGGGAATCCGCGATGCTGAACGGCCTGATCGTCATCGTCAAGGTCACGATCGTGCTGCTGGTGATCGGGATCGGGTGGGGCTTCATCAACCCGGCCAATCACACCCCGATGATCCCGGCGGCGACCACCTACGTCACGCCGCAGGGCGTGACCCACAACTACGGGGGTATCCTCGGGATCCTCGGCGCCGCGGGCGTGGTGTTCTTCGCCTACATCGGTTTCGACGCGGTGTCGACCGCCGCGCAGGAAGCGAAGAACCCGAAGCGCGACATGCCGATCGGCATTCTCGGGTCCCTGGTGGTCTGCACGGTTCTCTACGTGCTCTTCTCGTACGTGCTGAGCGGTGTGGCGACGGTCGAAGACTTCCGGTCGACCGGCCGCGAGGCGTCGGTCGCGTTCGCGATCTCGAAGTACATGCCCGGCTACGAATGGCTGTCGCGGGCGGTGACGGTCGCGATTCTCGCCGGGTTCTCCTCGGTCATCCTGGTGATGCTGCTGGGACAGTCGAGGGTGTTCTACTCGATGAGCCGCGACGGCCTGGTACCGAAGGTGTTCTCGGAAGTGCACCCCGTGTACCGCACGCCGTACAAGTCGAACCTGCTGTTCTTCGTCTTCACGGCCCTGTTCGGGGCCTTCGTTCCCGGCGACATCGTCGGCGAGATGACGAGCATCGGAACACTTTTCGCCTTCATCCTGGTCTGCGCCGGGGTGTGGATCATGCGCTACAAGCGTCCCGACCTGGAGCGCGGGTTCACCGTGCCGGCGCTGCCGGTCGTGGCAGTGCTCGGCATCCTGGTGTGCGGCGCGATGATCTACGGGCTGGGCTGGACCAACTGGCTGCGGCTGATCGCATGGCTCGCCGTCGGCCTCGTGCTCTACGGCAGTTACGGGCGGAAGCACAGCCGGCTCTCCGCGGCCTGAGTCTGACGGCGTGGCGGACGCCAGCCCCCGAGATCGACACCGGACCGCGGGCGCGCCGCCGCGTCCCGCGGCCGATCCGCGGCCGGCGGGCCGGACGCCGATTCCCGAGCGGCTCCTCAGCGATGCGGGCAGCGTAGCGCGATGGCGCCGTTCGCTGTTACTGCTCGTCGCAGTCGTGGCCTTCGGCACGATTGGCTACATGCTGATCGAGGGCTGGAGCTTTCCTGACGCCCTGTACATGACGGTCATCTCGGTGACGACCGCGGGGTACAAGGAAGTCCACCCGATGTCGCGCGCCGGCGAGCTGTTCACCATGGTGGTGCTCACGGTCGGCGTGGCGACCGTGCTCTACACGTTCTCGTTCCTGATGGCGCGGCTGATCGAGGGGGACCTCGAGAGCCGCTGGGTGCGCCGGCGCCGGGAGCGCATGCTCGACGAGCTCACGAACCACTTCATCGTCTGCGGCTTCGGCCGGATGGGCCTGATCATCGCGCAGGAGTTCGTCCGCCAGGGCATCCCCTTCGTGATCATCGAGCGCGATCCCGACCGGATGCAGCAGGCGATCGATCACGGCTTCCTCGCGGTCGAGGCCGACGCCAGCAGCGAACAGGTGCTCAAGCGGGTGCACATCGACCGGGCCCGCGGCTTCATCGCGGCGGTCAGCACCGACGCCGAGAACGTCTACGCCGTGCTCACCGCGAGGCTGCTCCGGCCGGACCTCTACATCATCGGCCGCGCCGAAACTGAAGACGCGAAAGGCAAGCTGATTCGGGCCGGCGCCGACCGGGTCGTGTCGCCGTACCAGATCGGCGGCCTGCAGCTGGCGCAGACGGCGCTCCGTCCGGCGGTGGTCGATTTCGTGCAGATCGCGACCAGCTCCGAGAACCTCGAGCTGAACATGGAGCAGGTGAAGATCAGCGAGGGGGCGCCGCTGGCCGGACGCTCGCTGGTCGAGGCCAACCTCCGCCAGAAATTCGGCGTGGTCGTCGTCGGCATCCAGCGCAGCACCGGCACGATGGAGTTCAACCCGCCGCCCGACGCCGTGATGCGGGCGGGCGATCATCTCGTCGTCCTCGGACATCTCGACAACGTGCGCGATCTCGAGGCCGCCGCCGGCGAGCCCGCCGGCGTCCGTCAGTGAGGCCGTGATGCCGGCTCGTGTGCTCGACGGGCCGGCGGTTGCCGCGGCGATCCGCGCGGCCGTCGCGCCCGAGGTCCAGTCCTTCACCTCCGCCGCCGGTCGTCCTCCCGCCTTGGGGATCGTGCTCGTCGGCGACGATCCGGGCTCCGAGATCTACGTCCGCAACAAGGTGAAGGCCGGCGGCGAGTCGGGTCTGACCGTGGAGCTGCTGCGGTTGCCCGCGACCGCCGCCATCGACGAGGTGCTCACCCTGGTCCGGCGGCTGAACGAGAGGTCCGACTGCGACGGGATCCTGGTCCAGTCGCCGCTGCCAGCCGCGATGGGCCGCAACGCCACGCAGCGCGTCTTCGACGCGATCGATCCCGCCAAGGACGTCGACGGCTTTCATCCGGTGAACGTCGGCAAGCTGGCCCAGGGGCGCGCGCACCTGACGCCCTGCACGCCTTCGGGCGTGATGGTGATGCTCGATCACTTCGGCGTCCGGATCGCCGGCGCCCGCGCCGTCGTCCTCGGCCGGAGCGACATCGTCGGCAAGCCGATGGCGCAGCTGCTGCTGTCGCGCGACGCGACCGTGACGATCTGCCACTCGAAGACCGAGGCGCTGAAGTCGGTGACCGCCGAGGCCGACATCCTCGTCGCCGCGATCGGACGCGCCGGATTCGTCACGCCCGAGTTCGTGAAGACGGGCGCCACGGTCATCGACGTCGGCATCAACCGCGTGACCGACCGGAGCATCGCGGCGGCGATCCTCGGCCAGGGCTCGCCGCGGCTGGGCGACTTCGACCGCCGCGGCTCGCTCGTCGTGGGCGACGTCCATCCCGCGGTCGCCGAGGTCGCATCGGCGATGACGCCGGTCCCGGGTGGCGTGGGCCCACTGACGATCGCGATGCTGCTGAAGAACACGGTCAGCGCCGCGCGCGCGCGGGCGGGCGTCTAGGCGGACGCGTACGACGGTGTTGCAGGTCGCGCTGACCGGAGGCATTGCGACAGGGAAGTCCTACTGTCTCGACCGGTTTGCCGCGCTCGGCGTGCCGACCATCGATGCCGATCGGCTGGCACGGCTCGCGGTCGCGCCGGGCTCTCCCGGACTCGCGGCGGTCGTGCAGCGCTTCGGCGCCTCGATGCTGCGCGAGGACGGCACTCTGGATCGCGCCGCCCTGGCGCGGATCGTGTTCGCCGACCGCACCGCGAGAACCGATCTCGAAGCCATCGTCCATCCCGACGTCTATCGGCGGATTCGCGAGTGGTTCGCCCAGATGCCGCACGGGACTGCGGCCGCGATCGCGGACATCCCGCTGCTGTTCGAGACCGGCCACGAACACGACTTCGACGCGGTCGTGGTCGCGGCCTGCAGCCCCGATGAGCAGCTTCGGCGCCTCGTGACGCGTGACGGGCTGTCCGAGAGCGACGCCCGGGCGCGGCTGGCCGCGCAGTCGCCGATCGAGGAGAAGGTGCGGCGCGCGGACTACGTCATCAACACCGGGGAAGGGTTCGAAAAGACCGATGCCGAGGTCGACGTGGTCTTCAGGCGGCTGATGCGGCGGAGCTCGCGCGAGTCATGACGTCAGCGTGGCTTCGGAGTCCTTGGCCGGTGCGATGCGCTCCTCGACGAACGTGTTCCAGTCGTGGCAATTCGGGCACTGCCAGAGCAGCTCGGTGCTGCGATACCGGCACCGCACGCAGATGTGCGGATCGGCGTAGAAAATCGCGCCGCGCGTGAGATCGATGTACTGGGTCACCAGCGCGCCGGGAAGCTGCAGCCGCGACAGCATCTGCCAGATGGTCTGATGCAGCGACAGCGCGTGCGGATTCTGCACCAGCGCGTCGAACAGCAGATCGAGAGCCTCGCGGGGCTGTCCGAGGCCGGCGAGGTGCCGGGCGAGCGCCAGGCGCGCGCGCCAGTCCTGCGGGTTGTCCGCGATCAGCCGGCGGCACAGGTCCGGAAAGCGATGCGTGTCGCCGAGCCGGGGATAGGCGTTTTCCAGCCGCGCGAACGCGAGATAGGCGCGGTCCGGGGAGCGCTCCACCAGCCGCTCCCATGCCGCGACGGCGGCTGCGGCATCGCCGTGCTGAAGGTGCACGTCGCCGAGGTTGAGCTGTGCCGGCGTATTGGTCGCGTCCAGCTCGATCGCGGCTTCGAACCGCCGCGCCGCCTCCGCCTGGTCGTTCCGTTTCAGCGCCTGCATGCCGAGCTCGTTCTCGAGGAACGCGAGGATCGCGAGATGGCCCGGCTGCGCGGCAGGCCCGTCGAGCGAGGCCAGTTTCTGCCGCGTCCGATGGGCATCGGCCCACTGGTGCTGCTCCTCATACAGCTTCTCGAGATTCGACAGGGCGTACTCGTTGTCGGGATCGAGACGCAGCACGTCGCTGAAGGCCGCGAGCGCGCGATCGACGAAGCCGCCGCTCTTGTAGTCGAGGCCGAGGCAGAGCAGCGCGTTGGCGTGTTCCAGCTTGCGCAGGTTCGGGCGCTGCAGCAGCGCCTGATGTTCCTGGATGGCGCGGCCGACCTGCCCCTTCTCGCGATAGAGGTTGCCGAGGATCAACCGGATTTCCAGCGGATCGCCGGCCAGCTCCGCGGCCTTCGTGAGCTCGTCGATCGCCCGATCGATCTGGTTCGCCACGAGGAAGTTGAGGCCGAGGATGAAGTGCGGGGACTCCCGCCCCCGCCGCCGATCGATCCAGCGGCCGTCGTGGAGCTTGTAGCGTTCCCAGGCCTTGCCGATGGCGAGGCCGGCCAGCAGCGCCAGCAGGACCGCGAGCAGCGCGATCGATCCCTCCATCAGTGCCGCCTCGCGTGGTCGACGACCTCGTCCCATCGCCCCTGCGCGCGAAGGACGAGCTCGATGAGCTCACGGGCGGCGCCGCGGCCGCCCGCGACGGCGCTGACCCAGTGCACGGCCGCGCGCACCTCCGCCGCCGCGTCGGCCGGGGCGGCCGAGAGTCCCGCCCGTTCCAGGACGGGGATATCGAGCAGGTCGTCGCCCATGTACGACACGGCCTCTTCCGGCAGGCCGGAGGTCTTGAGGATCTGATCGAACGCCGAGGCCTTGCTGGTCACGCCCTGCTGGACGATGCGCACGGCCAGCTGCGCGGCGCGATGGGTCGTGGCGCCCGACGAGCGCGCCGACAGCAGGCCGACCTGCACCCCCGCCCGCTGCGCCCAGACGATCGCCGCGCCGTCCTTGATGTGAAAGCCCTTCGACTCGCTGCCGTCGCCGTGCATCACGACGACGCCGTCGGTCAGCACGCCGTCGACGTCGAACAGCAGCAGCCGGATCCGGCGCGCTCGGTCCTCCACCGTCATCGTGTCCTTCGCCGCGCTCATACCATCTGGGTACGCCAGAGATCGTGCAGGTGCACGACGCCCTCGACCCGCCGGTCGTCATCGACGACGACGACCGCGGTGACCTTCCTCGCTTCCATCATTTTCAGGGCTTCGACCGCGAGCAGGCGTCGGTCGATCGTAATCGGATTGCGCGTCATCACCTCGCCGGCGGTCAGGGAGAGCACGTCGGTGGTCTTCGAGAGCAGCCGCCGCAGATCCCCGTCGGTGAACACGCCGGCCAGCCGGCCGTCATCGTCGACGACGCAGGTCATGCCGAGGCGCTTGCTCGACATCTCGTGGAACACCTCGGGCATGCGGGTCGAGATGCGGACGAGCGGAGCGGCTTCGCCCGCGTGCATCGCCTGTTCGACGCGCATCAGCCGGCGCCCCAAACGGCCTCCCGGGTGCAGGGACGCGAAGTCCTCCTCGCGAAAGCCCTTGCGCACCAGCAGGGCCATCGCCAGGGCGTCTCCAAGCGCCAGCGCCGCGGTGGTGCTGGCCGTCGGCGCCAGGTTCAGCGGACAGGCCTCCTCGGAGATGCCGCAGTCCAGCGTCACGTCGGCGGCTTTCCCGAGCGCCGACCCCGGATCGCCGGTGATCGCGATCAGCCGGGCGCCGATCCGCCGGATGGATTCGATCAGCCGCAGGACTTCCTCGGTCTCTCCGCTCCGCGACATCGCCACGACCACGTCCTCGTCGCGGAGGGCGCCAAGGTCCCCGTGGATGGCTTCGGCGGGGTGCAGGAAGAAGGCAGGCGTGCCCGTGCTCGAGAGCGTCGCCGCGATCTTGCGGCAGATGAGTCCCGACTTGCCCATGCCGGTCACGAGGACGCGGCCGCGGCATTCGTAGAGCACCTCGATCGCGCGCTCGAAGTCGGCGCCGAGCGTGTCCACCAGCCGGAGGATCGCCGCGGCCTCGGTGCGCAGCACCGTGCGGGCGAGCTCGAGGAGGGAGACTGCCGCTGATTTCACGCGGGCACCCCGGCCGCGATGGCGTGAATCCGCGTCAACTGCGCGAGCAGCGGCTCGAGCCGATCGAGCCGGAGCGCGTTCTGGGCATCGCTTTTCGCGGTCTCGGGGCGTTCGTGGACCTCCATGAACACGCCGTCGACGCCCGCCGCGACGCCGGCGCGCGCCATCGGCGCGATGAACTCGGCCTGGCCGGCGGTCACGCCGTCGCCGGCGCCGGGCAGCTGCAGGCTGTGGGTGACGTCGTAGACGACCGGATGTCCCAGGGCGCGCATCATGGGCAGCGCGCGCATGTCCACGACCAGGTTGTGATACCCGAACGACGATCCGCGCTCCGTCAGGATGATGCGATCGTTGCCGGCTTCCGAGATCTTGACGGCGGCATGGCGCATGTCCGCCGGTGCGAGGAACTGCCCCTTCTTGATGTTCACGGCCCGCCCGGTCGCGGCCGCGGCCACGAGCAGGTCCGTCTGCCGGCAGAGAAACGCCGGAATCTGCAGCACGTCGGCCACCTCGGCGGCCGGCGCGGCCTGGGACGGCTCGTGGATGTCGGTCAGCACGGGCACTCGGGCTTCGTCGCGGATCCGGCGCAGGATTCTGAGCCCCTCGGCCAGGCCCGGACCGCGGAACGATCGGATCGAGGTGCGGTTCGCCTTGTCGAACGACGCCTTGAAGACGAAGGGGACCCCGCACCGGCCCGCGATGTCGCGGATGGCATGGGCGAGGCCGAGCGCGTGCGCTTCGCTCTCGATGACGCAGGGACCGGCGATCAGCAGCAGCGGGCCGTCACCGATTGCCGCGCCGCCGATCTGCACCCGCTGCACCAGAGGCTACCCGGCCACCGTCGCCGCCGCCGGCCGGCCGGCCACTTTGTGCTTGTGGCTCGCCTCGATGAAACCGGCGAAGAGCGGATGGGGCCTGAGCGGCTTCGACTTGAACTCGGGATGGAACTGCACCGCGAGATACCAGGGGTGCGACGGCAGCTCGACGATCTCCACGAACTTGCCGTCCTGGGACCGGCCGACGATCTCGAGCCCGCCCTCGGTCAGCGCCCGCTCGTACAGGCAGTTGAACTCGTAGCGGTGGCGGTGCCGCTCGTGGATCAGCGCCTCGCCATACAGCGCGCGCGCCCGCGATCCCGGCTTGAGCTCGCACGGGTAGCTGCCGAGGCGCATGGTGCCGCCCAGATCGTCGACGCCGAGCAGATCGCGCAGCTTGTAGATGACGTTGTTCGCGGTGTCCGGTGTGCACTCGGTGGAGTCCGCGTCAGCGATGCCGCAGACGTTGCGCGCGTACTCGACCGTCGCCCACTGGAAGCCGTAACAGATGCCGAAGTAGGGGATGCCGCGCTCGCGTGCGATCGTCGCCGCGCGCATCATGCCGCGCGTGCCGCGGTCGCCGAATCCGCCCGGCACCAGGATGCCGTCGGCGCCGTCGAGGAGCTGTTCGCCCCCGGGTTGCTCGAGCGCTTCGGCCTCCACCCACCGGATGTTCACGCGGAGCCGGTCCTTGAAGCCGCCGTGATAGAGCGCCTCGTTGAGGCTCTTGTAGGAGTCCTCGTAGCCGACGTACTTCCCGACCACGTGAATCGTGACCTCGTCGGTCGGGTGCTTGATGCGGTCGGCCAGGTCGACCCACGCGTCCATCCGCGCCTCGGTCTGCGGCAGGTTGAGCCGCTGCAGCAGGATCCGGTCGAGTCCTTCAGCGCCGAGCACCAGCGGCACCTCGTAGATGCTCGACACGTCCTTCGCCGTGATGACCGCTTCCTCGTCCACGTCGCAGAAGAGAGCGATCTTGCGCTTGATGTCCTGATCGAGGAAGCGATCGGTCCGGCAGAGCAGGATGTCGGGCTGGATGCCGATCGACCGCAGGTCGCGCACGCTGTGCTGCGTTGGCTTGGTCTTGAGCTCGCCGGCGGCGCCGATGAACGGCACCAGCGTCAGGTGGATGTAGAGCGTGTTCTCGCGGCCCACGTCCTGCCGCAACTGGCGGATGGCCTCGAGGAACGGCTGGCTCTCGATGTCGCCGACGGTTCCGCCGATCTCCACGATCACGATGTCGGCCGCGCCGGCCATCGCGCGGATGCTGTCCTTGATCTCGTTGGTGATGTGCGGAATCACCTGGACGGTCCGTCCCAGGTAGTCGCCGCGCCGCTCTTTCTGGATGACAGATAGATAGATCTTGCCGGTCGTCCAGTTGTTGAGCCTGGTCGTCACCTGGTTCGTGAAGCGTTCGTAGTGGCCGAGGTCGAGATCCGTCTCCGCTCCGTCGTCGGTGACGTACACCTCACCGTGCTGGTAGGGGCTCATCGTCCCGGGATCGACGTTGATGTAAGGGTCGAACTTCTGGAGCGCCACCTTGTAGCCGTGTCCTTCGAGCAACGCTCCGATGGACGCGGCGGCGAGCCCTTTGCCGAGCGACGAAACCACTCCACCGGTTACCAGGATGTACTTGACAGGCCGTTTGGTGTCCATGCGTCCGTACCGTTCTCCTACGCGCGCACGGCGCCCGCCATCAGGCGCCGCACGCGTTCAAGGTCCTCCGCCGTGTCCACGCCGATCGAATCGTGCTGCGTTTCCACCGCGAGAATGCGGATGCCGTGCTCCAGCGCCCGCAGCTGTTCGAGTGCCTCGGAGCGTTCGAGCTCCGACTGGGGGAGCGCGGCGAGCTGCAGCAGGCAGTCGCGCCGGTACACGTAGAGACCGACATGACGCCAGGCGCGCGCCGCGGCGTTGCCGTTGCGGGTGAAGGGAATCGGGGCGCGCGAGAAGTAGAGGGCGTATCCCTCGCGGTCGACCACGACCTTCGTGACGTTGGGATTCTTCAGCTCGCTCTCGTTGTCGATCCGGCGCCGCAGCGTCGACATCACCACGAGCGGATCGGCCAGCAGCGGCTCGATCGCCTCGTCGATCATCGCCGGCTCGATCAGCGGCTCGTCGCCCTGGACGTTGACGATGATGTCGGCGCCGAGCTCGGCCGCAACCTCGGCGAGCCGATCGGTGCCGCTCTGGTGATCCGCGGAGGTCATGCACGCCACGCCGCCGAAGCCTCGTACGGCTTCGAGGATCCGCTCGTCGTCGGTGGCGACGAGGACCGATGATACCGACGAGGCGGAAGAGGCCCGGCGGTAGACGTGCTCGATCATCGGATGGCCGCCGATGTCGGCGAGCGCCTTTCCTGGAAGCCGTGTGGACTGATATCTGGCGGGGATGATGGCGATGACGGGGCCTGAATCAGAATCGAGGGCAAGCCCGGGACTCGAAACAGGGTGCACGGCAAATCCTACCACAGCTACACACGGCTGCACGCCGCCCCGACCGCGTCCGACTCGCCAAGCGGCCTGAAGAGGTCTATGATTGCAGAGTCCCATGACCCTGCGCCGAGCCACTCTCTACATCGGCGGCGGCACGTTGCTCGTGGCGTGGTTCTCGTCCGCGGCGTCGTTGTCGCTCATGCGCACCCCGCGGCGCCCACCGCAGACCGGAGACGCCACGTTGACGGCTGCACAAGGGCTGGCCGTGAGCGTGCAGACACAGGCGCGGCGGCTCAAGGAACGTCTCGCCTCCGCACCCGTTCCTCAGGAGCCGATCAGGAACCCCTTCGCGTTCAGACCCGCTCCCGTGGCCAGGGCCGTACCGACCACGCTGCGCACTCCCGCGCTGGCGCCCGCTCCCGCTGAGATCGTTGTCAGCGAACCGACGCTGCTGCTGGTGGGTCTGGCGGAGCGGCGGACCGGCGACGCGGTGGTCCGCTCGGCCGTGGTCAGCTCCGACGGTCAGGAATTGATTCTGGCCGAGGTCGGGACCGTCCTCCTCGGACGGTACAAGGTCACCGCGATAGGCAGCGACGCGGTGGAGCTCGAAGACGCCTCCACCGGCCGCACCCGCCGCCTGGTGCTCCAGAATCCCAACCAGTAGCCCGTCACATCAATAGAACTTCACCAGGCTCGCGGATTTCACCGCCGGGATCGCGCGGATCGATTCGATCGCGCGCTCGACCTTGCCGTCTTCGGCCGCGGGCATGTCGATGTTGACCGCGCCGACGGCCCCGCCCGCGCCGCGGCCGAGCGCGAAGTTGGCGATGTTGACGCCGGACTTCCCGAGAATCGTGCCGACCTCGCCGATGACGCCGGGCTGATCGTCGTTCTTGATCAGGATCAGCGTGCCTTCGAGCGGCACCTCGATTTCCACGCCATCGACCGCCGTCAGCCTGGCGCTGCCGGGCTCGAACACGGTGCCTTCGACCCACCATTCCCCGTCGCTGGTGTGCAGCTTGACCGACAGCAGGTTGGCGAAGTCGCGGGGACGGGAGCTGCGCGATTCGATGATTTCGATGCCGCGCTGCGCGGCGACCGCCCGGGCGTTGATCACGGTGACCGCGCCCGACAGGATCGGCCGCAGTACGCCGGCGACGACGGCGCTCGCCAGGAGATCCGAGCCGGCGTTCACCGCCGGCCCGTAGTAGCGGATGCCTACCCCGTGCGTGCGGCCCGAGGCGGTCTGCACCAGCAGCGCGCCGAGCCTGTCGGAGAGGGTCATGTACGGACGGAGCCGGATCTGATCTTCGGCAGGCAGCGCGGGGAAGTTGACCGCGTTCCGGATCGCGCCGTCGCGCAGGTAATCGCGGACGCCCATGGCCGTCTCGAGGCCGACCAGTTCCTGGGCTTCGACCGTGGAGGCCGCAATGTGCGGCGTCGCGACGACCTGGGGCAGGCCGACCAGCGATTGATCGGGCGGCGGCTCGACGCTGAAGACGTCGAGACCGGCGCCGGCCACGTGGCCGCGCTTGATGGCGTCGGCGAGCGCCGCCTCGTCGATGAGCTCGCCGCGGGCCGTATTGATGATCCGCACGCCGGGCTTGCACATGGCCAGACGCGCCGCGTCGAACAGATTGCGGGTCTCGGCGGTCGCGGGAATGTGGAGGGTGATGTAATCCGCGCGGGCGCAGAGCTCGTCGAGCGACACCAGGTCGGCCCCCATCGTCGCCGCGACCTGTTCGGAGATGAACGGGTCGTGCGCCACGACTTCCATGCCGAAGGCGCGCGCCCGGTTCGTGACCTCCTGGCCGATCCGCCCGAGCCCGACCACGCCAAGGGTCTTCCCGCGCATCTCGGCGCCGGTCAGGCGCTTCTTGTCCCACACGCCGCGCTTCATCGCCGCGTCCGCGGCGCCGACCGAACGCGACAGGGCCAGCATCAGCGCCCACGCGTGCTCCGCGACGCTGACGCTGTTCGCGCCGGGAGCGTTCATGACCACGATGCCGCGATCGGTGGCGGCGGTGACGTCGACATTGTCGACGCCGGTCCCGGCGCGGGCAATCACCCGAAGCCGGGGAGCGGCCGCAATCAGTTTCGCGTCGACCTGTGTCGCGCTGCGAACCACGAGCGCATCGGCGTCGGCGAGGTCCTTGGCGAGTTCGGCGGCCGGACGGCCGGGGCGCGCATCAACGGTAAAACCGGGGACCGTGCGGAGGATTTCGATAGCGGAAGATGAAAGCTGGTCGGCGATGACTACATGCATTCTGAAAGTATAATGTTGCGTTCACCTCGACGGGATCGTCGCTGCCATGAGCACGCCGGAAGAAATCAGCGGTCGGCAGGGCGCACCAACGTGGTGCAAAGAGGTCGCGGCCGCGATTTGACAATGGGTCGCCGCCCGAAGCTGCCGTGATTTCCACAAGGTTTTCCACAGTTCCTGTGTAGATCGTCCGCGAGGGACGCACGAGACAACGGTAATTGACCTAATTGATTGCCATGCCGACATTCAGCATTCTCAAAGCACCCACTGCAGGCACCGCCATCACGCGCAAGAACGGACGGCTGATCGTTCCCGACGATCCGATCATTCCGTTCATCGAAGGGGACGGCACCGGTCCGGACATCTGGCGCGCGAGCGTCCGCATCTTCGACGCCGCCGTGCAGAAGGCGTTCGACGGCAAGAAGCGGATCGAGTGGTTCGAGGTCCCCGCCGGCGAGAAGGCCAAGGACAAGCACGGCGAGTGGCTGCCGAACGACACGCTCGAAGCGGTGCGGGCGTACAAGGTGGCGATCAAGGGGCCGCTGACCACGCCGGTCGGCGGCGGTATCCGAAGCCTGAACGTCACGCTGCGTCAGGTGCTCGATCTCTATGCGTGCGTGCGTCCGGTCCGCTACTTCACCGGCACGCCGGCGCCGGTGACTCATCCGGAACTGATGAACGTGGTGATCTTCCGGGAGAACACCGAGGACGTCTACGCCGGGATCGAGTGGGCGCGCGGCACACCGCAGGCCGAGAAGGTGATCGAGTTCCTCGAGCGCGAGATGGGCAAGCGCAT
>Ga0075423_10000804_pt1 | contig 26491 bp, 24 predicted proteins | sample SoiMethybrSBSTD2_FD_80114 | JGI IMG/M metagenome (GOLD analysis project Ga0075423, IMG submission 80114) | Bulk soil microbial communities from a Populus tree surrounding site in Tennessee, USA - Soil MetaG P. TD hybrid SBSTD2 | ecosystem: Environmental > Terrestrial > Soil > Tree plantation... | reverse complement strand
GACGCTCGCGGAGCTGCAGCAGGACACCACGCTCGACCTCGTCGTCGTCGGCACCAAGGACGCGCTGACGATGGTGGAGGCGGGTGCCCAGGAGATTCCGGAAGAGGAGCTCCTGGAAGCCCTCGACCTCGCGCATCAGAGCATCATCCCGATCTGCGAGGCGCAGGAGGAGCTCGCGGGGCTGGCCGGCAAGGCGAAGTGGGTCGATACCTCGCTGACCGAGGAGTTTCGGAGCACCTACGCGGATCGCTTCCGCGAGCGCATTCAGACGTTCGGTCTTCGTGAGGCCGGAACGCTCGTCGACGAACTGATCTCCGACCTCTGTCCACCGCTGACGATGGAATCGGCCGAGGAGGACATCATCCGCCGGACGCAGGTGCGTTCGAGCCTGTCGACCGTGCTCGAGGAGCAGCGTCTCGCGGCGGTGGCGGGGCCCGTCCGTGAGCAGTTCGAGGCCGACCTGCGCGCGCTCACCGAGGCCGAGCAGGACTCGAAGGAGTTGAAGTCCGCGAAGCGCAACCTCCTGTTCGACCGCATCATCGAGGACATGCAGCTTCCGTTCCCGGTCGGTCTGGACACCGGGGACGCTGACGCACCGCCCGTCAAGGATCCGATCACGAAGCAGTTCCTTCGCAAGGCGACGGAGGCGATCTACAAGGAGCTGGTGCGGCGCAAGATCGCGGTCGAGAAGCGCCGCCCGGACGGGCGCGCCGCCGACGAGATCAGGCCCGTCACCTGCGAGGTCCGGGTCTCGCCGCGCACGCACGGCTCGGCCCTGTTCACACGCGGCCAGACGCAGATCATGACGCTCTGCACGCTCGGCACGGCGAAGGAGGGCCAGCGGATCGACGACCTGTCGCTCGAGGGCGAGCGGCGGTACATGCACCACTACAACTTCCCGCCGTACTCGGTCGGCGAGACCGGCTTCATGCGAGGCCCGAAGCGCCGCGACATCGGACACGGCGCGCTCGCGCAGCGGGCGCTCGAGCCGATGATCCCTCCGGTGGAGGAGTTTCCCTACACGATCCGGCTCGTCTCGGAGACGCTCGAGTCAAACGGATCGTCGTCGATGGGCTCCGTGTGCGGGTCGACGCTCGCGCTCATGGACGCCGGCGTGCCGATCAAGGCGCCGGTCGGCGGGATCGCGATGGGGCTCGTCAAGGAGGGCGACGACTACGTCATCCTCACCGACATCCAGGGCGCCGAGGACCATCTCGGCGACATGGATTTCAAGGTCGCCGGCACTCGGACCGGCGTGACCGCGCTCCAGATGGACATCAAGATCACCGGCGTCACCGGCCAGATCATGCGGGACGCGCTCGAGCAGGCACGGCAGGCGCGCGAGTTCATCCTCGACCGGATGCTCGAGGCGATCCCTGAGCCGCGCACCGAGCTCGCCGGCCACGCACCACGGATCTCGTCGATCTCGATCGACCCCGACCAGATCGGGCTCGTCATCGGCAAGGGCGGCGAGACGATCAGGTCGCTCGAGGCCGACTTCGACGTCCAGATCGACATCGAGGAGGACGGCACGGTGCTCGTGTACGCCACGGAGGGGACGAAGGCGGACGCCGCGATCGAGTCGATCAGGGCGCTCACGAAGGAGCCCGAGGTCGGCGACACCTACACGGGTCGCGTCGTCAAGACGACGGACTTCGGTGCATTCGTCGAGCTGAAGAAAGGCACCGACGGCTTGCTGCACGTCTCGAACGTGGGCCCCGGCCGTGTTGCGCGGATCGAGGATGTGATCGACCGCGGTGACGTGCTGGACGTCCTCGTGCAGGAGATCGACCGGCAGCGCGGCCGCATCGGGCTCAAGCTGATCGCCAAGCACGAGAACGGTGAGCTCGTCCAGCCCGAGGAGCTGATCGAGCGGGCGAAGGCCGCCGCAGCAGCGCGTCCCGAGGGCGAGCGCCCTCGCGACGATCGCGGCGGCGACCGCAGGCACCGCGGTCGCGGCGGACGCGGGCGCGGCGGAGACCGCGGCGGCGGACCCGACAGGCGCTAGGACGGAACCGAGCGGCGGGCCACCTCCGCCGCTCATTCCTCTTACCGCGTCGCAGCTCATCGTCACGGGTCTTCGCGCCGCGATCGCGCTCGTCGCGTTCGTCGCGCTCGTCAGCGTGTTCGGACATGATCGGACGCTGCGTCTCACGTTCGTGGCGGCGGCCGCGCTCATGGCCGTGGCCGCCCTGGCGCGCTCGCGCGGGAGCGCGTATTTCCGCCTCCGCGAGGAGGCGGCGTCGTGGCCCAGCGACGCCCGCCGGGCGTCGTGGTGGAAGGTCGCGCTTCGCGCGGCCTACCCGAGCACGATCGGGCTCGCGGCGCTGATCGCGATCGCCGCGCCGATCAACGCGACGCTGGCGGTGCTCCTGGCCGGATTCGAGCTCGGCCTAGCTCTCATGTCCCTGGTGCTGGGGGTCGAGAACGGTTACTGGGAACGGCAGGCTCGCGTGACGATCGCCTTCGCTCCCGGTCCTGGCGGAAGGGTCTTCGCTCGGCCGCGCGGCTGAGCCCCGCCGAGAGTTTACGTCAGCCCCGCGTTACGATCGACCCGTGCAGAAGTACGTGCTGTCGGAGCTCGACTCCGGAGAACAGGTGATTTCCGAACGCCTCGCCGGTGTTCGCTCGATCGCGCTCGGCTTCTGGATCAGCACCGGGTCGCGGGACGAGACGCAGGCGAAGGCCGGGATCTCGCACTTCATCGAGCACATGCTCTTCAAGGGCTCGCACTCGTACAACGCGCAGGAGATCGCCGAGATCTTCGACCGGTTCGGCGGTGAGCTGAACGCGGCCACCTCGCGCGAGTACACCGTCGTGTATGCACGGGTCGCCGACCACCATCTCGCGCAGGCGCTCGACGTCATCGGAGACATGGTCTACGCGCCGTCGTTCGCGGAACTGGACGCCGAGCGCGATGTCGTCCTCGAGGAGATCGCGATGTATGAGGACACGCCGCAGGACCTCGTCCACGACCTCCTCGCCGAAGCGGTGTTCGGGGACCACCCGCTCGGGCGGCCGGTCATCGGCCGCAGCGACGTGATCTCGTCGATCGGCCGGCGGACGATCGCCTCGTACCACCGGTCGACGTACCTTCCCGGAAACCTCGTCGTCGCCGGCGCCGGGAACCTCGACCACGACGAGCTCCTCCGCTTGCTGGAGGGATGCGCCGCGAAACGGGACGAGCCGGCGGCGCAAAAGCGCCGGCTGCGCCGGCCGCTGGTCCGCGCTCCGGCGCCGGGGCTGCGCTTCCAGCGGAAGGACACCGAGCAGTACCACGTGTGTCTCGGCGCGCCCGGGATCGCCCGGTCGGACCGGCGGCGCTTCGCCGCGTCGCTGCTCGACGGCATTCTCGGCGGCGCCGCGTCGTCGCGCCTGTTTCAGGAGATTCGTGAGAAGCGGGGGATGGCGTATTCGGTGTACACGTTCGTCTCGCAGTACACGGACACCGGCCAGATCGGGCTCTACGTGGGCACGCGTGCCGAGAACGTGGCGCCGTGTCTCGAGATCGTCGCGGAGGAGATCGCCGACCTCTCCGCCGGAAACATTCGTCCCGGCGAGCTCGAGCGGGCGAAGGAGAACCTCAAGGGTCGGATGATGCTCGCGCTCGAGTCGACGTCGAACCGGATGAGCCGGCTCGGGAAGTCGCTTGTGACCGACACGGAGCTGCTCTCCCTGGACCGGCTGATCGCGGAGATCGAATCCGTCGAGCCCGAGGAGGTCGCAGAGCTCGGCTCGCTGCTCCTGGCGCCTGCACGCCTGTCTGCTGCCGCGATCGGGCCAAGCGAGGATGTCTTCCACACGGGGGTCGAACGGATCAATCCCGCGCTCGTGGCGAGCGCCGCGGCAGCAGCGTGAGGGTCGCGCTCTTCGGCCATCGTGGAAAGGTCGGACGGACCCTTGCGGCGGCGCTGGCACAGCGCGGCGACGAAGTGCTCGGGCTCGGCCCCGATGACCCACGCGAATTCGGCGACGCCGATGCGGCGGTGGATTTCAGCCGGCCGGATGCCGTCGTGGACAACGTGCGCTCGGCGGTCGCCGCTCGCGTTCCATGCGTGGTCGGGACGACCGGGGCCGATCTGACCGGGGTCGGTGAGGAGGCGCGGTCGGCCGGCGTCGCGGTGTTCGCGGCGCCGAATTTCGCACTCGGCGCCGTGCTGATGATGCGCTTCGCGGACGAGGCGGCCCGGTATCTGCCCGACGCGGAGATCATCGAGCTCCATCACGAGACGAAGCGCGACGCCCCGTCCGGCACGGCGAAGGCGACGGCGGCGCTGCTCGGCGGCGACGCCGCCATCCACTCCGTCCGGCTGCCGGGACTGGTGGCTCATCAGGAGGTGCTGTTCGGCGGGCCGGGGCAGCTCCTGACGATCCGGCACGACACGCTCTCACGGGAGGCGTTCGTCCCAGGGGTGCTACTCGCGCTCGAGCGGCTGCCCTCGCTGCCCCCGGGTCTCACCGTCGGGCTCGACACGCTGCTGTGAGCGAAGAGTCGCGACGGTCGGGTTGACGATCGCGCGGGAGTCTCGGCGCGGGGCCCTTTCGCTTCGGCGGCAGATCCCGGATGTCTGGCTCGGCTCCACCGAAGCGCGCCTCCGTGAGATCCTGCCCCGCCACGCTGCGCGTGACGGGTTCCGTTTCTTCGCTGCGCGGGACGGCAGGAAGCTGGTCGGTATCGCGTACGGGTACCTCGGAGCGCCGGGGCAGTGGTGGCACGACATCGTGTCGAAGGCGATGACGCGCGAGCAGCGCCGCCGCTGGATCGCGCCGGGGCATTTCGAGGTGGTGGAGCTCCATGTCCACCCCGACTACCGCCGCCACGGCATCGGCGGCCGCCTCCACGACACCTTGCTCGCCGGGCTGCGGAGCCGAACGGCGGTCTTGTCGACGCAAACACACAACCGTCCGGCGCTGGCGCTCTATACAGGTCGGGGCTGGCGGATCGTCGTGCCTGCGCTCCGCTTCGCGCCGGCCGGGGAGGAGTACGCCATCCTCGGCCTCGATCTGCAACCCCGCGACTAAGTCGTCACGCTTTTGTTGCAGGTACGGCTCCGAATCCATGAGACGTTTGGGGGTCGGCGAAAAACAGGGGTCAGACCCCCGGAGGCCCGGCGCTACGGCTCGGTCGGCTCCGAAAGGCGCTTGGCGAAACGTCTTCCGGTCTCTTCGAAGCCGAGCGCTCGGTAGAATGCGTGCGCGTCGCGGCGGCGCTCGTTCGTCGTGAGAAACAGGAGGACGCAACCGCGGCGCCGTGCCTCCGCTTCCACCGCGTCCACCAAGACGCGGCCGATCCCGCGCCCGCGCGCGGCCTCGTCCACAACGATCGCGGACAGCTTCCCGGCGTTGCCCTCGTACTCGAGCGCCATGGACACGTGCAGCGACGCGAGCGCGACGACACGCCCGCCCGCCTCCACCAGGAGCAGCAGATCCGTCCGGCTTTCACGGTGCCGCTCGATGCGCGCGGCCACCGCCGCCGGGGCCGCCGGATACCCGAGCTGGCAGAGCAGCCGGGCCACGTCGCGCGCGTCCTCGGACCCCGCCTCGCGAACCAGGACGTTCTCCACCCCGAGTAGACTAGGTGCGTGCTAGGTGAGGTTCTCACCGCGATCGTGACGCCGTTCCGGGCGGACGGTTCCGTCGACCTCGAAAGCTTCCGCCGACTCGCGAGCTACCTCGTCGACAACGGCTCGGACGGGCTCGTCGTCGCCGGGACGACCGGCGAGTCGCCGACGCTCACGGACGACGAGCGGTTCTCGCTGTTCGCGGCGGCGGTGGACGAGGTCGGGGACCGCGCAACCGTCGTGGCCGGCACCGGCACGTACTCGACCGCGCACTCCGTGCACCTGACCGAGCATGCGCACGACCTCGGCGTCGACGGCTATCTCGTCGTCACGCCCTACTACAACAAGCCGCCGCAGCGCGGAATCGTCGAGCATTTCAAGGCGATCGCAGACGTGAGCGACCGTCCAATCGTGGTCTACAACATCCCCGGCCGGGTCGTGATCAACATCGAGCCCGAGACGATGATCCAGCTCGACGAGATCCCGAGCGTCACCGCCGTCAAGCAGGCGAACGACGATCTCGACCAGGCCCGCCGGATCCTGGCCCACACCGACCTCGACCTCTACGCGGGCGACGACAACCTGCTGCTGCCGTTCCTCGAGGTCGGCGGCGTCGGCGGCGTCTGCGTCCATACCCACGTGTTCGGCCCGGAAGTCAAGGAGCAGATCCGCCTGTTCCGCGACGGGGACCTCGCAGGCGCACGCAGGATCGACGACGAGCTCGAGCCCGCATACGACATCCTCACGACCGTGGTCAACCCGATCGGGATCAAGGCCGCCCTGAACCTCCGCGGCTTCGAGGTCGGCGGGCACCGTCTTCCGCTCGTCGAGCCGACAGCCGACGAGCTCGAGCACATCCGGGCCGCCCTCATCCGCGCCGCCAAGCTCGAGCCCGTCACAGTCTGAGTCCAATGCTTCGAATCGTCCCTCTCGGCGGCCTTGGCGAGGTCGGGAAGAACATGATGGTGTACGAGCAGGGCGACGACGCCGTCGTCGTCGACGCCGGCCTGTCCTTCCCGCGCGACGAGCAGCTGGGCGTCGACCTCGTCCTGCCGGACTTCGGCTACCTCGCCGCGCGCCGCGGCCGACCGCTCGCCGTGCTGCTCACGCACGGCCACGAGGACCACGTCGGCGCGCTCCCCTACCTGTTGCGAGAGGTCGGTGCCCCGTCCGTCTACGGGACGAAGCTGACACTGGAACTCGTCGCGTCGAAACTGGACGAGCACGGGCTGCTGCGCGCGACAGAGCTTCGCGAGGTGACCCCGGAAGACGGGCCCTTCACGGTCGGCCCGTTCCGGATCGAGCTCGTCCGCGTGGCGCACTCGATCCCCGATGCGGTCGCCATCATGCTGGAGACGGACGCGGTGCGCGTCGTCCACACCGGCGACTACAAGTTCGACCACACGCCGGTCGACGGCCTCAAGACCGACGTCGGCCGCCTGGCGGAGATCGGCACCCGCGGAGTCGACCTCCTCCTCGGGGACTCGACGAACGCCGAGCGGCCCGGCGTGAGCGTCTCCGAGCGCCTCGTCGGCGAGGCGTTCCGGCAGATCATCCCGCTGCGACACGGGCGCGTGCTGGTGTCCTCTTTCGCGACGAACATCCACCGGATGCAGCAGGCGATCGACGTCGCCGTCCAGGTGGGACGGAAGGTCTGCGTGGTCGGTCGCTCGATGCGCAAGAACCTGAACATCGCTCGCAACCTCGGCTACGTCCACGTCCCCGACGCCACGCTGATCAAGCCGCCGCAGCTCGAGGAATACCGCCCGGAAGAGCTCCTGATCCTCTGCTCCGGAAGCCAGGGCGAGCCGCTGTCCGCGCTGACGAGGATCGCGTACAACGACCATCCCGCGGTCAAGGTCGAGCGCGGTGACACGGTCATCATCTCGGCGCGCCCGATCCCGGGCAACGAGCTCCGCATCCATGACACGATCAACGGCTTGTCCAAGCTCGGCGCCGAGGTGCTCCACGAGGAGAACGCCCCGGTGCACACATCCGGGCACGGCTACGCCGACGAGCTGCGGACGATGATCTCGTTGCTGCGCCCGAAGGCAGTGATGCCGGTGCACGGCGAGTACCGGATGCTCGCCGCGCACGGGCGGCTTGCGCAGGAGGCGGGCGTTCCAGCCGACGCGATCGTTCTCGCCGAGAACGGCACCGTCGTCGGCCTCGACGAACGCGGTCCGCGCGTGATCGAGCACGTCGAGTCCGGGGTCACGTTCGTCGACGGGCTCGGCGTCGGCGACGTCCGCGACGTCGCGCTCCGCGACCGGCGTCACCTCTCCGAGGACGGTGTGCTGATCATCATCGCCACGCTTGCCGCCACGAACGGGCGCGTTAGCTCGGCGCCCGAGCTGATCGCGCGCGGCTTCGGTGAATCCGATGCGCTCTTGGATGAGATGCGGTCCGAGGCCCAAGGGGTCCTCGAAAGGTTGCTCGGCGAGGACGTGACCGAGATCAAGCTGCTGCAGGAGCACCTGCACGACGAGGTCGGGCGGCTGATCTACGATCGCACCGGCCGCCGGCCGATGATTCTCCCAGTCGTGATCGAGGTGTAGAGCGAATGCGTGCGATCGACAACGACCGCCGCTGGCGCGATGTGCTCGCCGACGCGGGCGTCGACGAGCCCACGGCCGAGCGCTTGATCGTGCAGCTGCACGCGTGCGAGGCCGCTGCGCTCGCGTTCTGCCGGCTGCTCGAGCGCTGGGCCCGCGGCGAGCCGGACCCGTGCACGCCCGGGCGTCGCCAGGCGGCGCTGCGGCGCGCGGCCGATCGAGCAGAGACCGCGATCGCGGGGCTGGAGCAACCGCTCGACCGCTTCCTGCTGGAGCTCGAGCCCGAGACGGCCGAAGGTCGTTCGTGGTACGGCGAGCCAGGAGCCGGCGAGCTGATCGACTGGGAGCCGGTGCTCCGGCGCGCGGGCGTGGCGTCGTCGCCCGTGCGCGTCGCGCAGGTGTACCTCGAGCTGGCGGTGCTGGTGCGCGCGCTCGAGACGCTGACCGCTGCCGCCCGGTTCGAGTCGGAGCCGGATCGCTCCTCGCTGTGGGCGGGGCTCTTCGACCTGCGCGAGAACTTGCTCGGGCGAGCCGCGGACGACCTGCGCGCGCTTGCCGCATAACCGGCCGCAGCTCACTGTCGTCGGCAGCGTCAACCTCGACCTCGTCGTTCGCTGCGAGCGGTTCCCGCGACCGGGGGAGACCGTCACCGACGCAGCGTTCGAGCGGCATCCCGGCGGAAAGGGAGCGAATCAGGCCGTCGCGGCCAGCCGGCTCGGCGCCGAGGTTCGATTCGTCGGCTGTGTCGGGCGGGACGACTTCGCCGACGAGGCATTGAGCGGGCTCCGGAAGGCCGGCGTCGACCTCGACCTCCAGGCGGCGAACGCCCCGAACGGGGTCGCGCTGATCACGGTCGACTCGCAAGGGGAGACGGAGATCGTTGTCGCGCCGGGGGCGAACGGCGAGCTCACGCCCGAGATCGACGTTTCGGGGCCTGTCCTGTGCCAGCTCGAGATTCCGGTCGCAGCCGTCGCGGCGGCCGCGGAGCAGGCGAGCTTCTTCTGCCTCAACGCGGCGCCGAGCAAGCCGCTGCCCGCGCGAACGCTCGAGCGGGCCGACGTGATCGTCGTGAACCGGCACGAGCTGGAGGCGCTCGGCGAGACGCGGGGCCTCGTCGCGCTGACGCTCGGCGCCCAAGGCGCCGTGCTGCTCGAGAACGGGGAAGAGATCGCACGCGCGCGACCGCCGAAGGTCGACGCCGTCGACGGCACGGCGGCGGGTGACGCGTTCGCCGCGTGCCTCGTCGTATCGCTGCTCGAGGGTCGCGCCCGGGAGGACGCGCTCGCGAGGGCATGCGCCGCGGGGGCGCTGGCGGCCTCGCGTCCAGGCGCGCAGCCGTCGCTACCCTCCGCGGCCGAGGTGGATTCCGTGATGGCGAAATGAACACGCCGACGCCGATCCTGATCGACTGCGACCCCGGACACGACGATGCCCTCGCCATCCTCTTCGCGCTGGCAAGCCCCGAGGTCGAGTTGTTAGGCGTGACGACGACGTACGGGAACCAGACCGTCGACAAAACCACCGCCAACGCGCTGCGAGTGCTCGAGCTGGCGGGCCGCCCCGACGTCCAGGTGGCCGCGGGAGCAGACGGGCCCCTCGAGCGCGACGTCTTCGTCGCGTCGTACGTGCACGGCGAGACCGGGCTCGACGGCACCGAGCTGCCGGCTCCGATGGCGAAACCGGTCGAGCAGGACGCGGTCGACTTCCTCGCAGAGCGGATCGCGCCGGGCGTCGCGCTTGTCCCGACCGGCCCGCTCACGAACACCGCACGGCTGCTCGAACGCGGCGTCGAGCCCGACCGGATCGTGCTCATGGGCGGCTCGATCTGCGAGGGGAACGTGACGCCGGCGGCCGAGTTCAACATCTGGGCCGACCCGGAGGCGGCGGCGCGGGTCTTCGAGAGTGGTCTCGACGTGACGATGGTCGGGCTCGACGTCACGCACCAGGCGCTGATGACGCCGGACCACGCGAATTCGCTGCGTGGTACGGGGCCGGTGGGACGCTCGGTTGCCGAGCTCCACGACTTCTACCACCGCTTTCACAGCCAGGTCTACGACTGGGACGGATCGCCCGTGCACGACGCGGTCGCGGTCGCCCACGTCGCCCGCCCGGGCCTCGTCGAGACGCTCCGCTGCCATGTCGCCGTCGAGACTGAGTCGGAGCTCTGTCGCGGCCGGACCGTCGTCGACCGCTGGCGCCGAACCGGCAACAGGCCCAACGCCTCGGTCGGGATCGACCTGGACGCCGACGGCTTCCTGCAGCTCCTGCTCAAGCGGATCGCGCAGCTGGGGTAGGAAGGGTCAGCGGGGGCAGATCACGCCGCTGCCTGCGGCGCAATATTCCGCGCGACCACCCACCATCGTCACGAGCACGCGAATGCCGGGGATCCGGTCGAGCGTTGCCGTGAGCGGGTTTCGTGAAACGACGACGAGGTCGGCGAGCTTGCCCGGTCTCAAGCTGCCGATCACGGCGTCCTGCCCCAGCGCGTACGCGGCATCGAGCGTCATATCCTGAGCGTTCTGGCTCGCGGGAGGGTGTCGTTCGCCTGCTCGCGCTCCGGCTTGCAGACCGAACCGCCCGCGTCGATCTGGCGGCGCGAGACGAAGCCGTAGAAGTGGTCGAACGGATTCGTCGAGAACACCGGCCAGTCCGAGCTCCAGGCCACGTGGAACCGCGGATTCGCGGCGATGAGGTCTCGCCACCACCACAGGTAGCGCTTCGCCGACGGGATCAGGTCGGCGCGGCCGAACCCACCCTGGTTGAACGCGCAGGTGCCGAAGGCGCCGAAGATCGTCGCGACGACGCCGACCTGCCCGTACGGCCGCAGCTGGTCGTCGCGGAGCAGGGTGTTGTGCTCGATGCGGTAGCGCGGCGTGTTCGCCCGCGTCCGCAGGAGATCGCGGAAGAGGTCGAGCGCGACGTCGGCGGCGCGATCCCCAAGGCGTGCGCGGCGATCTGCCAGCCGAGGTTCTGCAGCTGCGTCGCCGCCGGCAAGAGCTGTGACTCGGTGAAGTAGAGATCGCCGCGCGTGCCGGCCGCCGGCGCTCCCGGCGGGTACGTCCAGCTGATCGCCGGCCGGCGGCACGAACCGCCGTCGAGGAAGACCTTCGCGCCCGGCACACGCAGCATCCTCGCCGGCGCCCGAATCGGCCCCTCGTCCGAGAACCAGAGGCATTGCACCCCTCCGCAGTTGTCGGTTTAGATGAGGTAGAGGCTGGTTCGGACCCGGAGCTTTCCGGAGCTGGCGAACGCTTTCAAACGCTGGAGCAGCTCGGGAGAAACGAACATGTCACCGAGTGCCGTGATCCCGTTCTCGAGGGCCAGCTGCTGCCGAACCTGCAGCGTCTGCTGATCGGGGTCGCCCTCGTTGAAGAGATGCGTGTGCGAGTCGACGAAACCGGGCAGCACGGTCCGGCCGTCAAGGTTGACCCGGCGTGGCGGGGCGCGGGCCAGCCGAAGCACGGCACGGTTGCTGTCGACGGCGACGATCTGGCTGCCGCGAACCGCGACCGCCTGCGCGCGGGGGCGCTTGGAATCGACCGTGACGACAGTGCCGCCGTACAGCACGAGCGTCGGCGTCTCGGCCGCTTCAGGCGCTGCGGTCGCGCAGCCCACGGCCAGCCCGAGAGCGAGCAAGGCAACCGCGAGCCCGCGCGTCATGCTCGGCGATTATCCCACCGCGCGCAGCCGGTTTCGTACAGTCGAGCCGTGCCGATCGTCTTCGCAGCCATCGCGCCGCACGGGACGATGGTCCTCGAGGACGACGCAGGAGCGGCAGCGCGCACCCGCAGCGCGCTCGAGGAACTCGGTCGGCGCTTCGACGATGCACAGCCGGAGGTCACCGTCGTGCTCACGCCGCACGGCGTCCACGTGGACGGCTCGTTCGCGGTCGTCGTCGCCGGCGCGCTCAGCGGCACGCTCGACGACCCGCCGGCCGAGCTGAGCTGCCCGGTGGCGGTGGAGCCGGCGGCGGCGCTCCTGGAAGCGCTCCGCGCGGAAGGAATCCCTGCAGCCGGCGTGAGCTTCGGCGGCAACGATCCGGACGAGGCCGTCATGCCGATGGACTGGGGGACGATGGTGCCGCTCTGGTTCATGGGCGGTCGCGCAAATCCCCACGTGCCGGTGGTCGTCGTCAGCCCGGCCCGCTCGCGGCCGCTGGAGGAGCACGTTCGCGCCGGTGCCGCGATCGCGCTTGCGGCGCGGGGTCGTACGGCGGTGGTGGCGAGCGCCGACCACGGACACGCGCACGACCCGGAGGGGCCGTACGGCTTCGACCCGGCCGCGGCTGAATACGACCGCCGGCTCGTCGAGCTGCTCGAGTCCGACAGGCTCGACCGGATCATCGACCTCGCCGAGCTGGCCGAGCCCGCGAAAGCCGACAGCCTCTGGCAGCTGGTCATGCTGAACGGCGCGCTCGGCGACCGCGCGTTCGACTGCGAATTGCTCTCGTACGAGGTGCCGACGTACTTCGGCATGCTCTGCGCTGCCTTCACCCCGAACCGGCAAACGGACGCGGCAGGGCTTCGGGCCGCGGTGTCGAAGGACGCGAGCGATGGCGCGGCGCCGGAAGAAGCGGGTGCTTCGCCCTCGCATGCCGTCTCGGCTGAGGAAGAAGAAGCGGGCGCGTAAGGGAGGGCAGGCCCAGCAGCAACAGCATCACGAGCTCGCGGGGCTCGGGCTCGTTGCGCTGGCGATCTTTCTCGCCGGGCTGCTCTACCTCGGTTGGAGCGGCGGGTCGGTCGGCGGGGCGATCGCCGACGGGGTGCGGGCGGTCGTCGGCGTGGCCGCGTACGCGCTCCCGGTTGTGCTCGCGGCGCTCGGCGGCCTGCTGATCGCTCGGTCGAGCCTAGTCGACGTCCGGCCCTTCCGGACGGGCCTGATCGTCGGCTCGCTCGGGCTCATGCTCGTCCTCGGCGGGAACGACGGGGGAGCCGTCGGCCGGGCGCTCGACGCGGTCTTCGGGCGGCTCCTCGGGAGCACCGGCGCCACGATTCTCGGCGCGACCGCGCTGCTCGTCGGCGTCCTGCTGCTCACCGGGGCATCGATCGGGGCGCTCGTCCGCCGGTCGGGAAGCGCCGTCCGCCGCGCGGGAAGCGCCGCGCGGAGGCGTCTCGAGCGACCCGTTCTCGAGAGGCCGATGGTGCAGGACTTCGACGACACCGTCACGCCTGTCGGCCCACAACGTCTTCTCGACGGTGCGCAGGCCTTTCCGGACGTCGTCGGTGAGCCTGAACGGGCCGAGCCGGCGCCGCTGCCCGACCCTGAGCGCGAGCCTGACCCCGAGCCGGCGAGCCTGTTCGACGTCGAGCCGGCGGACGGCGAGTACCGATTGCCGGATCGGGCGCTCCTGCACCGTTCACCGGCCCGTAACGGCGACTCCGGCGAGACCGGCGAGCGCGTGGCCGAGCAGCTCGTCCAGACGCTCGGGAACTTCGGCGTCGCCGCCACGGTCATCGGCCAGATCTCCGGCCCGCGCGTCACGCGCTACGAGCTGCAGCTCGCCCCGGGCACGAAGGTGTCGAAGGTGGCGCAGCTCAAGGACGACCTCTCCTACGCGCTGGCGACGACGGAGATTCGCATCCTGGCGCCGATCCCCGGCAAGCAGGCGGTCGGCGTCGAGCTGCCGAACCTGAGCCCGAACCTCGTCACGCTCGGCGACATCTTCGAGGATCTGCCCGCCGGCGCGAGCCCGCTGTCCGTCTGGCTCGGCAAGGACATCTCCGGCGCGCCGGTCTGGACCGACCTCGCGCGCATGCCGCACCTCCTGATCGCCGGCACGACCGGCTCGGGAAAGTCCGGCTGCATAAACACGATGCTCACGTCGATCCTCCTTCGGGCGACGCCGGACGACGTCCGGACGATCCTCGTCGATCCGAAGCGGATCGAGCTCGAGCCGTACAGCGGCATACCGCATCTGCTCACTCCGGTGGTCTCGAGTCCCAAGGAGGCGTCCGCGGTGCTCGCCAACGTCGTCGGCGAGATGGACCGCCGCTACGAGCTTCTCTCCGGCCTGCGAGCTCGCAACCTGCCGGAGGCCAACCGCACCCTGCGGCGCCGCGGTGAGTCTCGCATGCCGTACCTGCTCGTGGTCATCGACGAGCTCGCCGACCTGATGATGATCTCGCCGCAGGCGGTCGAGGACGCCGTCATCCGGCTGGCGCAGAAGTCACGCGCGGTCGGCATCCATCTCGTCCTGGCGACACAGCGGCCGTCCGTGGACGTGATCACCGGGATGATCAAGGCGAACGTCCCCTCCCGGATCGCGTTCGCCGTCTCCAGCCAGACCGACTCGCGCGTCATCCTCGACACCGCTGGCGCGGAGAGCCTCCTCGGACAGGGCGACATGCTCTTCAAGCCGCTCGGCACCTCGCGGCTGCAACGCCTCCAGGGCGCGTACGTCACCGAGGAGGAGATCGCGCTGGTCGTCGAGCAGTGCAAGGCCCAGCGCGAGCAGGAGCTCGACGAGTCGCTGCTCGAGGCGCCGGAGGTCGAGGCGCTCGAGGACGGGCAGGACGACGAGGAGTTCGATCCCGACGAAGACCCGCTCCTCGACCGCGCGATCGAAGTCGTCGTGCAGACGCAGACGGCCTCGGTTTCGTTGTTGCAGCGGCGCCTCCGCGTCGGCTACACACGCGCGGGCCGGCTGATCGACATGCTCGAGCGGCGAGGAATCATCTCGGGTTACGAGGGCTCGAAACCGCGCCGCGTGCTTGTCGACGAGGCGCAGTTAGAGCGAGTAATCACTAACTAATCGCCCTGCTGAGCGTCGAAGGTTGGTGTGGCCCGGATCCGGGGCCAGGGGTTAGCATCACCTGTTCCTTTCGACACAGCAGGAGGGTGGAGTGAGAAGAAAACGATGGATTGCGCCCGTCGCGCTGGTGCTTGCCTTTGCGGTGGCCGCGGCCGTTGGTAGCGCCGCGTCCGCGAAGCGTTCGGCGCGTCAGGCAACGCTCAAGGTGGCCGTCGTCACCGACATCGGCGGCCTGAACGACAAGGGGTTCAACCAGTCGGCGAATGCCGGCCGGCTCGAGGTGCAGCGGAAGCTGAAGATGCCGACGAAGGTCTTCGTCACGCAGTCGGCGAACGACCGCCTGCCGAACCTGCTTCTGGCGGCCCGGCAGGGCTACAACCTGATCTTCGGGATCGGCTTCTTCATGGGCGACCCGCTCAACAGCGTCGCGCCGCAGTTCCCGAACGACAAGTTCGCCGGCGTCGACGTGAACTACAGCACCGACCTCCCGGGCAAGCCGAAGAACGTTCGCGGCCTCCAGTTCCGCGAGCAGGAGGCGGGCTACCTCGTCGGCTACATCGCCGGGCTCGTTACCAAGTATTCGCCGAAGAAGCCGCAGGTGGTCAGCGGCATCGGCGCGAACCCCGTTCCGGCGATCGTGCGCTACCTCGCCGGCTACAAGGCAGGCGCCAAGAAGGCGAATCCGAAGGTCACCGTCATCAACAGCTACGCGAACGACCTGACGTTCAACGACCAGGCGAAGTGCAAGGAGGTCGCGCTCAACCAGCTGCAGCGCAAGACGCAGGTCATCTTCACGGCGGCCGGCGGCTGCGGCCTCGGCGGGCTCAGCGCGGCGAACAGTGCCGGCAGGTGGGGCATCGGCGTCGACACCAACCAGAACTACCTGCATCCGAAGACGATGCTGACGAGCGCGCTGAAGGAGGTCCAGAACGCGGTCTTCCTCACGGCGAAGGCGTTCAAGAAGAGCCCGAGCAAGTTCAAGGGCGGCTTCAACGTCAACTTCACGCTCAAGAACGGCGGCGTGGGAGTTGCTCCGATCAACAAGCGGGCACCGAAGCGCGCGTTGATCATGAAGAAGCTGACTCAGATCAAGAAGGCGATCATCGCGGGCAAGATCAAGGTCCCTTCCAAGTAGTCAACTCGTGGGGGGAAGGCCGTGGGGGAAACCAGGTTTCTCCCACGATCCCCCTTCTTAACAAGCTGACGCGCATCCCGCGCGGTCCGGCTACGGGGAGCCAAGCTCGCCTTCGCTGATACCGATGACGGAGGCTGGCTTTGCCAGCCGGAGTCACGACGCGGGACGCGCGTCTGTCGTTGAAGGAGGGGTCTCGTAGGGGAACCATGGGTTCCCCTACGGTGCCCTAGGATTCCCGGCGGCATGGTCGACGAGATCCCCGTCCTCGAGCTGCGCGGGATCACGAAGCGGTTCCCGGGCGTCGTCGCCAACGACCGCGTCGACCTCGACGTCCGCGAGGGCGAGGTGCACGCGCTCCTCGGGGAGAACGGCGCCGGCAAGTCGACTCTCATGAACGAGGTGTACGGCCTCTACCGTCCCGACGAGGGCCAGGTCTGGGTGCGCGGCCGGCCGGTCACGATCCACTCGCCGAAGGAGGCGATCGCGAGCGGCATCGGCATGGTGCACCAGCACTTCATGCTCATCCCGGTGATGACGGTCGCCGAGAACATCGTCCTGGCGACGGAGCCGACCCACGGGGGCGTCTTCCTCGATCTCGACACCGCAGTCGCCCGCGTCAGGGAGCTCTCCGAGACCTTCGGGCTCGCGGTCGACCCCCGGGCGCGCGTCGACGCCATCTCGGTCGCCCAGCAGCAGCGCGTGGAGATCCTCAAGGCGCTCTACCGCGGTGCCGACATCCTCATCCTCGACGAGCCGACGGCGGTCCTCACTCCACAGGAGACCGAAGAGCTGTTCGCCGTCATCCGCTCGCTCCGCGAGCAGGGCAAGTCGATCATCTTCATCTCGCACAAGCTCAAGGAGGTGCTGGAGATCGCCGACCGGGTCACGGTCCTCAGGCGCGGCAAGAAGGTCGACACGCTGCCGCGTGAGGGCGCGACCGAGAACCAGCTCGCCCGCCTCATGGTCGGCCGGGAAGTGCTGCTCCGCGTCGACAAGCAGCCGGCCTCGCCCGGCGACCCGCTGCTACTCGTCGAAAACCTGGCGGTTCTCGACGACAGGGGATTGGAGGCCGTGCGGGGTGCTTCGCTCGAGGTGCGCGAAGGAGAGATCGTCGGCCTTGCCGGCGTCGACGGGAACGGCCAGACCGAACTGATCGAGGGCCTCACCGGCCTTCGTCGCGTCGCCTCGGGCCGCATCGTCATCGGAGGCAAGGACGTCACCGGCGCTGGCGCGAAAGACGTCATCGACCTCGGCATCGGGCACATTCCCGAGGATCGCCACCGACACGGCCTCGTCCTCGACTTCTCCCTCGCCGAGAACCTCGCGCTGCACGACTACCGGAAGCCGCCCGACTCCCGCCTCGGCTGGCTCTTTCCCCGGCGTCTCGTCGAGCGGGCCAAGAGCCTGCTGCGCCAGTTCGACGTGCGCGGCGGCGGGCCGGAGACACTCGCGTCCTCGCTCTCGGGCGGCAACCAGCAGAAGGTCGTGCTCGCTCGCGAGATCGCGCGCGACCCGCGCGTCCTCCTCGCCGCGCAGCCGACGCGGGGGCTCGACGTGGGAGCGATCGAGTTCGTGCACCGCCGGTTGATCGAAGCGCGAGACCGCCGGAAGGCGGTGCTGCTCATCTCGTTCGAGCTCGACGAGATCCTGTCGCTGGCCGATCGAATCCTCGTCATGTACGAGGGGCAGATCGTGGCCGAGTTCGGGCCCGACGCCGACGAGCACGAGCTCGGGATCACGATGACGGGCGGGACACTCGAGGAAGTCGCCGCGTGAGCGAGCCCGAAACCGTCACCGAGCCGGCGACGACGCCGGAAGAAGCCGGGCCGCCGAGCGTCGCCGCGCGCCTGGCGGTCTACCAGCGCGCGGGCGGCATCATCACGCCGCTCCTGACGGCGACGCTGGCGTTCCTCATCGGCGGCCTCGTGGTCGTCGCGACCACGGGCAAGAGCCCGTTCAGCACGTACAAGGCCATCTTCGAGGGCGCCGGCCTCAACTGGTTCTTCCAGGTTGGCTCCTACTCGATCCGGCTCCCCTTCAGCACGCACCACGTCTGGTTCCCGTGGAACACCGCCTTCGCCAGTACGGCCGGCTTCAACCTCCAGCAGACGCTCATCCTCGCCGCTCCACTCATCCTCACCGGGCTCGCCGTCGCGTTCGCGTTCCGCTGCGGCCTCTTCAACATCGGCGGCAACGGCCAGTACACGGTGGGCGCCGTCTTCGCGACTCAGTTTGGAGTCTGGTTCGTCGGATTGCCGAAGCCGGTGCACATCCTCCTGGCGCTCGGCGTCGCGGCTCTCGCCGGCGCCGCCTGGGCCGGGATCGCGGGGATCCTCAAGGCGACGGTCGGCGCCCACGAGGTGATCACGACGATCATGCTCAACTGGATCGCGCTCTGGGTCGCCAGCTGGCTGATCGGGATCGGCGGCCCGCTCCAGCAGAACAATCCCGGCCAGGAGTCCGTCCCGGAGAGCAGCACGATCGCCAACAGCGCACACCTGCCGGTCTTCTGGGGCAGCCCGGTTCTGCAGGGCCTCCACATCGGCATCTTCATCGCGATCGGCGCGCTCGTCGTGTACTGGCTCGTACTCAACCGGACGACGCTCGGGTTCGAGGTGCGCGCCGTCGGCTACAACCCTGAAGCGGCTCGATACAGCGGCATCAGCGTCGCGAAGAACTACTTCCTCGCGATGGCGATCTCGGGAGCCTTCGCCGGGATCGCAGGAGGGATCGACCTCCTCGGCTGGGAGTTCAAGCTCGATATCACGGACGTCCAGAGCACGCAGCTCGGCTTCATCGGCATCGCGGTCGCACTGCTCGGGCGAAACAAGCCGATCGGTATCTTCCTCGCCGCGATCCTCTTCGGAGCGCTCCTGACGGGGACGTCGACCCGGAACCTGGATCCGACCATCTTCCAGCCCGAGCTCGCCGGCAACCTGTCGCGGATCATCCAGGGCCTCGTCGTCCTCTTCGTCGGGGCGGACGTGCTTATCCTCTACCTCTGGAACGCGCGTCGGAGGCTGCGGAGAGGTCAGCCGGAGGCGGTGGCCAGCCAGTGACCGCACCCACGCAGCCGCTGGACAGCCGCGTCTATCGCTGGAACCCGAGCCCGCGCAAGATCGGCATTGCCGGGATGATCCTCGGCGTGCTCGCCCTCTGGCTGGCGCTGCCGCCGGTGGCGACGAAATCGGTTGCGTTTCCTGTTGCGGTCGGATTCCTCGGTGTCGCGGCGGGCATCTGGGCCGTGAGCCGGGGCGAGCGGCGCAGCGGGTGGGGAGCGGTGCTTGTGGGTGTGCTCGGGATCGCCTGCGGCGTGCTCGCCACCCGCGCCGCCACGGGCAACCTCGAGCTCGTCATCACCTGGTCGGCGCTGATCGCGGCGATGTTCCGTTACGCGACGCCGCTCACGTTCGCCGCGATGGGAGGGCTCTTCTCCGAGCGGAGCGGTGTCGTCAACATCGCCCTCGAGGGCATGATGCTGATGGGCGCCTTCTTCGGCCTCTGGGGCGCGGACAAGACCGGAAGCTGGGAGGCCGGGATCTTCATCGGCATGGCCGCCGGGGCCGCGCTCGCCCTCGTGCACGCGTTCTTCTGCATCAACGTGCGCGCCGACCAGATCGTCGTCGGGACGGCGCTCAACTTCCTCGCGCTCGGCATCACCGGCTACGCGTACATCGACATCTACGGGCTCGGTGGCACGCCGGAGAACATCCCGACCGTCCCGGACGTGCACCTCGCGTTCCTCGAGCACATTCCGCCGAAGTCGCTGGGAAACTTCCTCGAGGACTCGATCGGAACGATGAACCTGCTGATCTGGCTGTCCTTCCTACTCGTCATCCTCACGTACATCGTCATCTTCCGAACGCCCATCGGTCTGCGGATCCGCTCGGTCGGCGAGCACCCCCGCGCCGCGGACACGGTCGGAATCTCCGTCTACCGCACGCGCTATCTCGCCGTCACGACGTCCGGCGCGCTCGCCGCGCTCGGCGGCGCCTACCTCTCGATCGGGTTCGTCGGAAGCTTCACGGAGAACCTGACGGCCGGGCGGGGATTCATCGCCCTTGCCGCGCTCATCTTCGGAAACTGGCGTCCGTTCGGGGCTTTCGGCGCAGCGCTCCTGTTCGGGTTCGCGAGCGCGTTCGCGCCGCAGTTGCAGAACGTCGACGCCTGGGCGCAGTACGGCACGCTCTTCCAGGCCCTCCCGTATCTTTTGACGCTGATCGCCGTGGCCGGGATCATCGGCCGTTCCATTCCTCCAGCCGCAATTGGTCGCCCATACGTCAAGCAGTAGCGCCGCGCCGAACTGGCGCGCATGGGCCTCGATCGCCGTCGGGGTGCTTGCCCTTGCGAGCATTCCGGCCGCGATCGTCGTCACCGAGCGCGACCAGAACCTGCGCCTGCTCGACGCCGCCGCTGCGATTCCCATCGCCATCCTCGCGGCGCTGGCCGCGATCGCCCTGGGGACGCGCGCACGCCGCCGCTCGGAGTTCACGCTCGGCCGCGTCGGCGGTGCCGGGGCCGGCACGGTCGGCCGCTGGCTCGGCATCGTCGGCCTGTACGTCGCGATCACGGCCCTGCTCGCGGTCGGCTTCTACGGCTTGTTGACCCTCTTCGAGTAAGTCCCACCCGCGCCTACAATCCCCGCCAGTGTTCGTGATCGGCAGCAGCCTGCGCGAGGCCCGCATCCGCCAGGGGCTCGACTTCCCGGAGATCGAGCAGGCGACCAAGATCCGCGTCAAGCACCTCCAGGCCCTCGAGGAGGAGCAGTTCGAGCTGCTGCCCGGGCAGACGTATGTCAAGGGCTTCCTGCGCACCTATGCGGAGTACCTCGGCCTCGATGGCCAGCTGTACGTCGACGAGTTCAACTCGCGGTACGCCACCGGTGAGGAGGAGCCGGTTCCCATTGCGCGGACGAACGTCGGGTCGCGACCGCTGCGTGTGGAATCGCGACTCGTCCTGTTCGTCCTGCTTGGAATCGCGGCCGTGACGGCCTTCGTCATCCTCGCCTGGAAATCCGGCGGCGGGAACAACAACACGAACGCTCCCGTCCCGCCGGCGGGAGACACGACCACGGCGAACCCGACTCCGCCGCCGAAGAAGCACAAGCACAAGCAGGCCAAGCCGAAGCCACCGCCGCGCGTGCGCCTGATCCTGAACGCGACGAACGGTCCCTCCTGGATCTGGGCGCGGGCCGGGTCCTCGAACGGAAAACAGCTCTACGAAGGCACGCTCCAGACCGGACAGACGCTGCCGCTGCCGCAGACGGGCAAGGTCAAGCGCATCTGGCTGAACGTCGGCCAGCCGGAGAACCTGACCTGGACCCTGAACGGAAAGTCCGTGCCGCCTCCCAGCACGAGCACGGGGTACTACTTCATGGTCGGCCCGAACGGCGTCACGTCTTCCACGTCGACGGCTTGACGGCGCCTCGGGCCGCCGTCGTCATCACCGGAAGCGAGCTCGTCCACGGCGTCCTGGCCGACGCCAACGGGCCGTTCCTCGCACGCGAGCTGCTCGCTCTGGGCCTCGATCTGCCACGGATCGTCGTCGTGGGCGATCGGCCGGATTGGCTCGAGAGGGCGCTTCGCGAGGGCTTCGAGGCCGACCTCTGCGTGGTCTCGGGCGGGCTCGGCCCGACACACGACGACCGCACGGTCGAGGTCGTCGCTCGCGTGGCGGGGCGGGACGTCCTCGTCGATCGGGCGCTCGAGGCCGAGATCGAAGGCGTGTCGCGGCGTACAGCGGAGCGGTTCGGACGTCCCTACGCCGACTTCGCACCGGGCGTGCGCAAACAGGCGTCCCTGCCGGACGGGGCCGTGTCGCTGGGGCTCGCGGGCACGGCACCGGGGTTCGTGCTGGAGGGCGGCGGCTCGCGGTCGATCGTGGTGGTACTTCCCGGTCCTCCGGGCGAGCTGCGACGGCTCTGGGAGCGCGCTCTGGATGTCGAGGCGGTTCGAGCGGTGCTCGCGCGCGCGACGCCGCCGGGCCGCCGGCTCCTGCGCTTCTTCGGCGTCAGCGAGTCGGAGGTGGCAAGGGAGCTTGCGGCGGCGGGCGGCGATGGCGACGGCGTCGAGGCGACCGTCTGCGCGCGCGACATGGAAATCGAGGTGGATCTGCTCGTGGGAGATGGGGCCGGGGGCCGCGCAGAGGCGCTCGTCGGTGCCCTGCGCAGCGCTCTCGGGGGGTTCCTGTTCGCCGAGGACCGCCGCCCGGTCGAGGAACTCGTTCTCGCGCTGTGCCGGGAGCGTGCGCTGATGCTGGCGACGGCAGAATCCTGCACAGGCGGTCTCGTCGGCGCGCGCCTGACGTCCATCGCGGGCGCCAGCGACGCCTACGTCGGCAGTGTCGTCGCCTACGGCGACCGCATGAAGCAACGGGAGCTCGGCGTTTCGGGCGAGCTGCTCGCTCGCTTCGGCGCCGTGTCCGCGGAGGCTGCGGCCGCGATGGCGCTCGGCGCGCGCAACCGTCTGGAGGCGGACGTCGCGATCTCGGTCACGGGCATCGCCGGCCCGGGCGGTGGGACGCCCGAGAAACCCGTGGGCCGCGTGTACCTGCATGCGAGTGCGCCCTGGGGGGAGCTGGCGCGCCGGCTGGATCTGCCCGGCGATCGCGATGCCGTCCGGACTCGCGCGACGGCGGCCGCGCTCCACCTCGTGCGTGCGCTTTTGACACAGAATCGTCACGATCGCGCGTGACACCCGCTGCTAGCGTCGGTGGTCGTGAGCGACCTCGCCTCTTCCTGGCTCTCGTCCTGCCTCCTGAAACCGTTCGCACGCTGGTGGTCTGGCAGAACGGGGTGTTTGCCGACGTCAGGGATGTCCGCATCGTCCCGCCCGCGAACCTCCATGTCACGCTCGCCTTTCTCGGAAGCCGCCCGGCCGAGGACGTGGACCCGATCGTCGCCGCGCTCCGGGACCTCGCTCCGGCCGCTCGCCGTCCGGCTCTTTCTGTGGCTCGCTACCGCGAGACGCGCAGCGTCGGCATGCTCGCCCTCGACGACGCGGATGGCCATGCGTCGGCACTCGCCGATGCCGTCCACGGCCGGCTCGAGGCGCTCGGCGTGTACGAGCGGGAGCGGCGCCGCTGGCTCGCCCACCTCACGGTTCTCCGGTTCAGGCGTCCACCTCGCCTGGCGCCCCCGCTGCCGAATCTCGGCGTCTTCAGTCCGTCCGAGGCGGCTGTCTACCATTCGGTGCTGCGGCCCACCGGGGCGCAGTACGAAGTCGTCGAATCAGTCCCGCTAGGCAGCTAGAGGAGGTACCTCCCTTGGACCGCGAGCAAGCTCTCGACGTTGCGCTCGGCCAGATCGAGCGGCAGTTCGGCAAAGGATCCGTGATGCGCATGAGCGACCAGGCGCAGGTCTCGATTCCCGCCGTCTCGACCGGTTCCTTCTCGCTCGACCTCGCGCTCGGGATCGGCGGGCTGCCTCGCGGGCGGATCGTCGAGGTCTTCGGGCCGGAGTCGTCCGGGAAGACGACGCTCGTCTACCACGTCATCGCCGAGGCACAGCGCCGCGGCGGTATCTGCGCGTTCATCGACGCCGAGCACGCGATGGACCCGCAGTACGCGCGAAAGATCGGTGTGAACATCGACGAGCTGCTCGTCTCCCAGCCCGACACGGGCGAGCAGGCCCTCGAGATCGCGGAACTCCTCGTCCGGTCGGGCGCGCTGTCGGTCGTCGCCATCGACTCGGTCGCCGCGCTGACACCGAAGGCGGAGATCGAGGGCGAGATGGGCGACAGCCACGTCGGGTTGCAGGCCCGCCTGATGAGCCAGGCGCTCCGCAAGCTCGCCGGCACGCTGAACCGCACCGACACGATCGCGCTGTTCACGAACCAGCTGCGCGAGAAGATCGGGGTAATGTTCGGCTGCGTGCCATATGGCACAAGGGTGGTCCTGGCTGACGGCTCCACCGAGAAGATCGGAAAGATCGTCAATCAGCGATTGCCCGTCGAGGTGCTATCGATGGATCCCTCGACCGGTACGATCTCGCCGCGCCGGATCGTCAACTACTTCAACAACGGTCCGGCCGATGAATGGCTCCGGTTCGAGGTCGAGGCGGCCGGCGGGTCGGGGCGTCGGAAGTTCGCCTGTACGCCGAACCACATGATCTTCACCCCCGCCGGCGAGCGGTCAGCGGCGGAGATCCGCGAAGGAGATGAGGTCCTCGTTGCCGTCAAGCACTATGCCGTTTCGGCCGATCAGGAACAGCTGCTGTTCGGCGGAGTACTAGGAGGCGGTGCGCTGCGCCGAAGCTCCGATCACAATGTCGCCTTCCGCGTGGGGCACGGTCCCGCACAACGCGACTACCTCGAATGGAAGCACGAGATGCTCGCGCCCTATGCGCGCACGATCGCACCGACCGGAAACGGCTTCGGCTTCGACACCATCCCGATGCACCAGCTCGGCTGGCTCCACGAGGCGGTGTACGGCCTCACCGGTTCCGGGAAGTCTGCCGTAACGGAGGAGCTCGTCGCGCGGCTGGACGCGAGGGCGATTGCCGTCTGGTACGCGGATGACGGCACCTTTTCGGGGAGCTACGAACGCTGGGGTCATGGAAAGGCGGAGATCTGCGCAAAGTCGCTCTCCATCGTCGACCGCGAGCTCCTCGCGCGGCGGTGTGAGGAGCTAGGTATGGGCCGCCCGACCGTCACGAGCCTGGGCCTCCTCTTCAGCGGCGAGCGCACGCAGGCTCTCCACGAGCGGATCGCGCCTTACATCCATCCGTCGATGGCGTACAAGGTTCACCCCGATCTGCGCGGGCGATTCGACTGGCATCCGGATACCGCTGACGCGCATCTGAATGGAACGCGCCTCGCCGCGCGAACGTCGTGCAAGGCAGTGCCGCTCCGTGTCGTGCGGAAGTACCGGCAGCCGGCAACGCCGCGGAATCGGATGCGATTCGACCTCGAGATCGAGGGTAACCACACGTACCTTGCCAACCACGTAGTCATCCACAACAGCCCGGAAACGACACCGGGCGGCCGCGCGCTGAAGTTCTACTCCTCGGTCCGCCTCGACATCCGGCGCATCGAGACGCTCAAGGACGGGGTGGAGGCGATCGGCAACCGCGTCCGCGTCAAGGTCGTCAAGAACAAGGTCGCGCCGCCGTTCAAGCAGGCGGAGTTCGACATCATCTATGGCCAGGGGATCTCCTGGGAGGGCAGCGTCATGGACGCCGCGCTGGAGCGGAAGATCGTCCAGAAGTCTGGCTCGTACTTCAGCTTCGAGGACGAGCGGCTCGGGCAGGGGCGCCAGAACGCGACCGCGTTCCTGAAGGAGCACCCGGATGTGTGCACGCAGATCCTCGCGAGAGTCCAGGCGCAGGTGGGGGAGGGGCAGATCGTGTCCGCGCGGCTGCTGCCGATTGCGGACGGCGCACAGGCGGAGGCCGCGACCGTGCCGGCCGAGAAGGCCGAGAGCGAGGTCGCGCCGGCGTCGTAGCCCATGCCTCGTGTGACCGCGCTGCGGCCCCGCGGTCGGGACAGCGTCGCCGTCGAGCTCGACGGCTGCCCCTGGCGGGACCTTCCGGGCGACGCGCTCGTCCGCGCGGGCGTGCGCGAGGGGCTCGAGCTCGACCGTGAGCGGCTGCGGCTGCTGCGGCGCGAGCTGCGCCGCAGCGAGGCGCTCGCCGTCGCCGGCCGCACGCTCAGGCGCCGGGCCGCGTCCCGTCAAGAGCTCCAGGCGCGGCTCGCGCGGGCAGACGTGCCGCCGGCGACCCGAGCCGACGCGCTCGCGCTGCTGACGGCCGCCGGGCTCGTCGACGACGAGCGGCTCGCGTCTGCCACCGCCGAGGCGCTCGCGCGGCGCGGCTACGGCGACGCTGCCGTGATCTTCCGCCTCGAACGGCTCGGCGTCACCGAGGAGCTCGCTCGTCGGGCATGCGATGCGCTCGACGCCGAGACGAGGCGCGCCGCCCGCGTCGTCGAGGCCCGCGGGCGGTCGCAAAAGACCGTCGCCTACCTCGCACGACGAGGGTTTTCGGCCGATTCGATCGAGGACGCGGTCGGCACGTCGCTTGCGGACGAGACCGTGGAGGGATACGATAATGGAAGTTCATCCGACATTTTCCCTGCATAGCTCGCCTTTCCGAAACCCGAGATACCGAACACCGACGTGCAACTGACTCGACCAGCCGACCGATCAGTGAGGGCGACCGACTAGTCGCCTGTTTGTGCGGGCAGCCTCGCGCTGCTCTCTTTCGGAACCGCTCTGTGCGGGGTTGATGGCGGATGGCGCCCGCGGCGCCGCCGTGGACAACCGAGCCGAGCCCGGCCGGACCAGCCGGGCGATACCACCGCCAGGAGCGAGGAATGCTCATCGTCATCGGCATCGTGATCGGGCTCGTAGTCGGAGCAGTGTCGGCCGTCTTCTTCGTCCGGGCTGCCGGCGCGTCGCGTCTCGGCGCGGCTGAACGACGCCGGGACCTCGTCCTCGCGGAGGCCCGGCAGGAGGCCGACGCCACCCGCCGCGAGGCGCAGATCGAGGCCCG
>Ga0075423_10000802_pt1 | contig 26545 bp, 18 predicted proteins | sample SoiMethybrSBSTD2_FD_80114 | JGI IMG/M metagenome (GOLD analysis project Ga0075423, IMG submission 80114) | Bulk soil microbial communities from a Populus tree surrounding site in Tennessee, USA - Soil MetaG P. TD hybrid SBSTD2 | ecosystem: Environmental > Terrestrial > Soil > Tree plantation... | reverse complement strand
TGATTTCTGTACTGAAATTACTTCACGCTGACCACGGGAGCCGTTTGAGAAGTATTCCTCTCCGCCATCCTCGGCGATGATAAGGTTCACATATTCGTTTGGCCTTACTACACTGAGTGAATCTCCGTGGTTAGCCAGAGCCTCGATCAGATAAGCCTTAATTTCGGCTAGCTGTTCACGAAACTTGGCCTGACTCTGTTCCAGTTCCTCTTGGCGTTTTTTGACCCTTTCCTGCGCCTCCGCTAACCGCCTGCGGAGTTGTTCTCTCCTTTCCGGCGTTAACTCTGCTCTTGGAGTGGCTGTGCGCGCTCGTTTTGGACTGGCGGGTGGGGCTGGTTTTTGAGGCGTCGTCGGCGCAGCGGGGGCAGGGGCTGCCGGTGCGGCAGGCGCAGGGGGCGGAGCGTGGTTTGGAGCGCTCACTTCTTGCTCTCTTTCTCTAGCTCGGTCTATCTCCTCCTGGGCACGCTCTACCTCCTCCCTAGCTCGATCCACCTCCTCATGAGCCCGTTCCACTTCGTCTTGAATCTGTGCATTTAGATCGCCCAGGTCAATATGCACATCCGGAGGGCCAGCCAATGCAGCGAAGGAACTTTGCAGCCCGTCCAAAGACCCCTTCAACCCTTCCCAATGGAAATTAAAGGAATGACGCAAACTGGAAGTGGGGATGGAAAACACCGCGCCTTGCCCGTAGAGATAGAAGGTACTGATGTTCGAGAACCCTCCGAAGTCGAACCTGCCTCGTTTGTCGTCACTGCCGGTTCCTTGAAGCTCTTTGGCCGCGAAGTCCAAAGTGGTCCGCAGAATTCCCTTCATGATTTCTAGCTCCTGCTGTGACTTCTTTGAGTCGAAGAGCTGGGTCTGGCTGCTCGGCACAGCCTGCCACCATAGGAGCAGGCTTAGACCGAGTGCTAAGCAAACGTGCCACTTACGCATTGTCGTCTCCTTGTTTCCAACATTCACGAGCGCACCCGTGCATCGGGCTGCTGTCGCGCCAGATGATTGCATGGACGCCCCGCACAATTAGGTTCGAATATCATTTCATTCGGTATTCAGCCACTTGTAAGAGCGTTGCCAAAATGGCTTCGGTTTCGTTACTGCGAACTTCTCCCTGGGCTGCCAGGCGTTCGATTCCGTTCCTGGTCGCCATCAGATCTTGCTTGCGTTGAGCTTGAATGGTCTTGTAAAAATCTCCCAGGGATCGCTTCCAGCTTGCTTCCATGGAGAGATCACGCGCGACCATTCGGTCATCGACACGCGCTTCGAGACCGGCTAAGGCGGTCTTCAATAAATTCTTTTGTTTCTGAGTCAACTTTTGATTAGACAGTACCATCTCCTGTCGCATCTCTTGCATCCAGGCCAATCGGTCGTCGCGAGTTTTCGTTTGCACAGCTTCCAGGATCTCCGTTTTGAGTTTTTCGATGTCCAGTGCGGTTTGAGGAGCGTCCGTTTTCGGCTTAGACGGTCTGCCGAAGTTCAGAGTGATGCCACCAGCCTCCCTCTCAAGAGTGGAGACAGCTGTCACCACTAGAGCCCCCACTGCAAGCAGTGCCAAGGTGGAGGCTGCCTTCCAAGCTAGGGACATCTGCTGGAACAATGACCAGGGCGTCGACAAAGCCTCCTCTCGCGTCACAAAGAAATGCCGGGGCACGGCCACTTCATTCTTTGAACCGAGTCGCTGCAGGGTGTCGAGCGTGAGGCGTTGTTCTTCGGCGCAGGAAGCGCAGCCTGCAAGATGTGCCTCCAGGGACTGCCGCCCTTCCAGGCTCAGTTCGTGCAATGAAGCTTCTAGTATTCTTCTGCGATAATCCTCACACTTCATGCTCATGGTGCTACCTCCGTGGTGCTCGTAAAGATGATCGCCGCAGTTTGACCTTTAGTATCTCGAGACCACTGTAAAGTCGGGATTTGATCGTGCCCAGGGGGAGCTGAACGACCTCGGCGATCTCGTCAAAGGTGAGCTCCTGAAAGAACTTCAGTTCAACCACGGCTCTCTGATCTGGAGACAGATACATTAAGGCCTGCCGTACGTGTCTCCTCTGTTCCTCATCCAGAAACGAGCCCTCGTGAGACTCGTGTGCGGGCAAGCTCTGATGAACTGGATTCCCTGGAGCTGAGTCGTCCAGTGAATAGTGAAGGCCTTGAGGTCTCTCCCTTAGTCTGGATAGACAATGATTACAGGCAATCCGATATAGCCAAGTTGAAAACTTGGCCGTCTGACGAAAGCGCCGAATGGCCCGGAAAGCGGAGAGAAAGACCTCCTGAGTGGTCTCGGCCGCTTCGTCAGGGTCGTGGAGCATACGCAAGTTCAGGTTGTAAATCGATTTCTCCCATTTCAAAACCAGGCGATTGAACGCGAGGACATCCCCTCGTTGGCTCGCCTTCACCCAGTGAATTTCCTGAATCTCATCCAATGATTCTGAGTTGGCCGGTTGGCGCTTCGAAATCGCTGAATCCAAGGTCTCTTCCATGGGTAGTCAGGCTGAGCTGATGGAGTCTCCTGACCCATCGTACAGCTTTAGACTCTGCGCGACGTGAAAAAGTCTAAATTCTTGAAAATTTTCCTGGGTTGTCAGGCTTAGGAAAGTAGATCTGACGCGCTCGTGGTCAAAAGGGGCCAAAGGTTATCAGCGGGACAAGGCCAGCGCAGGGACCATGACAGCGGAAAACAGAAACTGAAGTGCCTATGGATACTTCGCTTCTAGCAGAGTGGTCGTCCTTTCAAGTTTGGGCAATCAAGGATAACTGGCGCGAAAGCGTTCGATGAGGACAGGTGAGAAGTGGGTTGGTCTGAATTGCAATTTTCGGAACCCAACATTCATATTCTCAAGAAGATCTTCCTCTTGTACATCCAGAAGCAAATCAGCCAGAGGGTCAGTAGTACTGCTGTTCCCTGCAGGATAGGCTCATAAGTCTGCCCAAAGACCTCAAAAACCCGCTGTCCGAGATGAATCTTAAGGCTGTGAGCTATAAAACGGTCCATCAAATGGACCAGGCAGTACATGGTGATGGAATTCATTCCGACAACCAAGGCAGGAAACGCCCACCGCTTATACCCTTTCAAATCGATCACCCAGTAGAACGCAGCTAGAAAAAGGCAAGTCCAGCCGGTACTGAATATCGTCCAGCTCGGAGTCCATATACGTTTCACGATGGGGCAAATCCCCAAAGCGTGCAGCAGAGCTCCCAAAACCAAACCTAGCAACCCGCAAACGAGGAGAATTTGAACCTTTCTGACGCCGGGTCGCTGGCTCCGCAGAAGACCGCCTGACAACAAGCCGAAGATCATCGTGGCGAGCGATGGAATGAAGCTCAATGTAAGATAACCACCGCCGTTAAAGACGAAAGGCTTTTCACGTGGAAACAGGTTGAGAAACCACTGATCAAACGCCGCGGCAAAGTTAGTGTTCTTGTCCCAGTGAGCTGCAAATCCTGTCTGGTGGTGTGGCCAGTCGGGAGGCACTCCAACGCTCTGATAGTCAAAACCCGGACCCGGAGCGGGGTACAAGGCAAAAGCCGCCCAATAACCTACAAGGATCAAGAGCGCCGCAATGAGTTGGGTCTTCGGACGCACCCGGCAAAGTAGAAAGAGGAATGTGTATCCGAGCCCAATCTGGCTCAAAACATCCTCGAACGTAAAGTAAGTTTGAGTTCGAGAGTCCGAGCGCAGAAAGACTCCTAGAAACGTCAATGCAAGCGACCGGTAGATCACGTGCAAGAGCATTTTACCAAACGACTGGCCTTTGGCCTTCCGGCTGGCATATGAAAAAGGCAGAGCCACACCCACCATGAACGTAAACGAAGGCTGAATCAGGTCCCAAGCTGAGCAGCCTACCCACTGTTTATGACTGAGCTGATCTGTAACGAATTGCCAAAAGCGGCTGTCTGTGAAGGTGGCTGTCACTTCGGGAATACGAATGATCTCAGAAGCCATGAACAGCATGGTGAGGCCGCGATAGACATCCAGAGACGTCAAGCGTGCGGCAGACTCTTTCGCAACTGGAGAATTCATATTCTTCTCTTCGGTTGACCCAGATTCGGAAAGGCTGACCAAGAGTGCCATGGAAGATCTTGACTTGTCAATTGCTGCCTGGACTTCTGTAATGCCTTACGCGAAAATAGCCCGTCATCGAACTCATGAAAGGAGCATACATGGATGCGCGATCTAAATCTCGGAGTGGTTGGACTGGGCTGGGTGGCAGGCGCTCACATTGAAACCTTCAAGTCCGTTCAGGGAGCCAATATGAGGGCGGTCTGCTCTCGCCGTAAACTGAGCGAATCTGATCTGGTAAAGCAATATGGAGTTCCCCTCAAAGCCTACACTAGCTACGAAGCGATGCTGGCAGATCCTGGGCTCGATGTCGTGGACATTTGCACGCCGCACCCCCAACATGCACATCAGGCCATTGCCGCCGCAAAAGCAGGAAAACACCTGATCATCGAGAAACCCATTTCTCTCACGTACGAGGATGCCAAGGAAATACGCAAGGCCATCCGCAAGGCGGGCCTAAGCGCCTGTGTCTGTTTTGAGGCCCGCTATAGCCAGCACTTCAACCTGGTGCGCTCTTGCATCGATCAAGGCCTGCTGGGTGACCTTCACTTCGGGGAAGTCGACTACTACCACGGGATCGGCCCCTGGTACAAACAATATGCCTGGAACGTTAAGAAAGACTTTGGCGGCAGCAGTCTCCTGACTGCAGGCTGCCATGCCCTGGATGGATTGCTCTATTTTATGAATGCTCCTGTGGAGGAGGTCACGACTTATGGCAGCCGCTCACGCAACACTGCTTTCCAGCCTTACGAGTACGACACCACCACGGTGACCATCTTGAAGTTCAAAGACGGCAAGATCGGAAAGGTGGCATCGGTCATCGACTGTCTGCAACCCTACTATTTTCATATCCACCTGGTAGGTAGCGCAGGCAGTTTACTGGATAACCGGATCTATAGCGAAAAGCTAAGAGGGATGACCAAAGAGCGGTGGAGCGTGCTGGAAACTTCCCTCATCGACTCCGGCGATGTGAGCGACCACCCCTACCAACCTCAATTCCAGGCCTTTGTGGACAGCCTGAACAAAAAGCAGCCCATGCCGCTGACTGATTTCGACACAGCCTTTGAAAGCCATAGGGTTGTGTTTGCAGCCGATCTTTCGGCGAAGGAAAAGCGCAGCGTGAAGCTCTCCGAATTGAAATGAAGGGGTCTGATGGAAAATGCGCAGACCCTCATCTTTTTGGCGTCTGCGGTTTTTCCGCGGATGTAGAGTGTGAGTGAGAATCCAAGCTAATCCCCGGTGATTTGTGCGCACGCGCGGAAAGCCGCAGAGGCAGAGACCCGACTCTGCGCTATAAAGGGCTTAGGGCTCCACTGACCACACCTTCTGAGAGGTAGAAATCTTCGTACCAGTCCAAGGGATGCGGAAATCGAAGGAGGTCAGATGGATCAGAATGAGAAGCCGCTCAAGCGATCTGCTCCGATTGAGATCGGCTCTGAAGAATTCCGCCGGCTTGGTTACAAAATAGTGGATCGAGTTGCCGACCTGCTGAACAGTTTACCCAATCGTCCTGTTACTTCCGGTGAGTCACCCAAGTCGATTCGACAGCTTCTTGGCTCCAGCTCCGTTCCCGAGCAAGGATGTGACCCTCATCGGCTGATGGACGAGACTGCAGATCTTTTGCTGAACCACTCCTTATTCAATGGTCACGCTCGTTTCTTAGGCTACATTACTTCTTCTGCCGCACCGATTGGCGCTTTAGGGGATTTGCTGGCAGCAGCGATTAATCCCAACGTTGGAGGGTGGACACTCTCTCCCATGGCGAGCGAAATCGAGGCCCAGACCATACGTTGGATCGCTGAGATGATCGGCTACGCCGGCGGCAGCAGCGGCGTCCTCGTGAGCGGCGGCAATATGGCCAATTTCATCGGTTTCGTCGCGGCTCGGAAAGCAAAGGCGAATTGGGACATGCGTGCCAGGGGCCTACTTGGTGATGGCCGCAGGCCCTGCGTCTACGTTTCTAAGGAAACGCACACCTGGATTCAAAAGGCGGCCGACCTCTGCGGTTTGGGTACAGATTCCATTCGCTGGATTGAAACCGATGAACGTCTCCGGATCGACATCGCAGTACTTCGCAAGACCATTCAGCAGGATGTCGAAAATGGGAACTTGCCTTTTCTGGTTGTGGGAACTGCTGGCACGGTAAGCACAGGAGCAATCGATCCGCTAGCCGAATTAGCCGCAATCTGCCGAGAGCACAACCTTTGGTTTCACGTTGACGGGGCTTACGGAGGTTTTGCTGCGGTCCTTCCAGAAGGATTGCCCGAGCTGGGTGCTCTGTCGCAGGCCGACTCGGTGGCGGTCGATCCCCACAAATGGCTCTATGCCCCACTAGAGGCTGGATGTGCTCTGGTTCGAGATCCCACCCATCTGCATGAGGCTTTCACTTACCATCCTCCCTACTATCATCAGCCGGAGGATCCAGAAGAAGCACCGATCAACTATCACGAATATGGCCCGCAAAACTCCCGTGGTTTTCGTGCCCTCAAAGTTTGGCTGGCTTTGCGACAGGTCGGACGCCAGGGCTACCAGCAGATGATTCAGGATGATATCCGTTTGGCAGAGGAGTTGTACCGTCTTGCTGCAGAGCATGCAGAATTGGAGGCTGTTACCCAGAGCCTCAGCATTACTACTTTTCGCTATATCCCGTCCGACTTAAGAACGGGCTCGCACAAAGCTGTAGCTTACTTAAACCAACTCAACACGGAATTACTGAACCGGCTGCAGACTGGCGGCGAAGTGTTCCTCTCGAACACCATTGTGAAAGGTCAGTTCCTGCTCCGTGCCTGCGTCGTCAACTTTCGCACCTCACTATCAGACATCCGCGCCATCCCTGACATCGTGACGAGAATCGGCCGGGTCGTAGACCATGAAAGCCGTCCCCACATCGGGGGCTTGTGATTGGCGTCATCAGCCTGGTTGGAAAAAGCCCACCAACACCTGAATCTCATCATTAAATCCCTCCAGAACCTTTTCAACTCTTGGAGTCTTAGCCGAGGTTCTGAAAATCGGCTGAAGTCCACGTTCGGGAGCTGTGAAATGAATCGTGTCATGCAGAGATGCCTCTCAGAACCGTCACCGCGCGTGAGCTGCCGAGGCTGTCCTCTATGAGTGGTTGCGGTCCAAAGATGTCCAACCTTCTTGTTGGTTTCCAGATTCACAGCTGTTTGAACATAAACAATCTGTTCACCATCAGACGAAATCTGAATATCGGAGAGCCTCTGGACCTTCATCAGGTCTTCGAAGGTGATGGAACGCATCGGCTGCGCTGTTATCCAAGGAACCACGGCCGCTTCGACCGTAATTGCCAGTAGAAGTTCGACAAATCTGGAGCGAGTAGCGACGACATTTCACGAAAATTTGGCGGCTCATAGATTGTGCGAGGCAGCTTGGCCTTGACGGACCTCGATTCGTAGCATCGGCAAAACGAACCGTCACGGCCCAGCATGGCACAATCCCACAATCCTGCTTTTGATTCAAGAATTATGGTCGGGAAGACTTCGATGCTCTTAGAGGTCTGCAGCACCACCTCAGCCTACGTGCGAGAAGCGAGACGGACTGAAGCGTGTCCTAACTCAAAAGGTGGTTATGGCGAAAGGGGTGAATTAGAAAACGAGACGGTTCGCTGCAGGACCAAAAGGAAGGTCACAATTGAAAGGGGCTACGGACCTCCGGGTCATTCCAGTGTCGAGTTCCACCGTCCCGTTCAATGGGACATTAGGAAGCATAGCTGGTTCGTCTCGGCCCCAGCAAGGTCTCGCGGCGATCAAGCCTTCTGCAGTTTCGCCATCAACTGGTGGCGAAAAAAGAAAGCCCTGCCCGTATTTGCATTTCAGCGCTCGGAGCAAAGCTAGCTGTTCGGTTGTTTCAACGCCCTCGGCGATAACGTCTACTCCCAGATTATGCGCCAGAGTGATGATCGTCCGTACGATCTCCGCATTCTCCTTGTCAAGGCCCATGCGGTTTACAAAGGAGCGATCAATCTTGAGGCGATCAATTGGGAATCTATGCAAATAGCTCAAGGAGGAATAGCCCGTCCCGAAGTCATCGATTCCTAATTGAATGTCGAGGGCTTTCAGACGGAGCAGCAGCGCTCGGGCGACTTCGGGGTTTTCCATGATCAGGCTTTCCGTGATTTCAAGCTTTAGGCTGCGGGGCTCCAGACCAGTTGCCGTCAACATCTGCTTCATCTGATCCACGAGCTCGGGCTGCATAAATTGTTTGCTTGAGAAGTTCACGCTAATCGTTAAGGGTGAGTTGGAGCGAAACCTCTGTTGCCACATACGGAGCTGTCGGCAGGCTTCGTGGAGTACCCAGTGGCCGATCGGAATAATTAAGCCCGTCTCTTCTGCTACCGGAATGAATTCAGACGGAGAGATTAGTCCCCTTGTCGGATGCTGCCAACGCAAGAGAGCCTCGCACCCACTAATGTGGCCGTCATCCAGTGATACAATCAATTGATAGTAAACTCGAAATTCCTTACGCTCCAGCGCACGACGAAGGTCCGTCTCCAATTGTAGCCGAGCGACAGCGCGCTCGCGCATGGCCGAGTCAAATACTTCATAGCGGGCTTTGCCCAACGCTTTGGCGCGGTACATCGCCGTATCAGCGTCACGCAGAAGATCCTCGGGCCTTTCGTATCCGGTTGAGCTCAAAGCGATTCCAATGCTGGCCGAGGTAAAGACTTCCTGCCCGTTAATGCTGAAGGGCAAGGCAAGTTGTCTCTGAATCCGCTCTGCAATTCGAGTGGCGTCTGACACCTCATGAATATCGTCGAGCAAAATGGCGAATTCATCCCCTCCGAGGCGCGCAATGGTGTCTCCGGTATGCAGGCACGCCTGCAACCTTCGCGCTGTCGTAACTAAGAGTTGATCACCTATCAAATGACCCAGACTGTCGTTCACAATCTTAAAGCGATCCAAATCTAGGAAAAAGACCGCGAACAAATACCCCTTTCGGTACTTGCCTCGCTCGACGGAGCGGCCCAGCCGATCCATGAATAGGATGCGGTTAGGCAAGCCGGTAAGCACATCCGCCACTTTACCTTCTGTGATGTCCGTTTGAGAGCCAGCCATCCGATATGCTTTGCCCTGACCATCTCGAACCGCAATGCCCCGGGCCAACATCCATCGATATGTTCCATCTTTATGAAGCATTCGGTGTTCGTTCTCAAAATGAGGCGTCTGTCCTGCGTGATGAGCCTCAATTTCCTCCTTGACCCTGATACAATCCTCTGGATGGATTCGGCTGAACCATTCCTGCGGACTCGTTTCAATCTCGGACTCTTCGCAACCGAGCATGGACTTCCATCGTGGGGAGTAATAGAATTCATTTGTCCTCAGATTCCAATCCCAAAGCCCCTCATTGGCTCCAAGGACCGCAAGCGCGTAACGCTCTTCACTTTCGCGCAAGGACTCCTCAGCTCGCTTGTGAGAAAGAAGAGTGTTGATCCGAGCCAGCGCTACGGGAAAGTCAATGGGCTTTGTCAGGTAATCGCTGGCACCCAGGTTTAAGGCGCCTACGATTTCTTCACTCCGAGTGTTGGCTGTAACCATCACCACAGGAAGTTCTGCAGGCGAATACTTGTCGCGGATCGCCTTGAGGACATCGAGGCCATTCATTTCAGGCATATCAATATCCAGCAGCACCAGATCAAAGCTTTCCCGTCCGATCACGTCGAGAGCCTGCCGGCCGTTCACCGCCGCAGCCAAGCGGTACCCTCTGCGCTTGAGGTGAAGGCACAGCATGTTCCTTATGGACTCATTGTCGTCTACGACCAGCAGGTAGCCACCTAGGCTCTCAGACTGGGACTCGTTGCGTCCCGAACTTTGACCAGTCGAGAGGTCGCAGGATGTGTTTTCAACGTCCGGCAGCAGTTTCGTGATACTGGCAGTCATGTCGAACACCTTTCGAGTGGACGTCGAACCAAAGCAGTGTTGCTTCCAACTCCCCAAAGCGCTCTCGGGCCACTCATAATTCACTTCCGTTCTTGATCTTACTGGCGTCTGGACCTCGTGCTTCAAGTCCTGCTAGATATTCACAGGCCCGCTCCAGGCAGACATTTTGTCTGAATTGATGGCGCACTCCTGCAAACGCAAAACTGCTTTGCGATCAATATTTAGAATGGGGACAGCGCCTTCCGTTGGCTTGAAACTCTGCTGGCTTCTTCCGACCTTTCCGGTGCCTAAACCTCAAAACTGGGTTAGAAACCCCGTTTGGCTCAACCGGCTCCGGCCTCAAGGTTGACGGGTGGCACGCCAACTGGCCAGGAAGACCGGTGTTCAGGTCAAGATCTTCGACTAGAGAACAGACTTTTTGGACCTGGCGGACTGGTTCCTCTAGTCGGCCATGTGCTCGAAGTGGCTTCGCGCATGCACCTCTTCGTGGTCTTCTATGGTCTCCAGGTGAGTGATTACTTCTGTTCGGCTGGGCAATTCCCTTTCGATCCCCTCTTCAATAGAGGTTGCAATCTTGTGAGCGGATTCCAAAGGCGTACCTTTTGCAAAAAGCAGGTGAAACTCGACCCATAGAGTATTTCCAGCGTTGCGATAGCGCAGCCCATGATACTGAACGCCAAATTCCACGCTCATCCTGTTCAGTAGTTGTCTGATCTGTGCGCCCGTCATTGGATCGACCTCATCCATCAGCCCGCCAATCGACTGGCGCATCAGCTTTCCGCCCGACCATAGAATGTTCAGTGCGACGCAGATGGCAATAAGCGGATCAAGTTGCAACCAGCCCGTCAGCATAGCCAAGCACAAGCCAATGATTACTCCCGCACTGGTCCAGCAATCGGTGAGAACATGCCTGCCGTTGGCTTCCAGGATCAGAGATCGCTTCTTCTTTCCCACCCACAATAGATACCAGCCCAGGGCCCCGTTTATCACAGCCGCGAGAGCAATCAGTAGAGTACCCCATCCCAAATTCTGTAACTCCAGACCGAGAATCCACTTTTGTATGGACACATAGATAATGTACAGCGCCGCGATCACGATCATGGCACCTTCAAAGCCGGCGGAAAAGAAACTGATCTTATCGTGCCCATAGAGGTGAGTTCTGTCCGGAGGCCGGTGACTTACGGAAAGGCTGTAGGCTGCGAAGGAGACAGCAACGACGTGAACGACGGACTCGGCGGCATCGGAGAGGATGGCAGCTGATCCCGTAATCATGTATGCGAAGATTTTGGCGAAGAACATCAAAAAGCCTATGACTAGCGACAGTCGCATCGCAAAGCGCTGCAGCCGGATGTCATTTTCAGTGGAAGTCAAGTCGGTTCCGTTCAAGCCAGCCTCGAAAAGCGAGACGTTGGGACTCCCCAGAGTTCACTGGGGAGTATCGCAAGAATTTTACCACACTGAGCGGTTTGCATATCATGCAGACCTTCCTCTTGATCGAACCTCTATTTTTCCACGAAGCAGATTCTTGATCCCTTCTTCCAAATCCCCCACAACAGTAAGCGAATCAGCCGAATGCCCCAGGATTGGGTGAATTACCGCATGCCCGCTAGTCCTCTCCGGCTGCGACATCCAGCCTTGATGTCTGAGGCTTTGGGCTTTAGGCGACTATGACCTTTGGTGGAGGGTTTGCACTGGCGAAGCAGAAGCAGCAGTGAACGGTGGGCTTCGTGAGTCAAATGAAAGATTGGTTCAACAACGGAAAAGAGGTGGGTCCAATGATCGAGATCAAGAAGATACTAATCCCCACGGATTTTTCAGAATATTCCCAGTTCGCCCTGAAGTATGCCATGGCCCTAGCCGAGAGCTTCAAGGCTCGGCTCTATGTCGTACATGTTTGTGAGCATGCAATCACTGGAGCAGGGACTGAAGCCTATCACTTTTCGGTACCAGAGTTCCTGGCAGATGTGGAGAAGGCCGAGAGGGAATCTCTGGAAAAGATCGTAAGTGAAATCCGGTCTGCTGGAATCGATGCTCAGTCCGTCTTCACGACAGGCCGAGCCTACATCGACATTGTTGACAAGGCCAGGGAGCTGGACGTAGATCTGATCACGCTCGCTACCCATGGCCGCAAAGGACTTAGCCACTTTGTTTTTGGTTCGACGGCAGAAAAGATTGTGCGTTTAGCCCCTTGTCCTGTGTTGACGGTGAAGCATCCCGAGCACGACTTCGTGAAGTAGGACGAGAGAAACACCGTCTGGTCACTAATAGTGGAGGCTCATCGGAGGCAGCAGATTTAGCTGAAATCAAACCTCATAGGAGGGAGCCATGTTCGATATCTTAATAGAAAGCAATCCTGAAATAAGACCGAAGAAAACTCTCTTCTCTTTGATCATCTCGATTATCTTGCACAACACCATTCTGATGGTCGCGATCATCACGCCGCTATTTTTCACAGACACTCTGAATCCGCAGCAACTCGTGATGACTTATCTGGTGGCACCGCCACCGCCACCGCCGCCACCTCCGCCACCATTGGCAACGACCACGAAAGCTATGAAATCACCAAAAGTTCAGCCGCAGGAACCCGGCAAGATGCAGATTCCCATCAGTATTCCTCGAGAGGTAGCTCTGGTCGTGGATGAAGGCCCCCCTCCCGAAATTGGCGCGGTCGGGGGTGTCGAAGGCGGCGTTCCCGGCGGTGTTCCCGGAGGAAATCTGGGGGGCGTTTTGGGCGGAGTTCTGGGAGGCGCTCTGCCGGTGGCGTCACCGCCACCACCACCTGCTCCTACTCCTAAAGTAGAGGTACCGAAAGTCAAGACGCCAGTGCGAATAGGGGGAAAAGTCAGGGCTCCTCACATCCTCAAGCGGATCGAGCCCACGTATCCCCCTTTAGCACGAAACGCTCGCATTCAAGGCACAGTGACTTTGGAAGCGACCTTAACCGAACAAGGCCGCGTGGCCGATCTTAAGTTTGTTTCCGGACATCCGCTGTTGATTCAGTCAGCCATGGATGCAGCCCGTCAGTGGCAATACGAGCCGACTTATTTGAACGATGTTGCTTACCCAGTAGTTCTATACATCACGATCAACTTCCTTTTGCAGTAACTAATGCTCCCCTCGGAGAAGGACAAATGGCACCCGGCCCTAGCGAATACCGAAGGAAACTCATGAGCATCCAGGAAGCTGTTTCGGTGGTGCGATCCGGAGACCGTGTCTACATCCATTCGGGCTGCGCGGAACCGGAGCGGCTGGTAAAGGCACTGATTCGGAGGCGAGAAGAACTGCACGATGTCGAAGTGATTCACCTCCTTACCCTAGGAAACGCCGATTATGTGCTTGCGGAAATGGAGGGGCATTTTCGACACAATGCATTCTTTATCGGACCAAACGTTCGTGAAGCGGTAAACAGTGGCAGAGCGGACTTCACACCTATCTTTCTGTCTGAAATCTCGGCGCTCTTTACATCTGGCCGGTTGCCAATCGATGTCTGCCTCATCCAGGTCTCTCCGCCAGACGATCACGGATATTGCAGCTTCGGTGTAGCTGTGGAATGCACAAAAACTGCTGCACAAGCTGCACGAACAGTCATTGCCGAGGTGAATCCTCACATGCCTCGAGTTCTGGGTGATTCCTTCATCCATCTGAGCCAGATTGACATGCTAGTGGAGTGCGACTACCCGTTGCTGGAACTCCCATCCAGTCCCGTCAGCCCGGTGCAGCGAGAGATTGGGAAAGGCGTTGCTCAATTGATCGAAAACGGCGCGACACTACAACTAGGCATCGGAGGCATACCTGACGCAGTTCTTTCCTTCTTGAGTGGCCACCGCGACCTCGGGATTCATACCGAGATGTTTTCCGACGGAGTCATCCCTCTGGTCGAATCTGGTGTCATCACAGGTCGGCGGAAAACTCTCCATCGTGGGAAGATTGTCGCCTCCTTCGTGCTTGGTTCTCGGCCATTGTTTGAGTTTATTGACAGTCACCCAGCCATTGAGTTCCACCCTTCGGAGTACGTCAACGACCCATTTGTGATCAGCCAGAACTCAAATATGGTGGCCATCAACTCGGCGCTTCAAGTCGACCTGACAGGACAGGTTTGCGCTGATTCAATGGGGAACCACTTTTACAGCGGGATTGGCGGTCAGCTCGATTTCATTCGGGGAGCAGCACGTTCAAGAGGAGGCAAGCCGATCATTGCTTTGCCGGCGACGGCGCGAAATGGGACGCTATCCCGCATTGTTCCCAACCTTTATCCTGGTGCAGGCGTTGTCACCTCTCGCGGAGACGTGCACTACGTCGTTACCGAGTTCGGGGTCGCCTATTTGCATGGGAAGAGCATTCGGCAGCGAGCCGAAGCCCTGATCCATATCGCTCATCCCAAATTCCGGGATGAGTTGTACGAATTCGCGTTTCATCACAACTTCCTGGGCTCGCGGGAACTGGAAACTGTGAGGTGACGCATGGGAACCGCGGCTATAGAATCAGGAGCCGTGGGGTCAAGCTGTTCTCTCCCTCGGTGTTGTTGTCACCATCGCTGCAATGAAAGATGGGCTGCATTCGAGCTGGCTTCCTTCCTACGGACCCGAGATGCGCGCAGGCACAGCCCAATGCGACGTAATCCTATCTCGAGGTGAGATAGGCTCCCCCATGGTCGATCAGCCTGACGTGTTGATCGCGATGAATACGCCGTCTCTATTACGTTTTCAGAGCCGATTGAAACCTGACGGCTTGATCATCTATGATAGCTCCCTCGTCACTGAATCTCCCGAAACGCCGTATGCAGATTGCCTGAGTGTGCCAGCCAGCCAAATGGCAAGCGAACTGGGAGAGCCGAAAACAGCTAATCTGATCATCCTGGGCGCGCTAATAAAGAAAGTTCCATTCCTGACCCCGGCGGCTGTCCATCTTGCCATCGATGAAATCGTCAGGAGCGACAAGCTCCGCCGACTTAACCGAGAAGCCTTGGAGCTTGGGCGCAACTACGGGTAGTTTTGGTCGTAGATTTCGAATTGTAGAGTGAATAGACCGGTTGATTCGTCCGATGCTGCACGGGATGCATCTGAGGTCTGAATTCCGGGCGTTCATTTTACGCTCAGATTCGAAATTCACAACTGAAGACACTCCGGCTTCTCTTGTCTGCGGTTCGCTTCGCGAAATCTGCCACTGTTCCCTCCATCTCTACCCTTGCCACTTCTCGATGTTTTGGATATCGTTATTCTCAGTTTGCAAGAATCTTCTGCTCCTCTGGAGAAAAGGAACATGATGGAATCCCCTGAGTCTTGCTTCTCGAAATCACATTCGCGCCGCCAGTTCCTCAGGAATTCCACCGCAGCGGTCGTCACAAGCGCAATGGCCGTCAACGAGACAATTGCCCGTAGCGCCTATGTTGCCGGCAGCGACACCTTGCGTGTTGGGTTGATTGGCTGTGGAGGACGAGGAACCGGCGCTGCAGGCGAGGCTCTGGCCGCGGACAAGAACGTCAAGCTGACAGCCATGGGCGACGCATTCAAGGATCGCCTCGACGGCAGTCTGGCCGAATTGAGAAAGATTCAAAGCATAGCCACCAAGATTGATGTCCCGCCAGAGCGCTGCTTCGTGGGTTTCGACGCTTACAAGAGTGTCATCGCCAGCGGAGTTGACGTAGTCCTTCTGGCGGCACCCCCCCACTTTCGCCCCTTACACCTCAAAGCTGCCGTGGACGCTGGCAAGCACATTTTCGCAGAGAAGCCCGTGGCAGTCGATGCTCCAGGAGTGCGAGCGGTCTTGACCACCTGCGAGGAGGCCAAGAGGAAAAATCTCTCCGTGGTTTCCGGCTTGTGCCTCCGTTATTCCCAGGGATTTCAAGAGATCATTCGGCGTATTCATGATGGAGAGCTGGGGGACCTGCGAACACTGCAAGCCAATGACTATCGCGGGCCTATCTGGACGAAGCCGCGCCAGCCCGAATGGAGTGACATGGAATGGCAAATGCGGAACTGGTACTACTTCACGTGGCTTTCTGGAGACTTCAATGTGGAGCAACATGTTCATTACCTGGACGTTTGTGCGTGGGTGATGAAGGAAGAGTACCCAGTTCGCGCCGTGGGAATGGGAGGCCGTCAGGTCCGGACAGGACCTGAGTATGGCAATATTTACGATCATCACAGCGTGACCTACGAATATGCTAATGGCGTCAAATTGTTTAGCAACTGCCGGCAACAGTCAGGCTGTCACAATGACATGACCTGTTATGTGGCTGGTTCCAAGGGCACAGCTGAAATTTCTGAACGCGTTCCCACAATCATGGCAGACAAACAGTGGAGGTATCGCGGTCCGAAGAACAACATTTACCAGACTGAGCATGACGAGCTTTTCGCGAGCATTCGCAATGGCAAACCCATCAACAATGGTGAGTACATGGCTAAGAGTACTCTACTGGCGATCACGGGCCGTATGGCCACATACACCGGTAAGATGATTACGTGGGAACAGGCAATGAATTCCAAAGAGGACCTGACTCCGCCGAAATATGAATGGGGATCGATTCCCACTCCGCCGATCGCAATGCCAGGCTTAACTCAATTGACTTGACTAGTTTCCGTTTGACGTTGGAACAAGCAGGATAACCGAGAGTCAAGTGCTTCTGAGGTAAGGTCTCGGAACACGATCGTGCGATTCTTGATAGTCCTTACCTGTTAATTCTAACGATCCTATGGTCCTGGCTTTTTTGTTGCCACAGACACAATGTGGTCGTCGAGTAACAAATGAAAGGATCAGATTTGCACCGACGCACCTTCCTTAAGCTTGGAACGGTGACACTGCCTCTGCTTTCCTGGCAAGGACGACCCACCGCTCAAGCCAGCGACCAACAGAGCAAGAAAACGCTCAGTCTCTTTCAGCTCGCTTGCATGACCCTTCCCTACTCTGAGTTCCCACTTCAGCGGGCTTTGACGGGGATTCAGTCCGCTGGTTTCAAATATGTAGCTTGGGGAACGGCGCACAAAGAATCCGACGGCAAGGCGGTTCCTGTTATTTCCTCTGATGCATCACCAGAAAAGGCTAAAGAACTCGGGAATCGATGTCGCGACCTAGGTCTCGTACCGCTGCTGATGTTCTCGGGAATCTACCCGGAAGCCAAGGAAGCCATCGAAGTGTTGACAAGCCGGATCCGGCAAGCTGCCGCAGCCAGCATCCCTCAGGTATTGACCTTCGGCCACACTGAGGGAAGTGACCGCAAGCTTTGGGTCGAACGATTCAAAAAGTTAGGCCCGATCGCGAGGGACCATGGTGTCCTGATCGTGGTCAAGCAGCACGGAGGTAATACCGGCACCGGAGAAGCCTGCGCCGAGATCATCCGCGAAGTGGCTGACGAGGGTGTTAAGGTCAATTACGACGCCGGGAACGTCATGGACTACCTGGATGTGGATCCCATTCCCGATATCCTGAAATGCGCGATGGAGATTCGCAGTTTTTGCATTAAGGACCACCGCAACTTCCCCGCCGATCAAGATTGTGGGCCGGGGTTCGGCGAGATCGACCACTACAAGTTACTTCATCCAGTTGCGTTCGCAGGCTTGAAAATGCCGCTCTGCTTCGAAAATATCTTTGCGCCGCTGCTGCCGCGCCCGAAGGATCCGTCCGGCGTAGATGCTTTGGCCCGCCGGGCTCGCGAGTTCATGGAAGTAGTCATCCAAGGGCTGCAAACTTGAGGCCAACCCCTAAGGAGTTTCTACCAAGGGCAAATTAGCCTCGTGGAAGTGCCGCGACCTGCGAAGAGCTCCCGGGTTCCCATTGCAACAGCAAACTTTAGGCAGCTTCAAATTTGAGATTTGAAGCCACTCACACCCAAGATCTAATACTGAAGGATGTTTCCTGTCTAGACAGGCTGCTATGAAACAACTCACTTCATTCTTGAGCCTTCTCTCCCTGCTGTTGTCCGCGGCGACCCCTTTGCTTTCGCAGGAGGCCGATCGGATCCTGCACCACGGTAAGATCGTCACTGTCGACAAAGCGTTCAGCATTCAAGAGTCGATTGCGCTCAAGGGAAATCAGATCCTCAGCGTGGGGACCAACCAGGAAGTTTTGAAGAGTCGCGGACCTCGGACTGAAATGACCGATCTGGCCGGCAAAACCGTCCTGCCTGGTTTGATCGACTCGCACGTTCACCCCTCAGACGCCTGCATGACCGAATTTGATCATCCCATTCCAGAAATGGAAACCATCCAGAACGTCTTGGATTACATCAAGTCGAGAGCCGCACTGCTTCCGCTGGGCAAGTGGATTCAGGTGCAGCAGGTCTTTATCACTCGTCTAAAAGAACAGCGCTACCCGACACGGCAGGAACTGGACCAGGCCGCCCCCGGGCATCCCGTGGTTTTCTCTACCGGTCCGGACGCCTCCCTCAATTCTCTTGCGCTGAAGCTGAGTGGTATCGACAAGAATTTCAAGGTCACGGACGGCGGACCTGGTTACATCGAGAAGGACCCGGCGACAGGCGAGCCCACTGGCATTTTGCGTAGTTGCACTCGCTACATCAAAGTGGAAGCATCCGGCCGAAAGCCTACCGAGAGCGACCGCGCGCAGCGGCTTTTGCAGCTTTTCAAGGATTACAATTCCGTAGGAATCACGAGCATTGGCGATCGCGACGCGAGTTCGGAAGACATCCAGCGGTACAAGCAACTGTTCTCAGAGGGTAAGCTGCTATTAAGAGTGTCGATCTCCCAGCACATCGATACGATTGGCCCAATTGAGGCGATTCAGGCAAATATTCGCAAAGTGGCTGAAGATCCTTTGAGTCGCAGTGATTCCCTGCTCCGCATCGTTGGCATCAAAACTTATCTCGACGGCGGCATGTTGACCGGCAGCGCCTACATGCGCGAACCCTGGGGTGTGAGCAAGATCTACTCAATTACCGACCCCACTTATCGCGGCGTACTGTTCATTCCTAAAGATCGTTTGTTGCCCATCGTTCGGACGACGATTGAGTCTCGGTTGCAATTCACAGCGCACACGGTCGGCGATGGAGCGGTGCATGCTCTGCTCGATGTGTATGAGGAAATCAACCAAAAAATTCCGATTCGGGAGATGAGGCCCTGCATCACGCATTCGAATTTCATGAGTCGCGAAGCAGTGGAGAAGCTCCCGAAATTAGGAGTCGTCGTTGACATTCAGCCAGCCTGGCTTTACCTGGATACCCGGAGCTTGGTTGCTCAGTTCGGAATTGAACGGTTGCGCTATTTTCAACCGCTTAAGAGCATCTTCGAGTCTCAGGGGATTGCCGGTGGCGGTTCAGATCATATGCAGAAGATCGGATCGCTACGATCGATCAATCCGTATAACCCATTCCTGGGCATGTGGGTGACCTTAACACGAAAGGCCAGGTGGTACGATGGCACACTTCATCCTGAAGAGGCCTTGACTCGCGAGCAGGCAATCCGCTTCTACACCATCAACAATGCCTATATCCTTTTCCGTGATCACCAAGTTGGATCACTCGAACCCGGCAAGCTCGCAGACTTCATCATCCTCGACCGAGACATCCTTACCTGCCCGACAGACTCCATCAAAGATACGAAGGTTCTGAAGACTTACTTCGATGGCAAAGCGGTCTTCTAAGATCGCGGCTGGAGGCCCTTTGCGACTGCGGCGCATCAGCCCGTATCGAGGCCTCGTCTTGTGTGTCTCTATGGTTGGAGAAACTCCGCTCAAAACCGAACATTGATGGAACAAACCGAAAGGCCCTATATAGAAGCGTCATGACGCCCGCAGGAGCCTCATGGTCAGAGGCGGGCCACGACCACCAGAACCGGCGAAGTCAAGCTATGAAGGGCTACTCAACCCGTCACCACTGGAATCGAAGCGGAGCCGTAGATATGACCGGCCTTTACCGTAGCAACCGGCTGTAGCTTGCGATTCCCCATCCGCTTTTGCTTTAGGGCGTCTACAAACTCGAAGTCTCCTTCCGAAAGAGAAAACACTGCGACATCGGCTTCTGCACCTTCACCGAGAGTTCCCAATCCTTTGGGAAATCCGAAAGTGTTCGCCGGATTGGTAGCAGCCCGCTCGATGACTTGCTCCAAGGTCAACCCCAGATAGAGGAATTTGGAAAGCGTCGTCGCCAAATCGAATACCGGACCGTTCACATTGAATTGATGCACATCGCTTGAGATCGTGCCGGGAAGAATGTCCTGCTTTAGGGCTTTCTCCGCTGTGTCAAACGAAAAGCTTCCCGCTCCGTGCCCGATATCCAAATGAACGCCGCGACCGATAGCGGACCGGACCTCCGGTAAGACTCGCCCCCTCTCATCCAGAATGCCTCCTTCCCCGCCCCGAAAGCTATGAGTGACGACATCACCCTTCGTGAGGAGAGCGAGAATCTCTTTCAGCGGAGAATAGGTGTCGCCAATGTGTACCATCAAAGGCAACCGCACCGCCTCGGCGGCCTCTTTGGCCAGTCGGAGGGCCTGCAGATCGTGCTCCCCGGCAAGAGGACGAGACAGGCGGACTTTAACGCCGAGAATCACGTCGCGATTCTGCTCGATTGTCCGAATCGCGAGTTTTGGATTGGCGTTGTGGAGGTCCAGCAGTTCCCCGTAGGGATTATCCTGTGACCAGGTCGATTGACCGATGACCGAGATATTGAGGAGCGCATAGACTCGCGTGTCAACCACATTGATCACGGATCTGCGGAAACCCGGAAACGTATGCGCACCTGCCGATCCCGCGTCGACAACGGTCGTAACTCCCTTGGCAATGCAGTTCGGGTCAGCCGGTATTCCAAGCGGAGCGACGCCGTCGTAAACGTGAACATGAATATCAATCAGTCCCGGAGTGACCACCTTCGCCTTGGCATCGAGGACGCTACGAGCTTCTGCCGCTGGAATGCTCTCGGAGACTCGTACAATTTTGCGATCGCGGATGGCCACGTCGCGGTTGGCCGAAAGTCCCTGAGAGGGATCGACGACATGACCACCTTTGATCAGCAAATCGTACGAGAATGGTGCCTCTTGCTGGCTCGCAAGCAGACTTTCCCATCCTCGTGCCAAACTGCACAGCAGGCCTGAACCCAAGACTGTCTGTCGCAGGAAGCTTCTACGTGAGGTTTGACACATGCTTTTCCTCCTATCAATCGCTAGATCAAGTCCATCCTTTTGCTCAAAGAGTTCTCGCTTCCTGAGAACCAAGTAACGATTCAGATTCTTCGTACCCAACCGTTGCCTGTATGCCGATTGTTCCGCACCAGCACCAAAACCAACAGCGTAGCGATAAATGGGACCACGCTGGCGCCGACAAGGATTGGTGCGAAAGAGTAGCGATCCGCAATCCGGCCGATCGCATAGGTTGAAACCACAGTCCCGATTCCGGCTCCCGCACCGCTCATCCCGCTGACCGTGGCAACCGTGTGGGTTGGATAGAGGTCTGAAGGAAGCACGATCGCCATGGTGGACCATGCGGCATAGGAAAACGTTGAGACTGCAAAGAGGACGACGAGCAACGTGAAGTTCGAAAGAAAGGCAGCGGGGACCATACCCAGCATGCCCAAACCACAAATGAAGATCACAAACTTGCGTGAGCTGCCTACGCTCCAGCCCCGTTTGATGAGCCAGCTGGAAAGGCCACCGCCAAAAAAATTCCCCAGGTCCGCAGACAGGAACGGTACCCAGAATCCCATCAAGCTATCCTCCAGCTTGAAACCTTTGCTGACCAGATAGATCGCAAACCAGTCGGTCACAAAAAACCAGACGGGATCGGTGAGGCTTCGGCCAAGTACGACTCCCCAGGTTTGGGGTACTCGGACGAGTTGCGCAACAGACGGACGAATCGACCTAGCCGGTACTTCCGCGGAGTCCGATTCCTGTTGATCCCTGAGGATCATCTCCCTTTCACCTGGGCTGATCCGGGGGTGAGTTTGAGGAGGATAATAGTTCAACCGCCAGAGCACCACCCAGACAAAGCCCAAAAGGCTAATCAAGACGAACACGGGACGCCAGCTTCCGAAGGAATGATAGATCCACAATACCAGAAAAGGTGCGATCGCTCCTCCAACGGAGGACCCGCTGTCGAACAAGGCAACCGCCCATCCTCGCTCCTGGCGGGGAAACCACTCTGAAACCGCTTTGGTCGCCCCGGGCCAATTGGCTGCCTCGCCTGTTCCCAGCAAGAAGCGGAAGAGGCAAAAGCTCTTTAGGCCTGTGGCGAGAGAGGTCAGAGCCGCTGCGCAGGAATACCAAAGCACGGCGAGCGTCAGCCCAAGGCGCGTGCCGATTCGGTCAATCAGACGTCCAGCGAGCGCCTGAATGACAGCATAAGCAATGCGAAAGGCGATAATAAGGAGAGAAAAATCAGAGTTGCTCCAGGAGAATTCTGTCTTAAGGTAGGGAGCAAGAACACTGAGCGTCTGACGATCCATGTAATTGATGATCGTCGAGAGCAGCAGCAGTGTGCCGATCCACCAACGCAAGGAGCCTCCTGACTTCATGGGTTTCAGAGGCTCTTTCGAAGTTGATTGTTTTCGTCCGTAATTTCTTCCACGTGGTTCCCTGGATCCACCTTGATGACAACAGCCTTTGCACCGCGGCTTCGCAGCCCGGAGAGTTCAATTGTGACTCTCTTGGGTCTGAGGTCAGCGGGGGCCTCTAAGGCATCAAGTTCCCTCTTGAAAAGCGAAGTTCGTTTTTCGTTCTCGACTGTAAGTTCGAAGGGGGGCGACTTGCTGCCGCCGATGTTGTGGACCGTTATTATCAGTTTGTCGGAGGCAGCTTCATACTGCACGTCTTCGGGGCCAAGCGCGAGATCAGGGAGCTCCCACAAAGGTGTGCCTTTTTGGACTTGCTTGATGTCGATGACGGTAATTCGCCTCGGGCGCAATGATACGGTTATTCCGGAGTGCCGTTTGAGAGGAAGCGTACGACTGGTCGTGACCACGTCTATCTGGTCATCCCCGTTGACATCAGTGCCTTCGATCACGTCATAGCTGCCATTCTCTAGTTCCCAAACTCTCAATGTCACATCCTGCAAACTCTTGGCGGAATTGAAGACGATCACTTTCAATCCGTTACTGGACGCCCTTCGAACCAGGGAAGTTACGTTTCCGGCAGTCCCCTCCCAGCTGATGGCGTTTCCAGGATAGATGCAGTGACGAAAATACGCTACTCCACCCAGACGCGCCCGCTGAGTCGCTCGTTGAGGCAACCAGATGGCGTCCGTTGATGGCTCAGCCTCAGTGTACAGGACCATGTTTTGCGCCAGGTGCTTGATCAACGCCGCTTGATAGTCTTCCACCTGCTTCTTATCACCGGTGAGCTCGAAAGCGAGCTGCCTTGCCAACAGACCTGTTTCGTCGCTTTGCAGATTGTGATCCCAGATATTGCGTTTCCGAACCTCATCCCGGATCGGCCCATGGTCGAGCCCGGAATCAATGAACTCCAACCACCGACCGTTGGTCACTTCGGCCCGATCCACGTTCCCGGACTTGAGCAAAGTATCAAGAAGCCAGAGGTACTTTTGTTCTCCTGTGAGGCGGTAGACCCCCCACATGAGATTGATGACTTCTGCATTGGGCAATCCTCGACTGACAACCTCATCGCTCGCAAACCGAATCCCACGGGCCAGCATCGGGTAGCGATCTCTGTCCCAATGGGCCAGCAGCCCATTGGCATAGTCCGTCAGCCAGCGAAGTGTTAAGGGACTGCCGTTATACCAAGTCAGAAAGAGCCCTGGCTGCCACATCAACTGGCTGTAGAGATCCTCTCCGGCCGCGCGGCCCTCCTCGATAAGTTCGGTCGAGCTAAAAAGATTTGAACGGAAGTGACGATGTCCCACCGAATTGACGCCTGTCAGCCTCTCGTAATGGCGGGCCGTTTCCATAAGACGTTCGACCAATGTTGGATTTCCATAGTCGAGAAGAAGAGCGGCGGGAATCGTATTGATTCCCTGTTCATAAGCCTGGAGCGGATCCAGCAACCGGCTGTTCAGGCCATTTTTGATCAATTCGTTGTGATAGCAGGCTTCCAAAATGTTGCGTTGGGACTCCCGATAGCGATCGCCCGGACCCTCCATCAGAGCCATACCGGTCCAGTTTGAGACGAAAGTAGTATCACGACTCAAGCCCCCACCGAGCTCTCCAGTTTCGGTCTGGCGGTTCTTGATCCACCAATCCAGGATCTGCCGGAATTGCTTCAGCAAAAACTCTTGCTGGAACGCCCAGCGTGGAATGTCAGGGGCGGGAAGTTCCGGTTGCTTGAAATCTGGCGGCGGTTCATTCCGCTTGGTCCAGCCTGAATAAGCAACTGCATTCGGTTCCTTTGGATCAACTCTCAGTACGTCTTCAACGCATTGGAGAAACTCATCCATCAACTTGAACTGCCGGCGAACCTTGGCGGCTTCGCCTGTCATCCAGGGACGGGACTGGCTTAGCGTTTGGAAGCTACTCCGAATCAAGCGCAGGCGCTCTGAAAGGTATTCTTGTCTCGACCGTTCACTACGTTCTGACTTATCGGCTTCGGTCATCCACATCTCGACCTCAGCACCACTCAGGTAACTTGCGCCGAAGTCTTTTTGATCACTTGCCAATGTCATCCAGACAGGGGCTCCCGCCGGAAAGACGACGTCGGGGATGTCCAAGATGATCTCTGCAGGTCCATCGGCTGGAAGTTTCAAACTGAGATTGATCAGATCACGCATTGGAACAACTGGATCCTTCACCGCAACATTGACGATTGCTTCCTCGGCAAGCTTCGCACCTGCCGGATTGAGTTTCAATTTGATAACGTCTACACCAGTGTGGCTCAGGAATGGCGGAAGGACCACGTGACTGTAGCGAAGGTTCTCGGCAATCGCGCTTGATTTCTTCTCTGACGCCTTGTACACCTCAACCGGCACACCGACCCAGGCCTCGCGGTCCTGCGGAAGATAACGCCCAACTACTCTGGACCGGAGATTGAAGAGAGAGGCAATCTGGCCTCTCGAAACCCCCTGCAGACCAAGAGCCTCGGTAGAAGGCATAAGTCGATACGAGACCCGCCGGGCAGGGGGGATCAGAGAGGCCACGGAACCGGAGTTTGGTTTCTGCGCTTTTTGCGGCGTGAAGGGAGAGTTGCCAATTGCAAAGAGAGAAAGCTCACTCAGCACTCCTTCTTGTCTCTCGACTCTCAGACGCCGAGCCACCACTGGAGAAGGCAGCCGCGTAACAGACAAAGTTCCCGTAGGATGAGAACGCTCCAGAAGTGCAACTTTCTGATTGTCCGTGACTCGAGAGATCTGCCCCCTCAGACTGCCCTGCACCCACAGGTAGTTGAAAGGTTCGTTTTCAACAGTGAGATCAAGAGCTTTCCCTTGATCAGAATATCCTGGCCCTTGATACGGCCAAAGTGTTTCAGGCTTGCCATCAAAGGCCTCGACAGAAAACTTCTTCACGTCTCGGCCCTCGGTGACAGGAATCTTTCGAATCCAGGCAGGTGATGAGATTCGCGGGATACTCTCACTGTCCTCCCAACCGAAACGTGCTTTCCAATGACGACTCCAGAATTCCGGGCTCGTCTCCATCACGGAAGGAATGGCGCCGGCTCTTCCCCCTCCCAATTGGGCCAAGTCTTCGACGGCTGCCTCGTTGAGAGGTGCAGTGTAAATGCGGAGATCGTCGATTAAAACCTTGCGCTCTGTCCCGCGCGTCTGGTACGGAGTTACCACGCTGGCATGAATCCCGATCTGGTCGAGATTTGCGCTCAAATGAACTTCTCCAAGTTGACGGGCGATCGGATGCCCGTCGATGTAAAGCCGAATGCCATCGAGCTCATCCCACGAGAAAGCCAGGTGAAACCAACGCCCTGAGACCAACTCGTGTTTAGCATCTGCTTCAACCTGGTGTGGTTGGCCGTCTCGATCATAAACTGAGAGGTGCAGGCTTTTCCCCGTCCAAGCCAATTCCGCGAATGTGAAGTCTTGGGCCAGACGCTGCGCAGCGCTGATACGAATGAGAGAGAATGGCGTATCCCCGACTGGTTCATCCAGCAGCCACCAGAAGGCCACCGTACCTCTCTCGGAGTAGAGGTTGCCAGGAGCATCATAGGTGAGCAAAGAACCGGCATCCAAATACACCGCACTGCCTTTTCTCCCCTCCCGAACAATCTTCAGGTTTTGATTTCCGAGTGGAGCCTCATCTCCGCCAGCCCGCTCTGCCAGAACGTTTTCATCAAAGGATGCGTAAAAGGAAACGATGTCCTCGGTGCGGGGAGCCGTCGAGCGTGTTTGCGAAAAAAAGACGAAGTGGCAAAACTCCAGGGTGAAGGCCAATGTAAGGCCTGCGGCTCCGCAACTCTTTGAAAAAGACCATTTAGAAGTCATACCTGAACAATATAAGGAGCAGACGTCCGGGACCTGGCTCACACAAGGGCTGATTACATGAACCACTCCTGCCTTCCTACCTAAAGCCCTGGGTTGCGAGGTCAAGTCTCGAAGCTGACAGCCTCCCTTCCGTGGTCAACATCTTAAAGGTGGAAGGAAGAGTCGGGTTTTATCTAATCCCACCAAACTTTTCTTGAAGCATACGGATCTTGTCTGCAAAGGATAGAACCGCCTCTGACGGACTTTCGGGCTTCTTTTGCGCAGGAGGTAGCTTTTCTCT
>Ga0075423_10000801_pt1 | contig 26614 bp, 26 predicted proteins | sample SoiMethybrSBSTD2_FD_80114 | JGI IMG/M metagenome (GOLD analysis project Ga0075423, IMG submission 80114) | Bulk soil microbial communities from a Populus tree surrounding site in Tennessee, USA - Soil MetaG P. TD hybrid SBSTD2 | ecosystem: Environmental > Terrestrial > Soil > Tree plantation... | reverse complement strand
CGGTCGGTGGGCCCGGGGTGGCGATCGTCAACCAGTCGCTCGCGAAACAGCTGTTTCCCAATGAGGACGCGATCGGCAAGCGCATCTATGTCGGGTATAGCCCAGCGACGGCGTCGATGGAGATCGTCGGGATCGCCGGCGACGTGCGGACCCATACGCTCGACCGCGAACCAGGACCGGCGGTCTACATCCCGCACAATCGAGAACCATCGCTGAGCGCGTCGCTCGTGGTGCGCACACAAGGAACGCCGGCATCTGCTGTGGCCGCCGTTCGCGCCGCGATCGCACGCGTCGATCCCGAGCAGGGCGTCGCGCAGGTGCAGTCGATGGAGACGCTGATTACCAACGCCAGCGCGCGCCCGCGCGTGCAGGCCGGTGTGTTCGGAATGTTCGGAATCCTCGCGCTGATCATCGCCGCGGTGGGTCTCTACGGCGTGATGGCCTACGGCGTCGAGCAACGCCGACGCGAGCTTGGCCTTCGGCTGGCGCTCGGCGCGCCGCCGGCAGCCCTGCTGCGCACGGTCGTTCGGGAAGGCCTGGGACTCGCGATCGCAGGAGCGATCGTCGGCGCAGGGCTGGCGTGGGCATCGAGCGGACCGCTCGAAGCTCTGTTGTACGAGACGCGCGTGACCGATCCGCGGATGTACATCGCCGCGGCGGCAACCTTGGTCGCCGTCGCGTTCATCGCCACACTCGGCCCGGCGCTGCGCGCGACGCGCGTCGACCCGCTGGTGGTGCTGCGAGAAGAATGAGACCCGCCTACTTGACGGGCGCGAAGAGCGCCGGCCTGAACTTCTTGTGGCAAGAGGTGCATGACGCGTCGATGCGATCGGTCAGCGATGCGATCGCGCGCGCGTCCTTCGCGTCCGCGGCCTTGTAGACGGCGGTGCCAGCGTCGATCAACGAGCGCGACTCGGCAACCCAATCGCTGGCGCGGTTCCGCATGATCAGCAGGTTGCCCGATTCGGCCAATGCCAGCGCGGCACGTCGCACTGCCGTCCACTCCTGATCGCTTCGCAGCTGACCGCGGTTCACGGCCAGCAGAATCTCGTTCGACGCTGGATGAATGATCTCCACCATCAACTGCTTCATCGTCGCCACCGGCTGAAACTCGGACGCCGGCGCCTGAGCGATCGTCGCCCGCGAGAGCAGACACCCGGCGATGAGCAGGCCACCGATCATTCGCATGTCATTTCTCCAGGTTGCAGCGCAGCCTCATGAAGGTTCCGGATCGGCTCCACGGTCTCCCTTCACTGGCCAGATAGATCGTTCCGTTGTCGTCAATCGCGACGCCCTCGCCTTGCGCCTCCTTCAAGCCATCGATGGGAATGCGCGCGTGCGGCGTGTGGCGTCCCTCGAGCAGTTCTGATGTCCGGTACACGGCCACCTCGTGGGAGGTCCTCACCGCAACCCATTTCTCGTCTGGCGACGCTTCGGCATCCGTCACGACCGTGAGGCCAAGCTGACCGATGCGCTCGAACGTGAGCTGACGACGCGAGTCACTGGCTGGCGTCGCGCGGTAAAGCCCTCCCGTGCCATCTCTCGTGACGATGAACATATCGGTGCCAATCACGAACATCGCCTCGGCGTTGTGACGCCCGTCCGAGTACGTCGCGTGGAAGACCTCGGGCGGTGCCGTTTGCGCTTCGCCCGGCGCGGGCTCGCTCACGCGGACGATCTCAATCCGTCGTCGCGTAAACCCGTTGTCGCCGATGTCGGCGATGTACAAGCAGGGGCCGGACTCGCAGCGTGCAGCCGAGACGTCTTCCCAGTCACGCAGCCGAATCGGTACGCGCACGCGGCCACGGACGTTGCCCCTTGCGTCGAGCGCGAACAACACCTCCGGGTTTCCCGAATCGTTGTGCGACCAGATCACTCCCGGAGTGCGGCGGCTGATCGCGAGCCCACTCGCCTCTGGAATCTCGGGGAGCTTGGTTGGTCCTGCGACGACCGTGCACGGCCCGGCAGTGTTGACGGGGGCGAGGACAAACGCCATGAGCGTCATGACGCCGATGGCACCGCCTGCAAGCAGCGTCACGACCTTCCACCACCCAAGACGCACGTCTCGCGCCATTCCCCATGATCTCCTGGGACCTATTTGTGATCGGTGTTTTTCATCACGCTCCACCGTCAGCGCGCTCGACGACAACGGCGGTGCCGTAACACAGCACCTCGGTGACGCCGTTGAGAACCTCGGTCGCGTCGTAGCGGATGCCGATGACCGCGTTCGCGCCGCGCTCTTGCGCGTGAGCGAGCATTTGACTGAACGCGTCAGACCTCGTGCGCTCGCACAGATCGGTAAAGAGCGTGATGTTGCCGCCGACGAGCGTCTGCAGCGAACCGCCGATGGTGCCAAAGATGGACCGCGATCGAACGATGATGCCGCGCACGACCCCCTTGTTGCGGACGATGCGATAGCCGTCGATCGTGAACGCCGTGGTCGTCAGTGCCGGATCCATGAATACCTCGCGACGAATGGTTGTGGCGATCCTACCCGAGCACACCCTGTCAGGGATTGCGCTATTCTCCGCGTACTGTGAGTCGCGTGGCCGAGATCGTCATTGTGGGTGCGGGCATGGCCGGTATCGCGGCAGCATACCAACTGGCGGTCCGCCACGGCGTTCGCCGGGTCGTGCTGGTCGATCCGCGCGAGCCGCTCTCGCTGACCAGCAGCAAGGGCACCGAAGCCTACCGGAACTACTGGCCGGGCCCCGACGACACCATGGTGCGGTTCATGAACCGCAGTATCGATTTGCTCGACGAGCTCGATCGTGAAAGCGAACACGCCTTCGCGCTCAATCGCCGCGGCTACGTGTTTCTCACCGCCGATCGGGCCGAAGCCGATCGCCTCGGCGGGCATGCCGGTCCAACAACAGAGTTTCTGGACGATGCTCGCACGATTCGCAACCGGTATCCGTTTGTCACCGAGCGCGTCGTCGCGATGCTTCACGTGCGCCGCGCGGGGTTCATGGATGCCTCGAGGCTGGGCCGATATCTGCTCGAGCGGGCGTGCGCGAGCGGCGTCGAGCTGATCCGCGACGACGTGACAGCGCTTGTCGTCACCAATCGTCGAGTCACAGGGGTGCAGCTTGCATCGGGCGAGCGCATCGACACCCCGAGCGTCGTTCTGGCGGCAGGTCCCCTGTTACCACGGTGGACCGAGCGACTCGCGCTGAACGTACCGATCGTCAACGAACTGCACGGCAAGATCGCATTCGACGATCGCGCGGGCGTCGTGCCGCGTGACGTGCCGCTGATGATTTGGAATGACGTCGTGGATTTGGGCGAGCTGGGGACGTTTCCGCCCGCCGTTCACTTCCGCCCGCGCGGCGAGCGCACCATTCTCGGCATCTGGACGTACGACACGCGCATCGAGGAGCCCAGGTTCCCGCCGGTGTTTGCGGACAACTACGTCGATGTCGTCGCCCGTGGACTCGCGGTGATGATCCCGGCCTTGAGCAGGTATGTGGATGAACGTGCATCGGCGATTGTCGACGGGGGGTATTACTGCAAAGCGCCCGACAACCGCCCGCTCATCGGTCCGACGCCCATCGAGGGTGCGTTCGTGATCGGCGCGCTCTCCGGTTTCGGCATCATGGCCTCGCAGGCCGCGGCCGAGCTCGTCGCAACCCACATCCTCAATCGGCCCCGCCCCAGCTACGCCGATGCCTTTCAGCCCTCGCGGTTCGAAGACGCGGCTTATCAACGTGTGCTCGCCGCCCTTGACCCCAAGAGCGGCCAACTCTGACACGTACGTTGTGTCCGGCTTTAGCCGGACCGTCGCGTCAGGCTCCTAGAAAACGCCACAGGCTTGTGAGAGCATGCCCGTGCAAGTCCGGCTAACGCCGGACACGACGACGATGTTCTCGCGAAGGGATTTCCTGAGGGCTGCCGGACAGGGCATCGCTCTGACCGCGGTCGGCGTGCGTACGATGCCATCGGCATTCGCGGCACCGCTCGCACAAGCCTCTCCGTTCGCCCTTCCAACACCGATCGCGCAGGAGCAGAGCGCGTTCCTGATCAACGGCAAGACCTTTACGACCGCATACGAAGCACGCACCACGCTGTGGGAGGTGATCGCAATCAAACTCGGTCTCACCGGCACCAATCGCAGCTGCAACAAAGCCAGCTGCGGCGCGTGCAGCGTGCTCATCGACGGCGTGCCTTTCTACTCGTGCCATACGCTCGCGATGGAAGCGGCCGGCCGAAAGATCCTCACCATCGAAGGCGTGGGCGACGAGAAGAACCTCCACCCGCTGCAGCGGATCGGTCACGAGCGAGTGGCTGCCGACTGCGGGTTCTGCACTGCGGGATGGGTCGTCACCGCCAAGGGGCTGCTCGACACCAACCGGAATCCGTCCGAGGACCAGGTGAAGGCGGCCCTCGCGGGACACATCTGCCGGTGCGCCGCGTACCCGTCGATCGTCAGCACAGTGCTCGACAGCGCCGCGGTGCTACGCGGCGAGAAACGACCGATCGTCGAACCGCACTCGATCGTCCACATCAAGCAGCCGATGGTGCGCGACTTCTCCACGCATGGCGGACACGGTCCCGGTGACGAGCTGATTGAACGGCCGAGCGGCACGTCGACGAAGAAGTGGCAGGGGTATGCGCCGGAGAACCTCAAGGTAATCGGCCGATCGATGCCGCCGCTCGAGGAGGTCGCGATTCCGCGCTTCACCGGCAAGGCCGAATACGCGAGCCGGGTGCGTTTCGCGAACCTGCTGTACGCGCGATTCCTCACCTGTCCGCATCCACGGGCGCACATCAGAGACATCAACACGTCTGCTGCGGAGAAGATGCCCGGCGTCGCCCACATCCTCACGTACAAGAATGCGCCTGAGGTCCGGCTAAGGCCGGACACTACGACTGCCACAGGTCCCGTCGTCACGACTCCGAACGGCAATCGCCTCGTGCCCCCGGCGTTGCCGCGCGACATGAATCTTCAAGGCGAAGTCGTCGCCATCGTCGCAGCGGAAACCGAGGACCTCGCCGAGGACGCCGTCGCGGCGATCACGGTGGACTACGACGTGCTGCCGTTCGTCTCGACGATCAAAGACGTCCTGGCTCCAGGGGCGCCCGATCTGCGCGGCGGCAAGGGCAACCTGATTCGATCGTGGGAGTCGAAGGCGGGCGATGTCGAGCGCGGCTTTGCCGAAGCCGACATCGTGAAGGAATTCGAGTACCACTTCGCCGGCGCCGTCTCGGTGCCGATGCAGCCGAGTGGAAGCGTCGCGAAGTGGGATGGCGATCGGCTCACGATCTGGGGCATGGGCCAGGGCATCTATCCAGTGCGGAACGCCTTGGCCACATCGCTGGGCATCGAGCCGTCGAAGATCCGCTTCATCAACAAGTGGAACGGATCGACGTTCGGTTCGGGTCGGCTCGCCGCCGAGCGCTTCTACCCGCTGATAGCGCATCTCGCGAAGGTGACCGGCCGGCCCGTCAAGATCATGCTGCCGAAGGATCAGGAGCTGGCCCAGCTGCTGATCAAACCCGAGACGCTGACGCGGTTCAAAGTCGGCGCGACCAAGGACGGACAGATCGTCGCGCTGGAGCACGAGATTCTCTTGAGCGTCGGCGACGTCGAGACCGGGTATCACGCGTCAGGACCCGGCAACGCCACCAATCAGCTCGAGCTCTACACGTCTCGCGTGCCGCACTGGAAGTCAGTGTGGTCCGCCTACAAGACCAACGCACCGCGGCCCGGGCCATCCCGGAGCTACATCCAGCAGGAGACCAAGTGGTCGTGGGAAGCGATGATGGACGAGATGGCCGAGACGCTCGGCCTCGACCCGATCGCGTTCCGCTTGAAACACATCACGCGGCCGAAGGCTGGCGACGATCGCTACCCGTACGACTCGTTCGCCTCGGTGGAGGTGCTCACCGAGGGCGCGAAAGTCTTTGGATGGGACAAGCGCAATGCGAGGGCGGGCGGAGCATCGGGTCGATTCAAGCGCGGCATGGGCCTCGGCATGACGCAGCATCACGGCGGCCTGATGGGCTATCACGAAGGCGAGGCCGCGTTCGCGGCGCTCGCGGCGGCGCCGGATGCGTCAGTCTTCGGCTCCGAGCTCGAAGTCGGCCGCGACGGCGTGGTGACGATCAAGATTGCGCTGCCCGACAGCGGGTCGAACGCCGGCACCGCGATCGCGCACGTCGTCGCCGAAATGCTCGGGTTCACGAACCGTGATGCGATTCGCGTGGCGTGGGGCGATACGAACATCGCGCCGTCGAGCGACGAGTGGTTCGGCGGACGCACAATCACCCTGCAGGGCGCGGCCACGTTCAACGCCGCCGACACGCTGCGAAAAGATCTCCTCGATCGCGCTGCGCGAGCGCTGACGGTGGACGCGGGCACGCTTCGCATCGAGGACGGACGCATCACCGCCGCCAACGATCCGAAGCGCGCCACGACCTTTGCCGCGCTCGCACGCGCCAACGGCGGCCCCATCCGCGCCATCGGCCGCGGCGTGGCCGGCGGCGAGCGAACCGGACAGAACAAAGGCGTTGGCGCGTGCTTCGTGGAGGTCGAGGTCGATACCTGGACCGGCAACTGGCGCTTCCTGCGTGCGACCTACGTGCACGACACCGGCATCGTCATCAATCCGCTCGTCGCCGAAGCCGACATGATTGGCTCGCTGGTCGAGAGCACGCAGATCGCCACCGACCCGATCCCCTGGGATCGCGAGTTTCCCGGCACCCGCCATTTCAGCGTCGGCTACTTGTCCTATCGGCTGCCGACGATCATGGACGTGCCGACGCAAACGCAGGTCTACATCGACAGTCTCGAACCTCGCTGGTTCTACGGCATCAAGAGCTTCAGCGAAACCAGCATCGGCGCAGTGCCGGGCGCGCTCGCCAACGCGATCTACAACGCCTGCGGCGTGCGGATTCGCGAGCACCCGATCACGCGCGACAAGATCATGGCGGGCCTACGTGGGGGCCGCCTGTAGGCGGCCCGTCAGTACGTAGGGGCCGCCTTTCTTGTCCGCCGTAGCGCAACGCGCGAAGGCGGAAGGCGGCCCTGACAGGAACAGGCATGAAAAAGATCGCGGTGTACCGCCCCACGACAACCGACGAAGCGATTCGCATTCTGTCGTCGCACGGCAGCGAAGCGGCCGTGTACGCCGGCGGCACCGACTTGCTCGTACGACTGAAGAACCGCCTCACGCAGGCGCCCGCGTATCTGGTCGACATCAAGAAGATCAACGACCTCCGCTACATCAAGGAAGACGCAGGCGGCGGAGTGCGCATCGGCGCATTGACCAAGCTCGCCGAAATCGTCGAATCCGATCTCATTGCACAGAAGTATCCGATGCTCGCCCGCGCCATCGGTATGATCTCGTCGCCCGAGCTTCGTAATGCCTCGACGATCGGCGGCGATCTGCTGCAGGAAGTGTGGTGCCAGTACCTGCGCGGCGGTTACAGCTGCTGGCGCAACGGCGGCTACATCTGCTACGGAGCGATCGGCGACAACAGCTACTACCACTCGGCAATGGGCGGACGTCTGTGCTACGCGGTCTATCCTGGCGATGCAGCAACGGCGCTCATTCCCTACGACGCCACTGTCAAGCTCGCCACCGCGTCCGGTGTGAAAGAGCTGACGCTCGAACAGCTCGTGCCCGGCGACATGATGGTCGACGGACGCATCCAGTCACATGTCGTCCGCAGCAACGAGATCCTCACCGAGGTCGTGATTCCTGCACCGAAGCCGGAGTCGCGCACCTCGTTCGAGAAGCTGCGGCCGCGCGGTGTGTGGGACTTCGCCATGGCAGCACTGGCGTTGAACCTTCACGTGCGTAACGCAGTGGTCCAAGACGCGCGCGTCGTCTTTGGTGGCATTGCCGGACGGCCGGTCCGCGAAAGAGCGGTCGAAGAGTTCCTCAAGGGAAAGAGCGTGACCGGCGATGTGATCACGCAGGCGGTGGCGCTCTCACTCGCCGGCGCGGCGCCGCTCAAGTACAACGCCATGAAGATCGAGATGGCCAAAGGCCTGCTGGCATCGGGACTCGACTCGCTCCGCACGTGACCGGCATTGACGCGATCGTCTTCGAGCCGATTGGCAGTCTGGCTGATATGTCTGCCGATGCAGCACCCGGCACACCGCTCCACGCGTACGACGATGCCGCGCCCGCGCTCGCCGAGCTCAAATCGCTCGGCGTGACGCTGATTGCCGTATCAAACCTGCCGCTCCCTGAGCTGACGCGTTTCCTCACCGCGTCCGGACTCAGCGAGTTCTTCGACGACACACGCAGTAGCGCGTCGACGACCGGCGATCCCACCGATGCGCTGCGGGAGGCACTCGCGGCGACGTCGATCGCACCCGATCGCGCGCTTTACATCACCGACACGAGCGACGGACTCCGTGCAGCCCGAGCGACCGGGATGCACGGCATTCTGATGATGAACGACCCCGACGAAGCGATGAAGCTCACGGCGCACAATCCCGCCGGCGGAATCGTGTCGCTGCTCGAGCTACCCGACTTCGTTCGGTTCGTCTCGGCAAGACACGATTCGCCACACTAGGCTCCGAGTCGCCACAGCACCCATGTCCCGAAGTACCAGAGGAGCAAGGGGCCGACGTACCGAAGCACCGAGGCAAACGACGCGCTCTCGTTCAGCGCCTCCGTCCGTTGCTGTGTGGTCGTTTGTCTGACCGCCATTTGGAGTGACATCAAGCAAGTCCGCCTGCCAGAGATGGTGTCACGCTGAGTGAATCCGTTACACCACGCACACCCGGGATGCATCGAGCCAGCACTGTCGCGGCGGCGCGCTGGCTAGACCAATTCACTTGACCCTTGAGCGTCACCCACCCGTCACTGACTCGCACCCAGACCGCCCCCTCGGGAAGCATGGCGTTCTGTTCGAGGGTCGCGACGACCACTCGGGCGATATGGCTGTCGCTTGGCCCGTACTCGTTGAATGGGTGTGGGACCGATGTCGCGCTTGGGATCGGTTTGACATCTTCGCGTGTGCTGCTTTCCGTGACCAACATGACCTCACCTCTCTAGATGGAACCCCCGCGGGAACGCACACGATCTACGTCGAACCGAATTCGAATGGCCATGGGCGGCGGATGGGCAGCGACCGATCCGTCCCTGAGCACTGAACTCGTTTGGGCCGAAGCAGTTAGACCGGCGTCTGGGCCCAGCGCTGCTGCTATAGTGATGGCCGTTTGGAGGCCGATGTGCCGCTTCGCCCCTCAATCCGCTTAGTGATTCGTGTGGCCATGACGTTTCTCGCGCTCGCGGGCGTCGCCGGTGCCGAGGTCGTCAGGATCGACGTGCTCAAACGCGACGATTTTGGGACGCACGAACGGGTGATTGGGCGGGTGCACTATGCGGTCGATCCGAAGGCGGCGGCCAACAAAGCGATCGCCGATCTCGCCTTTGCGCCGAAGAATGCCGATGGCAAGGTCGAATTCGACGGCGACCTCTTGCTCTTCCTCCCCAAAGTCGTGGCATCCGCGCGCGGCACCGTGTTTCTCGAGGTGGTCAACCGGGGTCGCGATCAATCGCTCGCCCTGATGAGCGCGGCTCGTCAGAGCGACCTCGATCCCGAACAGTGGAACCTGGGCGACGGATTCCTGTTGAAGCAGGGATTCACCGTCGCGTTCATCGGCTGGCAGTTCGACGTGCGGGCTGGCGATGGCCTCGCCTTGAGGGTGCCGACGGCTCCCGTCAGCGGTCTCGTCCGGGCCAGCACGATCACCGTCGGCCCCAGCGGTCCCGGCGCGGCCATGGGACTCTCCTACTGTGCCGCGGATCCCTCGCAGACCGATTCGACGCTCACCTATCGAACCGCGATTGCCGGAGCACCGCAGCTGATTCCGCGCGCCACGTGGCAGTTCGCGCCCGATGGCTGCTCGGTTCGCCGGGCGGCCGGGTTCGATGCGGGTCTCAACGAAGTGATCTACAAGGCCAATGGATCTCCGTTGGCTGGCCTCGGGCTGGCGGCCGTGCGCGACTTTGCGTCCTACCTCAAGTTCGGTGGGGCCCTGGCAACGCTGCGCGAGAACCCGGCACTGATGCGGCGGGTGATCGGGTTCGGCTACTCGCAGAGCGCCCGTTTCCTGCGAGAGTTCGTGCGCGACGGCTTCAATCAGGACGAACGCGGTCGCGCCGCGTTCGACGGCCTGCTGATCTCGTCAGCCGGTGCGGGAGGCGGCAGCTTCAATCATCGGTTCGCCAGTCCTGGTCAGGCTGGCAATTCCGTTCTCTCGATCTTCCGCCCTGTCGATCTGCCGCCGTTCACCGATGATGGGCTCCTGGCCACCGCGAACGCGACCTCCGTCGTGCCGCGCATCTTCTATACGTTCTCATCCACCGAATACTGGGCACGGGCGGGGTCGCTGACCCACACCAACGAAGACGGGACCGCGGACGTACCGCTCGCATCGACCTCGCGGTTGTACTTTCTGTCGGGAACGCCGCACGCGTCGGGCCCGTTGCCGTTGATGCGACAGCAGACGCGCTACGCGCTCAATTTCGCCGAGCAGCGGTGGGTGCTGCGCGCGCTGCTGATCGATCTCGATCGATGGATCGCGACCGGCACCGAACCACCTGCATCGCGCTATCCGACGGTGGCACGGCACCAGCTCGTTGCGCGCGACGCGGTGCACTTCCCCAAGACTGCATCCCTTCCATTTCCCGACTACATGCCCGGCGTCTGGCGAATGGACTACGGTCCTGACTATCTGTCGACGCACGTGATTACGAATGAGCCGCCGACCTTGGGCACGCCGTACGTGGTGCTCGTCCCGCAGGTCAACGCCGACGGCAACGACGAAGGCGGTATCGCGCTTCCAGAGATCGCCGTGCCGCTCGGCACGCACACCGGATGGAACGTCTCGACTTATTCGCTGAGCGGACTCCGCTATCTGGCCGGTCTCGTCGGATCGTTCGAGGCGTTCGCGCGCACGCGAGCCGAGCGCGAGAAGTCGGGCGATGCTCGTCGATCGATCGAAGAGCGATATTCGAATCGTGAGGAGTATCTCCAGCGCGTCAAGCGGGCGGTCGCCGATCTCGTACGCGATCGATTCATGCTGCCTGCCGACGTCGACGGTGCGATCGAACGCGCTCAACAGACCTGGGACATCGTCGTCGGCCGCTGATCACCCGCACTATTTTCCAGACGGGCTCGCTGCGGCGGGCAGCGCAAACGCCACGTAAAGCCCGCCCGACTTTGGCGGCGTCTTGTCTCCGCCGCGTGGCGCATCTTTTCCGCCGCCGGCCGGAACCACGACGAACTGCCGCCCGCCCGCTTCGTAGGTCGACGGCGTGCCGATGGCGGCAAATGGCAGCGTCGTTTCCCACAGCAGCGCCCCTGTCGCTTTATCGAACGCGCGGAACTTGCGATCGAAGCTCGTGGCACCGATGAACACCACACCACCCGCCGTGACGATCGGTCCTCCGTAGTTCTCGCTGCCCGTCTTCGTCAGACCTTTTGCTGCGAGCTCTGGATACTCACCCAGTGGGATCTTCCACACATACTTCCCGGTGCCGAGATCGACCGCGTTGAGTGTGCCCCACGGCGGCGCGAGTGCCGGGTAGCCGTCGGCATCGAGGAACTTGCGATATCCGGTGAAGGTGTACTTCGGCGCGCCCGGTCCTTTGGTGTCAGCAGCCGGATCCGACATCAGCCCGCCGGTCCACGCCATCTCGTTGGCGTTGACGTACAACACACCGCTCTCGGGATCGAAGGCTGTGCCTCCCCACTCGGCACCACCGTCGAACCCCGGGAACACGATCGTCTGCGTTCCGACGCCAAGAGGCACGAACGGCGCGCCGCCCTTGAACATCTTGAACGCTGCGCGCGCTGCCTGCGCTGCGGCCGGCGTTCGCGTCGTGAGCATCGACTCGGTGAGTCCGTGGCGCGCGAACGGCGCCGGCATCAGGGGGATGGGCTGCGTGCGCGCGGTGCGCTCGCCATCGACGCTGCTGACCGGGAACGATTGATACTCGATCGGAAACAGCGATGCTCCCGACACGCGGTCCAAGACGAAGACGTAGCCGCTCTTCGTCACCTGGGCGACGGCGTCGACGCGGTACCCGTTGCGCATGACGCTGACCAGACTGGGCGGCGACGGAAGATCGCGATCCCAGATGTCGTGTCGCACGGTCTGAAAATGCCATCGCCGTTGGCCTGTGTCCGCATCGAGTGCGAGCAGCGTGTTCGCAAACAGGTTGTCGCCGAGTCGTCCCGCGCCGTAGAAGTCGGGCGAGGCCGATCCCGTCGGCACATACACCAGACCACGCTGCACGTCGACGGCCATGCCGGCCCAGTTGTTGGCGCCACCAGACGCGCTGCGAGCATCAGCAGGCCAGGTCTCGGATCCCGCTTCGCCAGCTTGCGGAATCGTGTGAAACACCCACTTCTGAGCGCCGGTCCTGACATCGAACGCTCGAATGTCGCCCGGCAGCGATGGAAATCCTTCGCTCACGCGGCCGCCGACGATGAGCAGGTCTTTGTAAATGACGCCTGGTGTCGTCAACGCGATTGACTGCGCGGCTGCGTCGGCGCCGAGACCATCGCGCAGGTCGATGCGGCCGTCCTTGCCGAATTTCGGCTGCGGCTTTCCGGTCTTGGGATCGAGCGCGTAGAGGTATGGTCCTTGTCCGGTAAACACACTGGCGTCGTTTCCGCTCGACCAGTAGCTCACGCCGCGATTGGGACCGCGACCCTCGATGCCGGAATCGAAGGTCCATCGTTTCGCCCCCGTGAGGGCGTCGAGCGCAACCACTTTGTGGGTGGGCGTCGTCGTGTAGATCGTGCCGCTCACGACCATCGGGTTGGTCTGCAACCCACCGGTCTCACCCGAATCGAAGGTCCACGCGATCTCGAGCTGCTTGACGTTGCTCTTGTTGATTTGCGTGAGGCTCGAGTAGCGAATCTGCTCGGGTCCGCCGCCATAGGCCGGCCACCCCCGATAGCGGCTCGCATCAGCCGCGTTGTTTGGCTGCGGCTGACGCGCGTCCACGACATGGAGGGCCGTTGCGAGCACGACGATCGCCAGCGGAGCGAGCGATCGTTTCAGAGTCATCACCATCAGACGTCCGTGATCGATCGAAAGAAACTGTGGGGCGCGCGAACAATTCTGCTCGGGCGGGCGGGTGTCGTCAATGTGTCGAGCAACGACACCGCAGTTCTGCGTGCGGTCTCCTCACCGCGAGACGAGGTATCTCGCGAACCACTCACCGGCGAGGCGCTCGACCTGCTCGAGAGCACCGGGTTCTTCGAAGAGATGCGTCGCCCTGGGGATGATCCGCAACTCGACGTGTGCGCCGGTCATCTGACGCATCGCCTCGCGGTTCATCTCGATGACGGACGCATCCTCGCCGCCGACGATGAGGAGCGTCGGCGCAGTCACACGAGGCAGTGCCGTGTGAGCGAGATCGGGCCGTCCGCCGCGAGAGACGACCGCAGCAACGCGATCGGCGCGTGCGGCCGCAGCCATGAGCGCAGCGGCGGCACCGGTGCTCGCACCGAAGCAGCCAATCGGCAGATCGCGAAGACCGGGCCGACTCGTTGTCCAATCCACCGCCGCGGTCACTCGTGCGCCGAGCCGTTCGATGTCGAACCGGTATTCGTTTGTACGCAGGTCGACCGCCTCCTCGAGGGCGGTGAGCAGATCGAGCAGCAGGGTGGCGAATCCTCGCCGATCGAGCGACTCGGCGACCTGGCGATTGCGCGTGCTGAAGCGGCTGCTGCCGCTGCCGTGCGCAAAGACGATCACGCCGCGCGGCTCCGGCGGTTCGCGAAGATCGCCGTTGAGGACGCCCTGGTCGGTGGGGATCTCAACGGCGCGCCGCACGTGACGGGCCGCGGCGGCTTGAGACATCCGCGTGTTCGCTAGTGCGGCTGCGACGCCGGCAGCATCAATGAATCCTTGAGCCGCAGTATCTGCTTCACTCCGTCCGCGCTCGCGACTGTGATCGTCTCCACACCGCGGGGACCTTCCTGGACGAAGATCTCGGATGGGTGTCGAATGAGATGATCGAGGCCGCCGAGTGCGACGTCGACGAGATCGTCGTGACGGTCGTAGCTGATGCCGATGAGCGGAACCCATTCCGCAACGACCTGGTCGCCAATATCGAGCGATGCCGCTTCGATTTCCACGCGCTTGCCGGTGAGGGCATCGGCCATGGTGTCGAAGAAGGATTGCCAGACCGGCTTGGGGATGGCGCGAACGGTACTCATGATGTCACCTCGTGCGGAGCGCAGGTCACGCGGCATTGCCGCGCGACGCTCGTATCTTCTCCAGCGCTTTGGCTTCGATCTGCCGCACGCGCTCGCGCGTCACGGACAGCCGACGGCCAATCTCCTCCAACGTCAGCTCGCGATTGAGCCCGAGTCCGTATCTCAGACGAAGCACTTCCCGCTCGCGGTCGGTCAGCGGCGCCATGGCGTGCTCGACTTCATCGGCCAACGCCGCTCGAAGCACGTCCTCTTCGGGTGAAGGACTGGCCGTGTCCGGCACCAGGTGGCCGAGCGAGGTTTCCTGATCTTCGCCGACTGGCGTATCGAGCGAGGCAGGGAGCCTGGAGGCGTCGATGAGAAGCAGCACCTTGCCAACCGGTATTCGCATCCGCGCGGCAAGTTCCTCGGGACGCGGATCCCGCCCCAGGTCGCGCGCCAACTCGGCGCGCGTGCGCGTCAGGAGGTTGAGCGACTCGATCACATGCACCGGGAGACGGATGGTTCGGCCGTAGTCGGCCACAGCGCGGCCGACGTTCTGCCGGATCCACCACGTTGCGTAGGTCGAGAACTTGAAGCCGCGTCGATACTGGAACCGATCGACCGCTTTCATCAACCCGATGTTCCCTTCCTGGATCAGGTCCAGTAGCGACAGCCCGCGGCCCAGATAGCGCTTGGCGATGGACACGACCAGACGCAGGTTCGGTTCCACGAGTTGATGCTTCGCCTCGAGAACCGCCTCTTCTTTCGCAAGCACGCGAGCACACTGCTGTCGGAATCGTCGGAGCGGCATGCCCGCACGTGCCTCGAGCGCCTGCCGATCGCGGTTGCGATCGAGACCAGACGGCAGTCGTTCGCATGCCTCGAACTGCTGATCGAGGCGCCGCACTTCCGCCACGACTTCGTCGACAAGCGACGGGCGGATCGGAAGCGGGCATATCGTCGATGCGATCGCCTCCTGCAACGACGCCATCTTCGTGCGAAGAGAGGCGCGGCTTCCGGTCGTCGACCGCTTGTCGGCCAGTCGAGCGGTACAGTCCTCGATCTGACGTTCGAGGCGACGCACGCGGTCGAAGGCGGCGAGAACCGGCTCGATGCGTTCCGGCTTGAGCTCACCGCCATCGGGCAGCAGGATCAGCTCGGCCGCCGGCGCTGATTGCGCGCGCACCTCTCCCGCGAGTGACAGCAGCGTCAATCGGGCGGCCGGAATCAGCGCGAGCTCTCCAAGCACATCCGCCCGCGCGGACTCGATCCGTCGTCCGATCTCCTGCTCTTGCTGCGCGGTGAGCAGCTTCCGTCGACCCACGTGCTTCAAGTACACACGAACGAGATCGACGTCCTCATGCGGAAGGTGCGAGTCGGGGGGCTCCTCGATTTCGTCGCTGCTCAGCTCTTGACGCGCAGCCTCGTCAACTGGCTGCTCGTCGAAGGCTTCGGGCTCCTCTTCGGCCAGCAGCTGTTCAGCCGGCTCGACAACTGACGGTCCGCCCTCGGTGTCTTCGTCGACGGGGACGAGACCGAAGGCGTGCGCGCGTTCGCGCCAATCGAGCACATGCGCGTTGCGTTCGGGTTCGCGCCAGTCGACGAGCGACGTGCCGGTCACCGGCACCGTTCTGTCTGAAGCGTTAGCGCGGATCTTCTTAGCCACGGTACGTACGACGCCGCTCTGTTCAGTCTGGTTTCCCATTGTTTGAGCAAGCCTCGTACCCCGGGCCATAGGTCCGACGGTGGGCAATCACCCCCCTCAGCAATCGACGTGTCCCAGGGTCGAGTCAGATTCCGCAGGAAAGGTGTTCACTCATCAGCGAGCAGTTCTCACTCGTGCAGTGGGGTCCGCTTCGACCTGAGCACGCCGCACTGCCCTTGACGACGCAGGCCTCCGCCGCGAGGTGAGGTATATACACAGTGGTCGCGCGCGGTGAGGATTCAGACCACACACGTCGGCAGTCTTCCGGGCCCGCCGGATTTCGATCCGGTCGGATCCGACTCCGAGCACGATCTGCGGCGCAGCGTCGAGTGGGTCGTCGAGCGGCAGCGAGCCGTCGGCCTCGACATCATCAACGAAGGCGAGCTGACCAAAGGCGGTGATTGGCTCGCGTTCATGGACCGGCGTCTTGGCGGCTTCGACGAGCGGCCGTTGCCGGCGTCCGGCTCGATCATCGGCACCGGCAAAGATCGCGAGGTGTTTGCCGACTTCTATCGCTACGCCGCAGAACGGCAGACCCTGTTCTTCATGCCCGACCAGCGCATGAGCACGCGCCGGCGGTATCTCGCCTGCACCGGTCCGATCACGTACACCGGCACTCCCGTTCTCGATCGCGAGCTTGCGATCTTTCGATCGGTCGTCGGCGACACGCGCGACTGCTTCCTGACCAGCACCGCGCCCTCGAGTCTCGAGCCGTATCGCGCGAACGAGTACTACGCCACCAGCGAGGAGTTCGTCGCCGCGCTCGCCGAGGCGCTCCGCCTCGAATACGAAGCCATCGTCACTGCCGGCTTCTTCCTGCAAATCGACGATGCCTGGCTGGTGGCGCTCTGGGATCGCATCGGCATCGAGATGGGGCTGCCGGCATTCAGGCGCTATTGTCAGCTTCGCATCGAGGCGCTCAATCACGCTCTGCGGAATGTGCCCGCCGAGCGTGTCCGCTATCACCTCTGTTGGGGCAGCTGGCATGGTCCGCATGCCCACGACCTTCCGCTCGCCGACATCGTCGACGTGATGCTGCGCGTGAACGCGCGGTTCTATTCATTCGAGGCGGCGAACGTCAGGCACGAACACGAATACGCGGTCTGGGAACACGTAAAGCTGCCCGCAGGCAAGATGATCCTGCCGGGCGTGGTGACGCACTCGACCGATCTGGTCGAGCATCCCGAGCTCGTCTCGCGGCGCATTCAGCGCTTCGCACGTCTGGTCGGACCGGAGAACGTGATCGCGAGCACCGACTGTGGATTCGGCGGACGTTCTCATCCGGAGATCGCATGGGCGAAGTTGCGATCGCTGTGTGAAGGCGCGGCGCTGGCGAGCCGCGCGCTTGCATAGTGCTCCTCGTGGCGTCCGGCCTCTCGCCGGCCACTACGCGGTATTCCCCGCCGCCGCGAAAGAATCCGCGGGCAGCAAACACTCGAGGTCATAAACGTCTTCGGATTCGCAGGTCGCCGGTGGCATCGTGGTTGCGTCTTCGTGCGTCGAGCACGCGATGACACGCGCAACGGCGATTCTCCTCGTTCTGATGATGACCAGCCTGCCAGCCGCAAGTGCGGTATGCGTGACGTGGTGTGAGTCACAACCGGCAACGACAACGGTCCATTGTCATCAACAGGAGCCGCCAGCGATCTCAACTGCTCAGACCGCGTGCGCGGCGCTGAAGGACAGCCCGTTCGTCCGAGAGGATCTGCGGATTGCCCTCAACGCCGCGCCGGGACCGGCGATCGCCGTCGTGCCCGAGGCGCTTGGGCCGCCAGAGCAAAGCTCCTTGCTCATGGCCGACGATCTCGCGAGAGATGCGACCACACAGCGCAGTCTCGTGCTGCGGTTGTAACCACCTGCCGGATTCGCGATGTCCGTGCACGCGCACGGCCAGCCAATCAACGGTTCGACTTTCGAAAGGTGGCTGTCATGAAACGCTTCTCTCTTCTTGCTATCGTGGCGTTTGCGCTGCTCGCGCCGACCGTGGCCTACGGTGAAGGTGCGACGTTCGTCTACAGGCCTGAGTTCAAGCAGTGGGTCGTGGTGCCGCCGGCGGCGCACGTCGCAGCGGGTGCCGTAGCGCCGACCCCGAATGACGTGATCGCCAAGCACGAGGCGATGGCCGCTGGGCACCGCGGAGGTCGCATGGCGCATGCCGCGACTCATTGCGATCGGATGATGGCTGAGGCGCGCGAGACGCTGGGCAAGTAATCGTCGCGCAGCGCACGTAGTGTCCGGCTTCAGCCGGACACTACGCCGCCCTGCGCTTGGCCGGAGTTCTACGCGCCAGATACTTCAGCACTGTCACGAGAGCGACTTCGTCGGCAGAGAGACCAGTCATCTTGCTCGACGCCGCCCTGGACGACCGTCCCAGCACTTTCGCCATCGATCCATTCGCGTAGCACTCGACGACGCCTGGGTGGACGTAGGACTTGCGGCACACCGCCCGCGTGTTCCCGAGCACGCCGGATACCGCATCCAGCACGACGAGCACATTCTTCTCGGCCTGTGTCTTGGTATGCGCGGTGCGGAATTCACGCAGCGCCGCGACGGCGAGCGCGGTTGCCCACCAGGTGCGGAAGTCCTTGGCCGTAAACGCCTGATCGGTGATCTGCTGCAGATACTGATTGATGTCACCAGAGTCGACGCCCTGCGCCGCTCCGTTTTCATCGAGGTACTGGAACAACTCCTGACCCGGAAGATCTCGGCACTGCTTGACGACCCTGGCCAGCCGACGATCGTTGACGCCGACGGAATGGTGAACGCCGCTCTTGCCGCGAAACTGGAAGCGCAGCGTTCCGCCATTCACCTGCACATGGCGGTTGCGAAGCGTGGTCAGTCCGAACGATCGATTCTGCCGCGCGTACTCCTCGTTTCCGACGCGAATGAGGCTCTTCTCGAGCAGCTGGACGATCGTCGCGAGCACCTTGCGCTGCGGCAACCCCGTCAGCGCGAGGTCACTCCTCGTCCGGCGTCGGATGAGCGGCAGTGCGTGAGCGAACGCCTCCATGCGATCGAACTTCGTTTCTCCGCGGAGGGCATGCCACGCCGCGTGATAGCGATACTGTTTTCGCTGCTTGGCATCACGGCCGGTCGCTTGGATGTGTCCACGCGGATCGGGACAGATCCAGACGTCGGTCCATGCCGGCGGCACCGCGAGCGCGCGAATGCGATCGAGCACCGTCCGATTGCGAATCACCTTGCCGTCGACACCGACGTACACGAAACCGGCGGGGCCCTTGCGGCGCAGAATTCCACGCTGACGATCGCTCACGTAGCGCAGCCCGGCGATCTCTGCCGACGCGACCGCGTGCAGACGTGTCCCGTGATGGCTCTTCGCGCGCAATCTGCGACGCAGCAGTTTGATGACCGACGCCCGCGGCATGAGCGCTGCCATCTGCAAGACGTCGGCCTGCGTGAAACCCGCTGGCTCTGCTTTGCATTGCACGCCCCCTCACGGCGAGCGTAGACACTTTCTGGACATCGTGTTCCGGCTTTATGCCCGGAACCGTCCGGTTTTTGTCCTAGTTTGTGCCGCCAGGTGTGCTGCCGCCGACAATGGCCTGCATGACGGCAGTTTCGAAATCCTCGCGCAACTCGCCGCGTGTCGGTAGATATGCGCTCTGCGTCATGAAGATGCCGACGAGACGCTCGACCGGATCGATGAAGACGTGCGTGTTGAACGCACCGCTCCACCCAAACGTTCCTTTCGACACGAGCGTGTTGCGCGCACCTGAATCGTTGACGACGCGCACACTCAAGCCGAAGCCCTCACCAGGATTCCGTCCTGGCAGCGTATCCGGTACGACGGCCGACGACATCAGCTCCACCGTCTTGGTGCCGAGCAGCCGCGTGCCATCGAGCTGACCGCGATTGAGCAGCATCATCGCGAACTGCAGATAGTCCTCCGCCGTGCTGAAGAGACCGCCGCCGCCTGAGAAGTAGATGCCGTTCATGAACGCCGGGTTCGCGGCCTTGCGAAGACTGCCGTTCATCTGCTCGTACAGCGTGGCGATACGCGGGTTGCCATCGCTTGGATAGAAGAACGTGTCCTTCATGCCGAGCGGCGCGAAGATGCGTTGACGCGCGAACTGATCGAACGGCATGCGCGAGGCGACTTCGGCGACGCGGACCAGCACGTCGAAGCCAAACTGCGGGCTGTAGGCCCAGCGCGTGCCAGGCTGGAAATCGAGCGGCACCTTCTTCAGCCGCGGCATGATCTGCGCGAGCGACTCGCCGGCCTTCGGGTAGACATCGTTCACGCTGCTCGCACTCATGCCACCGCTCATGAGCCCTGATGTGTGCGTCAACAGATCCCGCACGGTGACCTCGCGATCCACGGGCACCGCGCGGCCCGGCAGCGGCGCAGCAAACGTGAACGAAGCCGCCGGCGCGACGCGGCCGTCCGTGTTCAGCACGACGGCCGACATCCCCTGCAGATCGGGAATGAACGTCGATACTGGATCGGTGAGCCGGATCTTGCCGTCTTCGACCAGCATCATGATCGCGGTGCCGACGATCGGCTTGGTCATCGACATGATGCGGAAGATCGCGTCCTTCTGCATCGGCTTCTTCGACTCGAGATCCATCAGCCCGTGCGTCTCGAAGTGCGCGATGCGGCCGTTGCGGGCCACCAGCGTCACGGCTCCGGCAAACTTCTTCGCCGCAATCTCGCGCTGCATCAGCTCGCCAATGCGCTTCAGGCGATCGCTCGACAGGCCCACCTCCTCGGGACGAGCCGTCGACGTGGCGGCCACGAGAGGCCCAGCGAGGACACCGGCGCACAGGACGATAAGGGTGAGGCCTTTGAGAATGCTGTGCACGTCGGTCTCCTCGAGCGACAGTCGCTCTTCACGCGCTCCGCGCTAGGCATGATACCCGCGTGCTATCCTCAGGCCGATATTTTTCGAGGAGCCTTCATGCGCCTTCTGACCACCGTCATCGCCACGTGTGTGCTCGCCGGAGCCCTGGTGCTCGCACAAGGCCAGGTGCCGAACCCGACCAACAAGACCGGCGTCATCGGGCTGATGCACGCGATCCACTCCACCAACGACGTCGAGAAGACGTTGGCGTTCTACCAGTCGGTTTTCGCGCTCAACGGACGGGTCAACGGCTTCGATCCAAAAGGCCCGCGGATTCTCACCAACTCGCCGACCGCGTCGCTGCGCGTGGCGATGACGCAGCTCAGAGGCGCGTTCAACTTCGAGCTGACGCAGTTCGGCGACCTCGAGCGGCAGACGAACAAGCAGCCGGACATTCAGGATCCGGGCGCCCCGATGATGAAAGTGCTCGTGCGCGATCTCGATGCCGTGGTCGCGAACGCGAAAAAGGCGAACGCGCCGATCGTGACGAAAGGCGGAGCGCCCGTGGACGCGCCGACGCCGATCGGCAGGGCCAAGGCGATCATCATGCGCGATCCGGACGGCTACTTCGTCGAGGCCATTCAGGCGACACCCGCCATCATCGCCGCCACCGACGCGCTGCCGGTTCCTGCCGGACGCGGACGCCAGGGGGACGCCACTGCGGCGCCGGCCACGCCGCCGCCACCGAGCCAGGTCGTTGGCGCGATCATGGGGCTGACCGTACGCGACATGGACGAGACGCTGAAGTTCTGGAACGGCGTGCTCGCGATGGAGATGCCCGCCCCGACGAAGTGGGAGAAGGATCAGGCCGTGCTCGACCTGATGGGCCTGCCGAAGGGCGCGGAGTACCGCGTCTCGAGCGGCGTCATCTCGGGCAGCCCCGCGAAGATCGAGTTCACCGAAGTGAAGGGCGTGCCGCGGAAGCCGTTCGACCTGCGCGTCACCGACCCGATGGCATGCGGCATGGCGATCCGCGTCGGCCACATTCGCGACCTGCTCGCGACGATCAAAGCCTCGGGCGGACGCGTGCTCTCCCGCAACGAAGAACTGGTCGAGTGGAGTGACACGATCCGCAACGTGTTCGTGAAGGATCCGAACGGCCTGAACCTGGAGCTGGTCGGCAGCGCCGATCCAAATCAATAGGCGTAGGGCACGTCGTTCTGGACGTGTTCGACGAATCGGAGGGATCCGCGAATTCCCTTGTTCGCATGGAGCGATGGGCGCATACTCAAGGTCCATCGCTTTCCTGAGTACTGGTTCTTCCGCAATACCGCTCCGCGGTCAGCCCTCATCAAAGCCCGTCTGAAAGTTGGGCATATGCGCGTTATCGTCGCGCGCGCCGGCGCTTCCGCCGCGTGTCTCCTGCTAGCGGTGTCCTCTGTCTCGTCCGCCGAGCTCTCACGCTATCGTGAATTCGAGCTCGGCTCGTCGCTGGCCACGGTGACCGCGGTCACACAGACTCAGGAGCGCGACCTGAAGACCGTTCACACCAGACCCTCCGTTCTCCAGCAGCTCGAGTGGCGGCCGCGCTACATGAGAGGCGCGCCCGTTCCTGGTCGTGATTCCATCGACCGGCTGTTGTTCGATTTCGTCGACAACCGCCTGTTCAAGATGTCCATCCTCTACGCGCAGGAGCGGACGAGCGGTCTCACGAACGAGGACATGATCGAATCGCTGACCGGCGTGTACGGAGCGCCGTTGTCCCCGCGAACGCAGCGCGCACCCGCGAGCGCGCTAGACACCCCGGTGCTCATCGCCGAATGGCGCCAGGCGGATGCGAGTCTGGCCTTGGAACGTCATCCTTACTCCAACGCCTACGTCCTCGTCGTCACGTCGCTGTCCCTGGATGCCGTCGCGCGCCAGGCCGAGGCCACCGCTCTCGTCCTCGACGAGCGCGAGGCACCGCAGCGCGAAGCGGCGCGCGTGAAGAAACAGGCGGACGACGAGCGACAGGCTGAAGAGGTCGCCAGATCCGCGAACAGGAAGAAGTTCCAACCGTAGTACGGGTTCACCGCACACGAGTCGAACAGGAGAAGTGTGGCATCACATGACTGACTGGTCCAGGCAACTTGGAGAGAAGCGCGGCGTGCTCGATCGGGCCGCCGCTGTCAGAACGCAGACTCTCGTCGATCAGGAGAACGAGCGACACACCGAGTGCCTCCAACGGTGGCCGACGATCGTTGCAGAGATGCGAACCCTCATCGCGACTTACAACGAGGGTGCGGGGCATGCCGTGTTGACGCTCGTGGAAGATTCGAAGACACGGGGCGTGACCCTCGCGTCCGCGCGCAACGGACGCGGCTCTCTCGTCATGACGCTGGACGGGGCTGATGTGTGTGTGCGGACACGCCACTCAGGCACCGACGCGTCGAACGGCGTGCGCTGGGTAAGCCTGGATCGGACAGACGAGCACGTCGCCGAGTACTTGCTCAGGAATTGGATGGAACAGCTCTAACGTCACCCATGGTCATCATCATCGCTCTGCTCATCACCGCGGCCATCTTCGGGGCGGCCTCCCGCTTTCGCGTTCCACGCGTCAGCCAAGCCAAAGACCTCGGATGGATGAGCAAGCAGTGGCTCGCGGAGTACCGCGCGGCGCACGGGCTGTAAAACCTTCAACGACGTGAATCGAGGCCTCATGGCACTCCCAGGCGAGATCGCCGTCCTCACACACGACGGCAGACTTGCCGTCCCGATGATTCCCGGCACGCGAGAGCCCGGCGTTCCCGCAACGTTCGGGCAGCACTCAGTCGTCATACATATGGACGGTCCAAGCACGATGGACGCAGCGACGATTGCCATGCATCAGAAAGAGGGCGGCGGTGGACCGGCGCAGCGGCGTCGAGCGCGGCGACAATCGCCGTGGAACGTTTGGGTGCTGAAGCTGCGCCACTTCCTGATCGGTTGGTACCGGACCTGAACCCCCGGCCTCGACCGCGATCGCTTCACCCTCTTCCGATGCGCGAACGCGCTTTCACTGGAGCGGATTCATCGGGGCGCCCCGACCGAACACTGTCCCACAGGTGCCGACACTGCGGACAAAACGAACACTGCGTCTCGAAACGCTCGAGCGTGACAAACGCCCATGGCGTGTGACAGCGGGGACATTCCACGTAAATCCGAGGCGTCGGACGAGGAAACAACGGCACCTCGAGGAGTGTGACGGACAGATGTCGCAGTCACTGTTCAAGAGTGAACAGCGCCTTGCACCGATGGCTATCAGTATGTTCCCTGGCGGCGTGTACCCGAAGGACGCTCAACGCATCGCAGACCGACGAGCATTCATGAATCGAGAAGACCGCGGACCGGCAAGCCTGCCTCAGGAGGAGCGCCATCGTATGGCGCCCGAGAGGGCTCAATCAGCCCCGACGATGGCCGCCACGAACGAACTCCCCGCGGAGCGAGCGACGTTCAGCCTTCGCATCAAACCCGACCGGCGACGCCTCGTCGTCGCCATCGACCCATCCACCGAGCGGAGGGGCCACGGGCGAAACGGAAGACGATGACGAAGCCCCGCACGGCTCAACCGACGTCGAAAGCGCTCGCGGAAGTGGCGAAGACGGCCGACTTCAGCGTTCAAGCGTTCCTCGACTCGGCCGGGGTCGGCAGAAGTGTCGTCGAGTACAGGCGCGGCGACGCCATCTTCACGCAAGGCGATGCTTGCGACGATGTCATGTTCATCCAGTCAGGCGCCGTCAAGCTCTCGGTGCTGTCGAAGGCGGGGAAAGAGGCCGTCGTCGCGATGCTGGGTCCCGGTCAATTCTTCGGCGAGGGGTGCCTGGCCGGACAATCGCTTCGCATGGGGAGCGCGACGACGACGACGCCCAGCGTCATCCTGCGATTCGCCAAAGCGCAGATGGCCGTCTTGCTGCACAAGCGGCATGACATGTCCGACAGCTTCATCGCACACCTGCTGACGCGCAACATCAGGATCGAAGAAGACCTGATCGATCAGCTCTTCAACTCGAGCGAGAAGCGGCTGGCACGCACGCTGTTGCTGCTGGCGCGCTACGGGAAACAAGCGCAGCCGACCCGCATGGTCCCGAAGATCTCACAGGAGACGCTGGCCGAGATGGTCGGGACCACGCGCTCGCGGGTCAACTTCTTCCTGAACAAATTCAGAAAGATGGGCTTCATCGAATACAACGGCGAGCGTCCCATCAAAATCAACAACTCGCTCCTCAGCGTCGTCCTCCACGACTGAGGCGACGCCGCCCCCCTACTCGTGCCTCCGACTCGCAGGTGCTGTGCGCTCGAAGAGTACCGTCTTGGCCAACAGATTCGGAGTGGCTGTCCTGCCGGCGAGAATCCAGGCTGCCGCATGCTGCGGCGGAGCGTTCGCGTTCGTCGATCCCATGCCCCACCAGGCCTGAGTCGTGCGCGCCAGTGGCGGCAGCGCGAAGCCGAGTACGCTTTCAATCTGTTCGAACGTCAACACGGTGACGTCGGCGTAGCGGTTCTGTAGGTAACTGTAGAGCGACTGGTATTTGCCGGACGACATGCCGGTGCGCCGCTCGATCAACGAGGTGTCGGCGATCGGCGAGGCGCGATCCGAGAGCAGACCTCGGAGCCATTTCCACATCGGCGTTCTACCGACACAGTTTCACATCGGCGGACCGAGCGATGTCCCTTTCAAGACAGCCTGTTTTCCCCGCATCGCGTACGCTGCTGGTGTCCGCCGGTTCAATCGTCACAACCAGGTCTGGAGTCATATGACCGTTACACCACTGCACGACCGCCTCATCGTTCAAAGCCTGGAGGAAGGCGAACAGACCATCGGCGGCATCATCGTCCCCGACAGCGCGAAAGAGAAACCGCAGCGCGGCAAGGTCCTGGCCGTCGGACTGGGCAAGGTCAGGGAAGACGGCAGTCGTCAACAGCCGGATGTGAAGGATGGCGACACGATCTTGTTCGGGAAGTACTCGGGCCAGGAGATCAAGATCGACGGCGAGGATTACCTCATCATGCGCGAGGACGACGTGCTCGCGATCATCGACAGCAAATAGAAGCGGGCACACATGGCAAAGCAGATCATCTACGGCATGCAGTCACGTCAGGCGATCCTGAGCGGCATCAACCAGCTCGCGAACGCCGTCAGCGTCACCCTCGGTCCGAAAGGCCGCAACGTCATTCTCGGAGGAAAGTTCGGTTCCCCCACGATCACGAAGGACGGCGTGACCGTCGCCAAGGAGATCGAACTCAGCGATCGGCTCGAGAACCTGGGCGCGCAAATGGTCCGCGAGGTGGCGAGCAAGACCTCCGACACCGCCGGTGACGGCACCACGACCGCCACGGTGCTGGCGCAGGCGATCTACCGTGAAGGCGCGAAGAACGTCGTCGCCGGCGCCAACCCGATGGATCTGAAACGCGGCATCGAGAAGGCGGTCACGGTGATCGTCGACGAGATCCAGAAAGTGGCACGGCCGGTGTCGGGCAACATGGTCGCGCAAGTTGGAATGATCTCCGCCAACGGCGACCAGGCGATCGGCTCGATCATCGCCGAGGCCATGGACAAGGTCGGCAAGGACGGTGTCATCACCGTCGAAGAGGCCAAGACGCTGGAGACCACGCTCGAGATCGTCGAGGGCATGCAGTTCGATCGTGGCTACTTGTCCGCGTACTTCGTGACCGATCCGGAACGCATGGAGATCGTGCTCGAGGACCCCGCCATTCTCATCCACGAGAAGAAGATCAGCTCGATGAAGGACCTGCTGCCGCTGCTCGAGCAGGTGGTGAAGGCAGGCCGACCGCTGCTCATCATCGCCGAAGATGTCGAGGGCGAGGCGCTGGCCACGCTCGTCGTCAACAAGCTGCGTGGCACGTTGAAGGCCGCCGCGGTCAAGGCGCCCGGCTTCGGCGACCGCCG
>Ga0075423_10000800_pt1 | contig 26621 bp, 22 predicted proteins | sample SoiMethybrSBSTD2_FD_80114 | JGI IMG/M metagenome (GOLD analysis project Ga0075423, IMG submission 80114) | Bulk soil microbial communities from a Populus tree surrounding site in Tennessee, USA - Soil MetaG P. TD hybrid SBSTD2 | ecosystem: Environmental > Terrestrial > Soil > Tree plantation... | reverse complement strand
TCTTCGCCGTGAGCCTCGTGCGTTCCCCGGAGGGCTAGACGCGTGCGCAGGCTCGTCGCGCTCGTCGGCGCGGTCGTCTTCCTCGACACGATGTTCTTCGCGGCGCTGGCGCCGCTGCTCCCGCACTACGCCGATGAGTTCGATCTCTCGAAGGCATCGGCGGGCGTCCTCGCCGGCGCGTATCCGGCCGGCGTACTAGTCGGCGGCATTCCGAGCGGCGTACTCGCCTCGCGGATCGGCGTGCGACGAACCCTGATTCTCGGTCTGCTCTTCCTCGCCGCGACGACGGTGACGTTCGGCCTGGCGCACAGCATCTGGCTGCTCGACCTGGCTCGCTTCGTTCAGGGCATCGGCAGCGCCTGCGCGTGGACGGCGGGCTTCACGTGGCTCGTCGATACGGCGCCGAGCGACCGCCGCGGAGGGCTGATCGGCACGGCGCTCGGAGTGGCGATCGCCGGGGCGCTCTTCGGGCCGGTGCTCGGCGCGATCGCGTCGGTGATCGGCACGGCGCCCGCGTTCAGCGCCGTCGGCGGAATCGCGATCGTCCTCGCCGTCTGGGCGGCGCGCACTCCGGCTCCGCGACCACGCGAACCCCAGCCGCTTCGTGCTCTGGCCCATGCCCTGCGTGCCCGCGCGGTTCTCGTCGGGCTGTGGTTCATCCTCCTCCCCGCGCTCGGATTCGGCGCCCTCGGCGTCCTCGCCCCACTCTCGCTCCACGACCTCGGCATGAGCTCGGTTGCCATCGGCGCCGTGTGGCTGGTCACGGCGGGCGGTGAAGCGACGCTCGCCCCGATCGTCGGCCGCGTGTCCGATCGCCGCGGGCGGCTGTTCCCGCTTCGCCTCGGCCTCGCGGCATCCGCGGTCGCCGCCGCCATCCTTCCGTGGCCCCAGAACGCGTTCGTCCTCGCGGTCGTCGTCTTCCTGGCCGGCAACTCGTACGGGACGTTCTGGGCGCCGGCAATGGCCTGGCTGAGCGACGCGGCCGACCAGCGTGGACTCGAGCCCGCGTACGCGTTCGCGCTCATCAACCTCGCCTGGGCGCCCGGTCAGGCCTTGGGCGCGGCCGGCGGGGGTGCGATCGCCAGCGCGACCTCGGACGCGGTGCCCTACCTCACCTTCTCTGCGCTTTGCCTCGTGACGCTCGCCGCCCTACGCGAGGTGGGCGCTATCCAACCGGTTCGGCCACCTGCATGAGTACCGCGTCCGCTCGGTCGACCCATGGCACCGCGCCCAGCCGCTCGAAGATCTCGCGGGCTTCGGCCGCCGCAATTGCCGCCTCCGAGTCTCCGACCAGCTCCGCGTAGTCCAGCAGCGACACAGCCATCCAGTAGGGAAAGGCGAGCTCGCGAAGCATGGCCGCCGAGAGCTTGAGCCGCCCGGCCGCTCGCTCGCGGTCGTCCGCTCGAGCCGCTAGATGGCCGTCGAGCCGGGCGGCCTGGGTCGCGAGATACGGGGATTTCAGTCCACGCGGCACCGCGTCGATCTCCGCCACGAGCTGTCGCACCCGCTCGAAGTCACCGCGTGCGAGCGCCGCGTCGGCCGCGGCAACGAAACCAAGCTTGACGAGCGGGTGATTGAGACCCAGCGGCTCCCGACTGTCGAAGGCGGCCAGACCGGCCTCGAGCGCATCGTCGATTCGGCCCTCCGCGCACAGGACGCTCGAGCGCGCAGCGTCATAGGCCGCCCGCTCCTGCACGTTCGCGAGGTCAACGCCCCGCCCGTACTGTTCGACCCCCGCGCTCGCCTCCTCGAACTCCCCCCTGGCGAGGTGGATAAGCGCGGTCGGAATGACCACGACCATGAGTGCGAGCCGCGCCAGATTGGGATCCTCGGTCGGCACCTCGGCCACGAGCTGCGTCGCCTCGTCCCACTCGCCGAGCCAATAGTGGCCGCTGGTCAGGTGGGTGTAGAAGAAGTGCTCCCACATCCGATCGCCGCGCTTACGCGCAAGCGCCTGGCCTTCCCGGTCGAGCGCTCGCGCCTCCTCCATGCGGTCGCGGGACAGCATCGTGTGTGAGAGGTTGAAGTAGGCGCGAAGCGCCGAACGGGCGACGTCGTTCTCCACGGCGATCTGGAGCGAGTGGCGGAGTAGCGCTTCGGCTTCCTGCGCCCGGCCGCGGCCCTGGTCGAGCACCAGGCTCTTCGTGTTCAGCGACTCCGAGAGCAGCTCCGGCAGCCAGAGCGCCTCCGCAAGCTCGAGGGCGAACTCGAGCGGCTCCGATACCCCGTCGAGATCGCCGGTGAAGAATCGCGCCCGGGCCAGCTCGGTGGCGAGCGCGGCGAGATCCTCGTCGGGCGGATCATGACGGAGGATCGCAAACGCCTCCTCCATTCGGCGGACTGCCAGCTCGCTCTCGCCCTGCTGCTCGAGGTTCCAGCCCAGACGAGCTGCGACCCGCGCCGCCGGGTGCGTCTCGCCCCCGGCCTCGTAGATCGCGATCGCGCGTTCGAAATGTGCGCCGGCCTCGTCCGGCCGCCCGGCGGTCTGCGCGGCGCGACCGGCCCTCTCGAGGAAGCCGGCTTCGAGCTGCGGTTCGTCCGCCAGCGCCGCCGCCTGCTCGAAGTACCGTTGTGCCTGGCGCCCGGCGGCGAGCGAGGTGGCACGCTCGCCGGCCCGGGCGAGCATGTCCCGGGCCCTTGCGCGGATGGCGGACGCGTCGTCGCCGTCGGGATCGGCCTCGTAGGCGTCGAGCAGGTGCGACGCGACGACCTCCACGATCTCGTCCTCGTCGGCGCCCCAGCTCGTGTCGAAGTACGCAGCGGCGGCGAGATGCCGCGCCTTCCGCTCCTTCCGGGAGAGCGTGTCGTGCGCCACTCTCTGGACAAGCGCCTGGAGGAAGCCGTACTGCCCGCGTTCCGGCGAGCGGGGATCGGCCTGAAAGCTGAGCACTTCCTTCCGCACGAGAGCCTGGAGCAGCGGCTCCAGTTCGGCTTCGGGCCGCTCAGCGAGCGCCGCGAGCGCATCAGCCGCGAACGTCTTGCCGAGGATGCTCGCGTCCGCGGTCACCCGGCGCTCGTCCGGCTCGAGCCCGTCGAGACGGGCGGCGATAAGCGCGTGGAGGCTGTCCGGGACTTCGAGCGACTCGACGGCGCCGACCGGGCGGTACTCGTCGCCGACGCGCTCGACGAGACCGCGGTCGAGCAGCATGCGGACCGTCTCGACCGCGTAGAGCGGAACACCGTCCGCCCGCTCGCGAATCTGACCCCGCAGCCCTGCCGCAAGCCCGGGGACGAGGCCACGCAGGAGCTCGTCCATCGCCTGATCGGACAGCGGCTCGAGCGACAGCAGGTGGAAGTTCCGGCTCGCCACTCCCCAGTCGGGACGGCGTTCCGCGAGCTCCGGCCGCGCCAGGGTCAGCACGAACAGCGCATGGTTCCGCGACCACTCGAGCAGGTGCTCGACGAAGTCGAGCAGCGCGCTATCCGCCCACTGGAGGTCCTCGAACACGAGCACGCACGGGCTCTGCTCGGCGAGTCGCTCGAACAGCCGCCGCCAGGCCGAGAAGAGGTCCTGACGGTCGGACGAACCGTGCTCGGAGAGCCCCAGCAGATGACCGAGGCGCGCCTCGATCCAGCTGCGTTCAGCCTCATCGGGAAAGTTCTCCTCGAGCGTGTCGCGCAGCTTGGCGGCGGCGCTCGCTGCGTCCTCCCCTTCGGCGATCCGCGCCCGCATGCGCACCATCTCGGCGAGAGCCCAGTACGACACGCCCTCGCCGTACGGGAGGCAGCGCCCCCGATGCCACCAGACGTTCTCTACGAGGCCGTCGAGGTACTTCTCGAGCTCCCAGGACAGGCGTGACTTGCCGATTCCGGGAAGTCCGACGACCGAGACGAGCCGTGCACGCCGCTCCTCCGCCGTGGCGTGGAAGAGCTCCTTGACCAGCCGGAACTCGCGCTCGCGCCCGACGAACGGCGCCTCCAGCCCCGCCGACTTCCCGGAACCGCCGCGCGCTCCGGTGACACGCAGCGCGCGGGACACGGCGACGTCCTGCGTCTTCCCGCGCAGCCCGCGAGCGCCGGCGCCTTCGTAGGCGATCGCGGCCTCGGTCGCATGCCGCGTTCGCTCGCCGACGAGCACGCTGCCGGGGTCGGCCACGGACTGGACACGCGATGCCGTGTTGACGAGGTCACCGGCAACCATGCCCTCACCAGCCGCGCCGACGGTGACCGACGCCTCACCGGTCATGACTGCGGCGCGGGCCAGAAGGCTCGGCTGGCCGACCTCGGCGCCGAGCGCCTCGACGGCCTCGACGAGGTCGAGCGCGGCCCGCACGGCGCGCTCGGCGTCGTCCTCCTGGGCCACCGGCGTGCCCCACACGGCCATCACGGCGTCGCCGATGAACTTCTCCACCGTGCCGCCGAAGCGTTCGATCACCTGCCGCGCGGCGTCGAAGTAGCGGGAGAGCAGCTCCCGAACCTCCTCGGCGTCCCGGTCTTCGGAGAGCGCGGTGAACCCGACGAGGTCGGCGAAGAGGACGGAGACGAGCCGCCGCTCAGAGGTCGGCGCGGCGCGGAGGGCCGGCGCGGCGCCGGCCTCTCCGGCGGCGAGCTGCGTTCCGCACTGGTCGCAGAACCGCTTGTCGGGCGGGTTCGGCGCGCCGCAGCTCGGGCAGACCGCGGCCAGCGGCGAACCGCATTCGCCGCAGAAACGGGCGCCCTCGCGATTCTCGGCTCCACAGCTCGAGCAGATCACGTGCATAAGGTACGCCGCCCGTCACGCGCCTGTTAGCCGCCGCTAACCCTGACCGCGGATGCAGAGCGCGGCGAGGTCGATGCCGTAGACGGGCTGTTAGACCTGGCAGCCCATGCGGGCGGAGAAGAAGTCGACCTCCGAGGGGTTGAACAGGGCGGCGAACGGCGCCGCGTTGCGCGCCAGGTCGGCGTCGAGCGCAGCGTACGCCGAATAGCGCTGCCGCCCCGAGAGCCGTGCCGCCGCATCGAGTCTGCGATTGTAGGACGGGTGGTCGAAGTACGACCAATTGAGGTTCGACCACGGGCTGTTGTTGTCCTTGGGCCCGATCGAGGGTCCGTGAAGCAGGTTGAGAACGTCCGCCGGATCCGGATAATCGGCGGTCCAGCCGACAATGGCCGCGTCGTATGGCTCGCCCCTTTTGCCGACACGGTCGAACACCACCCCGACTGGGAAGGTTTTGACCTCGAGGTCGATCCCGATCGGCTTCAGGTTCGCCTGGATGACCTGCGCGGCCCGCCGGCATTTCGGGCTGGTGCAGGTGTAGAACACTCCGTGCCCGCCCAGACCGCTTGCGAGCGTTCTCGCTTTGCCGAGGCCTGGCGTAAACGGGTAGATGTGCGCCTCCCCGAACCGGGAATCGCTGGCGGCAGAACCTGGTCGGTGGCCGTGCCGCGATCGGTCCCGAAAGCACCTATCCGGGCGAGTGCCCGGCGGTCGAGCGCGTAGTTGACCGCCCGGCGCATCCTCGCATCCGAGAACAGGGGCCGGCTCGTGTTCAGAGCAGACGTGGTCAGCCCTCGAGAGTTGACGAAGTAGCGCTGGCGGCCGATGAGAGCCGCGCCGGCGTACATGCGTCGACGCTTCCGGCGGAACTCGACATCGAGCGTGTTCACCCGGCCGAACTCGCTCTCGAGCCCCTCGATCACAAGCTGGTAGAGACGCTGCGGCTGGTCGATGTCCTTCAGGCGGCGCGTGCCGAGGTCGCGGATGGAGACGCCGACAGGAAGCTCCTCTTCGGCCAGCTCCCTGATCGTCGAGGAGAGCAGCACCTGGCCGCCATGGCCGGCTGCGCCGATCCGGGCGGCGCGGTGGACGCCGATGCCCACGTAGCGCTCGGCTCCCACCTTTGGCTCCCCGGTGTGCAGGCCCATGCGCACCTTCAGCTCCACACCTTCCGGCCACGACTGAGCCGGGAGGTCACGCTGGGCGTCGACCGCGGATGCCACCGCGTCGGCGGCCGTGCGGAAGGCGACGAAGAAAGAGTCGCCCTGGGTGAGCACGACGCGGCCATCGTGGGCGGCGAAGGCGGCCTGTAACACGCGCCCGTAATGGGCTACGGCCTCGTCGTAGCGATCGCGGCCGCTCCGCCACAGCCCCTCCTTTGTCCTTCGCCGCGCGGAGATGCGCCGCTCAAGGCTACTCCTCAGCTCAGGCCGGGTCTAGATAGCCCCTTGAGTCGACGTCAGGGCCCTCTCTCGGCTGCTGCTGCATAGATTGTCCGATCCGATGACGATTCGAAAGCTCCTCGTGGCGAATCGCGGCGAGATCGCTGTCCGCGTCTTCCGCACATGCCGTGAGCTTGGCATCGCGACCGTCGCCGTCGTGGCGCCGAACGACCAGGGCGCTCTGCACGCCCGGGTCGCGGACGAGACGGTCGAGATCCTCTCGTACCTCTTCTCGGAGGAGCACATCCGGGCGGCCAAGCAGGCCGGCGCGGACGCGATCCACCCGGGCTACGGCTTCCTCGCAGAAAACCCCGATTTCGCCGAGGCAGTCGAGGCGGCGGCCCTCCAGTTTCTCGGGCCTACCCCGGACGCGCTTCGCGCCGGCGGGGACAAGCTCGAGGCGAAGCGGATCGCAGCCGCGGCAGGCGTCCCGGCCCTCTCAGCGGGAGAGCCTGACGAGATCGGCTTTCCGCTCGTGCTCAAGGCCGCGGCCGGCGGTGGGGGGCGCGGCATGCGCGTCGTCCGAGAGCGCGGCGAGCTCGCCGAGGCCGTGGAGGCAGCCGGGCGGGAGGCCAAGGCGGCGTTCGGCGACGACCGGCTCTTCGCCGAGCGCTTCCTCGAGCGCCCGCGTCACGTCGAGGTGCAGCTGCTCGGCGACGGGGACGGTGGCGTCGTCGCGCTCGGCGAACGCGAATGCTCCATCCAGCGCCGCCACCAGAAGGTGCTCGAGGAGGCTCCGTCGCCGGGGATTGGCGACGAGCTCCGGCGAGCCGTCACGGACGCCGCGGTCGCGTTCGGGAGGGCGATCCGCTACCGCAGCGCAGGCACCGTCGAGTTCGTCGTCGACGGCGGCGTCTTCTACCTCCTCGAACTGAACGGCCGCATTCAGGTCGAGCACCCCGTCACGGAGCTCGTCACCGGCCTCGATCTCGTCGCGGAGCAGATCGGGATCGCGACCGGCGGACGCCTGCCCGAGGAAGGCCGCCGCAGCGGACACGCCGTCGAGGTCCGCCTCTACGCCGAGGACCCGACGACCTTCCTCCCGCAGACCGGGCGTATCGAGCGGCTGCGGCTGCCGGCCGGTGTGCGGGTCGACGCGGGTGTCGAGGAGGGGGACGAGGTCGGGATCGGCTACGACCCGATGATCGCGAAGCTCGTGGCCCACGGCGGCAACCGCGAGGAGGCGCTCGACTGCCTCGAGAACGCACTCGCGGAGACCGAGGTTTCTGGCATCGTCACCAACCTCGAACTGCTGCGCTGGCTCGTCCGCCACCCGGTCGTCCGGTCCGGCCGCACGACGACGGCGTTCCTGACGGAATACCCGCCGCTCTCGGAGCCACCGCCCGAGGCGCAGCGTCCGTGGCGTGGCGCCTGGCGGCTGAACCTCCCCCCTCCCCCGCCGCTCCCGCCGCCGGAGCTCGACGCCGTCGCCGCGACGCCGGGTGCCGAGTCGAGCGAGCTGACGGCGCCGATGCCGGGCACCGTGATCCGCGTCAACGTCGCGGCCGGTGACCGCGTGCACCCGCGACAGCCGCTCGTCGTGCTCGAGGCCATGAAGATGGAAACGCCGCTCGTCTCGCCCTACGAGGCTGTGGTGCGGTCGGTGCACGTGCGGGAGGGCGACCGCGTCGCGGGCGGCGCGGTCCTCGTCGAGCTCGAAGAGTAGAGGCGCGCTACTCCAGGACGAGCCCGGGCGGCTTCGCCGCGGCCAGGCGCGCGCCCGCGACCGCCTCCACGGTGCTCCGGCTCTCGGCGTGTCCTGTGATCGCGCCGAGGAAGTCGTCGCGATCGAGCTGGTAGAGCCTGGCGTCGGTCGCCGCGACCACGGTCCCGGTGCGAGGCACGTCGTGGAGCAACGCGATCTCGCCGAAGTAGTCGCCCGGCCCCTCGCGCCGGACCGGAGCGCCGTCGATGCTGACCTCGACCTCGCCCTGATCGATGACATAGAACCGGTCGCCTCGCTCGCCCTGCCGGAAGACTTCCTCGGCCGCCGGGACCGAGAGCGGCACCATCCTCGCCGCGAGCTCCTCGAGCCGCGGAAGCGGAAGCGGCGCGAAGATCGGAATGCCGCGCAGGAGCGCGATCTCGTGCACGGGGATCCGCGACTCGGCGTCAATCGCGGCGAGCGGGCGCCAGAAGAGCACGGCAAGCACGGGCAGGGCGGCTCCGGTGACGATCAGCGCACCGCGCGTGCCGAGCCCGCTTACGAGCGCGGGCGCGACGATCGCCCCGACGCCCATCGTCGCGATCAGCACGCTCTCAAGGGCGCCGAACACTCGCCCGAGGACCTCGTCCGGCACCGCACGCTGGAGCAGCGTCGGCGCGGCGACCTCGACGAGCACGTCGCCGATGCCGATCAGGGCCATGGCGATCACGGCCACCGCGGTGCGTGGCCAGACCCCGAGGATGACGAGGGGGATCCCCCAGAGCGCCATGCCGACCGCGAAGTCGGAGCCGAGGCGCTGGCGCGCGACGAGCACGAACGTCACCCCCACGCCCACGAGTCCGCCGACGCCAAAGGCCGAGTTGAGGTAGCCGACGCCGGCCTCGCCGATGTCGAGCAGCCGGAGGGCGGTCACGACGATCAACACGCCGAGCGCTCCCGCGACAAGCGTTTGCGCTCCGTACAGGCCCACGAGGATTCGGAGATGGCGATCGGCGACGATCGTGCGGAAGCCGGCGAGCGCCTCGCCGGTAAAGCGCACCTCGTCCGCCGGCAGCTCCGGCCGCGGATCGACCGGAAGCCAGGCCAGGAGCAGCGAGGCGAGCAGGAACGTGCCGGCGGTAGCGGCGAACACGGTCTCGACGTTCGTGGCCGCGAGGAGGACGCCGCCGATCGCCGGACCGGCGAGGCTGCCGATGCTGACGATCGTGCTCGCAGCAACGTTGGCGGCCGTCAGCTCCTCCGGCGTCCGCGAAAGCGACGGCATGATCGCCGCCTCGGCTGGCCGGAACACGGTGCTCAGCAGCGTGACGACGCCGGCGATCAGGTAGACAACGGCGGAGGACGCGTCGAGCGCGACGGCCGCCGCGGCGCCGCCGAAGGCAAAGGTACGCACGACAGACGTCGACAGCAGGACGCGCTGTCGCGGGTAGCGGTCGGTGAAGACCGCCGCGAACGGGGCGAGCACCGCCGCAGGCACGATCCGGATCAGCGAGACGATGCCGACCGCTGACGTGCCGCCGACGTTGTACGCGTAGACGAGGAGCGCGACGACGTACAGCCACTTTCCGGTCTCGGCGGCGACCCCGGCCGACTCGAGCAGCCGCAGGTTCCTGTTCCCGAGCACGGACCGGAAGGCGCCGAGGGACTCCGCGAGGCTCTGCCGCAGCGACCCGGACACGCCGCGGAGAATTGCATGTTTTCGAATTTGGAGGGAAGATCCGAGAGGGGAACGCCGTCTAGTGCAGTGGATAATCCCCTTGCGGTCGACCGAAAGGAGCTCAGATGAGCGAGGAGCGCGAGAGAACGTACAACAAGGAGGGTGAGGAGGAGACCCAGGAAGAGGTCGAGGCCCACCTGCTCGACGCGGAGCGGACCTATAACCGCACCTACAATCGCGAGGGCGAGGAGGGTGAGGAAGGCGAGGGCCGCGAGCGCACGTACAACTAGCGATACCTCGACACGAAGGTTCGGAGGGGCGGCGCGCGCCGCCCCTCCTAGTGTCTAAGGACGTCCTCGAGCGCTGAGAGAAGCCGCCGGCCCGCGTCCCGCCGCTCACCTTCGAGGGCGTCGAGCGCGGCGGCGACCGCCGCGACGCGGGCCGCGTCGGGGCCGGCCCCGTCGAGCGCCGACTTCGCTCGGCGCGCGCGCAGAAGCAGGTCGAGTGCGATCGCGGCCTGATTCGCGAACATCCCCAGCAGGTCCATCTCGGCGAGGCTGAAGGCCGTCTGGCGGTCGAGGACGGAGAGAACGCCGAGCGCGCGCTCCTCGTGCAGGAGCGGCACCGCCATCAGCCCTTCGGGCACGTAGCCGGTTTGCTCCGCGACGTCCCGGGCGTGCCGCGGGTCGTGGCTGACGTCGTCGATCACGAGTGGCTGGCGCGTGTTCAGCACCCAGCCGCTGATGCCCTTGCTGGACGGGAACCGTTGTCCGAGGAGCGTGTCCTCGCCCTCCCCGGCCACGGCCTCGAAGACCAGTTCGTCGGTCTCCTCGTCGAGGAGGACGATCGACGAGGCAGCAGCGGCGAACATCGAGCGCGCGACCTCGACGATCGAGCGCAGGAGAGCGCGATGCTGCCCCTCGGCCGCGAGGACGCCGGCGGCGACCGCGGCCCGGAACCGATCCTCGTTCATTCCCTTCCTCCCACGTTGTCGGCCGTCAGGTAGAGGACGCTCTTGAGCTGGAACGGCGTCAGCTCGGGGTGCTTACTCAAAATCAGAGCGCATATCCCCGTCATGTGCGGCGTGGCGAAGCTGTTGCCGGTCGCCCGGATTCGCGAGCCGCCGAGCCAGGCAACCTCGACGCCCACGCCGCGCGCGAAGAACTCGACCGGCGGATTCGGGTTGTAGAAGTAGACGAGCGGATCGGGTTGCTCGTGGCTCCCGACCGAGATCACGGACGAGAACCGCCACGGGTAGCTCTCGACCGGCATGTTGTGCGCCGACGCGACCACGACCGTGCGGCGGAAGTACGCACGATCGGCCAGCTCGTGCAGGATCTCGGCGAAGTTCCGCTTCGTCGTTGACAGGCTCATGTTGATCACGTCGAATCCCTGATCGACGGCCCAGCGGAGGCCCGCGAGCAGGACGGTTCCCGTGCCCGTGAATCCGGCGCCCAGGACGCGGACACTGAATACCCGGGCATCCGGCGCCAGCTCGCGCACGATGCCGGCGCACGCGGTCCCGTGACCACAGAGATCGCCTTCGACGTCCTCGTCGACGACGGGCTCGCCGTCCTCGCCGATGGAGACGGCCACCGCCCCGTCGACGGCGCCGACGAGCTCGTGTCCCGCCTCGACACCGCTGTCGAGGATGCACACGCGCACCCCGTCCCCGGTCGAGCCGTCGAGCGCCCAGGCCCGTGTCACTCGCTCCGGCCACTCCGACGGAAGGGCGATCCGGTCGACCTGGCCCGCCGGCAGGCTCCAGGCCGGGATCGGGTTGGGATCGCGTTTCGCAGCCGCCTCGGCCACGGTGCGATCCTATGTATCTTCGAGCGCGGGTGGTCCGTGCCGGTTGAGCGGTCGATGCGGCGGGTGGCGCCGGCCCGGCTCGACGCGATCGCGCGCAGTCTGCTCGACGCGTCGACGCTGTTCTCGATCGCCACGGTCAGGCCCGGCGGCAAGGCGCACGTCAACACGGCGTACTTCGCGTGGTCGGACCGGTTCGACCTGGTCTGGCTCTCCGACCCGTCGGCCACGCACTCCCGGAACCTGAGCGGGAGCGCGAGCGTCGCGGCGGCCGTCTACGACTCGAACCAGTCGTGGGGAGGGAGCGACCGCGGCATTCAGCTGTTCGGGGCCGGCCGGGAGCTGGACCGCTCAGCCGCCCGTGAGGCCGAGCGAACCTACGCGGCGCGGTTTCCCGCGTTCCGCGATTCGTTGCGCGCCGGATACCGCTTCTTCCGGCTTCGGCCGCGGCGCGTGAAGCTCTTCGACGAGGACGCGCTCGGCGCAGGCGTCTTCGTCACGGCTGCCGTCGCCGGCGGGCGGCTGACCTGGGTTCGAACTGACGTACACCGCGCCAGCGGATCGGGCAGGTAGGGGTTCACCGACGGAGCCGGGCTTTGCCCGGCGTAGTCGCACACCGGGGAGCGCGTCTGCGGTTTAAGAAGGGGTCCGTGGGGGTGCATAAGCACTCAAGGTCGGCCGGAGAGGGCTTGGCCCTCTCTGGCCGAGCTGTCCCCCACGTTTTAGAACAGTTTTTGGAGCTTCATTGCGGCGCTCATGTCGCCCTTGACCTTGAGCTTGCCGGTCATGTACGCCGTGGTCGGGTTCTGCTGGCCCTTTGCGATCCGCTCGAACGTGTCCGCGGACGCCGAGATGGTCACATCCGCCTGCTCGACCCCTTCGTTGACCTTGACCTGCCCGTCGTTCACGCGCACGGTCCACTGACCGGCGCCGTCGACGTCGAAGACGTACGAGTTGTTCATCCCGGCCGTTTTCGCGGGATCGACCTTGCTCTCGAGCTCTGCGAAGAACTGCTTGACGGTTTCGGACACCACGCCTCCTTCATCCTGACGAAGGCCACGAGCCTAGCCGAGAGTTACGCCGGCTCGAGCTCGAGCGCACGCCGCGAGCGGGTCGGCGGCAGGAGGGCCGCCAGTGCAATTGCCGGGATCGGCGCGACGGCCGCGACGTAGAGCGCGGCCCGCAGATCGACGGCGTCCGCGATCCCGCCCAGCACGACCGCGGCGATCCCGCCGAGCCCGATCGAGAGGCCGACGGACAGGCCCGACGCCATACCCACGTGCCGCGGCAGGTACTCCTGGCTCATCACCATCGTGACGCCGAACGTCCCGATGACGCTGATCCCGACGCCCGCCAGCGCGATCGCACCTGGGATGCCGCCGACGATGACGTAGGTCAGGATCAACGGCGGCAGCGCAAGCACGCTCACGAGCTGGATCGGCCGGCGACCGATCCGGTCGGCGAGGGGACCCGCGACCAGCGTGCCTGCGGCGCCGGCGAGGAGCATCAGCGAGAGCAGGTGGTTCCCGTACGCCTTCGAGTGGCCGAGCGAGACCTCCCAGAGCGGCACGAACGTGATCAGGCCGAACCAGGCCACGCTCCGGAAGGCGACGACCCCGAGGAGCAGCGCGACCGCGCCGGGCCGATCCGGCGCGTCGATGCTCCGGCTGCGTGTCGCCGGCTGGGGGACGAAGCCTTCGAGGTAGGGAACGAGCGCGAGCAGAACCACTGCCATGGCGATCCCCGGAACCGCGAGCAGCCAGCCGCCGCTCAGCCCGAGCACCACGATCAGCGGTGTCGTCAGCGTCGGCCCGAGCCCGTAGCCGAGGTTCCCGCCGATCGAGAACAGCGACATGCCGCTGGCACGCCTCCGTCCGCTCGTGTAGGCGGCGAACTTCGAGCCCTCAGGATGAAAGGCCGCCACACCCAGGCCCGAGAGCACGACGCAGAGTGCGACGAGCGGATAGGACGGCGCATCCGCCGCGAGCGCGATCCCGATCCCCGCGAGCGCCACCCCCGTGGGGATGAGCCAGGTCGCTCCGCGACGGTCGGACCAGAGTCCGAACAACGGCTGCACGATCGACGAGGAGAACGCCGACGCGAGAATCAGCCCGCCTGCCAGCGCATACGAGAGGTCGAAGCGGTCGACGAGGAACGGCAGCAGCGCGGGCAGCGCCCCGTTCGCGAAGTCGGTCGCGAAATGCCCGCTCGAGAGCGCCGCCATCGCCCGCCTGTCGATCGCCGCGCGCACGCGGCTCAACCTAGCGCGCTACTGTGGCTTGTCGTCGGGCGGAGGAGGCTCGGAGTCGCGCTCGAAGTCCGCGACGGCGCCGTCGGCATATGGGTAGTCACTGCGCGTCGCGACGTCGTCCTTCCGTCCCTCGTAATCCTCTTCGGCCACGTCGCGCTCGGCCTGGGTCATGCGCCCCTCTTCCTCGGCGACGTCGCGCGCATCCTTGTTCCACCAGGCGCGGAGTCGGTCGAGCCAGCTCATGCCGCCCGCCTGTCGACCGACTTCAGGTGATTGGCGATCAGCGCGCGGGTCAGGCGATGCTGCAGGCGCACGATCTTCCGCCGGTTGCGCTCGAGGCGCGCGGCGCCGGCGCCGCGGGCGCGCAGCTCCTGACGACGCTTGACGAGCTCGCCGAGCTCGCGCTGGAGCGAGTCGCTCGAACGCCGGCGACGGCGACCGACCCGATGGCGGAGATCCTGAACGGCTGTCGCGCTCATCTCTCTTGTGACGACAAAGCGAGATCCTGGTTTGTCGAGAACGCGAGGTAGCACGAACCTAGGGCGGGGGTCGGATAGCATCGGGCGCCGGTGTGACGGAAATCGACGTCTCGGCAACGGATTCGGCAGATGTGGCGGTAGACCTGCTCGCGGTCGCGCTGCCGGAGCCGGCCGCAGAGCTGAGCGGGCCGGCCCGCGAGCTTGACACGTCGCTCCAGGGCATGCTCAGCCGCGCGGCGGCCGACGGCGAGTTCCGCGGACGGTTCAACAGCGCGCTGGTCGTGCACACGAACGGCCAGGTTCCGGCGCGGCGAGTCGCGCTCGCCGGCCTCGGGCCCGGAGATCGCCTCGACGCCGACGCCTTCCGCACCGCCGGCGGCGCAGTCGCTCGCAAGGCGAGGGAGTTCGGCGCGTCCGTCGGGTGGGTCGTGGATCCGTCGCTGCCGCTCGCGCCGGAGGAGCAGGCGCGCGCGCTCGTCGAGGGGACGCTCCTGGGCGCGTACGACCCCGGCCTGTACAAGACCAACGGCGCGCGGCGAGAAATCGGCCGGGTCGTCGTCATCGGCGAAGGCCTCGAGGGCGCCGTCCGCCATGCGGCGCGCGTCTCGTCCTGGACGAACCGTGCCCGCGACCTCTCGAACATGCCGCCGAACGAGCTGACGCCGCAGCGGCTCGCCGCCCGGGCCGAGGAGATCGCATTCGAGCGCGCGCACCTCCACGCACACGCGCTCGGGCTCGACGAGGTCCGGGATCTGGGCATGGGCGCATTCGCCGCGGTGGCGCAGGGGAGCCACAATCCGCCGCGGCTGATCATCATGCGCTACGACCCGCCGGGAGCGCGTGACGACATCGTCCTCGGCCTCGTCGGGAAGGCAATCACCTTCGATACCGGCGGCATCTCGCTCAAGCCGGGCCTGTACATGGAGGACATGAAGGGGGACATGTCAGGCGGCGGCGCGGTCGTCGAGGCGACCGGGGCGGTCGCCGACCTCGAGGTCCCGCTCCGGGTGCTCTCGGTCGTCGCGGCCACGGAGAACATGCCGGGTGGCGGCGCGTACCGGCCGGGCGACATCCTCCACGCTCTGAACGGCAAGACGATCGAGGTCATCAACACCGATGCCGAGGGCAGGCTCGTGCTCGCCGACGCCCTCACGTACGCGCGTCAGCAGGGAGCAACGCACCTTCTCGACCTCGCCACGCTCACCGGCGCGATGGAGCTGGCGCTCGGAGACCTCTACGCCGGCGTGTACGCCAACGACGACGAGTGGCGCTCCGCGATCGTGGACGCGGGCGAGGCAAGCGGCGACCACCTCTGGCCGTTCCCGCTGCACCCGCGCTACCGCCGCTACATCGACTCCGCCTTCGCGGATATGAAGAACGCCACCGTCATCCGGCAGGCGTCACCGACGCTCGCGGCGGCGTTCCTCGAGGAGTTCGCCGGCGGCGGCCCCTGGGCGCACATCGACCTCGCGGGGCCGGCGTTCTTCCGCTTCGACCGGGGCGACTACCTCAGCCAGCGCGGCGGGACGGGCTACGGCGTCCGGCTCATCGTCGAGCTCGCCGAGCGGCTCGCGAAGTAACCGGATGGATTTTGACCTCTCGGAGGAGCACGAGCTCGTGCGCTCGACCGTGCGCGAGTTCGCGTTCGAGCGGGTTGCGCCCGTCGCCGCCGAGCTCGATCGCGACCACCGCTTTCCCTACGAGCTCGTCGCCGAGATGGGAGAGCTCGGCCTGATGGGGATGACGGTGCCGGAGGAGTATGGCGGGGCCGGCGCCGACACGCTCTCGTACGCGATCGCGGTCGAGGAGCTGACGCGAATCGACTCCTCGGTCGCGATCACGATGGCCGCCCACCATTCCCTCGGCACCATGCCCATCTACCTCTTCGGCAGCGAGGAGCAGAAGCGCGAATGGCTCCCGGACCTCGCGTCGGGACGCCGCCTCGCCGCCTTCGGGCTCACCGAGCCGGAGGCCGGCTCCGATGCAGGAGCGACGAGGACGACTGCCGCGCTCAACGACGGCAGCTGGGTTGTCAACGGCTCGAAGATCTTCATCACCAACGCGGGCACCGATATCACCGCGTGCGTGACCATTACCGCGCGCACCGGCGAGGACGAGATCTCGAACATCGTCGTACCGAACAAGACGCCGGGCTACGTCATCTCCGAACCGATGGAGAAGCTCGGCTGGCGGGCGTCCGACACGCGCGAGCTCTCGTTCCATGACTGTGCGGTTCCGGAAGGCAATCTCCTCGGCCCGCGCGGCGAGGGGTTCCGGCAGTTCCTCGAGATCCTCGACGGCGGCCGCATCTCCGTGGCCGCGATGGGCGTCGGCCTCGCCCAGGGCGCCTACGACCTCGCGCTCGGCTACGCGCGCGAGCGGAAGCAGTTCGGCCGCCAGATTGCCGACTTCCAGGCGATCCAGTTCAAGCTCGCCGACATGGCGACCGAGATCGAGGCCGGGCGGCAGCTCGTCTACAAGGCCGCGTGGTTGAAGGACGAGGGCCGGCCGTTTGCCCATGAGGCGGCGATGGCGAAGCTGTACACGGGCGAACTCTCGCACCGCGTCGCGAACCATGCGCTCCAGATCCACGGCGGGTACGGGTACATGGACGAGTTCGCCATCTCGCGCTTCTACCGCGACCAGAAGATCCTCGAGATCGGGGAGGGGACGAACGAGGTGCAGCGCATGGTGATCGCCCGCCAGCTGCTCACGGAGTGAGCAACGGCCTTCGCTTCGGCTGCCTCGTCCTCCAGAACCGACCGGCCGACGAGCTCGTCCGTGCTTGGCACCGCGTGGAGGCGCTCGGCCTCGACAGCCTCTGGGTGGCCGATCAGCTCGGGAGCACGGCTCGGCCCGATTGGCCGTGGTTCGACGGATGGACGGCGCTGGGGGCGATGGCGCGTGAGACCACGACGATCCGGGTCGGCACGCTCGTCGCGTCGATCACGCTCCGCGCGCCGGCCCTGCTGGCAAAGCAGGCGGTCACCGTCGACCATCTCTCGGGCGGCCGACTGGAGTTGGGCGTCGGGGCAGGCGGAACGGCCCTCGACCACGAACTCCTCGGCGAGGAACCGTGGCCGCCGCGCGAGCGCACCGAGCGCTTTCTCGAGTACGTGGACGTACTCGACCGGCTTCTGCGCGGCGAGGCGGGGCGATTCGACGGGCGGTACTACCGCGTTGCCGACGTCGTCATGCAGCCGCGGCCGGTGCAGTCGCCGCGGCCGCCGCTGACGATCGCCGCGTGGAGCCCCCGCAACATCCGGCTGGCCGCCGAGGCCGCAGACGCCTGGAACACAATGGGCGGCCTCGGCCTGGACGCAGCGCAGGGATTCGAGGCCGTCCGGCGTCAGAGCCGCCTGCTCGACGAGGCGTGCGAGGCGATCGGCCGTGACCCCGCCTCGATCCGGCGTTCCCTGCTGCTGCACGAGGTCTGGATCGCTGAGGAGCCTTTCGCGTCCGAGGCAGCATTCCTCGACCTCGTCGAGCGTTACCGCGCCGTGGGCATCGACGAGTTCCTCTTCTACTTCCCGCCGGAGGAGTGGGGCCGCAAGACCCGCGTCGAGCCCGGGCTGTTGGAGCGGCTCGCGGAGGAGGTGCTCCCGGAGCTCCGCGCCGGCTGAGAACTTTCGGAAATACAGCGGAACCCGGTGTTAGCCTCGGAAACGTGCTGTTCCAGCAGTTCGTCGACGACGATCTCGGCTGTGCGTCGTACCTGATCGGCGACGAAGCGACCGGCGAGGCGGTCGTCGTCGATCCGGCGTACGAGATCGCGCCGTATCTCGCCGAAGCGGAGCGGCAGCACGCTCGCCTCGTCCGCGTCCTCGAGACGCACACCCACGCCGATCACGTGTCCGGCCACGGACGCCTCGCACTCGAGCAAGGCCTGCCGGTCGCGATCCACCCTGCAGCCGAGCCCGGCTATCCGTTCGAACCGATCGAGGAAGGCGATGTCGTCGAGGCGGGAGCGGTGGCGATCCGCGTCCTGCACACGCCGGGGCACCGCCCCGAGCATTGTTGCTTCGCGGTCGCCGACCGCTCACGGGCCGAGGAGTCATGGCTCGTCCTGAGCGGCGACTCGCTGTTCATCGGCGACGCTGCGCGGCCCGACCTCGCAGTTGGGGCCCGGGAGGGAGCCGAGGGGCTCTTCCACAGCCTCCGCCGCCTGGTCGATCTCGGCGACGCCGTCGAGCTCTATCCCGGCCACGTCGCCGGGTCGCTCTGCGGGGCCGCCATGAGCTCCAAGGCCTCGTCGACGATCGGGTTCGAGCGCCGGTTCAACCCGGCACTCGCCTTCTCGGACGTGACTGAGTTCGTCAACGAGCGGATGCGCGTGTCGACGCCGCGGCCACCGACGATGGATCGCGTCGTGGAGCTCAACCGCGGCCCGTTCCTCGGCGCGCCGGAGCCGATCCGCCCGCTCGACTCGCCGAACCGCGCGCTCGTCCTCGACGTCCGGAGCGAGCGAAGCTACGTCGAAGGCCACGTCCCCGGCGCGCTCAACATCCCCATCTCCGGGACGAGCTTCGCCACAAAGGCCGGCTTCCTGCTCGGGCTGGACGAGCGGATCGCCGTCCACGCGTCCTCTGAGGACGAGGCCCAGGAGGCTGCTCTCGGGCTGCGGTCGGTCGGCTTCCTTGACCTCGCCGGCTACCTCCTCCGACCCGATGCGAGCGAGCGGACCGACCCCGTCGACCTCGAGGAGCTCGAGCGACTGCTCGCCGACGGGGACGTCCAGCTGCTCGACGTGCGCGAGAAGGACGAGCGCGACGGGGGCTACATCCCAGAGAGTCGCCATCTACCCTACCGCCAGGCGCGCGCGTGCGCCGAGGCGCTCGACGGTCGCCCGGTGGTGACGATCTGCGAGACCGGCGTCCGCGCCGCGATCGCCGCGAGCGCACTCAGGCACGAGGGCGTCGACGCCCGTCCCGTCCTCGGGACCGGCATCGACGACTGGAGCGAGCAGGGCAAGCCGCTCGTTTCCTTCCGCCGCTGCGGCGGCTGAGCGCTACGCGGACGCGGCGAGGAGCGCCTCGCCCTGGCGCAGATATCGCGTCGCCCCCACCGACCGGTAGAACGCGAGGGCACGCTGCAGCTGCGCATCGGCCTCCGGACGCCGGCCTGCCTCGACGAGCGCCCGCGCAGCGCGCAGCCGGGCGTCCGCCTCGTCCGGGAGCGAGCCGATGGTGGCATAGATGTCCGCGGCTGCGACGAAGTCGCCGCTCACCATAAGGCGCGCGGCGTCGGTCCACCGTCTGGTGCCGGCAACGTCGGATGCGACGAGCGCGCCGAGGTCGGCTGCCGCGACCGCGATGTCTGGCACGCCGGGTCCCTCTTGCTTGAGGTACTTGACGGCCTCGTCGAGGAGCGGGCGCGCCTGCTCGCCGCGGTTCACCTCCACGAGCGTACGGACTGCGCCGCCGAGCGCCGCAAGCCGCGACTGTGGGTCAGCATCATCCGTGGAAAGCAGCCGCTCACAATCGGCAAGCGCTCCCGGATCGTCGCCGCGCGCCAGCCGTATCAGCGTCCTCACCTGGCGGCACGCCGGCTCTAGGAAGTGGGGAGCGCCCGCCTCGACGTCGCCGATGAACTCACCGGCCAGTTCGATCGCTTCCACCCACTTGCCGGTGATGTAGCACTCGATCGCGCGCTCCACCTGGAACCAGCGCACGTTGAACCTGTCGCCAAACCGCAGCGCAGTTTCCAGCCCCCGCCCCTGGACGTGGAAGGCGCGGCCGAGTTGACCATCGCGCAGCAGCGCATCGCCGAGGTTCTTGTATCCCCTGATCATCTCGGGGACCGCGTTCTGCTGCTCGCTGACGGCGAGCCCTTCCTCCAGCGTGGCGAGCCAGCCGTCCTCGCCTCTGCTGAACTGACACGGTCCGATCGTCAGCAGCGCGTGCGCCCGTACGTCCTCGAGCCCAAGAGGCGCGGCGATCTCGAGCGCCTTGCGAGCACGTCTGATCGCCTCCTCGTCGTCCCCTGCCAGCAGGGCGGGAACGGCCATCTGCGCATAGCCCTGCGCCGTCGCGCGCGAGGGCTCGGCCCTGGCGAGCAGAGCGATGCCGGCATCCCAGTGCATCCATCCGAGGTCGTACCTGCCGCTGGTCCTGAAGGCGAAGCCCAGCATTGCCTCGGCCTTGGCTGCGCCCGCGAGGTCTCCCTGTGCCAAGAGCCCGTCGCGGGCCTCGACGATCAGATCGATCGGGTACTCGTCCAGCCAGCGAGCTACCTCGGCAAACGCAAGCTGGAGCGCGGGGAGCTCGGGATCGTCGGGCGGCCAGAGCCCGAGCGCCCGGGAGTAGAACCGCGCCGCGACCGGGAAGGCTCCGAGCGCGAGCGCGCGATTGCCGGCCTGCCGGAGCGAGAGCCGTGCCCGTTCGGCGAGATCACCGATGTCGCCACCGCCCGCCTGCATCAGCTCGAGTGCCGACGAGTAGTGGTGTGCGAGCAACTCGGCGAAGTCGTCGGATCGCTCGCTGAGCGCATCGATCCACTCGGCCGTCAGGCGGTGACTCTCGGCGCGCCGCAATCGCGGGATCTGGCTGTAGGCAACATCCCGGACGAGCGCGTGGCGGAACGCGAACTCCGTCTCGCCGGCAACGGTCGAGCGGCGCTCACGCCGGACGAACTCCTTGCGTTCCAGAGAGTGGAGCAGTTCCGGAAGTGACCCGTCGGAGCCGAGCGCCGTGATCGCCGCGGGCCAGAAGACCTTGCCGACGACCGCGGCGTGCTGGAGCGCCGCTTTCTCCTCCGGAGGCAGGGAGTCGAGCCGGGCCGCGATGATGCCCTGCACCGTCTCCGGAAGCGGCAGATCCCGCTCGGAACCCCGCTCCAGGAAGAGCCTCGCGTACTGCTCGGCGTAGAGCGGATTCCCGCCGGCGCGCACGAGCAACGCCGTCTGTGTCTCCGCTGGAAGCACGGCGCTTCCGAGCAGCTCGGCCACAAGCCGAGCCGCCTCCGTGTCGGACAGCGGCGACAGTCCGAGTGTGGCCGCGTTGAGCTTGCCGCCGCCCCATGCGGGCCGCCGCTCGAGCAGCTCCGGCCGCGTGGTCGCGACCACGAGGATGGACACACCGGATGCCCACTCGACAAGGTGGTCGACGAAGTCGAGCAGCCCGTCGTCGGCCCAGTGCAGGTCTTCGAACACGAGAACGAGCGGGCGCAGCTCCGCGAGCGCCTCGAAGAAGCGGCGCCACGCGGCGAATGCCTCCACCCTGCTCTCGTCGACTTGCTGTTGCTCGGCGAGCCCGATCAGCGGCTTCACGTGCGCGAGCACCCAGTCAGCGTCGGCGCCGACGACGTCGGCCATGACGCGCTCCAGCTTGGTGGTCGCGTCCTCGGCCGAGTCGGTGTCGAGGATGTCGGCCTGCGCCTTGACCATCTCCCCGACCGCCCAGAACGCAACGCCGTCGCCGTAGGGAAGGCAACGTCCCTGACGCCAGGTGATCAGTTCTTCGTCGGTGTCGACGACCCGGAGCAACTCGAGCACGAGCCGCGACTTACCGATCCCCGGGACGCCGACGACCGTCACGAGTTGCGGCGAGCGGGAATCGCGGGCGCGGGCAAGCGCTCCGATCACGAGCTCGAGCTCGCGCTCGCGGCCGACGAGCGGGGTGCGGGGCGCTTCGTCGACGTCGACCCCGAAGCGCGAGCGCGCGCTCATGGCCTCGTAGACCCACACCGGGTTCGCCTTTCCCTTCGCAGCCACCGGCGGGGCCTCCTCGTAGAGGACCTGCCGCTCGGTCGCCCGGTACGTGGCCTCGTCGACGAGGACCCCGTTCTCGGGTGCCGCCGTCTGCAGTCGCGCCGCGGTATTGACGACGTCGCCCGAAGCCATCGCCTCCCCCGCTTCGGGCCGGGCGCCCACCGTCACGAGCGCCTCGCCGGTCGTCATGCCGATCCGAACCTGCAGGCTGCCCCCTTCGCGTGCCCAGTCACGGATCGCGAGCGCCGCCCGCACGGCCCGCTCGGGATCGTCCTCGTGCGCACGGGGAGCGCCGAAGAGCGCGAGCACGGCATCGCCGGCGAACTTCTCCACCGTGCCGCCATGACGCTCCAGCTCGCCGCGAACACGCTCGTGATACGGACGCAGCACCGCCTCGACGTCCTCGGGATCGAGCGATTCGGCCCGCGCCGTGAAGCCGACGAGGTCGCAGAAGAGGACCGTGATGACCTTGCGCTCGCGCTGTGGACCGGCGCTCACGCGCCCGAGTGTACGACTACTTCAGGCGCTCGACGGCGTAGCCGCGCTGCTCCATCGCGGCGATCAGCGCCCGGCAGTGCTCCTGGTCGCGCATGGCGAGCGTGAGCTCCACCTCGCTCTCCGAGACCGGCACTTCCATCCCCTCGCGATGGTGCTCGACCGAGATCACGTTGCCACGCTCCTCGGCGACAAGCGAGAGCAGCTTGATCAGCTCGCCGGGACGGTCGGCGAGCCTCGTGCGGACGACCAGGTACCGGCCGGCGGTGGTCAACCCGTGCCGCATCACCGAGATAAGGAGGGTCGCGTCGATGTTGCCGCCGGAGAGCACGGCCACGGCCGGCCCGGCGCCGCGAAGACGGCCCGACAGGAGCGCCGCGACGGGAGCCGCCCCGGCGCCCTCGACGACGAGCTTCGCGCGCTCGAGCAGGAGGACGATCGCCTGGCTGATCTCCTCGTCGGTGACGGTAACCACGTCGTCGAGCAGCTCGTCGAGCAGCCCGCGCGTGAAATCGCCGGGCTCCTTGACCATGATCCCTTCGGCAATCGTGAACCCGTGGTCGGTCGAGCCGGTGAACGGCGCGCATTTCGCCGCCTGCACGCCGACGACGCGCACACCGGGACGCACTGCGCGAAGCGCCAACGCGATTCCCGAGGCGAGACCGCCGCCGCCCACGGGCACGACGACCTGGGCGACGGCCTCCAGTTGTTCGGCGAGCTCCAGGCCGAGCGTGCCCTGGCCGGCGATGATGTGCTCGTCCTCGAACGGGTGGACGAACGTTGCGCCGCTGTCCTCCGCGAACGCTCGGGCGGCGGCGAGGGCGTCGTCGAAGTGCTCGCCGACCCGCTCCACCCGGCCGCCGTAGTTGAGGGTCGCCTCGACCTTCGCCATCGGCGTCTCCACGGGCATGAAGACGGTTGCCCGCGTGTTTTCCTCCCGCGCCGCCCATGCGACTGCCTGGCCGTGGTTGCCGGCGCTTGCCACGACGACGCCTCGTGCGCGCTCCTCGGGCGACATCGTCGCGATCTTGTTGACCGCTCCGCGCACCTTGAACGCGCCTGTCCGCTGGAGATTCTCGGCCTTCAGGAAGACTTCTCGTCCCACGATCCGCGAGAGCGTCTCCGACGGGTAGACGGGCGTCACGCGCGCGTGCTCGGCGATTCGCAGCCTCGCGGCCTCGATCTGCGCGAGCGTCGGGGGAGCGCTGACCGCGTTACGCGCCATCGACCTTGAACACCTTCTCCATGATCTCTCGCACGGCCGTTAGCGGGTCGAGCTTCCGGCTCTGGACCTGGTCGAGCAGCCGCCGCAGCTCGGGGTCGTCGGCCACCGCATGCTCCAGATGCGACTTCGCCCGGCTCGACGCGACGGCGAACACCTCGCCGGCGAGGTTGCGTCGGCGCCGCTCCTCGAGCTCCCCTTCCCGGTCGAGGAACGCTCGATGCTCGTCGATCTTGCTCCAGAGCTCCGCGACGCCCTCACCCCGGCTCGCCTCCGTGAGCACGATCGGGGGGCGCCAGGGGCGATCGCGGTCGAGCGAGAGGATCGAGCGCACCTCGTTCACCATCGTCTTCGCGGCCGGGTGATCCATCTTGTTGACGACGATCACGTCCGGGATCTCCATGATCCCTGCCTTCAGCGCCTGGATGGAATCGCCCGAACCGGGCATGAGCACGAGCACCACGGTATCGGCAATCGAGATCACCTCGACCTCGCTCTGTCCGGCGCCGACCGTCTCCAGGAAGAGCACGTCCTTCCCGGACGCGTCCAGGACGAGCATCGCCTGCAGCGTCGCCTCGGCGACGCCGCCGAGATGGCCGCGCGTGCCCATCGACCGGATGAAGACTCCCGGATCCAGGAAGTGGTCTGCGAGCCGGATCCGGTCGCCGAGGAGGGCGCCCTTCGAGAAGGGGCTCGACGGGTCGACCGAGACCACCCCGACCGTGCGCTCGAGCCCCCGCACGTGCCGCACGAGCGCGCTGATCAGCGTCGACTTGCCGACGCCCGGCGGCCCGGTGATCCCGACCGCGTACGCGCGGCCGGTCTCCGGGTAGAGGTCGCGGACGAGCTCGTACGCCATCGGCTCGGAGTTCTCCACGAGCGTGATCGCACGCGCGAGAGCGCGCCGGTCGCCGTCGCGGACGCCCGCGGCCAGCGATTCTCGCGTCCACTCACGGGGCACTAGGCTAGGCCGGGGCGCGGCTGACCACGCGCCCAAGGGCCTCGGCGAAGAACGCGTGCTCGTCCGGGGTGCCGACCGTGATCCGGATCGCGCCTGGGGCGCCGAAGCCCCGCAGCGGCCGAACGATGACGCCTTCGCGGAGCAGCGCCTCGAACATCGGTTGCGCGTCCTCACCCACCTCCACGAAGAGGAAGTTGCCGAACGACGGCGTCACCGGGTCGAGGCCGTGGGCGCGCAGGATCGCGGTCAGCTCGCGTAGCCCTTCGGCATTCAGCCGCCGTCGGCGCTCGAGCTCAGCCGCAGCGTCCGGGCTCTCGAGGCTCGCGACGGCGGCTACCTGGGCAGCCGACGTGATGTCGAACGCCCGCCGGCTCTTGCTCGCCGCCTCGACGAGGCGGTCGTCCGTGATGGCATAGCCGACGCGCAGGCCGGCGAGACCGTAGATCTTCGAGAACGTCCGCATCACGGTGACGCGATGTCCACGCTTCAGGTACTCCTCGACCGCGTCCGGGTAGTCGGGATCGACGACGTACTCGAAGTACGCCTGGTCGATCACCGTGTGCACGTGCGCGGGAACGGCCCCGAACCAGGCGTCGAGCTCCTCCCGCGTGTTGATCGTGCCGGTGGGGTTGTTCGGGTGGCAGATGTAGGCGAGCTTCGTCGCCGGCGTGATCGCGGCGAGCATCGCTTCGAGGTCGTAGCGGTAGTCGCGCAGCGGCACCTTGCGGACCGACGCACCCATCTTCGTGGCGTAGATCGCGTAGCTCGGGAAGGACGGCCAGCCGCAGACGACCTCGTCGCCCGGGTCGAGGACGGCCTGGGAGATCACGTCGATAACCCCGTCCGCGCCGGCGCCGATCGCCACCTCCTCGAACTCGACGCCGTGCCGCTCGGCCAGGGCGGTCCGGAGCCGGTACGCGCCGCCGTCGGGATAGCGGTTCAGCTCGTCATGCGCCGCGACCAGCGCCTCGACCGCGGCCGGAAACGGACCGTACGGCCCCTCGTTCGACGCGAGCTTGACGACGCGGTCGAGGCCGAGCTCCCGTTGGACTTCCTCGATCGGCTTGCCGGGCTCGTACGGCACGAGGTCGCCGAGCGCCGGTCGAAAGAACGAATCCGTCACACCTCAATGCTATTCGGCCCGACGGGTCACGCGGACTCGGCGAGAAGGATCTCGGCGCGCCGCAGCAGCGCCGTGGCGGCGACGGAGCGGAGGAAGTCGATCGCCGGCTGCACCGCCTTCGCGGCCTCCGCGGGCCGGCCCTCGGCGGCCAGCGCCTCGCCGAGCATCAGGCGAGCGAGCGCCTCGTCGGGCTTCGCGCCGAGCGCCGCGTAGCGCTCCACCGCAAGTGCGGGCTCCCCGCGGGCGATCGCCGTGGCCGCCAGGAGCCAGGGCGTTCGCTTCGGCGAGGACGCGGTCGCCTCGAGGAAGTCGGCGCCACGTCCGAGGTCGTGGAGCGACACCGCCGCGCCGCGGAGCCAGACGTAGCCGATCGGCAGCGTCCCGTGCGCCTGGATCTCGTTCACGAGCTCGTCCAGCAAGGCAGACGCTCCGTCGGGCCTGCCCGCGACGAGCTCCGCGCGCGCGGCGAACGAGAGCGACGGGTAGAGGCCCTGCGGTTCGGCCGTCTCCCGTCCGAGCTCGAGCGCCGCTCGGCCGTCCGCAACGGCAGCTTCGACGTCACCACGGGCAAGCAGGATGCCGCCGCGGACCAGGCGGCAGGCGACCTCCATGTAATGCCGGACGCCGGCGTTCGACCAGCGGACAAACTCGTCGGCGACGTCGAGCGCCTGCTGCCACTCGCCAAGGACATAGAGCTCGCCGGCGCGCTCGGCGCGCAGCCAGTCACGCGCGGGCGCGATGCCCAGCCGCTCCGCGAGCGCCGTCCCCTGCTTCCGTGCGTCGATGCCGCCCGCGATGTCGCCGAGCTCGATCAGCTGGTCCGCGAGGTCCATGTAGCCCCTGGTCGCAATGGGCGTTGCGCCGGCGACCTCGATGCTCCGCCGTGTGTCCTCGATGCCGCCCGGTTCCCCGAGCTCGACGCGCGACGTCCCGATCGTCATCAACGCCTCCGACTCGATCTCAGCGAGGCCCAGCTGCTCCGCGAGCTCGAGTGCCTCGGACGCGAGCGCGATCGCCTGCTGGTGCCGGTCTCCGACCATCGCGGAGCGCGACGCCGACACGATAACGCGCGCCTTGCCCGGGGTCGCGGGCCGCGCGGAGACGAGCTCGAT
>Ga0075423_10000799_pt1 | contig 26632 bp, 31 predicted proteins | sample SoiMethybrSBSTD2_FD_80114 | JGI IMG/M metagenome (GOLD analysis project Ga0075423, IMG submission 80114) | Bulk soil microbial communities from a Populus tree surrounding site in Tennessee, USA - Soil MetaG P. TD hybrid SBSTD2 | ecosystem: Environmental > Terrestrial > Soil > Tree plantation... | reverse complement strand
TCGTAGGCGCGGATCTCGTTCAGGCGCGAGTCGTTCACGTACAGCTTCTTCTCGTCCGGCGTGAAGGCGAGCCCGTTGGGATACACCGTGTCGCGGATCGGCGCGGTGAGCGAGCCTTCCGGTCCGATCCGGAACACGCCCTGGAAGTCGAGATACTGCTGGAGGTCGTCGGCCTCCATTCCCGGGTTGTACAGCGCGCCCGGCGAATCGGTGAACCAGATCGCGCCGTTCGACTGGACCACGATGTCGTTCGGGCTGTTGATCTTCCTGCCGCCGAACTCCGAGGCGAGCGTGTAGCGGCGGCCGTCCGGCTCGACGCGCCACACCGAGCGCGAGGCCCAGCCGGCGACGAGGAGCCGACCCTCGCGGTCGAACGTCAGGCCGTTCGCGTGCATCGAAGGCCGCATGAACACCTCCGTGCTGCCGCCGCGAGGCCGGCGGTAGATCGTGTCGCCGACGATGTCGACCCACCAGAAGCTGCCGTCGCGCCGGTTCCACACCGGGCCTTCGCCGAAGCTCATGCCCTCGTGGATGCGCTCGAGCTCTGACTCCCTCGGGATCAACCGAGTAAGACCGGGCGCAGCGCGGTCGGTCTCAACTCTCCGCGTCATGAGACGACATCGCGACGACGCAGGGTTTTCCCGACCGATTGCGCCACGAATGGCGACCGCCGCGGTGCACCACCGTGTCGCCGGCCTTGAGGTGCACTTCCTCGAGGTCGAGCGCCAGCGTGATCTCGCCTTCGAGCACCAGGCAGAAGTCCAACGTGCCCGTGCGCAGCAGGGGGAGGCGGTAATTGGTGTCTTCCGGTGGAAAGCAAACCACCCGGCACAACGAGCCGCCGGGCGGCGGCATCTCGCGGTAACGCGCGTGCAGCGGCGTCGTGTCGATGCGCGCGGGCGTGCGGTCGGTGTACCAGACGAGCGTCGAGGAATAGCCGGGGCGTGCGGGGTCGGTGTGCACCGCGGGCGCGGGTCCGTCGGCGAGGGCGCGCGAGCGTCCGTTCGCGTCGTCGATGGTGACGAGCCTTCGTACTGGCTTCACTCAGGCCTCATTTTGCTTTCGGCTCGGCTCCCATCATGATGAACGCCATGAGGCTTTCCCCGCGCGGATTGGTCCAGCCGTGCCAGTTGCCGAGCTGCACCACCACGTCGCCGGGCCGCATGACGTGCTCGCCGTCGTCGAGGAGCAACACGCGCTCGCCTTCGAGCAGGATGCCGTAGTCGAGCGTCTCGGACTGGTGCACGGGCGAGCTGAAGGCGTTCTGCCCGCCTTTGTCCCTGGTGCCGCCGGGACGCTGGCGAGGCGCGTGCAGGGGCACGGCGCTCTTGTCGGTCGCCGGGTCGTAGCCGGGCGGTTTTCCGGCCGACTGCACGATCCGAAAATGCCCGCCCGTGTGCGGCGGCTCGAAATTGAAGGGCAGGTTGCCGTCGTCGCGCTCGCCGGAGATCGGCGCCGGGCAGCGGTCCCATACCCAGAGGTCGGTCATGGCCGCGCTCGCGGCGACGGCACCGGGGTTCACGTTCGGCGCCGGGCCGTCGAAGAGCACCTTGGAGCGGCCCAGCGTGTCGTTGCCGGTGACGACTCGCCGGATCGGTTTCAAAGTCATCGCCATCGCTGTATCTTGCCGGTTCTGCCCCGAGGAGGCTAGGAGAGGATCGATGACGACACGCAGGGACTTCATGTTCTTTACGGGATGCGCTCTGATGGGCGCGGCCGCCACTCATCCGGCGCAAGCTCAGGCGCCGCGCCGCCGCGAGGTCGTGGTGAACGGCAAGCGCGTGAAGACCATCGACGTGCACGCGCACGTCGGCTTCCCCGAGGCGATGGCGTTGATGGGCCTGAAGTTCGGCCCCACGCAGCTCACCACCACGATGGAGCAGCGCATCCGCGCGATGGACGAGCAGGGCATCGACATGGAGGCGCTCACCATCAACGCCTACTGGTACACCGCCAACCGGGACGTTGCCGAGAAGCTGATCGAGGTGCAGAACAACAAGCTCGCCGAGATCGTCGCCAAGCAGCCCGACCGCTTCGTCGCCCTCGCCTCGGTGGCGCTCCAGCATCCCGATCTCGCCGCGCAGCAGCTCGAGCACGCCGTGAAGAAGCTCGGCCTGCGCGGCGCGGGCGTTGGCGGCAGCGTCGCAGGGTTGGAGCTCTCCGACCCGAAGTTCCACCCGTTCTGGAAGAAGGCCGAGGAGCTCGGCGTGCTGGTGTTCATCCATCCGATCGGCACCGCCGAGCTCAAGAGCCGCCTCCAGGGCAATGGCGGCCTCGAGAACACCATCGGCAATCCGCTCGAAACCACGCTCGCGCTTTCGCACCTCATCTTCGAGGGCACGCTCGACCGCTTCCCGGGACTCAAGGTCTGCGGCGCGCACGGCGGCGGCTACCTGCCTTCCTACGCAGACCGCTCCGACCATATCTGCCTCACGTTCCCCGACCGCTGCGCCGCGGTGCCGCTGAAGAAAAAGCCGACCGAGTACCTGAAGCAGCTCTACTTCGACGCCCTGGTCTTCACGCCCGAAGCGCTGCGTCACCTCGCGGCGCAAGTCGGAACTTCCCAGCTCGTCCTGGGCAGCGACTATCCGTTCCCTTGGGACAAGAACACGGTCGACCACATCCTCAAGACGCCCGAGCTGACCAACGCCGACCGCGTCGCCATCCTTGGCGGCACGGCGGCAAAGCTCCTGAAGCTCAACGGCGCCTAAATAGGGCGTAATTCAGGGACAGACCACGTTTTAGATCCACGGAACCGAACAAAAACGTGGTCTGTCCCTGTTTTTGCGCTAAAGCTCGTCCAGCCAGCGCGCTGCGAGCTCGCCGATTTCCGCCGTGACGGGAAAGGAGTGGTCCTTTCCCTCGAGCCACTGCATCTCCCAGCGGGTCTTCACTGACTCGAGGGCGTGCTCCATCAAGGGCCGCTCACACAACGTGTCTTTGGTGCCGTTGATGCACAGGACCGGCACCTTGATCCGCGGCAAATGCTCGTCGCGCAGGCGCTCTGGCTTTCCCGCGGGATGTAGCGGATAGGCGAGGAGCAGCAGCCCGTCGCAGGCGAAGCCTTCGGCGGCGAGCATCGACGCGACCCTTCCGCCCATCGAGCGTCCGCCGATGATGAGCTTTTTTCCCGGACCCGCGTGGGCGCGCGCTTTTTCTATGACTGATTTCATGCACGCTTGAAGCTTCGGCATGCGGTCGGGCGGGCCGCCGCCCTTCTCGCGATAGAGGAAGTTGAACCGCACGACGTCGAATCCCCGGGCGCGCAAGACTTCTGACAGCTTGAGCGTGCTGCGATGGTTCATGTGGCTGCCGGCCCCATGCCCCGCGACGAACAGCGCCTTTCCTTCAGCGTGGAACGCAGGCTCGTATACCGCCGATGTTTTTTCAGAAACGACATCGATACACCACTGAAACGAAGCTTGCGTAGCATTGGGCGGGAAGGGGGAAACCATGAAGTGGAGCATAGCGGCAGCGACGGTACTCGCGGCGCTGGTCGCGCTGCGAGCGAGCGCCGACGACGCGCTGCGGCGCGACGCCGCGGGCATCTTGTCGGAGATCAAGGCGGCGAATCCCGGCTCGTCGCCCCAGGTCGAGCTCGGCCGGGCGCTGTTCTGGGACGCCCGGGTCTCGCTCGACGGCAGGACGGCGTGCGCGAGCTGCCATCCCGCAGCCGACTGGGGTGCGGACCGGCGCCGGTTCTCGCCCGACGCGCGCGGCGCGTTGACCTCGCGGCATTCGCCGACGGTATTCAACTCGGTCGACCAGCCGATGATCCGCTGGCTCGCAGACCGCAAGAGCGCCGCCGACCAGGCCGAAGGCTCGCTCACCGGCTCGCTCGGCTTCCCCTCGCTGCATGCGGGGCTCGCCAAGCTGCGGGAGCTCGACTACGCGACGCAATTCCGCGCCGCGTTTCCGACGGATGCCGAGCCGCTGTCGACGCGCAACTACGGGCTGGCGATCCAGGCCTACGAGGCGACGCTGGTCACGCCCGCGGCGTTCGATCGCTTCCTCGCCGGCGACGACGGCGCGCTCTCGGAGCGCCAGAAGGCGGGCCTGCGCGCGTTTCTTTCGATCGGCTGCGCGGCCTGCCACAACGGCCCGCAGCTTGGCGGCGCGATGCTGAGCAGGTTCGGGATCGTCAAGGATTTCTGGCTCGAGACCGGCTCGCAGAAGGTTGATCCGGGCCGCTTTGCGGTCACGAAGAAGGAGGAAGACCGTTACGTGTTCCGCGTGCCGATGCTGCGCAACATCGCGAAGACCGCGCCTTACTTCCACGACGGTTCGGTCGAGACCCTCGAGGGCGCGGTGCGCGTGATGGCGAGCGTGCAGCTCGGGCGCACGCTCGACGAGCGCACGGTCGCCGACGTCGTCTCGTTCCTCGAGGCGCTCACCGGTGAAGTGCCCTCCAACTATGCGCCTCCGGGGGAGCCTGTCGTGCGCAGGTGACTTGGCAGTTCGGACCACGCGCGGATTGGGCGGCGTGCCGGTGAATTAATTCCTCCGGGGCTACGGTAGCGGCATGTACGAGGAAATCCGCTACCCGGTCTGTCCGTACCGCAACGTGCCGGCCGCGTACCAGAGATTCCTCGGGCCCGATTCGGGCGGCATCGAGCGCTTCTTTCCTGCCGGCGAGCTGACCCAGCGCGTCGACGGCACGCTCCTCATCGTGCGGTTGCGCTCGCAGAAGGCAGTCACCGGAGCGTCGCAGGCGGTCGGCGAATTCAACGCCGCGGTTGGCTTCGCTTGGGCCTGCACCGTATCGGCGTGCCAGGCCTTCGCCGTGGCCGCTGGCGGCTACCTAGGGTTCGCGCGGGAACTGCTTCACCGGGCCTAGCTCCATCACCCAGTCGAACGCCGAGCGGCACCAGATCTGCTTCTGCGGCCGCAGCTCGCGCCGCTGCCGGATCGTGCCCAGGCGCAGGTTGTAGCGCTCGGGCTCCGCGACCGCCGCGGAGGCATAGATGCGCGAGCCGCACTCCGGGCAGAACGCCTGCGCGCGTTTCGCTCCGCTCGAGCCGGTCTTGAAATAGATCTTCGGCGAGCCGGAGAGAAGCTTGAAGCCGGCGCGCGGCGCGAACACGAACGTGCTGAACGCCGTTCCCGTGAGCTGTTGACAGTCGGTGCAGTGGCAGATACCGACGTCGGCCGGATCGATCTCGGCCTCGAAGGCGATGTTGCCGCAGTGGCAGCCGCCGTCGACCTTCACGGCTGCAGCCCAACGCTGGGGCGCGGCTGGCTGGTGAACATGTCGCGATGGATCTTCCACTCGTCGTCGATGCGTTTCCAGATGACGATGTACCTGCCGCGATCGAAAGTCGAGCCGTCCTCGAGCCGGCGCAGGTAAGTGCCGATCTCGATCGCCGTGCCGCCGTGGATGTCGAGCTCCGCGGTCTCGAAGTCGAGGCTGTGTCCCGGGCGGTTGGTGAACTTGAACAGGGACTCGATCGCGGCGCGTCCGCGGATCGGCCCGCGGTTCGAGGCGAGGATCTCGGCGTCGTCGGTGTAGCAGGCCGCGATGCTTGCGGGGTCGTTGAGCGCGAAGAGGCTCAGAAAGCGCCGGCCGGCGGCGGCGATCCGTGCGCTTTCAGCGTCAAGCATGGCGGCTGCAATTCTATCAGCCTGCCTTGAGGAGCTTGAACGCGTGCGTCCACTCGTTGCGCAGGAAGCCTGGAATGCACCAGAGCATGCACAGCGGCTCGATTGCCCGCGCGGCCTCGACCTTGCCCATGTCGGCGGTTTCCCACCCGAATTGATCCAGGATCGTTTCGACGGTCTTCTTTGCGCCTTCGTCGTTGCCGCAGATGAACATCGTCGGCTTTCCGCCCTGGAACCGCGGATTCACCATGCGCGCGTTGCCGACGGAGTTGAACGCCTTCACGAAGCGCGCGGCGGGAAATTCACGCTGCAATTGCTCCATCAGCGACTCGTCCAGGGTGGTAAAGAACTGCAGCACGCCGTGGCTCGGTGGCGCGTCGGCGATGGGATTGGTCGCGTCGATGACCGGCTTGCCCGCCAGATTGGACGACCCCGCCCCGTGCAGCGCCTCGGCCGAGGCCGCTCCCTTGACCGCCAGGACCACGACGGCTCCGAATTGGGCTGCCTCGCTGAAGCTGCCCACGCGGGCGCGAGGATTCTCGGCAGCCCAGGCCTTCAGTTTTGCGGGCTCCCGGGTCCCGATCACGACGTCGTGACCGTGTTTGAGAAAGCCGCCTGCCAGCGTCCTCGCTACGTCGCCTGATCCGATGATGCCGATGTTCATGTTGCGGTCCTATTCAAGTGAAATGGACAGCCCATAGCAAGCGCCGTGCGCACACCTAAGACGGCAGGCGAGAGAGGTCGGGAAGCGCGACGGGCCGCACGGTCTCGAACGCGCGCGCCGCGCGCAGGACGAGCGCGTCGGCGAAGCGCGGCCCGACGATCTGCAGGCCGACCGGCAGGCCGGCCTTGGTGAGCCCGCACGGAATCGAGGCCGCGGGCTGGCCGGTGAGGTTGAAGGGGTAGGTGAAAGGCGTCCACTCGGTCCAGCGGCCTTTGACCGGCGTTTCCTGCCCGACGTCGAAGGCTGCCACTGCGAGCGTCGGCGTGACGAGGAGGTCGTAGTCCCGGTGAAAGAGGTTCATGTGCATGCCGAGGGCGCCGCGCTTCATCTGCGCGTCGATCAGCTCGGCGGCGGTGATCTTGGCGCCTTGTTCGGCCACTTCGAGCAAACCAGGGTCCACCGGCTGCCTGTCCTTCACGGTGCGGATCAGCGCCGCGGCGCCCGAGAACCAGTGCGTCTGGAAGATCGGCCCCGCGTTCTCGAATCCCGGATGGCGCTCGTCCACCCGGGCGCCGAGGTCGGCGAAGACGCCGATCGAGCCGCGCACGATGGCGGCGACCTCTGGATCGACGTCTGCGTAGCCCAGGTTCGACGAGTACGCGATGCGCAGGTCGCGGATGCCCGCGTCGAGGCCGGCGCGGTAGTCGAGCGGCTCGTAGGGGAGCGCGTGCCAGTCGCGCGCGTCGGGCAGCGACATCACGCTCAGCATGAGCGCGGCGTCGGCGACGTGGCGGGTCATCGGCCCGACGTGCGCCACCGTTCCGAACGGCGACAGCGGCCAGGCGGGCACGCGGCCGAACGAGGGCTTGATGCCGAAGATCCCGGTGAAGCTCGACGGGATCCGGATCGAGCCGCCGCCGTCGGTGCCCACCGCGAGCGGACCCATGCCGCAGGCCACAGCCACTGCCGCGCCGCCCGAGGAGCCGCCGGGCGTCTTGCTCGGGTTCCACGGATTGCGCGTGATGCCGGTGAGCGGACTGTCGGTCACGCCCTTCCAGCCGAACTCGGGCGTGGTGGTTTTGCCGATCAGCACCGCGCCGTGCTCGCGAAACCGCGCGGTCGCGGGTGCATCCTCGTTCCACGGGCCCTTCGGATTGACCGTCTTCGAGCCGCGCAGCGTCGGCCAGCCGCGGGTGAGGATGAGGTCCTTGATCGACACCGGCACGCCGTCGAGCAGGCCTTTCGGCTGCCCCGACAACCATCGCGCTTGCGAGGCTTTCGCTTCCTCGAGCGCCTGGTCCGAGACCAGGTTGAAGGCGTTCAGTCGCGGATTGAGCGACTCGATCCTGGCGAGCACCGCCTTCGTCACCTCGACGGGCGACAGCGCCTGGGTTCGATACCCCTCGAGCAGTGCACTGGCACTCAGCAGGCAGAGTTCTTCAGACATCGACAAGGAAGAAAAACGTGGTCTGTCCCTGATTAGGGGCGTTTAAGCGCCTTGGCGCGCCAGAGAGGCCAGGCGCGGTAGTAATCCTGGCGCGCGACCGAAGCCTGCACTTCGGCGTCGTCCAGATAGGCGATGTCCCCGCCCGGGCCGGCGAGCGCGATCGCCTGCATCTGCATGCGCGCGCTCTGCTCAAGGTACACGCTGCGCCCCACCGCGCGCGGCAGGTTCTCGCCGACCACCACCGAGCCGTGGCCGCGCATCAGCGCGGCGGGCTTTTTCGCCAGCGTCGCGGCCAGGGCTTTTCCGAGCGCCGCGTCTTTCACCAGGAGGTCGGTTCCCTTGCGCACGTCTCGGATCTCGAAATTCGGCAGGCCTTCGCCGATGAACGAGGCCATGTGGTACAGCGCGCGCATCGGGACGCCGGTGACGCTGAACGGAATGACGGACGGAGAGTGGTTGTGCACCACGCACATCACGTCCGGCCGGGCGCGGTAGATCTCGCCGTGGATGAAGCGCTCGTTCACCGATTCGCGGCCCGATTTGCCAACTGCGGCGTCGAGTGCATTGCTGTCGAGGTCGTACTGGATCAAATCCTCTTCCGTCACCAGTTCAGGGGCAACGGAGCGCGCGAGGTAATAGCGTTCCGGGTTGCGCGGCGAGCGCAGGCTGACGTGGCCGTACGCGTCGATCACGCCGTGCGCCGCCAGGATGCGGTACGCGGCGACCAGGTCCTTCAGTTCTTCCGTAATCATCTTCCTTCTAATCCGCCTTGATTCCCGCGGCGGTGACAACGCGGTTCCAGCGCGGCAGCTCGCTCTTCAGGAGATTTCCCAGCCGCTGCGACGTTCCGCCCACCGGCGTCATGCCCTGCTTCTCGATCGCCTCGCGCACCTGCACGTCGCGCAGCACCGTGTTCACGTCGCTGTTCAGCTTTTGCACCACCTGTGCCGGCGTGCCGGCCGGAACGAAGGCGCCGTACCAGGTCTCGACCTCGAGGTCCGGCAACCCTTGTTCCTTCATCGTCGGCACGTCGGGATAGGCCGGCGAGCGCTCGGCGCTCATTACGGCGAGCGCGCGCAGCTTGCCGGCTTGAACCTGCGGATGCGCAGTCTGGACCGCGGCCACCGTCGCGTCCACGTGCCCGCCCACCACGTCGGTGAGCGCGCCGGCGGCCGCCTTGTACGGGACGTGGACGATGTCCATGCCGGTCTCGAGCTTGACGAGCTCCATCGCGAGGTGCTGCGGTCCGCCGTTGCCGGGCGAGGAGTAATGCAGCTTGCCCGGCTCGCGCTTTGCCAGGTCGATCAGCTCCTTCATCGAGCGAGCGGGCACCTGGGGATTCACCACCACCACCAGGCCGCTCGTCGCGATCAGCGCTACCGGCTCGAAGCTCTTCACCGGGTCGTAGGGCAAGCTTTTCTGCAGCGCCGGCGTGGTGCCGAACGAGGTGGCGACGAAGAGCAGGGTATAGCCGTCGGGGGGCGACTTGGCGACGAACTCGGCGCCGATGTTGCCGGTGGCGCCGGGCTTGTTCTCGGTGACGACGGCGACCTTCCAGCGCTCGCCGAGCTTCGGACCGAGCAGGCGCGAGAGGATGTCGGCCCCGGTGCTCGGGGTATACGGCACCACGATGCGAACGGGACGGCTGGGGAAGTCCTCCGCGAGGGTCGGAAGTGAAAAAACCAGGAACAGGGCGAAGGCGAACCGGAAAGCTTTCATGGCGCGGTCATTATAATGAGGCGCTCCATGCGACTGGTCGTCAACGAGCCGCAGGCATTTCGCTTCGAGGTGAACCGCGCGGCGCTGGTGGATCCCGCGATCCACGAGCTCGAGCAGCGCCGGATTTTCGACCGCTGCTGGATCTACGTCGGGCACGAGTCGGAGCTCGCCGCGCCCGGCGACTTCAAGACGCGCACGGTCGCCGGCCGCCCGGTGATCTTCTGCAGGAACAACGAGAACCAGGTCCGGGTGTTCCTGAACACCTGCCGGCATCGCGGCTCACTCGTGTGCCGCAGCCGGGAGGGAAACGCCGAGCGCTACACCTGCTTCTACCACGGCTGGACTTACGACCGCGATGGCGCGCTTTACGCCGTACCCGGGCAGTCGGCGTATCCGCCTAGCTTTGATAAGAAGCAGTTTTCCTTGAAAGAACCCCCAAAAGCAGATGCGTATCGCGGCTTCGTGTTCCTGAATTTCGACCCGGCCGCGGTTTCGCTCGAGGAGTACCTGGGGAACGCGAAGGAGTACATCGACCTGGTGATCGACCAGTCGCCGTCGGGCGACATGCAGGTCATCCAGGGAACGCAGGAATACGATATCCGCGCGAACTGGAAGCTGCTGGTCGAGAACAGCTTCGACGACTACCACCTTCTCAGCACGCACTCCACCTGGCTCGACTACCTCAAGAACTCCGGCGTCGAGATGAAGCGGCCCGGCAAAGGGGAGATGCTTCCGTCGCACGGCGCGGGCAAGGATCTCGGCAACGGCCACGGCACCACCGACAACATCAACTTCCGCGGCCGGCCCGTGGCGCGCTGGATCCCGATCTACGGCGAGGCGGCGAAGCCCGAGCTGGAGAAGATCCGTGCCGAGCTCGTCGCGCGCCTCGGCGAAGCGCGCGCCGCGCGCGTCGCCGATACCAACCGCAACCTGATCGTGTTCCCGAACCTGGTCCTCGCCGACGGCTCGTCGGTCACGATCCGGACGTTCCAGCCGCTCGCAGCCGACCGCATGCGAGTGACCGCCTGGGCTCTCGGGCCCAAAGAGGAGAGCGCGACAGCGCGCGCGGTGCGGCTGGACAGCTTTCTTACCTTCTACGGTCCAGGGGGCTTCGCCACGCCCGACGACATCGCCGCGCTCGAATCCGTGCAGCAGGGTCTTGCCACCTACCGCGAAGTGCCCTGGTCGGTGATGAGCCGCGGCATGGCCAAGGAAGGCGAGCAGCTCAACACGGACGAGCTCCACCTGCGGGCTTTCTGGATCCAATGGGACAAGCTGATGTCTCAATAACGCGTCAAGAGGTCGAGGACTTCCTCTACGAGGAAGCCGCGCTCCTGGACGCGTGGAAGCTCGACGAGTGGCTCGCGCTGCTCACCGACGACGCGTATTACCGCGTGCCCTCCAACGACCGCCCCGAATCGGAGCCGCGCGGAACGCTCTTCACCATCGCCGACGACATCGAGCGCATCCGCTCGCGCGTCACCCGCCTGAAGGACCGCAACGCGCACGCCGAGTTTCCGCCGTCGCGCACCCGCCGGATCGTCACGAATGTCCGCATCACCGGCCGGGATCCGCTGTGCGTGGAGGCGAACTTCGTGGTGCACCGCTATCGCAGCAACGAGGACCTGCGCCAGTATGTGGGCCGCTATCGTTACCTGCTGCGCAGGGAAGGCGGGAAGCTCAGGATTGCGGGACGCGAGGCGATCCTCGACGCGATGGAGTTGGCCTCGCTCGGCGCGGTGAGCTTTATTCTCTAGTGTCTAGAACGCCCTTTGTTGCGAAATGCCAACTGGGCCATGGAAGGCCCCGCCGCCGGTCGGTAAAGTTCTGTTACTTCAACCTTGCGGAGTCCCTGTGAGAAAAGTCAAATTCGCAATGATGGGACTTGCCCTGGCCGCCGCCGGCTCGGCGCAAGCGGCCGGTGTCGGTGCGCGCGTCGGCACGACAGGCTTGGGCGCCGACGTCGCCTGGGACGTCGCTCCGACTTTGAGCGCCCGGCTCGGCTACTCCGGCGGGAACGTGAACCACGACGTCAGCACCGACCTCACGACTTATCACGGCAAGCTCAACCTCAAGAACCTCAACACCTTCCTCGATTTCGCCCCGCTAGGACCGCTCTTCCGCATCACCGGCGGGTTCATCTTCAACGACAACAAGTTCGACGTTCACACCGACCAGGTCAGCGGCGGTAGCATCAGCGGCACGGTGAAGCCCGAGAAGTCGGCGGCACCGTACCTCGGTATCGGCTACGGACGCGTGTCCGGAACGGGCGTGAATTTCTACGCCGACCTCGGCGTCATGTACCAGGGCTCGCCCAAGGCCTCGCTAACCGCGAACTGCGGGACGCTTTCGGCGGCGCAATGCGCCCCGCTGCAGAGCCAGGTGGCGTCGGAGCAGGCAGCGCTCGAGGACAAGTTGAAGAACGCCAAGTACTACCCCGTGCTCAACATCGGCCTGACCATAGGCTTCTGAAGTAAGCTTCTGAGGTGCAGAGAAACGACGCCCGGACGCTCACGCGCTACAACGCGTGGGCGAACGAGCTGATCTTCGCGGCGGTGGCGGCGCTGCCCGAAGGCGAGGCAACCAAGCCGCGCAGGAGCGTGTTCAAGAACATCGTGCACACGCTCAACCATGGCTACGTCATCGACCGCATCTTCCAGGCGCACCTGGAAGGGCGGGACCATGGCTACACCGCGCGCAACACGCAGGACCATCCGCCGCTTCCCGAGTTGTGGCGCTCGCAGCGGGACCTCGACCGGTGGTACGTGGACTGGAGCGATCGAATCGGCGCTGCGGCGCTCCAGGAGAAAGTGAAATTCACTTTCGTCGGCGGCGGCGAAGGCGTAATGAGCCGCGGCGAGATCCTGCAGCACCTCGTCAACCATACGAGCTACCATCGCGGCTTCGTCGCGCAAATGATCTACGACGTTCCGGCGCGCCCGCCGACCACGGATCTCACGGTCTTTCTGAGAGACGCTGCCCCCAAGCTGGATTGAAGCAATGCCCAAACCGATCATCAATCTGGCGGACGTGGAGCTGCAATCACGTCCGCCCCAGCTCGCTCCCCAGGGCGCCGCGGCGCAGCGCTTCGAGGCGCGCATCGGCCGCATCGGGCCGCAGATCGGCGCGAAGAAGCTCGGCTGCAGCCTCACGGCCGTGCCGCCCGGCAAGCGCGCCTTCCCGTTCCACAATCACCGCCTCAACGAAGAGATGTTCTACGTCATCGAGGGAAGCGGCGAAGTGCGCATCGGCACCGAGACCTACCCGATCCGCGCCGGCGACTTCATCGCCTGCCCTCCCGGCGGCCCTGAGCTTGCGCACCAGATCGTCAACACCGGCGCCGTCGAGCTGAAATACCTCGCCGTGAGCACCATGCAGTACCCGGAGGTCTGCGAATACCCCGACTCGGGGAAGATCGGGGTGCTCGCAGACTCGATCCGCTACGTGAACCGCGCCGACTCGCAGGTCGACTACTGGGAAGGCGAGTAGCGCCCGGCTTCAGTTGTCCACCACCGCGACCACCTGAATCTCGACCAGCTGCTCGGGCTCGCCCAGCTCGAGCACGGCCATGTTGGTCGTCGCGGGCTTGTGGTTGTAGGGTGCGAAGTAGGAATTGACCACCGCGCTCGCCTTGCCGATGTCGCCCGCGCGCGGCCGGGTGCGGAAGATGAAGACGTGGACCACGTCCTTGGGCGAGGCGTTGGCGGCCTTGAGCGTCTCCATGATCCCGTCCATCGTGCGCCGGATCTGCGCTTCGAGGTCGTTGGTGAGATATTGGAGGACCTGCTCGCGCTTGTGGGGATGGTCGTGGTACACAGGCAGCGCGGTGCCGCCGGCGAGCCACAGGATCTTGCCGCTCTTCACCTTGATCGCGGGCGAGAACGGCATGAACACGCTCTTATCGTAGTTGGGATGGTTGATGACCTCGAGGTTGTTGCCGCTTTGGGCAAAGGCGGAGCCGGCGAGAACGCACAGGCCTGCGGCGAGGAATTGCTTCATGATGTCTCCTGGGTGGGGTTGAAAACATGCGAGTACGGACGCTGGTTGTCGTGGTCCTGCTGCTGCTGGTCGCGCTGTTCGCGGGACTCAACTGGGCGGCGTTCACCGCGCCGACCGAGCTGTGGCTCGGCGTGGCGACGGTGCGCGCGCCGCTCGGATTGATCCTGCTCGCGATGATGGTATTCCTCGCGGCGGTGTTTCTCGGCTACGTGGTGTACCTGCAGACGAGCTTCCTGATGGAGGCGCGCCGCAACGCGCGCGAGCTGCAGGCGCAGCGCGAGCTCGCCGACCAGGCCGAGGTGTCGCGCTTCACCGAGCTGCGCACGCATCTCGATACGCGGCTCACCGAGATCGAGAACTCGCTCGCAGCCGACATTGGAGAGCTGCGAAACAGGGTCGACCCGAAATAGCGGCGCACCAGAATCCGAGATGCGCGGGTCCATGCCAGAGCGGTCCGAGCGTTGACGCCAGACCGGGCACTCGACCTCCTGAGAAGGGTTTTCGGCCACGTCGGGTTCCGCGGGGCGCAGGAGGAAATCGTACTGCACGTCGCCGGCGGCGGGGACGCGCTGGTGTTGATGCCTACGGGCGGGGGCAAGTCGCTCTGCTACCAGCTTCCGGCGCTGATGCGCGACGGGACGGCGATCGTCGTGTCACCCCTCATCGCGCTGATGCAGGACCAGGTGTCCGCGCTGCGCCAGCTCGGCGTCCGTGCGGCTTTCCTGAACTCGACGCTGGAGGCGCAAGAAGCGCAGGGCATCGAAAAAGACCTGGCGGCAGGAAGGCTCGATTTACTCTACGTGGCCCCCGAGCGGCTGATGATGCCGCGCATGCTCGAGCGGCTCGCGGGATCGCGGCTCGCGCTGTTCGCGATCGACGAGGCGCACTGCGTGTCGCAATGGGGCCATGACTTCCGTCCGGAATACCTTCAGCTCTCGGTGCTGCACGAGCGCTTTCCGGACGTGCCGCGCATCGCGCTCACCGCTACGGCGGACCCCTATACGCGCGACGAGATCGTCCACCGCCTCGCGCTCGACGAGGCGCGCCTTTTCATCTCCAGCTTCGACCGGCCGAACATCCGCTACACCATCGTGGAGAAGAACGACGCGCGGGAGCAGCTGATGCGCTTCATCGGCGAGCAGCACCCGGGCGAATCGGGCATCGTGTACTGCCTCTCGCGCAGGAAGGTCGACGAGACCGCGGCGTGGCTCGCAGCCGAAGGGGTCGCTGCGCTGCCCTATCACGCCGGTATGGACGCGGCCGCGCGCGCCGCCAACCAGGAACGCTTCCAGCGCGAGGACGGTGTGGTCATCGTCGCGACCATCGCCTTCGGCATGGGCATCGACAAGCCGGACGTGCGATTCGTGGCGCACCTCGACCTCCCCAAGAGCATCGAGGCGTACTACCAGGAAACCGGCCGCGCCGGGCGCGACGGCGAGCCGGCCGACGCATGGATGACCTACGGCCTGGGCGATCTCGTGAACCTGCGCCGGCTGATCGAGCAGTCGGAGGGGAGCGAGGAATTCCGCCGGGTGTCGTTCGCGAAGCTCGATGCGCTGCTCGGTTTCTGCGAGACCGCGGGCTGCCGGCGCGTGCGCCTGCTGCACTACTTCGGCGAGGAAGCGCGGCCCTGCGGCAACTGCGACACCTGCCTCGACCCGCCGCAGACCTGGGACGCCACCGAGGCGGCGCGCAAGGCGCTCTCGTGCATCTACCGCACCGGCCAGCGCTTCGGCGCGGTGCATCTCATCGACGTGCTCCGTGGAAAGAGCACCGAGCGCACCGCCCAATGGGGCCAAGATGCGCTTGGCGTGTTCGGCATCGGCGCGGATCTGGACGAGGCGACCTGGCGCAGCGTATTCCGCCAGCTCGTGGCGTTCGGCTTTGCGCGGCCCGACCACGAGTCCCACGGCGCGCTGCGCCTGACGGAAGCGAGCCGGCCGGTGCTGAAAGGCGCGCAACCGGTGGAGATGCGACGCCACGAGGTGCGCCTCAAACGGCAGAAGGTCCGGGCGCAGGTGGCGCCGGACGACGCGCTGCTCGCGCGCCTCAAGGCGTGGCGCACCGCGCAGGCACGCAGCCAGTCGGTTCCGCCGTACGTGGTGTTCCACGATGCGACCCTCGCCGCCATCGCGGCGGCGCGGCCGCGCGATCTCGTGGCGCTCGCCGGCATCTCCGGCATCGGCCAGCGCAAGCTGGAGCGATACGGCCCCGCGCTGATCGACCTGCTGCAACTAGAATGAGTTCATGAAGATCGAGTGGGACGTCCCCATAGCGATGGACGACGGCGTGGTGCTGCGCGCCGACGTGTTCCGCCCCGAGGGCGAAGGCCGGTTCCCGGCCATCCTGAGCTACGGCCCTTACGGCAAGGGCCTCGCGTTCCAGGATGGGTACAAGACGGCATGGGAAATCATGGCGCGCGAGAACCCCGACGCGCTGGCCGGCTCTTCGAACCGCTACCAGAACTGGGAGGTGGTCGACCCGGAGAAGTGGGTGCCCGACGGCTATGCCGTGGTCCGGGTCGACTCGCGCGGCGCCGGGCGCTCGCCCGGCTACCTCTGCCACAACAACGCCCGGGAGACGCGCGACATCTACCAGTGCGTCGAGTGGGCCGCCGCGCAGCCCTGGTGCAGCGGCAAGGTCGGCATGAATGGCATCTCGTACTACGCAAGCAATCAATGGCGCGCCGCTGCGGCGAAGCCGCCGCACCTCGCGGCGATCTGCGTCTGGGAGGGGTGGAACGACGCCTACCGCGAGAGCGCGCGCCACGGCGGCATCATCTGCAGCTTCCGCAAGAACTGGCAGGACATGCAGGTGAAGACGGTGCAGCACGGGCAGGGCGAGCGCGGCGCGAAGAGCCGGGTGACGGGGGAGCTGGTCTGCGGCCCGGAGACTTTGACTGAAAAAGAATTGCTCGAGAACCGCGAGGACATGTGGAACGCGTTTCTGTCGCGCGAGCTCTACGATGAATACTACGACGAGCGCAGCCCCGATCTCTCCAAGGTCGAAGTCCCGTTGCTGAGCGCCGCCGACTGGGGCGGGCAGGGCCTGCATACGCGCGGCAACTTCGAGGGCTTTACCAGAAGCAAGTCCGAACAAAAGTGGCTCGAGGTCCACGGCGGATCGCACTGGGCGCCCTTCTATACCGAATACGGCGTCGCGTTGCAGAAAAGGTTTTTGGGCTACTTCCTGAAGGGCGAGAAGAACGGCTGGGACAAGCAGCCGCGGGTGCTCCTCAACGTGCGCCATCCCGGAGAGAAGTTCGTGCAGCGCGAGGAGAGCGAGTGGCCGCTCGCGCGCACGCAATGGACTCGGTTCTATCTCGATCCGGCGAACGATACGCTGACCAAGGAAGCCCCTTCTTCTTCGGAAAGCATTACGTACGATCCCATGGGGAACGGCGTCACCTTCTCCATGACGGTGAATGCCGAAACTGAAATCACGGGGCCCTCCGCCCTCAAGCTCTTCGTCTCGTCCGCGACCGAGGACGCCGACCTCTTCGTCGTGCTGCGGGTGTTCGAGCCGGGCGGCAAGGAGGTGCTGTTCCAGGGCGCGCTCGACCCGAAGACGCCGGTGGCCCAGGGGTGGCTGCGCGCCTCGCACCGCAAGCTCGACGTCGGCCGCTCGCTGCCTTATCGCCCCTGGCACACGCACGACGAGCTGCAGAAGCTGACGCCCGGAAAGGAAGTGGAGCTCGACATCGAGATCTGGCCCACCTGCATCGTCGTGCCGGCAGGCTACCGGATCGCGCTCAGCATCCGGGGCCGCGACTACGAACACGACGACGCCGCGGCGACGCTCTCGAACATGAAACATCCGATGAAGGGCTGCGGCCCGTTCACGCACGACGACGAGACCGACCGGCCTGCCGCCGTTTTCGGCGGCAAGGTGACGCTCCACTTCGCGCGCAAGCCCTACGTGCTGCTGCCCATCGTTCCGGAGCGGAGGAGGCCCGTGCTGAGAACGGGGGTAACGACCACCGTTTTGGGATGGTTGTCCGCGGCGCTCGACCAGCGCCGAAAATGACGAAAATCAGGGACAGACCACGTTTTTTCCGAGGAGGATCATGAAACAGCGCCTGCTTTTGCTTCTCGTGGGATGGCTGCTTGCAGCGCTCGCGCAGGCTCAACCGTACCCGTCGAAGCCGATCCGCATCATCATTCCGTTCCCGCCGGGCAACACCACCGACATCATGTCGCGGCTCATCGCGCCGAAGATGTCGGAGCGCCTCGGGCAGCAGGTGATCGTGGAGAACCGGCCGGGCGCGAGCGGCATGCTCGGGCTCGACTACGTGGCGAAGCAGCCCGCCGACGGCTACACCATCGCGTGCGTGCAGGGCGGCAACATGGTCGTGCTGCCGCACACCTCGAAGAACATCCCGTACGACCCGTTGAAGGACTTCGCGCCGATCTCGGTGACGACCTTCAACTACCTCGCGATCGTCGCCAACCCGGAGGCGCCGTTCAAGACCATCGGCGAGATGGTGCGCTACGCCAAGGCGAATCCCGGCAAGCTCACCGTCGCGACCAACGGCGAGGGCGGCTTTCCGCACCTCGCTTTCGAGCACCTGCGCACCATGGCCGGGTTCACGTATACGCACATCCCGTATAAGGGCAGCGCGGCGATCGCCACCGACATCATCGGCGGACAGGTGCAGGCGGGCATCGACGGTATCACCGGCATGACGCCGCACATCAAGTCGGGCCGCCTGCGCATCCTTGCAACGACCAACAAGACCAGGCCGGCGCTCTGGCCCGATACGCCCGCGGCTTCGGAAGACGTGCCTGGATACGAATCGGGCGGCTGGTTCGGCTATGCCGCGCCGGCGAAGACGCCGCGCGCGATGCTCCTCAAGCTGAACGAGGAGATCAACCGCGCCATGCGCGCCCCCGACGTGGCCGAGAAACTCGAGGCCGCCGGCCTCATCATCCGGACCGAATCGCCCGAGTTCTTCGCGCAGGTGCTGAAGAGCGACTACGACAAGTACGGCAAGCTCGTCAAAGACATCGGGTTTCAACCCCAATGAAATACGAACCTTTTGGTTGGCATCACTGGCCCGAGCACTTCTTCTGGTCCTATCAGTTCCGCCGTGCGCTCGGCGAGACGCAGGAAGGCGGCGGCGCCGTAAGCGAGGTGTTCCAGGCCGCGAGCCGCATGAAGCGCGGCGACGACGATAGCTGGCACGAAGAGTGGCTGCGCGTCGCCGAAAGAAACGACCGCCGAGGTGACGAGGAGGAGGAGAAGGGGCACATCCGCACCGCGATGAATTGCTGGCTGCGCGCGGCAGACTATTACCGCTCGGCCGAGTTCTGGCTGCTGCCCGACGATCCGCGCCGGCTCGCGACCTTCGACAAGTGCGAGCGCGCAAGCCGCAAGTGGCTGCGCTATGTCGGGGGAGAGGTGGTCGAGATTCCGTACCAGAACGGCGTGTCGATGCCCGCCTATTTCATCAAGCCGAAAGGCCACGCTAAGAGTCCGGTGCTGATTTCCTTCGGCGGCCTCGATTCGTTCAAGGACGAGCTCTGGTTCATGACCGGCCACGGCGCGGTGCAGCGCGGCATCGCGGCGCTCCTGGTGGACGGGCCCGGGCAGGGCGGCACGCTGCGCCGGCACGGGATCCCGACGCGCTACGACTACGAAGTTCCGGTTGGCCGTTGCATAGACTTTCTCTTGAAGAGATCGGATGTCGATGGCAGCCGCGTTGCCGTGAGTGGTTCGAGCCTCGGCGGCTACTACTCGGCGCGCGCCGGATCGAAGGAGCACCGGCTCGCGGCGTGCATCTCGCACGGCGCGATCTGGGACGTCGAGCAGCGCTTCCGCGACCGCGGCGAAAATCATGCGCTCGCCAATCACATGAAGTGGGTGTTCGGGGCGAAGAGCATGGCCGAGGCGATCGAGAAGGCGCGGCCCTTCAAGCTCGAGGGCGTGCTCGGCGAGATGCGCTGTCCCTATCTCGTGCTGCACGGGGGGCACGACGTGCTCGGCGTGGAAAATTCGAAGACCGTCTACGAGTACGCGAAATCGAAAAGGGTGAAAGTCACGCTCCGTCTGACCAGTGCCGAGGAAACCGGCGCCGAGCACTGCCAGCACGACAACCCGACGCTCGGCCAGGAGCTGATGTGCGACTGGCTCGCCGACGTCTTCGGGATCGACCAGCGGAGCATCGCCTTTCCTCCCTAAGAGGAAAAAGGCATCATGGCTGCACCCATTGCAAAGGAGGTCCCATGGACGCCGCCGGCGACAAGCTGATGGACGAATACCGTGAGGTCGTGGCCGCCGCCGAGGAGCTTCTGAACGCCGCCTCCGGCCAGGACGCCGAGCGCCTGAAGGAGCTGCGCGGCCGCGCCGAGGAGGCGCTCCGGAAGGCGCGCGCCCGCATGGAAGACGCGGGGTTCCAGCTCGAGGCGCAGGTGCGCGACCACCCGCTCGCCGCGGTCGGCATCGCGGCGGCGGTGGGCCTGGTCGTCGGGCTCCTGCTCGCGCGCAAATGAGCGAGAGCGTGCTCGAGTCGGCGCGCACCATGCTCGCCGACCTCATATCGCTCGGGCAGACGCGCTTCGAGCTCTTCAGCGTCGAGCTGCGCGAGGAGCTCGCGCGCATCGCCACGCTGCTGATCGGCGCGCTGGCCGCGCTCATTCTCGGGATCCTGGGCATCGCCTTCGCCGCGTTCGCCGTCGTGGTCGCCGTGGCGCCGGAATACCGGCTGCTCGTGGCCGCGCTCGTCGCCGGGGGCTTTTTCCTGGCGGCGGCGCTGCTCGCCTTCGCCGTAATGCGGTTCGCCCGCGCCAAGCGCCGTGCGTTCGGCGCCACGCTGGCGGAGCTGCGGCGCGACTACGAGGCGATCAAGCCGTGATCTTCGGCGCCCGCGAGCTGCGGCGGCGCCGCATCGGGCTGGTCGAGCAGTGCTCGGCGCAGCGGGCCGCGGTCGCCGCCGCCGCCGTGCCGCTCACCGCAAAGGCCGCAGGGCTCGATCGTGTTCTAACCACGGTCCGAGTGCATCCGATCCTCGCCGCGCTCGCGGCCGGCGCCCTAGGGGGCCTTGTTCCGCGCGTCATCCCCCCATGGCTCACGCGGCTGTGGCTTCTCTATTCGCTGCTGCGACGATTCCTGGGCTGATTCGCCGCAGGGCGTAACGATGGCTGTCAGCGACCAGCAGTTGCCGGACGACCGCAACCGTGCTGACCGCCGCACCGGCCAGCCAGCCGAGGCGCCAGTGTTCAGAACATGCCGTGCTCGTTGGGCGAGTCCGGCGGCGCCTCCACCGCCACGTCCCAGAGCTCCACGATCTTCGAGCCCTTGAAGCGGAAGAGGTGCACCGCGGCGATGTCGCGCCCCGCCGGCTCGTGCTTCACCCTGGAGTGGACCGCCACCAGCGTGCCTTCCTCGAGCGCACGCTGGAATTCGATGATCGTGTGAGGAAATTTCGCTGCTGCGCCTTCCATTCCTTTCCTTAGGGAGTCGGCGTCTCCGGCGAAATGAGGGTTGTGATGGCGAAAGCCCGCGGCGATGAAGCGCTCGTACGCCTCGCGCACCTTGCCGGTCGCGGCGAGGCGCAGGAACGCCTTTGCGAGGTCCTTGCGGGCCTGCGGTTTCTTCACTGGCGTTCTCGGGCCTTCGCCGTCTTCATCGCGGCGACGAGCGCCTTCGACCCCGAGCCCCACTTGGAGACGACCTGGATGGCGCTCGTGAACGGGACGTTGAGCGGGTGGACGCGCTCCCGGCGCAGAACATAGACGGCTCCGGCGAGCGGGGTCGGTACGGAAGGTACGAAGACCGTGAACTGCCCGTCGTCGTGCTCCTCGATGATGAAACCGGGGACGAGCGCGTCTTCGATCTCGACCAGCGCCGGCTTCCATGCGCTCTCCCGGCTTTCACCGGACATCTGCTGGGCGAGGCCTCTGAACACCGCATAGCCGGGAATTCTCTGGAACAGCGATTTTTCGATCCGTTCCTCCGCCGAGCGCCCGAGCTGCGTCCGGAGAGCGACGCCGACCAGGAAGCACAGGACCAGCACCAGCAGGAGCGACAGCAGGTCCTCCGCGGGCACCCAGTCCGGAAGCAGCGCGGCGAGCGGGCGCACCAGGCCGACCAACGATTGCATCGCCTTGAGCAGCAACAACACGGCGAGGTAGAAAGGAACGATGACGAGCAGGCCCGAGATCAGCGCGTCCATGATGAATCCGCGCGAGGGCCGGGTAGCCTCGAGTTTCATAGCCGTTGTCTCCTTTGAGCTAACCGCCGCGGCGGCGCCGTGCGGATAGGGATTACTCGAGCTTCATCTCCATGCGCACCGAGCCCTTGGAGGCGGCTTCCATGGGCTTCGCCACGATGAAGATGCGCTCGGGGCTGAGCTCCTTGTTCGAGAGCAGGGCGTCGCGCACGGCGTTCGCGCGCTGCTGACCCAGGGCGTCGAGCGCGGCGGGCGTGGGCTTCAGATTGTCCAGCAGCGCGGACTGCACGAAGCCCAGGCGCGCGTCGAGGTTCGGGTCCTTCGAGGCCTGCAGCTCGGCCGGATAGACCGGCATGGTCTTGAGGCGCGCGCGATAGATGGTCTCGAACGCCTCGAGGCGCTTCCTCTTCGCCACGTCGTCGAAGGGCTTCGAAGAGTCGACCGGCGGGATGAGCGTGGCCAGCGCCTGCTTCGCGACGACGTCGCTGTCGGCCGCGGTCGCGATCGTATTCGGCACGTTCAGCCGGATTTGCGGTCGCTCGACCAGGCCGTTCGCGAGCGTGCCGAGCTTCTTGGTCGCGTCCTCCGTCAGCGCCGCGGATCCGGGCTCGAACTCGACGAACGCGAGGTCGTCGCCGCCGCCGAACAGCGCGCCGATCGCCGCGAACGGCGCGGTGACGATCTTCGTCAGCACCGTCACCACGGCCTTCCAGATCAGCGGCGCGACGCGGAATTCGGGATCGTCGAGCGTGCCGCTGACCGGCAGGTCGAGCTCGATCACGCCGCGGCGGTCCTTGAGCAGCGCTACGCCGAACTTGATCGGAATCGGCGCCGCGTCCTTCGAGTGGGTCGCCTCGCCGAATTCGAGGTTGTCGACGACGACGTGATGCTGCGCGTCGAGCTTGCGCTCCTCGACTTTGTATTTCATCGCGGTCGAAAGCTTGCCCTTGCTGATGGCGTAGCCCGCGAACTTGCCGGAGTAGGGGTTGAACGTGGTGAGCTCGATGTTGCTGAACTTGAACGCCAGATCCGAATAGACCGCAGCAGAGAGCAGGTTCACCTCGCCGGTGAGCTCGACCGGCGAATACTGGTCGACGCTCCCGCTGATCGCCACCTTGGCGCGCGACCCGGGATCCGACGACAGTCCGCTGACCTCTCCGTTGAGCCCGACGATGCCGCTCGCGAAGTTCGGCTGGATCGAGTGGTCGGCGAAGTTGGCCGAGCCGTCGACGACCTGGACGGTGCGGATCGCGACCGGGAACGGCTTCGACGCGCGCGTTTCGCGTTTCTTTTCGGAAGCTTCCTTTTTCGTTGCTTCCTTGTGCGGCGCCAGCACCTCGGAGACATTGACCGTGCCGTCCTCGGCGATGACGACGCGCGCGTAGGGCTGGCGCGCGACGATGCGGTCGATGCGCAGCCGGTCCGGCTGCTGCTGGAACTGGATCCCGGTGATCACGAGCGAGCGCCATTTCACGAAGTCCTCGTGCAGCAGCTGGTCGGTGGTGCGCACGTCGTCGACCCTGACCTCGCCGGAGATTCTCGAAGCCACCGGCTTGTCCGCGGGCGCCGTGAACGCGACATCGCCCTTCAAGCCCAGCCGGCCGGAGTGCAGCGTCATCGCCGTCGATTGCGCGATATAGGGCTGGAGCACGGGGAGCGGGAAGTCCTTCAGGTCGACCGCCAGCGTCGCGCTCGGCGGTTCGAGGCCGACATTGCCGGCCACGCTCAGGAGCCCGCGCTGCTCGATGCCGATCTTCGCGTCGAGCTTCATCGGGGCGGTGGCCGCGGTGCTCCAGCCGTCGAGCGTGATTGCGATGGGCGAGAGCTGGATCTTGGCCGGCGGCGAGGTGGTGCGGTCCTCGCTGGCCACCGTCGCTCCCTCGAGCGCGATGACGTCCGCGTGGATTTTCCATTCCTCGCCCTTGGGCCCGGACGATTTTTCCGGTTGAGAAGCGGGTGTCCCGGGCGACGAGGCTGGCGATGTCTTGACCAGGCGCGAGAGATTGATGCTGCCGTCGGGCTCGCGAACCACGTCGACGCGCGCGCCACGGACGTCGAGGCGCTTCACGCCCACGTCGCGGCGCGACAGGGAAAACGCGAGGCTATCGAGGTCGATCTGCGGAATGACGACGGGTGCGGCGGCCGAGGCGCCGCGCGCGGCGAGCGACAGGTCCCGCACCTTGATCGACGGCGCCGTGATCTCGAGCGTCAGGGGCTGAAGCTCGAACTGGTAGCCGGCGCCGAACTGCCCCGTGCCCGATGCGAGCTTCGTCGGCACGATGTCTTCCAGGTAGGCGTCGATCGTCGCGAGCCGCAGGTCGGTGACGTTGACCGTTCCGCTCGATCCGAGGGGCTGCACCGTGAACGTGCCGCTCCATTCGACCCGCTCGGCGGCCCGGGTCTTGCCGGAGAAGCTGTACGCGTTGCGGTGGCCGACGTCGGTGCGGAAATCGGTGAGCGAGAAGGAGATCGGCGTGAGCTCGGCGCTGAACGGGTGCTTGTGGGTGCGATCCTCGAAGGCGAGACGGCCGTCGGCGATCGCGAGCTTGCCGATGTGCACCGGCATCGGCCGCTCGTCGGCCTTGGGCTTGTCCGGCGGTGGCCCCGCCGGCGGGACGAGTTGCGCCAGGTTGACGCTCCCGTCCGGCGCGATGACGACGTTGATATCGGGTGCGGCGAGCTCGAGCTCCTCCAGCACGACGCCGCGGTGCCACAGCGAGGCGAGCTCGGCATTGACCTTCAGGTGCCGGAACGCGACGAGCGGCGCGCCGTCGGCCTCGGCGAGCTTGAGCTCCGCGATATTCGCTTCGAACGTGAACGGATTGAAGCGGATCTCGCCGAGAGAGATCCGGCGATGCAGCTTCCCGGTGACGAAGGCCTCGATCTGCGAGCGCGCCACGCGCGGCACGACGAAGAATCCGGCCGCCGCGTAGCCCGCCACTAGGACCGCCGAGACGCCGAGCAGAATCCAGCGCGTGCGCGGCCGCATCGGCGTGATCAACCCATCGAGTGGCTACTGGCCTTCGACCGCGCCCTTGACCATGACCTCCACGCGCCGGTTCTTGGCCCGGCCTTCCTTCGTGGAGTTGTCGGCGACCGGGTCGTTCGCCCCCCTGCCCAGGATGGTGATCTTCGAGGGGTCGATGCCGTTCTTGACCAGAAAGTCCCTCACCGTCGAGGCGCGCGCCTCGGAGAGCTTCTGGTTGTAGTCCGCGGCCCCGGTGTTGTCGGTAAAGCCGGTGATCTGGACGGCCTCGACCGAGGTTACGTTGCGCACGCGCGCGGAGATCTTCTCGAGCTCGGGCTGCGCTTCCTTCCGGAACGTCGCCTTGTTGGTGTCGAAGAACGCGTCGCCGCTGACTGTGACCGTGCGCATCGGCTTGTTCTGGGAAGCCGGGACGGCGGCCAGGGCCGCGGCCGGCACGACGGCGGCAGCGGAAGACGCGGAAGAGGATGCGGCGGCCGGCGCGGCGGCAGCCGGCGCGGGCGCAGCGGCGACGGGCGCAGGCGCGGGTTGCGCCAGCTGCGGGGCAACCGCGGCGACTGGGGCGGGCTTCGCCTTTCCGCAGCCGACGATATTGCGGTCGAGGTTCCACTGCGAGGTCCTCACGCAGTTGCCATACGTGTCCATGACGACGCGACCGTCGGACGGCGAACCTAGAAACGCTTCGGTCGGCAACTGGTTTTCCTGGGCTACTGCGGGAACGCTGAAAGCAAGACCGATTACTACGGAAATCGCTGAGTGGGTGGGGTTCATACTTGGGCCTCCGGACCCCGATGGTGCCGCCGCATTTGCGTGCACGATATTGGACCAAGGGCCCATAACGGCAATTCGGCGTAGAGTTGCGCCCTAGCGGCGAGCAGCGCCGCGGACAACAACAAGGAGAAGTAAACAATGAAAACCGAGCTGCTATACCTTGTATACGTTACGATTCTGACCGGCCTTCTCTGGGTGCCCTACATCCTCGACCGGATCGCCACCTGGGGTCTGACCACCGCGGTCGGCTACCCGGACAACCCGCCTGCCCAGTCGCCGTGGGCGCGCCGGCTCATGAAGGCGCACTCCAACAACGTGGAGAACCTGGTCGTGTTCGCCGCGCTGGTGCTCGCGGCCCAGGATCTGGGCCTCAGCAACAGCGCCATCGCCACGGCGGCCATGGTGTACTTCTGGGCCCGCGTGGTGCACGTCCTCGCCTACGCCTTCGCCATCCCTTGGGTGCGCACCCTCGCTTTTGCAGTCGGCTTCTTCGCCCAGGCGGTGATCGCCTGGCAGATCCTGGCGAAGTAATTCAGTCCATCAGCCCCGCATAAAGGGGCGAGGTGAGGTAGCGCTCGCCGAACGAGGGCAGGACGGCGACGATGAGCTTGCCCTCGTTCTCATTGCGCCGCCCGACCTGGAGCGCGGCCCAGACCGCCGCGCCGGACGAGATGCCGACGAAGAGACCTTCCTCCTTCGCCAGGCGCCGCGCCGTGTCGAGGGCCGCATCGTTGGGCACGCGCACGATCTCGTCGTAGATCTCGCGGTTGAGGATGTCGGGGATGAAGCCCGCGCCGATTCCCTGGATGACGTGCGGACCCTTCGGCGAGCCGGACAGGACCGCCGAGGCGTCGGGCTCGACCGCCACGCACTTGAAGCCGGGCTTGCGCGCCTTGATCACCTCGCCCACGCCGGTGATGGTGCCGCCGGTGCCGATACCCGACACGAGGATGTCGGCCTTCCCGTCGGTGTCGCGCCAGATCTCCTCCGCGGTGGTGCGGCGGTGAATCTCCGGATTGGCGGGATTGCGGAACTGGTCGGGCATGAAGTAGCGCTTGGGATCGGAAGCGACGAGCTCCTCGGCGCGCTTCACCGCCCCGATCGCCCCCTCGGCCGCCGGCGTGAGCACGAGCTCGGCGCCGTAGGCGCGGATCACCGCGCGGCGCTCCTTGCTCATCTGCTCGGGCATGAATAGCCTGCACTTGTAGCCCTTCACCGCGCACACCCAGGCGAGCGCTATGCCGGTGTTGCCGCTGGTCGGCTCGACGATCACGGTGT
>Ga0075423_10000798_pt1 | contig 26636 bp, 22 predicted proteins | sample SoiMethybrSBSTD2_FD_80114 | JGI IMG/M metagenome (GOLD analysis project Ga0075423, IMG submission 80114) | Bulk soil microbial communities from a Populus tree surrounding site in Tennessee, USA - Soil MetaG P. TD hybrid SBSTD2 | ecosystem: Environmental > Terrestrial > Soil > Tree plantation... | reverse complement strand
CGCTGCGGGCGCGCTTTCCGGAGGCCCGAGACAAGATCTTTCTCCTCACCTCCCTCGCACCGTGGACGCCCCTCGAAATCGCCGACCCGATCTTTGGCGACGATCACGCGTTCGAGGCATGCTTCGCCCACATCATCAAGGCTGTCGATCCGATCGGTCGCGTGATCGGCGAGCCTTTCGCGAGCCACTAGTGGAGCGCCGGATGCGCACGCTCAAACATCTGCTCGGCAGGAGTCTCTTTGCGGTCCGCCTGGACACGATCCTGATGCGGCGCGAGGCGGTGGTCGTCGCCTTCCACCGCGTGCGTGACGATGCCGATCTCTCGGACAGCCTGACCATCGATTCACGGACGTTCGAATCGTACTGCGAGTTCTTCAAGCGGTTCTTCAACGTCGTCCCGCTGGCGACGCTCGTGGAGACGCTCCACGCCGGACGCGCGCCCAAGCGCGCGCTCGCCATCACCTTCGACGACGGCTATCTCGACAACTTCATGCGAGCGGCACCGATTCTCGACCGGCTGCAGCTGCCGGCCACGTTCTTCGTGGTCTCGCGCTGGATCGGCACCAGCATCGTGCCGTTCTGGGATCGCAATCGCGGCGTGGAGTACCCGTGGATGACCTGGGATCACCTGCGCGATCTCCGCCGCCGCGGGTTCGATATCGGCGCCCACACCCGCACGCACGTCGACCTCGGCACCGTGTCCGGCAACCTCGCCGAGCAGGAGATCGCCGGCGCGCGCGAAGATCTCGAGCAGGCGCTCTCGGCGCCGGTGCGTGCGTTTGCATATCCCTTCGGCGGGCGCGAGCACCTCAGCGACGAGAACCGCGCGCTCGTCAAGGCCTCGGGCTTCGATTGCTGCTGCTCCGGGTTTGGCGGTACGGTGACGCGCGGCTGCGATCCTTTCCAGCTGCCGCGGGTACCGATCTCCACCTGGCACCCGTATCCCTATCAATTCGGGTTCGACGTCGCGCTCGGTCGCAGCGTCACCCGTTACTCGGATGATCAACCGTGCTGCGAAACGTCGGAAGCAACTGGGTGATGACGGTGCTGACCGTCGTGGTCAGCTATGTGATGACGCCGTTCATCGTCCACTCGTTGGGACCGAACGGCTACGGCACCTGGACGCTGGTGAATGCGATGACCGGCTATATCGGCCTGGTCGCGCTCGGCGTGCCGATGGCGTGTGTCCGTTACGTCGCACAGCACGTCAGCCTCAAGGAGTGGACGAAGGCGAACCAGACCATCGGGACTTGCGCGGGCCTCTACTTGATGCTCGGCACTGGAGCCCTGGTCGTCGGCGCGGGTCTGTGGTGGGCGTTCACGTATTACGACATCCCGCCGACCTACCGCGGCGACGCGTACGTGGCGTTCGCGCTGATGGCGGTGTACATCGCCCTGACCTTCTTCAGCTATCTGCCAGAAGGGATCATGTATGCGCACCACGACTTCGTGCCGCGGAATCTGGTCCGCATCGGCGGCTTGTTGGTGCGCTTTGGCTTGACCATGGGATTGTTGGGCCAGCATCCCTCGTTGTCGTTTCTCGCTGCGATACAGCTCATTGGCCTCAGCGTCGATTTCCTCACTTCGTTGCTGGTGATTCGCTTCCGGTACACCCATATCCGCATCGATGTCCGGCTGTTCGATCGCGCCACGCTGCGGCGCGTGATCTCGTTCAGCCTGTTCGTGCTGCTGCTGGCCGCGGGTGGGCGTTTGAGTTTCGAAACCGACGCGATGGTGATCGGGGCGCTGATCGGAGTGGCCGCGATCTCCAGCTATGCCTTCGCCAACAGTCTCGTGGTCTATGTGCTCGATTTCGTCGTAGGCATCGCCGCAGTGGTGTCGCCGATGGCGACAACGCTCTTGAGTCAAGGCCGGGAGGACGAGCTCAGGGAGATCTTCCTGAAGTGGTCGAAGGCCTCGCTCTCGCTCACCATCGCGATTGGCATGTTTCTGCTCGTGCTCGGTCCGCGCTTCATCGGATGGTGGATCGCTCCGGAGCACGAAGGACCATCAGGCGACGTGCTTCGCGTGCTCACGCTCTCGTGCTTCGTGTTTCTTCCCGCACGCGGCGTCGCGCTGCCGATCCTGCTGGGGCTGGGCAAGGCGCGCCTCCCCACGATCTCGTTTCTCGTCGCCGGTGTCGCCAACCTGTTGTTGAGCGCGGCGCTCGCGCGACCGCTCGGCCTCGTCGGGGTGGCGCTCGGCACCGCGATTCCCAATGTGGTGTTTGCGCTGGTGATCATCGCGGTGACCTGCCGTGAGCTGAAGCTCAGTGTCGTCGACTACACGCGATACGTGGTGCCGCGCGCGGCCATCGGCGCGATGCCGGTGCTGGCGCTGCTGATGTGGTTCAAGGTGGCTCTTGGCGTCAACGACTTCATCGGACTCGCTGCGGCTGGCATCGCGATGGTGGTGGCCTTCGGTCTGATCTGGGTGCTCTTCGTCTATCGCGACGATCCATACGTCGACATTCGATGGCCTCTCGCTCGCCTTCGCGGGAGCGGCGCATGAGGACCGGGGCGATGATCGCGTCGGACTCGGCCGCGCTGCGCCATCCCTCGAAGCGGCGCGGCAATCTGACGATCGAGTACCGCACCGCCTTGTCGTTGTCGGCCGAAGATGCGGCTGTGCTCGACGTGATCGCCGATGCCCGTCCGCACGTCGGCGTGTTTCTCAGTCACGCGTGGCTGTCGGGATTCTTCGCCGAGCCGCCGCGTGGATACCAGCCCTCGCTCGTAATCTTGCGCGCAGGCGGCGTGCTCAGAGGGATCGTGCCGCTTGCCATTCATCAGCGCTTGACGCATACGAGGATCTCGCTCCTCGGCGGCGGATTCGGATCGGATCGCGTCGATCTGTTGGCCGCTCGGGGATACGAGGCGGCCTGCGCGGATCGCGTGATGGCATGGCTACACAGCGAGTTTCGGCACGGCTACATCCTCGAGTTGCGCGATGTGCCGGACGACTCGGCGTTGTGGGCGGCGATCGGCCGTGCGGCCAGCGAGCGGCCGGCCCGTCTCGTCGTGGTACCTCGCGAGGTCTACGCCCTGCCGCATCTGCAACTTCACGACAGCCACGACGGCGCTGTGCTCGATGGTGGCGTGGCGGCGTCTCTCGCGCGGCATCGCCGATGGCTCGAGCGTCGATGCCATCTTCGCATCGAAACGCTGACCGATCAGGACGATGTCATGAAGGCGTTCGAGGAGCTGACGGCGCAGCTGCGAGCGCGCTGGGGACGCGCCGAGTCGGCGCTCGACAACCCTCGTCTGCAGCGGTTTCATCGCCACGTGCTGCCCCAGCTGCTGCGCGAAGGGCGGCTCAGAATGGTGCGACTCCTCGCCGACATGCGGCCGGTCGCCGTGTTCTACGGCCTGACCAGCCGCGCAATCGATGCCAGGCCCCGCGGGCCGATGGCCAAACGATGGTGGGGCTACTACCTCGCGGGTTACGACCGTGCCTGGGCGGGACGCATCCACCTTGGCCGGGTGGCCCTCGCCGCGGCAATCGAACTTGCCGTCAAGGACGGGGCCAGCGAGTTCGACTTCCTGAAAGGACCGGAGCCCGTGAAATATCTGTGGCCCGTCCGCGAGCGAATCACCGTCGATGCCGACGTCTATTCATGCGCGCTCGGACCCCGTTTGACCTGTGCTGCGCGCACGGCACGGACGGCGTTCGGTGCCCTCGTTCGATCCGTGCACGACCCGAAGTGACTATGGCCTCGCCCATCCCGATGACCCGGTCGCGATCGTCGTCAGGCATTCGGCGATTCGTCGGCACCGACATCCCTCAGGTCGCGCGGCTGCACGCGCGCGTGTGGCCGAATCCCACCTGCACGCCGAGCGTCTACGACGACTACTTCCGCCGTGTGTTCATCGCCAATCCCGAGGCGGATCCGGCGCTGCCATCGCTGGTCTGCGAAGACGAATCGGGGCGCATTGTCGGATTCTGCGGTGTCGTGCCGCGTCGTCTGATCGTCGGCGGCCGCACTTACCGCGCCACGCTGTCATCGCAGTTCGTCGTCGAGCCGGGGAATGAGGCCGCATTCATCGCCGTTCGCCTGATGCGTGCGTATCTCGAGGGACCGCAGGATGTCTCGATTGCCGACGAGGCGACCGATGCCGGGCGTGGACTATGGACCGGTGTCGGCGGATCGACGGCGCACTTCCTCAGCATGTACTGGACGCGGGTGCTGCGTCCCGTGCGGTTCGGGGCGTCATGGCTTCGCGGCCGGCAGACATGGTCGGCGCTCGGACGGGCCCTGACGCCGTGCGCGCGCGCGGCCGACGCACTTGCGGCGCGGATCCCGGGAACGCCGTTTCGGCAACCGCGAGTCCTGCCGCGCTCCGAGGCGTTGTCCGCGGCAACGGTCATCGCGCATCACGGCGAGTTCTGCCACCCGTCCGCCCTGCAGGTGGATCACGACGAGCGGTCGTTCCAGTGGTTGCTGGATCGCGCGGCCCGCGCCAGCGTGAACGATCATCCCATCACGGGCGTGGTGATGGGGCGCGGACGAGTGCGCGGATGGTACGTCGCTACGCTCGATCGCGACGGGCACTGTGATGTCGTCCACCTGGCGGCGGCGCGGACCACGGCGCGCGAGGTGCTCGACCATCTGTTCGATCACGCGTGGCAGCGGGGTGCCTGCGCAGTGACTGGACGCGCCGACGTTCGCTTCATGCACGCACTGTCCGGGGCCAGTTTCGTCTTTTATCAACGCGGATATTGGATGCTCGTCAACACCGCCGCCATCGACGTGCTGCGAGCATTCGAATCGGGGAGCGTGTGCTTTTCGCGACTTGAAGGCGAGTGGGCGTTGCGACTCTGGCCGCCGGATGCGACAGGAGATCGGAGGTGACGCGATGAACGCGAGCGCGGTCCATGCGCTGCCCGACTCGGGACTGGGTACGCTGCCATTCGATGAGGTCACCACGCTGCTTCGCGAAATCGAAGGCGGTGTCGCCTGGCAGAAGGCAGTGACGACGCTGCCCCTGCCGACGCTCTCACACAAGAGCCATTGGTTCACCAATCCCAAGAAGGCATTGTTCTATCTCTCGTTGACAACCCCGACGCGTGATCTCGCCGTCGACATCGGCGCCGGTTCTGGAGTGATCGCGAGCGAGCTCGCACGCCACTTCCGACGCGTCATCGCTCTCGAGCAGGATGCCAAGTGGAGCCGGTTCATGACGCACCGCTTCAGCCAGGATGGCCTTGCGGTCGATGTGATTCATGGCAACGCGCTCCGGCTGCCGGCCAGCGTGACGAACGTCGATCTCGCGGTTGTCAACGGCGTACTCGAATGGGTCGCGTTCGGCGAGACGCCAGAAGCGAAGGCGGGAACGCCGCGCGACGTGCAACTCGCGTTTCTCAAAGCCATTCGTTCGGCGCTTCGTCCCGGCGGCCGGATTGGCATCGCGATCGAGAATCGACTGCACGTCGAGTGCTTCCGCGGCGCCTCGCCCCACGATGAGCTGCCGTATGTGGTGGTGATGCCAAGGCCGCTCGCAGACGCCGTCAGTCGCCGCGGCCAAGGGGCTCCCTACCGCACGTGGATCTATGGCGCCCGCGGGTATGCGCGGCTCCTGAAGGACGCCGGGTTCGTGCGTCCGCAGATCTACGCCGCGCTCCCGACCTATCACCAACCGGAATCCTTCGTGCCGCTCGACCGAACCGACGCCATCCGGCCGCACCTGATCAACGGTTCGCGCCTTCGACGCCTTGCACTCACCGCGTTCGCAGCCGCGGGGCTTCTCGGCCAGATGGTGCATTCCTTCTACATCGCTGCGGAGAAGCCGGCGCCGTGACGCATCGAGGCGAACCGGTTCGCGACTCGAGGCCGCGGTCGCAGGCTGTCACGATGAAATCTGCAATCGGTGTCACGGATACGACTGACCCTCGCGCGCAGATGATCGACAAGGATCGATCGACCGAGATTGGTGATCAAATCACCACGCCTGGTCCCGAGAGCGCGGCGAACTGGCTCTGGGTTGCGCCCGATGTCGGGCGCACCCTTGCACTCGTGGTTGGTGAGATCTCGCCGGTGTATCGGCGTGGCCTCGCCGCTCGATTTGCACGCGTCGAGCAGATTCCGCTCGACACGCTGCACGAGACGGCTTCGGCTGAGGAGAGGTCCGGTGCTGCCGTGCAACTGCCGTACGACGACGCCAGCGTGGACTGTGTGATCTCGACGGATCTGCTGAACGGCTGGAGCGAGTCGAGACCGACGCCGTTTCGCGATCCGCGGTTCGTCGCCGCGTTGTCCGCGCTTCGGCGAGCGCTGCGGCCGAACGGCGTGCTCTTTCTCGGCGGCCGCAATGCGCGGTGGTACAGAGTGTGGCTCCCATTGGGCAGCGAGGATGGGAATCCGTGGCGTTCTGCGCCGCATGCACTGGGCGGGCGTCCGTTCCTACGGGTCGGGTCGGCGCGAGGAGCGCTGGCCGACGCGGGCTTTTCGGAGGTCCGCACCTACTTCGTCGAGCCGTCGATTGCCGATCCGGTGACCGTCGTTCCGGCGAGCCGGCGAGCGGCGATGGCATACGAACGCAATCGCTGGCCGCGTCGCGGCGGAATCCTGCGATCGTGGTCGGCCGCGGGCGGCATGTACTCGCTTCTTTATCCGGATGCGTTCGTGCTCGGGATCAAATGACTTCAGCGTTCGCATCGCTTCTCGAGCAGGCCGGCTTCGACACCAACGCGCGCGGCTTCTGGCAGCGCGTCGTCATGGTGCACAACTGGGGCATGCTGCCGGCCGAACAGCTGGACGAAGGCGATGTGATGGCGACGCGGGGCTTCAATGCGCTGGTGCTCGATCGCAGCGGCGTGCCGACGCACTTCTGCAAATGCCGCCCGCCGACCGAGGCGTGGATCAGGCAGACGGCCCTGTATGCGCGGATGAGCGCGGTGCCGGCACTGCGTCGGATGATCCCGCGGGCGCGCGACGTGAGCTCCCGCGATCTCCACATGTCGATCACGACCTACGTGCCTGGCCGCCTCCTCGTCTTGCGGGTGCCGTGGATGCGACGGAGGACGCTGGCCGCCACGCTGCGCGAGATCCTCGAGGAGATGGACACGATCTCGCGGCACGCTGCCGTGATCGATCCGGAAGACGACGCCTACGTCGATCTCGCCGCCAAGGCAGCGTGGGCGTTCGATGCCATTCCGTCGTCGCTGCTGGCACCGGAGAAAGCCGCGGTGCTGCGGGCGACCGTGGCGGCGGCGCGGGGGCTCCGGCGCGTGCCACAGCACGGCGACCTGTGGCCGATGAACGTCATCCGTTACGACGGTCGCTGGCTGCTGCTCGACTTCGAGATCTTCGGACGGATCCAGGTGCCGTTGTATGACGCCTTCCATCTCGTGCGCAGCTGCTGGGCGCTGCGACAAGGATGGCTGCACCGTACTGTCAACTGGCTGCGGAATCCGACGGCGTCCACGAGCGCTCCGAACTGGATCGCCTGTCTTCGGTCGTCGTCGTGCGATCCGTATCGACAGACGTTGGCCTGGGCGCGGGCGCGGCACGGCCTCACCAGCACCGAAGCGGTCGGCGCGCTGGCGTTCTACTCGATCGATGTCGCCGCGCGCATGTATTTGCGCCGGCTGCAGATGGACTGGGTCGAGCCGTACTTGAGCGACCTGCGAGTCCTCGCCGATTTGCTCGCCGCAGGAGAGACGTTCGCCGACACCTTCCAGCAGATGCCTCGTCCGCACGCGTCCCTTCAACACGCGCACTAAAGAGCATCAATCGTGATCGCACTCCTTGCGGCCTTGGCCGCGCTCGTGTTGGCGATGTTGGGCATCGAATCGATCGGCCGCCTGTGGTTGACGCGTCACCCTCGCTACTTCGTGTACCCGCCGGGGATGCGTCTGCGCGTGCATCCCGATCGTGACGTATTTCCGCAGCTGCCGCCCACGGCGCGGTTCATGGTCAACCGCGAGGGCGAGCGCGGCGACGAGTTGCCGGCATCGACCGAGGGCCTCTATCGCATTCTCGTCGCCGGCGGCAGTCAGCCCGAGGGCTACTTCCTCGATCAGGACAGTTCGTGGCCGGGTGCCTTGCAACGGCGTCTTGAATCACACGAACGGCTCGGGCGTCTTGGCGCATCCCGCGTCCACGTCGGCTGCCTTGCGCGCTCGGGCGTCGGATCGGAAGCGCTGGATGTGATGTTCAGCCGAATCCTCCCGCAGTATCCGCACCTGAGCCTGATTGTCACGTTGGTTGGCGCGTCCGACGTCGTGCGCTGGATCGAACAAGGCACGCCTGACACACTCGCGCCGGTTCAAGACACCGACGTGTTCCGCTGCGTTCCCGAAGCATTCGCGTGGACACCCAGGCGACTGGCGACAACGGAGCTGCTTCGGCGGGCGCGGCGGCGGTGGCTTCGGCCCATCAAGATCGACGCGCCGGCCGGACGATGGGTCGGCCGCGCGAGGGCGATGCGCGCCAACGCGCGGGTCGTTCACACAGCAATTCCAGATCCGGCGCCGATGCTCGATCACTTCGAGCATCACTTCCGCCGTGCGCTCACGCAGGCGAAGGCCCACGCCGATCGCGTGCTCGTGGTGAGGCAGCCGTGGTTCGACAAGAAGTACTCGTCTGAAGAAGCGGCCGCGATGTGGCACGGCGGTGTCGGTCAGGCCTGGCGTGAGGAGGTCACCACCTACTATTCGTTCGACGTGTTTTCGCGACTGATGCGAGAGCTCGATGGTCGTGCGGCAGCGGTGGCGCGGTCGCTCGATGTCGAGCAGCTCGAGCTGATGCCGATCCTCGAGCCGAGCTTGGCCACGTACTACGACATCATCCATCTGACAGACAGTGGTGCGCTCCAGGTGGCCAATGCAGTGACCGCCGCTATCCTGCGCGAACAACTGCCGCCGCAACACGCAGTAGCGAGCGAGCTCACCGGCGACGCAACGGAGAGAGTGTCGTAGTCGCTGAGTCGCACCCGGATGTCTGAATACGGATCTTTTTCACAGCTGGTCAGGGATTCTCATGAGTGACGCCGGTTCGATTCGGATCGATGCTGTGACGCACGGAAGTCGCGGGTGGCCAGTGGCTGCACCGTCGGCGCAGCCCACGACGTCCACATTCGATCGAGAGTGGGATCCGCTTCTGGCGTGTACCGCGGGCTTCGTCCTCACGGCCGTTGGCCGGGTACACGAGCTGTTTCCAGCGCTGAACGTCGTCCGGCCCGCGATTGTGACGGGTCTACTCTCGATCATCCTCTTCATGCTCGATGGACAGCGTGTCCGCCGGTGGAGATCGATCTCCACCGGGACGACCATCTGGCTCGTGGCGTTGCTCGGCTGGTCGGTGGTCTCGATTCCGGCCGCGCTCTCGGCCGGTCATAGCTTCGACTTCGTCACCGGCGAATACGTCAAGACCGTCGGGATGGCGCTCATTGTGGCGTGCGCCGTGCGTGGTGCCCGCGATCTCGAGCGTCTCGCCGCGGTCGTATTCTGGGCGGCGGCACTGTATGCCGCGGTCGTGCTGGTGCGCTTCGACGTTGGCGAAGGGAGCGACTGGCGTCTTGGCCGTCTCTACTACTACGACGCCAACGACTTTGCGACCTTCGCCGTGGCCTCGATGCCGATCGGCCTCTACCTCGCACGCCGTGCGCGATCGTGGATCGGGCGTGCGGTTCCCGTTGCGGCGTTGATCGTGATCAGCGCCGCGTTCGTGCGCTCGGGATCGCGCGGGGGATTTCTGGCGCTCGTGGTCACGGCGCTCTTCATCGTGCTGAGCCTGCGCGCGATTTCGATCGGCAAACGGATCGCTGCTGTCGCGGTCGTCGCGCTGGTGGTGATGGTCGCGGCCACCGATCGTTACTGGAACGCGATGGGCACCATCCTGTCCGACACCGATTACAACCAGACCGCAGAGAGCGGACGGCTGCAGATCTGGCAGCGTGGAGTCGGGTACGTGATGCAGAACCCGATTCTCGGCGTCGGCGCCGACAACTTCCGCGCCGCGGAAGGCCGGTTGTCGCCGATGGCCATGCGCCAACAGTACGGCGTCGGCGTGCGGTGGAACGCGCCGCACGACACGTTCCTGCAGGTAGCCGCCGAACTGGGACTTCCGGGCCTGGTGTTCTTCGTCTTGATGATGATCGGCGCGTTCCGCGATCTGCATCCGCGGCGACGGACGTGGCCCGGCGGCCCGCGCGGGGCACCCGTACCACCCGCGCTCAAGCAGGCGCTTCGTGCCTCGCTGCTCGGATTCGTGGTCGGCTCGCTGTTCCTCTCGCTGGCGTATACGGCGCTTCTGTACACGCTCGTCGGACTGGCGATCGCGACCAGCAAGCTCGAACGGCGGTACCGCCGATCGCTCGCAGCGGTGGCGTAATCGCGGACGCTCGTGACGTTCACGCGAGGAGGCGTGATGGTGGGCACATCGCATGCGCGGCCAAGAGGCCGGATCGCACAACTGATTTTCTCGGATGGTCCCGGCGGTGCCGAGCGGGTCGTGGCGAATGTGGCGACGGCGCTGCAGTCTTCAGGTGTCGAGACGGTGGTGTTTCTGCCGTTCAACGGTGAGGGCTGGCTGGCGAGCCAGCTCGCGGGGTCCGGGGTGTCGATCGAGTACTACCGCATCGAGCGGCCGTGGTCGCCGTCATCCGCGCGCCGGCTGGCAGAGGCGTTTGACCGCCATGGCGTCGCGGTGGCGCACAGTCACGACTTCGGGACCGGCGTCTACGGCGCGTGGGCGTCATGGCTGGCGGGAATTCCCCACGTGATGACGATGCATGGCGACCGCTATTACGCCGAGCGCCTGCGCCGCCGGCTGGCGCTTCGCGCCGCGGCGGCCGTCAGCGCGCAGATGGTGGCGGTGTCGATGACCTGCGTGCGCGACATCAGCCGGCGTCTCGGCATCCGCCGCTCGCGGATTCGCATGATCCCCAACGGTGTTCGATTCGTGCCGCCACAGCGCGTCACCCTGCGTGACGAGCTGCAGCTGCAGCCTGACGATCGCCTCGTCGTCGCGGTGGGCAATCTGTATCCGGTGAAGGGACACGTCAACCTGATCGACGCCTTCGGACTGATCGCCAACCGGCATCCGAATCTGCACGTGGCGATCAGCGGCCGCGGCGCGCTCGCCGAGAGCCTCATGGCCCGCGCCCGTGAGTACGAGTTGCAGCATCGTGTCCACCTGCTCGGGTTGCGCTCGGACATCTCGGCGGTTCTCGCTGCCGCCGATATCTTTGCGCTGCCGTCGCTGTCGGAGGGGATGCCGCTGGCGCTACTCGAAGCGATGTTCGCGCGCTGTCCGATCGTCGCCAGCGACGTCGGCGACGTCAGCGTCGCGCTCGACAACGGACATGTCGGCGTGCTCGTGCCGCCGGCCGATCCGCTGTCGCTGGCCGAAGCGATCGATCGACTGCTGGTCAATCCTGCCGAGGCCCACTCGCTCGGCGAACGAGCGATGCGCCGCGCGTGCTCGGAATACGACCTGTCGCGGATGGTCGATCGCTACGTCGACGTCTACGAGTCGGCACTGGCGCGGTACCACTGAATTCATTTCGCTCCTTTTCGCCATCGAGTTCATCATGTCGCTTTCATCACTCGAACCTCGCGCCTCGCGATCGGCCTTGTGGATTACGTGGGAGCACCATCGCCGCACGATCGAGCTGTGCCGGGCACTGTCCGTCGAACTGTGCGAGTTGATGTCGCCCCGATCCAGGGTCATTCGCTACCTCGTGTTGATCGCCCGCACCGTGCATTGTCTCGTGCGCCGGCGCCCGTCGCTCGTCGTCGTGCAATGTCCATCCGTGGTGCTCGGCCTCCTCACCGCGACGCTCAAGCCGTTCCTTCGGTTCACGCTCGTCGCCGACCTTCACAACGAAGCAGTGAAGCCGTACAGCATGTCGAACCGGCTGTATCGCATCGTGCTCGCATTCATTCACCGCACGGCTGACGTGTGCATCGTCAGCAACGCGCATCTCGTCCCGGTGGTTGAAGCCGCCGGCGGCCGGACGTTCGTGCTGCCAGACAAGCTTCCGGACCTGCCGTCCCGTGTGATCACCATTCCAAACTCGACGCGCACGGTGGTGTTCGTGTGCACCTACGCACCCGACGAACCGTACCGCGAGGTGATTGAAGCCGCGCGCTTCCTCGACCCGTGCGTGACGGTGATGGTGACCGGTGATTTCCGGCGCGTCGATGTGGTGCGGCCTCCGGACAACGTCTACTTGACCGGATTCGTGTCAGAGCGCGATTACCTTGCGCTGCTGCAGATCGCCGACGTGATCGTCGATCTGACGTCAATCGAAGACTGCCTGGTGTGCGGAGCCTACGAGGCGGTTGCCCTCGGCAAGCCGCTCGTGACCTCCGACACCGTGGCGCTTCGCGAGTACTTTCATCGCGGCACCGTGTACACGAAGCACGACCGCCGATCGCTGGCGGCGGCGATTGCCGAGGCCCTCGACAACTCCGATCGCCTGGCCGCAGACATGCGCGCGCTCCGTGTGGAGTTGGCGCGCAGCTGGGCGCGTCAGCGGGACGCGCTGCGCCAACTGCTGCCGCTCGGCGAGCGCACACGCCACGATCTCCTTCCGTTCGCAATGGGCCATTGATGGCCGCGGCCGCACCGCGCGACCGGTGCGGGCTTCGAGACCCGGGACTGTTCAATCGGATCAAACACCATGTGGAAACGGTTCGTTCAGCAGCTTCGCTGCCCCGTATCCGGGGAGGCGCTCACACTCGTTCCCTTCCAGGAGACCGACGTTCAACTCACCAGCCCGATGGAAACGGCGTGTCAAGAGGCAGGCTACTCGTCGATCGACTGTGAATTCATGCGGCGCGTCGATGCTGGTGTGCTGCTCGCACCCTCTGCGGGTTTGCTGTACCCAATCGCTCGAGGCGTGCCGCTGATGCTGCCGTACGCCACCAGTCTGCACGCGCACTTCGCGCACGAGTGGTCATCGCGGGTCGCCGCGCTCGGCTCCCGCTATCGCTTTCCGTCCTGCTCGCCGCGAAAAGGCGAGAGCGCCGTCATGCGCTCGTTCAGCCGCGAGTGGGCCGGCTATCACTACGACGGCGTGATCTGGGACGTCAGCTACGAAGACAACGAACGGCGGCTGATCGCCGAGCTCGGACTGCAGCAGCGCACGGTCGACAGACCCGAGAGCCTGCTCGAGATCGGCTGCGGCATCGGGCTGACCACCGATCAGGCCCGTCGTCATCTGAAAGGCGATGGCGTCGGCGTCGATCTGAGTCTGGCCGTCGTCGGCGCGGCCGAGCATTTCCAGAATCATCCGTTGCTGCACTTCGTGCAGGCGTCGGCGTTCTATTTGCCGTTCGATCCCGAGGCCTTCGACGTGCTCTATTCGCGCGGCGTGCTTCATCACACCTACTCCACGCGGGAAGCGATGCTGGCGGTGGCGAAGTGCTGCAAGCCGGGCGGGCGCTTCTACCTCTGGGTCTACGGCCCGGGATCGACCAACGACACCGCGTTCAGACGCGTCGCCTACGCGGCGGAAGCCGCGCTCCGTCCGATTCTGAGCCGCGCACCGGGTCCCGTGAGCACCGCGATGCTGGCGCCGATTGCGCTGGGATACGTCGGTTACAACCGGCTGCGTCAACGATGGGACGACAGCGTGCAGCCGTTTACGTTCGAGCGCGCGCTGCATTCAGCGCGAGATCGATTCACGCCGCGTTACGCCCATCGTCAGAATGCGTCGCAGGTATCGGAGTGGTTTCGCGAGGCCGGCTTCGACAGCATCGAAATCGTCGACTGGCGAGACATCCCGACCGCCGATCAGGATGACTACCGCCGCAACACCGGTGTCCGCGGCGCGCGTCCTCACATCGGATCGGCGCCGGCGCAGATGTCCAACTGACACCAGGCCTCGACTCGGAACGACACCATGGCTCTCGACGGCATTCTCATCGGCGTCATCATGACCGGCATCGTTGCCACGTTCTATGCGTATCTCGGATTCCCGGCGATTGCCGCGCTGCTCGGCGCGGTGTCGCCGCGGCATCGCGCGATTGTGGACCGTCGCCTCGGTCGCCGGAAGGTGACGGTGATCATCTCCGCCTACAACGAAGAGCGCAGTCTCGAGACGAAGATTCGCAATGTGCTGGCGACCGACCATCCGCGCGATCGGCTGCAGATTCTGGTGGTGTCCGATGCCTCCACGGATCGGACCAACGACATCGCGCGGTCGTTCGAGAGCCAGGGTGTCCGTCTCATCGTCCAGCCGATCAGGCGCGGCAAGTCGCTCGGGTTGAACGACGCGATGGAGCGCGCCCGCGGGGACATCGTCGTGTTCACCGACGCCAACGCCAGCTTCACCGCGCAGACCATCCCGAGGCTGCTGCGCTACTTCACCGATCCGCACGTCGGCCTGGTCACCGGCTACACCCAGTACGGGACCCGCGGTTCTGGCGAGGTGGCGCGCGCCACCAACCTCTACACGTCACTCGAGCGCGCAATCAAGATCGCCGAAAGCCGATGGGGTTGCTGCGTCGGCGCCGACGGTGCCGTGTTCGCGATGCGGCGACGGCTGTTCCGTCCGCTGCGGCACGATGACATCAACGATTTCGTCATCCCGCTCAGCGTGATCGCGCAGGGAGCGGAATGCATCTTCGCGTCAGGGGCGTGGTGCGAGGAACCGGCCAGCGATTCGGTCGGCAGCGAGTTCCGTCGTCAGGCGCGCATCACCAATCGCACGCTGCGGGCACTCTGGCGGCACGTCGGTCTGCTCAATCCGTTCCGCTACGGACTGTTTGCGTTCTTCCTCTTCTCACACAAGATCGTCCGCTTCCTCGTGCCGGTGCTGATGACTGGTTCGGTGCTGGCGCTGGGGCTGCTTGCCGGACTTCGGTGGCCGTCGCTGGCTGTGGCGGTCATCGTGGTCGCGGTGGTCGCAGTACTCGCGCGCTCCGTCGTCGCACCAGCGCTCGCGTCCTGGGGCATCGTCGCCAGGCCACTACGCATGGTCAACATCGCCGTGACGATGCATGCCGCGGCGCTGCAGGGGTGGTGGCACTTCCTGTGCGGACGCCGCGACGTCGTGTGGCAGCACGATCGCTCGGGAGCGTGACTGCTCGTGTTCCAGATCTGGTTCGACCTCTGCGTCGATCGAATGTCCTCGCAACAGGCTGTCGCGTGACGAGTGTCGATTTATGACGCCATTACGGCTGCTGCTCATTGACGATTCGGAAGATGACGCGGCTCTCGTCGTTCGCGAGCTCTCGAGAGCGGGGTATTCCGTCACCTCGCAGCGCATCGACACTGCCGAAGCGCTCAGCAACGCGCTCTCCTCGCATCGATGGGATCTCGTGATCGCCGACTACTCGATGCCGCGGTTCAACGGCGTCGCCGCGTTGGCCCTCGTGCGCGAGCACGACGCCGATCTGCCGCTGATCTTCGTGTCTGGCACGATCGGCGAAGCCGAGGTCGTGACCGCGATGCGCACCGGCGCGCAGGACTACGTGCGCAAGGGCGATATGGCGCGTCTCGTGCCGACCGTCGAACGCCAGTTGCAGGAAGCAACGGGGCGCGTGCCGCGCCCGCACGTGGCCGCACAGCTCGTGCATCTGGCGTATCACGACGCGCTCACCGATCTGCCCAACCGCGTCCTGCTGCACGATCGGCTGCGTCAAGCGATTCTCGCGTCACAACGCACGCGCAAGCCGCTCGCGGTGATGGTGCTCGAGGTCGGCGGGATGGATGCGATCGTGGACGACCACGGCCGCTATGCCGGCGACCGCGTGATTCAGAGCGTGGCCGGACGACTCCGTGCGCTGCTGCGAGAAGGCGACACCGTGGCCTGCCTCGGTGCTCAGAAGTTTGCGCTAATGCTCCCGGGCACCGATTCAGCCGGCGCCGATCTGACCGCTCAGAAGGTGCTGCGGGAAGCGGGCCAGGCGATCGTGCTCGATCACCAGTCGCTCTCGATCGAGGTGAGCGTCGGCATCGCGGTAGTGCCCGAACACGGAACGAACCCGGACGAGTTGTTGGAGCGGGCGGAGCGCGCGCTCCGTGTGGCGCAGCAGCGTCATTCGGGAAGCGCCACCTACGCCGCGGATCGCGGTCGGGACGAGGGCGAGCAGCTGCTCAGCATTCCAGAGCTGCGCGAAGGCGTGGAGCACGGACAGTTCACGTTCGATTACCAGCCGATCGTGCATCTGGAAACGGCCCGCGTCATCGGCGTCGAAGCGCTCGCGAGATGGAACCATCCACGGCGGGGACGTCTGCTTCCCGATGAATTCATCGAGTTGGCCGAGACGACATGGCTGATCGAGCCGTTGACGATGCTGCTGCTCGATCGCGCGGTCGCCGATTGGGCCAAAACCGATCGGCTCTTGTGGGCACCGGTCGCCGTCAATCTGTCATCGAAGAGCCTGCGCGATCAGAATCTTCCCGAGTTGATCGGCGACCTGCTTCGACTGCACGGGGCACCCGCGTCGGCACTGACGGTGGAGCTCGCCGACGATGCGCTCGTGCTCGAGATGCCAAAGGTGGAAGCGACGCTGTTACGCCTGCACCGCATGGGCATCGGTCTCGCCATCGACGATTTCAGGGCCGAGTACTCGCACGCGAACTATCTGCGCCGGCTTCCAATCGATCGTCTGAAGATCGGACGCACGTTCGTGGCGCGTCTGCCGGCACGCGAAGACGCGCTGCGCTCGGCGATCGATCTCGCGCACAGCCGCGGGCTCGTCGTGGTCGCCGAAGGCGTCGAATCGACCGAGATGCGCGAACGGCTGCGTGCGCTGGCATGTGACGCCTTACAGGGCAACATCATCGCCCCGGCGGCGTCGCTCACCGAGACCAGACGATGGGTCGCGCGCAGCAATGCGGCGCGGCTGGACGGCGCAGGCCTGTGATGGCGGGGAAAGTGAGGTAGCGATGAAGTCAGCTGGTTGGGTTCGGATTGGCGTGGGGCTATTCCTCTCCGTGCTCGCCGCGTGCGGCGGTAAGGCGAGCGGGCCCTCCGGCCCGAGCGCAGTTCCGCAGATCGGCGGCGGTGAAACGCTGTTTGCGGAAGACTTCGAATCGGGAAGGCTGGACGCGTGGCAGGACGGCGTCAATCCGTCGAAACAACGCGTCGTGACCGGCGCCGATGCGCAGTCGGGGAATCACTACCTCGCGGTCACGTATGCCCCCGGCTCCGATGGCGGGTGGCTCACACGTTTCTTCATGCCGGGCTTTCAATCGTTATACGTGAGCCTCTACGTGCGCTTCCCGAACGGGTGGAGCGGCGGCACGAAGCTGGTCGGCCTGTACGGGTCGCGCACGGACAACCAGTGGTCGGCATTTGGCAAATCGGGAATCTGTCCGAACGGCACCGATTTCTTCGACACGATGCTGGTGGCCGAACAGATCGGCAACCCCGGACCGCTGCGCTTCTATACCTACTATCCAGACATGGCGCGCGAGCCGAGCGGAGACGTCTGCTTCGGGCGCTTCGGCGACCAAGTGGGACAGGCCAACTACACCGGATCCGTGGCGCTGAGACCCGACGCGTGGCATCGTATCGAGTTCTTCGTTCAGCTGAACACGCCGGGAAACAGCGATGGCCAGCAGACGTTCTGGGTTGATGGCACGCAGGCCGCGACGTGGCAGCACATGCGCCTGCGCGACAGCGACATCCTGCGGCTGAACGCCGTGCAATTGAGTTTCAGCACCGGCGACGTGGTGCCGCGTACTCAAGAGCTCAACATGGACTCCATTCAGGTTCGCACGCAGCGATAGCGCTACGTCCCTTGCAAAAGCCGCAGGTGCGTCGGTGCCTTCGGCATCGACGACGACGTCGCCGAGCCGAGACATCCGATGTAGCTCGTGGCCACGACGACGTGATCGAAGAGGATCGTGCTGTTCACGCCCGCTGGATCGTCCGGCGAGTAGTTCTGCAGCCAGATCCAGTTGATGTTCAATGCGCTGGTGCTGCGCCACCGGAAGCCCTCGAACGGCGTGCCGGTGGGATCCTGCGTGAAGCGTCCGCCCGACCAGAAGCCGTTGGGGAATCCTTGGCCCAGGTGTGAGACCTTCACGCCATTGAGCCAGATGGCGTGCTCGCCGTTGTACGACGTGGTCGGGTTGTTCAACTTGATCATCTGCTCGACGCAGGTCCATTGTCCGCGTGCAGCCTGCACGGCCGGGTTGTTGAGCAGCCAGTTGCCCCAGTAGGCGCCGCCGCCGTCGGGGTGCATCGCCATCCAGTAGTCGTAGTACTCGAACGAGTTGCTGAGGGTGTTCTGCTCCGCGGCCGCGATGAAACGATCGTCGCCGTTCGGTTTGGAGCCGGCTTGCGGATCGGGCCATGCCGACACCGGGTTGTATCCGCCTGCCCAGATGCCCGTGTGAGCGAACTTTCCGACCACCGGGTACTTGATGTAGTAGCGGATGTAGATCTTGTCGTTGACGCCGGGGCTGATCACTTTGTAGAGAGCCCCGCCGCTATTCACGCCGCCGCCGACCCAGGGGATGCTCAACGAGTGTCCCGCCGGCGTACCCGGCGGCACTTCGGTGGGCAGCAACATCGACTCGGGGCGAAGTGCGGTGCCCCATCGCGACACGATGGCGTCCACCGAAGCCTCTTCGAATTGCTCGCTGAAAATTACCGACGGGTCATTCTCGATGCCGACGTCGCCCGGATACGTCGCCGAAAGGCCGCCGGTGGTTTGTGCGAGCGGCCGTCCCGCGATCGTCCCCACAAGGACAATCGCGATCAAGACAAGCAGTGGAGTCGTCGGTCTTCGTGAGTTCATCATTCGCTTGTACCGTCTTCGTCGCAACAGCCGTGCCGCGTCGTTTTGCTTCGCCGCACGGCCGCATAAAGTGGCGTCCATCGTGTGAGTGACTTAGTCCCATCACGAGCACTTGCATCCCGATCCACGCGCATCGGCACGCGAGTGCCCGTGCGAGGCGACGTGCGGTTGGCCACGTTCATCAACACCGGAATGTGGTGATGGCCGATGGGACTATGCCTGGTCCGCTTTCACGCACGTAAACGAGTTTCAATGCGTTTCCTCGACCGACGGCGACGCGGTACTCGGTTACAAATGTGAGACTCGAAATACAAGACACGCATGACGTGGTGTGTCGCATCATGCCTCTCCGTGATGTTCAACTACGCCAGACAACCGATGTAGCTCTTGGCACGCATCGCTGAGACACGCGCACCTCGAACGGACGCGGACGTTGATCGTTCATCGCGAGCCCCTGGCGAGGAGCGCACGAACGTGCGGCCTTGCGACATGCAAGGTCGTCCCGAGGAAATCCAGGGGACGAGGGTTCAGCCGCAACGCCCGTGCCATCAGGTAAAACCCTGAGATCTACGCGACGCGCCTCTCATCTGTTTCGAGTAGCAATAGTCCTTTCTTCTCCCCTCTTCTCGCCTGTTGTCGCGGCGTAACCGCTGTTTCTTGAGATGGGTTGCCCTCGCTGCGGAGCTCGCAGATTCTGGACGTTGAAGGATGGACGGCGGAGGTGTGCCCGCTGCCGCTACGACTGGAAACCCGATCGCCTGCCGCTGCGGCTGTCGCGGCGTCAGTGGCGCGGGTTGCTGGAGTGGTTTGTGCGTGGCATGACCAGCGCGCAGATCGCCCACGAGACGCACCTCGAACGCAAACGCATCCTTCGCGCGCTCACCGTCGTACGGTCAGCGATGCTGGAGTCGGTGCCTGAAAGCATGCGTCCGGTGCATGTGCGTCACGCGCCTCAGGCCCACGCAGACGACCATCCCGAGTCTGCTGCACACACGGCGGGACGGCCTCGTCCCGCGGTGCTCGGCCTGCGTCTGGTCGGCGAAAGCGTGTGGGCGGAAGTCGTCGACGACGACGAGGCCGAACCGATCGTGCGCAGCCTGCGCGACCGGAAAAACGGCCGCGAGCTTCATCAGGAGATGGCGCCGGAGTACGAGGCGGTGGTCTATCGGAGTCGTCTCTATCGGCTCTCGGCGCCCGATCGTTCGACACCGTTCGGTCACCTCGAAGGGTTCTGGGCGTACCTGCACCACCGCCTGCGATCGAAGGGTGGCATTCGCCGCGCTCGTCTCGGGCTCTATCTCGCCGAGTACGCGTGGCGATACAACAACCGCAAACTCACACCGCGAGAACAAGTTCATCAGCTGTTCAAGTTGATCGCGCGACGGAGAAGTGGTGTGCGGAATAGGTCTTTGGCGCAGTCGAACGAGCTCGAGCACAGACCAGGTATTTCGCCGAGGGACCATCAGTCGAAAACCTGACGCCATCTCCCGAATCTACACGGATCGCCGCAGGTTCGAAAGAAATCCGTGTGCAAGCGAACGCATCGTAGGGGAAGCGGGTGTGTACGGTCAGGCTTCACCTTTACTCACGTTAAGGGCTTCACCCGATGCCCTGTTTCCTTGGCTTTCTTACTATTGTGAGCACCGATGGCTGTCCCTCAGGCTTCACGTCCCGCGACCGAGCCGATGTCGACAGTGGAGAGCCGCAGTAACGACTCTGCGCTTCACCCTCGTGCATCAGCATCGATGCGGTTGCTGCTCATCGAGGACTCCGACGATGACGCGACGCTGATTCTGCGCGAGCTCACTCGTGCAGGATACGCGGTGTCGCCCGAGCGCGTGGCCAGCGCTGAGGCATTGGCCAACGCGCTCGCGCGGCAGCGCTGGGACATCGCGATCGCGGACTACACGATGCCGGGCTTCAGCGGCTCCGCCGCGTTGACGCTCCTTCGGGAGTACGACGCCGACATGCCCTTCATCTTCGTCTCGGGCACGATGGGCGAAGACGTGGCCGTGGCCGCGATGCGGAGCGGGGCGCACGACTACATCATGAAGTCGAACCTGAAGCGGCTCGTGCCGGCCGTCGAGCGCGAGCTTCGCGACGCGGCCGGACGGCAGTCGCGCCGCCAGGCGGAAGCGCGCCTCGCGCACCTCGCGTATCACGACGCGCTGACCGACCTGCCGAACCGCGTGTTGCTGCACGATCGCCTGCAACAGGGCATCCTCGGCGCCGAGCGCGTGCACGAATCGCTGGCGCTGCTGGTACTCGATCTCGATGGATTCAAGACGGTCAACGATTCGCTGGGGCATCACGCCGGCGATCGGGTGCTGCAGGAGTTGTCGTGGCGGCTGCGCGAGCTGCTGCGCGACGTCGACACCGTTGCGCGTCTCGGCGGCGACGAGTTCGCAATCGTTCTGCCGCGCACCGATTGCGACGGTGCAATCCTCGCGGCGAGAAAAGTCATGGAAGCGCTGCGACGCCCGGTGCCGATCGACGATCGCAGCTTCGTGGTGGGCGGCAGTCTCGGCATCGCCTGCTTCCCGGCCCACGGGGTCGGTGCCGACGAACTGCTGCAGAAAGCCGACATCGCGATGTACGTCGCCAAGACCGGCGGGCTTGGCTACGCGGTGTACGTCCCGGGGCGCGATCAATACGCCCATCGCCGGCTCACCCTCATGACCGAGTTTCGCGAGGGCATCGAGTGCGGGCAGTTTCTCTTCGACTATCAGCCGATCGTCAACCTGAAGACCGGCATGCCGGTGGCGGTCGAAGCGCTGGTCCGCTGGAATCATCCACAGCGCGGCCGCTTGCTGCCGGGCGAGTTCATCGAGTTCGCCGAGCACACATGGCTGATCGAGCCACTGACGATGCTCCTGCTCGATCAGGCGCTCGCCGAGTGGGCGGGGCCGCAGCCGCCGATCTCGATTGCCGTCAACCTGTCCCCGCGCACGTTGCGCGATCCCGACCTGCCCGACCGCATCGCCAATGTGCTGAGCGCACACGCTGCCGCTCCGTCGAGGCTCACGCTCGAGATCACCGAGAGCACGCTGCTGGTCGACGCCCAGCGCACGACCACGTGCCTCTCGATGCTTCACGACATGGGTGTGAGGCTGGCGATCGATGATTTCGGCGCCGGCTATTCGTCGCTGAGCTATTTGCGCCGTCTGCCAGTCGACCAGCTGAAGATCGATCGCTCGTTTGCCAGCGCGCTCGCCATGGGTGACGATCCGATCGTGCGGTCGACGATCGACATGGCGCACAACCTCGGCCTGAAAGTCGTGGCCGAGGGCGTCGAGGATGCCGTGGTCCTGCAGCGGCTGCGCGATCTCGGGTGCGACGCCGCGCAAGGCAACTTCATCGCCCCACCGGCGGCGCCTGGCGAGATCCGCCGCTGGGTCGCATCTCAGCACGGTCTGATCGAGTAGCGCGCCGGGCGCGACGTGCGATCAGACGATTCCTACCGCGCGCTCTTCCTCAGTCACCCGCAGCCGATGTGGCTCTACGATCGAACGACATCGGCAATCATCGACGTCAACGACGCGGCGCTCGCGCACTTTGGCGTTCGGCGCGAAGCGTTTCTCGAGACCTACACCGGCAACCTGAGTGCCGGCCCTGGCGCGAACGGGCGGACGTTCGAGATCGTCTCGCAGCCGTGCGAATTCGACGGCAGGGCTGCGGTGCTCGTCGCCCTGCACGAGGTGACCGCATTGCGCCAGGCCGAGGGCGCGTTGGCGCGCGTCGAGGACGAGCAGCGCCGGCAGACCACCGAGTTCGAGGAGCGCGTCCGTGAACGAACCGTGCAGCTGCAGGCGGCGATCAGCGAGCTCGAGGCGTTCAGCTATTCCGTGTCGCACGATCTGCGCGCGCCGCTCCGAAGCATTGCCGGCTTCAGTCAAGCGCTGATCGAAGATGCCGGTCCGTCGCTCTCCGCCGACGCCCGCGATGACATCGCGCGCATCATTGCGGCGGCGGGGCGCATGGATCATCTCATCAACGATCTGCTCACGCTGTCGATGGTGACGCGCGCCGAGATGACGCGCGACTCGGTCGACGTCTCGGAGCTCGCCAATCGGATCGTCGCCGAGCTCGCCGACATGTCGCCGACGCGACCGGTGGTCACGACCGTTGCGCCAGGCATGGTGGCGCACGGAGATCCGCGGCTCGTACGGGTTGCGCTCGAGAACCTGTTGACCAATGCCTGGAAGTTCACCAGCCGCCGCGAGCGCGCGTGCATCGAGGTGGGGCAGATGGACAGCGATGGCGCGAGCCCGATCTTCTTCGTGCGCGACAACGGGGTCGGCTTCGATCCGGCGTTCGCGGACAAACTCTTCGGGCCGTTTCAGCGGCTGCACGACGCATCCGATTTTCCTGGCAGCGGCATCGGACTCGCGACCGTTCGCCGGATCGTGTTGAGGCACGGCGGGCGAGTCTGGGCCGAGAGCCGGCCGGGCCAGGGTGCGAGCTTCTTCTTCACGCTGCAATAGGGGTCGCGTGTATCAAATTCTTTTGGTTGAAGACAACGCCGACGACGTCGAGCTGGCGCTGCGCGCGTTTCGGAAGAGCGACCTCGTGAACACCGTGACCATCGCGCGCGATGGCGTCGAGGCACTGGACTATCTGCTCGCCACCGGCAGCCGTGCCGATCGCGCTGACAATCCATTGCCCGACCTCGTGCTGTTGGATATCAAGCTGCCGCGGATCGACGGGCTTCAGGTGCTCGAGCGGCTGCGCGCCAACCCGCGCACCAAGCTGGTGCCGATCGTGGTCTTGACCTCGTCGATCGAGCCGAAGGATCTCCTGACCTGTTACACGCTGGGCGCGAACAGCTACGTTCGGAAGCCGATCGACTTTCAGCAGTTCTCGAAAGCGCTGCAGCAGATCGGCTCGTACTGGCTGCAGACCAATCAGGCGCCGCCGCTTCCCGGAACCACCTAGTGGACCGTATCAACTGGAAGAGTACCGCTCCGCTCCACTGATGCTCCAACGTCTTCTGGCTGAACCGCCGTTTCGCTTGGTGACTCGCGAAATCATCCGACGGACCTCGCGAAGCACCGCCACCCGTGCGTTGTGGGATGCGTCCGAACGACCGCCGTATCTCTTGGGTTTGGTGCATGCTGCCGCGCAAGCCCGTCAGCAGGGTGTGCCGCAGATCTGCGCCGTGGAATTCGGTGTCGCCGGTGGACTCGGGTTGAGGATTCTCGAGCGCGAAGCGGCGTCAGTGCGACGCGATACCGGTGTGGACATCAGCGTCGTCGGCTTCGATGCTGGAGTGGGGTTGCCGGCGGCGACGACTGGCGATTACCGGGATCATCCCGATTACTGGCAGCCCGGCGATTTCCCCATGGACGTCGCGAAGCTGCGCGCGTCTCTCAGCCCGGGGACGGAATTGGTGCTCGGCGATATTCGGGAGACGCTGCCGCGTTGGATCGTACAGAGCCAACCGGCACCGGTTGGCTTCGTCAGCTTCGATCTCGACTACTACTCATCCACGATCGCGGCCTTGGAGATCTTCTCCCATCCCGCGAAGCGGATGCTTCATCGTGTGCCCTGCTACTTCGACGACATCGTCGCCTTCGTCGCGCACCGCGACGCCGGCGAGCTCCTGGCGATTCGCACGTTCAATGCACAGCATGTGGGTGCGATCACCATCGATCGCTGGCATGGGATCCGCCAAGGGCGTCCCTTCGACCATCCTTATCTCGAGCAGATGTTCGTCGCCCACGATCTCGACGCCATCAGCAGCACCGTGTTGACCCGGGGCGCGCGCGAGCTCGCACTCGATCACTAGTGGACCGTATCAACTGGTAGAGTACCAACCACAACCAGCCTCGACCGCGATCTGCCGGCCGCGACAACGGAGCGGCCGGTGGCCCTGTGGGAAGGACGTTCCACCAAACGCTCGGGTCGAGCGCCAACACTACTGCGATTCGAGCCACCACAACGCGTCGTTGGGGTCCGTGAACCACTTCGACGTCACACCCGCCTTCGCGTATCGCGAGGCCAGATCCTTGATCACCACCTGACCAACGGTCTTGGCCGGCTGCACGATCGCCCAGTACTTCCATCCCAACTTCGCGGTCTCTGGGAACCAGACTGCGTCACCCCAATCGATATCCTCGGGACGTACAACTGGACACTCGCGATCATCCGAGAGCCACTTGTGTGCCTTGTGCTTCCGCATCAGATCGGAGCCGGTCGTCAAGAAATCGCGAAAGCGTTGTCCGCTGATGAACTGCTTGATCTGGTGATGAATGATCTTCTTGTCCGGGTGGTACCAGAGCGACACGAGCTCGTCGTCGATAACAGTGACCTTGGCCATGTTGTGCGGAATCCTCCACCCCGCCGGCTCAACCTTCGAGTCCGCTTGGGCGTATCGGCGGCTGAGCCGGGTCCGGATAGGACTTCGCGTGGCGAATCGTCAGGGCTGCGACGAGGCCGGTGACGATCCCGTGCTGTCGAGTGCGAACGTGAGCAGCTTCGGCGAGAACGGTGTCGCCGAGTTGCCGGGGCCAGCGTTGCCCACCGTGACGCTGCCGACGCCACCCATCAACGCGACGTACTGACGTCCGTCGAGGCGATAGGTGATCGGCGGCCCCATGCCGCTGCGCAGACCGGTCTGAATCTCGAGGAGCTTCTCGCCTTTGTCGGCGGTGTAGGCCAGGAAGCGTCCGTCGCTCAACACCTGGAACACGAGATTGCCGGCGGTGGCGAGCGTGCCGCCACCGATCCCGCCGCCGCCCGGATTGCGCCATCGCATTTGCTGCGCGACCGGATCCCACGCGACGAGCGCGCCGCGTCCACCTGGTCCCTCGATCGGCGGCGGACCGATGGCAGGCGGTGCTGGCTTCACCGGCGCCGGTGCAGGACGCACCGTGCCGGTGGAGGCGCCCGGTCGCGGCGAGAACGGCATCTCGACGGCGTAGGTGAACGAGTTGTTCGTCGACGTGGGGATATACACGAGTCCCGTCATCGGGCTGAATGACATCGGCGACCAGTTGTGCGCGCCGCCGCCGCCCGGCGAGATGAGGATCGCATCCGTGCCGTAGAACGCGTCTTCGTTCACGATCGGTCGCCCGCTCTTCGGATCGATCCCCTTCGCCCACGTCACCTGCGAGAACGGTCCTGCCGAAATGAATTGACCGGTGACACGATCGATCACGTAGAAGAACGCGTCCTTGTTGGCCTGCATGATCACTTTGCGCGGACGACCGTTGATCGTCAGGTCGGCGAGAATCAGATGCTGGACGCTGTCGAAGTCCCAGTTGTCGCCGGGCACCACCTGGTAGTGCCATTTGAGCTCGCCGGTATCGACGTCGACGGCGAGGATCGAGCACACATACAGATTGTCTTTACCGCGCGACGATCGGTGTTGATAGGCCCACGGTTCGGCGTTGCCGGTGCCGACGTAGATCAGCCCGAGCTCCGGATCGTACGCCGCGCCATCCCACACCGCTCCGCCGCCGCCGTTCTTCCACCACTCCTTGTCCCAGGTCGCGGCCGCGGCTTTCATCGCTGCGCTTTCAAACGGCTTCGACGGATCGCCCGGTACGGTGTAGAAGCGCCACGCCCGTCGGCCGGTCATCGCGTCGTAGGCGTCGAAGAAGCCGCGCGTCGGACGATCGCCACCGCTCGCGCCGATGATCACCTTCCCCTTCGCAATGCGCGGCGCCATCGTCAACGTGTACTGATCCTGCGGAAACGCGACGCGTGATTCCCAGATCACTTTGCCGGTCTCGGCGTCGAGCGCTTCGAGACGGCCGTCGATGATCGGCGCGAAGATCATCCCCTGATAGATCGCGAGCCCGCGATTGACGACGCCGCAGCAGATCGCCGGCCGCACCGCGGTCTGATTGACCCACGGATCCCACCGCCACTTTTCTTTGCCGGTGCGCGCGTCGACGGCAAAGACGATGCTCCAGTTGGTGATG